>Ga0307968_1003936_pt1 | contig 12241 bp, 9 predicted proteins | sample OrgLakmetagen650_FD_201834 | JGI IMG/M metagenome (GOLD analysis project Ga0307968, IMG submission 201834) | Saline water microbial communities from Organic Lake, Antarctica - #650 | ecosystem: Environmental > Aquatic > Non-marine Saline and Alkaline > Saline | place: Antarctica: Organic Lake... | reverse complement strand
GGTCACTGTGCAAGTTTTGGGGGCGGGGGGTGCGCTGGGCGGGCCTGCGCACACTGGTGTGAATAATTCTCGTTTTCATGGTGCGCCCAGCAGCACCTCCACCGCCCCTCCCCATCCCCTGACACCGCAGGGATGCCTGGTTAGTCAGTCTAAGGTGCCTTGCAAGTTTTGGGGGCGGGGGGTGCGCTGGGCGGGCCTGCACACCTTGGTGTGAACTTTGGCAGGAAGAAGACAAACCTAGGGGCTGCGCCCCATGACTGGGGCTTCGCCAAAAAGATCAACTCTGAGTACAAGTGAAAAGCCACACGCCTTGGCGTAAACCCCTGAAAGCTCTGACCGTCGGCCTGCAATGGCAAATGTTCAGATCCAGCAATGGCAAGGTAAATCCATCCCTATGACAGCAAAGCAAATCCCCTAAAGGTTCAAAAGGAATCAGAGCTGAGATCAAGCCTGACATCACTGACCTTTATAAGAAAAACATTAGCTGCTGACACTACGAAACGTGACTACAAGGAAACACGCAGGAATATAGCAGGAAAATGTGCGTTAAACTCACCTCAATGAGCTTGACACAGCTGACTGCGCGTGCACATGGGAAGGAATGGTGAAGCGAGCCAAAAGGAACAGATCAAGCCTACAGGATCAATGAAAGACCTGTAAAAAGAAATTTGTAAAGAGGAATCCTCAATGAACAAGCCTGCTACAACTGCAGCGACCACAAAACAAGGGGGCACAAGCACAAATGAGAAATCACCTTAAGGGCTTGACAGCACTCACGCTGTGTGCACAATGGAAAGTAAGCCTGCCCGACGATACTACATTTTAAAAAACCCTGCAGAGAAAGAACAGACTCCGAGCTGACAGGGAAATGTGCATGGCTCACCTCCAGCTCCAGCTCGCCTTACCTACAATTCGGAATAAATTTTTATAATTAAAGCGTCAAGGAAGAAAATCCACCTTTCAAAACAAGAATATTCCATTGTAGGGACACGTTACCTTCCCGGAACATGGAACAATGAAACACCGCAGCCCAGGAATGATTCTAATCATTTAAGAGGAGTCTTCTATGGTTGACGTCTAGAGGGAAGGAAAGCAATATCATCCTCACTCAATTTCGCCTTATCTTTCCTGTATTGGGTGTGCAAACATACAAATTGCTTGGAACCAAGCAGCAGTCAGTTACTCCCGTCCTTGAGTCAAGGTTCAATAGGGGTCAATAAGGGCGTGACTGTATCACTCGTCATTTAAAATCCATATGGCTTGGAAATTGTAGTATCAAACCAGGCCAGGCTGTTGAAAAACAGCAGGGGGCCGTGTAAGTGAACTAAGTGGTACGATTTGATATGTCAGGGGGACATTCTTTAAAGGGCTGCTTGCAAGCAGTAAGCCCTTGTAATGAATGGTGAGCCCTAAAATTTCCAACCCTTACTTTGACGATTTGTGTGTGACAACTGGTAGGGGAACCAGCGCAACTTGATTGCGTTAAATTTAGGGGATAAGCCGCACCGTTGAGTGCTACCTGCCAAAGCAGACAAGGGATAGGTCCAAATTACTCAGAAGGAGCCTCGACTTGTCTCATGTGAGCACGATGCAACACAATTTCGAAACTGGTGAGATATCTGAAGGATTGAACAGAGATAAGTCACGGCTATGTGTTTCTAATGTGGGGCCAGGAAGAATTGTTGTGGGGTAAGAGGATGCGCTCCTTTGTTCTATTTAGAACGCAGCAAGCAAATTTTTGTTCAGAGGGCGCTGTCTTCAAACTTGTTCACTACAGGAAGGACTTTTTGGCCTGCTTGATATAAATTTGTCGGCCTGATATAAAGCGTTCTACTTTTTAGGGCCTATAAACGTCTGCAAAGTGGCTATGTATATGTCGGGTTGGCCAGAAGCGTATACATACACCTTATACGACCGTATATTTGGTGATTTCCCTGCCAAAAATTCCGTATATATTTATATATATGGTTTGGGCCAACCCAATGTAAATATGAATTGCTAAACATGTGATAAAAGACTGGGTTCTGCTGGATGTCTCCCTGCTCAATATCAGGCTTGGCAGCTGTCAGCCAATTGCAGTTAATGCTGTTTTGAGGGAATTATCGTTAGGTGCGTAAGCCTCCACACCTTGTTCTGCTCCTCTCACTACCAGGTCATGAGCAACAAGCAGAACCGTAATATCACGCTAGTCATCATTGGAGCGGTTGCTCTGCTATTCTTATATTGGTACTGGAAGCAATGATGACCCATCTGGGGAGCTGCCGTGGAACTGCCGCCCCCCCCCCTTTGCCGTAGCCACCACACTGTAGCAGCTAATGTGATCAGCATTTTCACAAAATGATTTGGCAACCTTCTCGCTGCTTCTTTCCAAGATTCCCCTGCCTTGCACTAGACAGCAGGAACAGCAGCAGCTGTGGCTGCACAGCAAAAAGCAATGTTTGTCAATTGGCACCAGGTCACACCCATGCAGCGCTGCAGATTGTTTGTCAGAAGAGCGCAGTTTCTTTGCTTTAGCTGAAGCAATTGCCTGTGGGTGTGTGGCTGTGTCATTTTTATGTTGTGCCTTAGTGTATTTCATGCTTGTACAAGCGTGTATAGTTTGTTGCCTGAAATTATGTGTTTGAGCGCTAAAAACATGTGTGTGCCTGTACTGCTGAAATTTATGATTATGATTATAAGGCAATTATGATTGTGCCGTGTTCAGGCACAGTGTAGTTGATCGTACAGGTTGCCTGCTATAATCTTATGCTTGCACAGTGGATATTTGCCTCTTTTTCATTGGCTGGTTGGATTTTAAGCGCCTGCACCTAAGCGCAAGACAAGAATAAGTTTGGTTATCACCAAAAAAGCTCCGATTTTGTTTAATGTAATATATGATCTAGATGACAGCCGAGGAGGCACTCTTCACGCTGTCAACCTTCGCTTTTGAAAGCTGAATTACAGCAGCACGTTGTCTTTGTTTAAAATCTCCAAGAAGCTCATGTCCTTCTCCACCACCCCTCCAGACGCATTTCAGGGCATATGTACTTTGGGGACTGTAAATTGAGGAAAAGAAAAACTACGCAGGCAGTGAAAACCACTCCCCACATTGATTAAGGAAAAGTAAGCCACTGTAAATTGAGGGGTTATGCCAAGTGAATGCAAGTGGCGAAAACCTGAAAAGGTTGCATCGCTATATCGCTATATGCCTCAAAGGGCATCTCAGCGGAAGCTTGGAAAAAGCCTGTACACCAAACTAGACAAAAGAATCAGGAGCTAGAGGAACATGAAACAGATGTATGTAGAAGAGAAAGTTAACGTTTGTTTTGAAGAAGGCATCAAGGAATACGAGAATAAGCTTTTGATACAGGTTTCACGTTTCAACGACGTGTGTATAAGAAGAAGCCTCAGCTTAAGCAGAGAACCAGAGGAGGCTGAAAAAGCCTGACAAAACCAGGAGTGCCGAGAGAACAAAGTGCAGCAGAGCAGAAGAGAGGACAAAGGACATATGTAGCCCCAAAAAATAGCTGAAAGCAGAAGAGCCACCGCTTAAGCGTTTGGCCCAAGGGGGGCTGGTGAAGTGCCCGGAGAAGAGAATGCACCGGTTCCCGCGCACATAGTGACTTGACAAAATGACATAATTAGGCTTCTATTGCTCTGTGCGAAAATGGTATTGCAAAAATGTTAGAACTCGACTTCGAAGTAATTAGAAGTATTTAGAAGTATTTAGAAGTATTTCAAACCTGTCCTAGAGGTTATATGGAACGTTGAAAAAGGGTAACATCCGACAGATGTTACGTGGTAACTCCTACCTAAAGTGGTACAGAAAGTACCGAAGTGTGATGTCACACTACTGATTATTTACAACAGTGACTGGAGTCAAAAGGGCAAGTTCAATTCTTGCAACATCATCACCCTAGATGTTTAGCTGTTATTTATATAGAAGAAGTGGTTCGAGCCCAAGACAAGAGGCCTACAAAAATTGTTGCCGTACTTCGTAGGAGTGGTTCGAAGCCCAAGACAAGAGGCCTACAAAAATTGTTGGCATTCCTCAGACCCTTACGGAGTACAGAGAGTCTATCCCACCAGCAGTGCTAGAGCGCGTAAGGATGGACTACTGTAGCAGGGGCCAGGAGAGCTATGAAACTCCCAACAGGTCGACCTGCTGTAGTGTCAATAATAAAAAGTAACCACTGGCCCGAAATCGAAGAATTCAAGTGATTCGATTATCTTGGAACTCTTGGACTGAACGGTGAATCTTCCTGACGAGATCTCTCACACGAATTGTGACAGAAGATACGAACAATGCATTTTTTAATTACCGTCCGTTTACGATCACTTCGGAAATTAATTAATTATTTGGCCAGAAAACGAAAATTTTTATTAATTCTTGGAGGCCTCTCCGAACTGAATTCGAAGTGAATAATTAGCAATTATAGTGGTTTTGAGGGTGAACATCGAAATGAGCTTCAAGCGCGCCAGTGTGAACCCCCTGGCCGGGTTCTTGAAGCCTCAGTCCCCAGCTGAAAGGCTGGCTGCTCAGCATAGGGACCGTGAGAAGCTGCAGAGGGAAAGGCAGCTCAAGGAGCTGCAAGAGGAAGAGGCAAAGGCAAGGGGCGAGGCTGGGAAGAGGCCTGTGGGGTGCCTGCACGGCTCCAAGAACAAGCCTCCACCCCTTATAGCCCTTCAGAGTGAATGTAGCGAGTAGAGAGTGGCTCTTGCTGCATGTATTCCCATCACCTCTTTTTCCCTGCTTCTGAGCACTGTGCAGCATCAGCCACAGCTCCAGCCTCAGCTTCAGCCTCAGCCACAGCTTCAGCCTCAGCCACAGCTTCAGCCTAAGCCACAGCTTCAGCCATAACAAACAGCAGTAGCAGTGCACAGGCAGCATTCACAAGGGGGCTCTCGAACTCAAAAAATAATTCCCGGCAGGGCCCCCCGAAGTGCCCTCGAACTCAAAAATTAATCCCCGAACCCCCTCACGAACTAAAATCGTAATTTTAATTAATTTTTTGAAAGTGTGGTCACGAAGTGATCGTGAACGGACGGTAATTATTTATTTATGCTGGCTTGCGCCGCTACAACTACCCGTCTCGGGACGCTCGGGACGCTCGCATCGCAGGGGACTCTAGCTCGAGCCGGTTGATGTAGACCTACATCAACCGGCTCGAGCTAGAGGGCTGGGACGACAACGGCCTGGAGGTGCCGCTAAGCCCGTGGGACGTGCAACGAGTGAGAGAAACGATCCGCGAGCACCAAGGTCAGAAACCTTATCCCGTCTAGTGCTCGCTTTCTTTGCCCTTCCCGTCGCTCTTTTGCTCGCCCTTGAGTACTTATCGCTAGCATAGTCTTAGTATCATAGGTCATGCTCGTTGGTGTCGATGTGGACGGTGTGCGAGATGAGCTCGGTTCTCTCGGATTCGGTGGGAGCAATCCAGGGGTTTGCATGGCTCTTCACCTCGTGTGTCTCCACCAACATTGCAAGAAACTTTGAGAGACGTGCAAAGGCCTGAAGCAGGCTCACTGTTGGGGGCACAGCAAAGTAGACCAAAGACAGCAACCAGTTGCTTTCTTGCGTTTGAGAGGTGTAACGGACACACCTGCTCACGATAATTTTGTTGGCACAATGAACGGTGCAGGTGGTGCAAATTTGGCCACAAATGCTGGGTGGTGGACAGCCTGAGGGGCAGATCCCCTCTTTCCAACAGCAGTGACTGATGATGCAGCAGCAGCAGCAAGCAGCACCAGCAGTGCAGGCAGCTGCTCCAAATGCCATGCAGCTGATTCTTAACCTGACACAGTCGGTGGAGAGTCTAGCAAAAAAGGTGGAGGGGCAGCAAAAGTCTGCTTCCAGAGACATCCCCCATGACATGCGAGTAGCTATGGAGAAAACTCTCCAGGTGTGGCAGACAGTAACACGTGTACATAAGCTGCTCATCATTCGTGCATCAGGAGATGCCGCAATTGCAAAAGGAGACTCAGCTCCAGCAAATACGGTGCCATGTAAAAAAGGTGTGGTAAGAAAAACAAGCCTTGCTCATGCTCTGCCGTGTCAGAAGGCATTTGAAGTCAATAACCACACATCAAAAACTGGGATACACACATTGTGTGTGTATGTGTGTGTGCGTGTGTGTGTGGCTTGTGGCGTGTGTGTGTGTGTGTGTGTGTGTGTGTGTGTGTGTGTGTGTGTGTGTGTGGCTTGTGTGTGGTGTGTGTGTGTATGTGTGTGTGTGTGTGGGCTTGTGTTTGTGTTTGCGAGTTTGTGTGTGTGCGTGCGTGTGTGTGTGACTCTGTGTGCTTGCAAAGATGCAATGATGCATTATTGGTCCACCAACCAGTTCTGGTCAGGTTCTCCCATGTGCCCTCTTTCTTTAAAGCCCTCATCGAATTTAGCAATTTTAATTAAAATAAGTTGCCATCGCACTCACACACATGTTCCTCTAAGCCCATGATACTTGACCTCCCGTAGAAGGTAGAAGGTGGCAAGCAGCTCTGTTCCTTGCCGTCCTATTGGCACCGCTATTTGTTGAACACACAGCCTCTCTCTCTCTCTCTCTCTCTCTCTCTCTCTCTCTCTCTCTCACACCACTCTTCCTCCTCGCAGGCCTCACACTCATGCCGTCGGGTTTAGAAGTGTGGCCGGCAACCTGGCTCATCCAGGGCATTCAAAAGGTGATCCCTGATGCTTTTCTGGAGCGTTTTTCACAGTCCCATGCTGGATGATGGCAGTCACGCCCCCTCCCCTGGGTCCCCTTCTGGAGCAGTGGGCGGTGTACCTGACTCTGATCCACATTGTGGGTTATGAGGTGGTAAACCTCATTCTGACCCAGGTGAGGAAGGAATACTCTGCAGCTAATCTGAGCAGCTCTGCTTGCATGCGTGAGTGTAGTTTGCTCACATCTGTTTGTGAACAATGGGGATGCGTTTGTGTGTGCTTGTACAATGCGAATGATGATGAGTGCACTGTACTGCTTGAGCACAACCTGTAATGTTTACTGGAAATCAGACGCCATTTCCTGGCTCGACTTGTGCCTGCAGCTGCTGGGCTGGCAGATGCAAAGCCTGGAGGAGCTTGAGAAGAAACGCCCTGGTGGAGCCCCAAAATGCCAGATCGACACACAGGTGTGTCGGGGCGACCCACTGAAGTAGAAAGGGGGGGGTTTGAGTTTGAACAGTGGTGGCCTCTGCAATTCAACCACGCTGACAGAAGGTGCTCATTTGTCTGCACGCCTGAAGAAATGTATCGCTCAGGAGGCCTGAGTCTCTGCACTTGCCGACGCCTGCAGTGCCGTGTAGGAGGCTGCTATCCACCTGTGTTTTTTTTGCTGGCCTTTGGTTTTCTAGGTCTCCAGTACAGCCTGTTACTGCGGATGAAGCACCTTGGTGCACATCTGCGCCTCATGTTGCAGTTCGCAGTTGTGAACAAAGGTGCATCGTCCTCAGCTACAGGTTGTTGCACCCGAGACCACTGAACTGATTGTGGCTGAATCGACTGTGGCCACCAAACCTCCCACAGATGCAAAGGTGAAGCATGAAGACACAATCCCCAGCTGTTGCGCACGGTGTTGCACTCAAGGCTTGACACATCATCACATGACATACGCATGTAGAGGGGGTGACACCTAGGGTTGAATTCCCTAGCACAGAGCTCATCCGAAAATTCTGGCTCCAGTGAGTCTCCAGATCCTTAAGTGAGCTTTGGGTGATGGTCAGGTAGCTCTGGGTTGTGCGGGGCGCCTCCTTGTCAGCTGGGATGAATGGCTTTATCTCCGGAAGCCCTTTATCCCAGCCGACAAGGAGGCGCCCCGCACAACCCAGAGCTACCTGACCAGCACCCAGAACTCACTTGTGGATCTGGAGACTCACTGGCTACAAAATTTCCGGGTGAGCTCCGTGCTAGGGAATTCAACCCTGGGTGTCACCCCTTCTACATGCGTATGTTATGTGACGATGTGTCAAGACATTTTGAGTGCAACACCGTGCGCAACAGCTGGAGGTTGTGTTATCATGCTTCACCTTTGCATCTGTGGGAGGCCACAATATATTCAGCCACAATCAGTTCAGTGGTCTCGGGTGCAACAACCTGTTGCTGAGGACGATGCACCTTTGTTCACAACTGCGAACTGCAATATGTGGCGCAGATGTGCAACAAGGTGCTTCATCCGCAGTAACAGGCTGTACTGGAGATCTAAATAAATAAAATCTGAGCGGGCCGTGCTGGAAAAAAACGCAGGTGGCAGAGTTTCACCTGTGGCACGGCAAGGTTCTCGAGCTGTGATTTTGTGAGAACTGAGTTGAGGTCAAAGGCCAACACACTAAATGTTCACCTTTTCACGAATGTGTTCGTGCGCAACCTCATTCAACTTTTGTACTGATCCTTCACATGCATCGTTGATAGGAGGCAGGTGGCAGAGTTTGAGTCCTTGACCTGTAATTCTGAAGGGAGTGATCTGGTGCTGTAAGACCCACCTTTAGTGTGAACTTCCATTTTTCGAATGGCACTCCCCTCAGCTAGAAGTATGCAAAGACAGTGCAACCTCCTTGCTACTGACACAAGGACAGTGAGGGATGGATGGCTTGCAGGCACTCATTAGCCATGCGACTGGGCGTGGTGTCGAATGCAGCCTTTCATGACCGTGCGCATGTGGCATGCACTGGATGCTATACCAAAGTTCAACCATGCCTGCATTGTCAATCATCAATGTGCAGGTGCACGTATCCACAGCGCACACAATGCGCCTAGTGGAAGGGCACCTGCGTGTGGTGGACCTTGGGTGTGTCCAGGCTGCTATGGACGACACGTACGGCCGGCTGGACAGGTGGGTGGCGCTTTGAGGTCTTGACTGCGTGCAAATCGCAAGGCTCGGCGCACGTGCCTACAGAAATGCCTTCTACATGCTTGAAGAACTGCCTGTGTTGACCAGGTCAGTCGCACACGGGCTGCACACTGCCCACTTTCGAGTTTTCTCAGTATCAACATTGCTCCTGATTTGCTTGCTACGTGCCAACAGGGAGCGCCGGGTCAAGGTAGGACCCCAACCTGGGAGGGGCGTCCAATTGGCGTGGCAGAGGTAAGGCGTGTCACCAGATGTGGCAGGGTTTTGAGATGGGAGGTAGTGGTGTCGCTGCAAGATGGGAGGGGTGAAAGGGCAATGATGTGTGGGTGGGCAATGATGGGAGTGTGTAGGGTGGGTGACATGGTCTCTTTGGGGTAGGTGGGGCAAAGCCATGTGATAAATACAGCTCTCGTATGCAGCGCTTTGTGATCATTTATCACCCTTTTGCTGTGCACGGGCCGACAGGCTAGTTGAGCAGGCGTAGCAAGGACGGCATGTTGGAACAGGAGCTCACTTTTGAGGGCATGGATCAATTAGCTACGGACTCCCCTATCAAACACAGCCTCGCTGCTTGTTATGGCTCTGTACAGGAGACCCTCCGCTATCTGCGCTACCTCCATGGCCTCCTGTGACCGGGCTTCCCTGCCGACCAGCACCCCCCAGCCAAGCCCACCGCTGAGGCTAAGCAACTGACGCCCCTCTACCTCCAGCTGTCACGGTGGACCCCCTCAGGTGGGCTCAAGCATGAGAATTTCTGCGGTGCTTGTGGGACCGAGAGAGCAATTTGAGTGTATGCAGTTTTGCTTAAATCATTTCAAAGCCACGGCCTGCCTTCCTGTGTGGTTTGTGAGGGTGTGCACGTGTGTCAGCACGCATGTGGTGGACTTGGAATCTGGCGCCCCGCCGTCTCGCATTATTTGCTGCCCTCTTGCAAGCGCGGCCATCCAAGCTCATTGACAGTAGCAAGAAATGCAAGTGCTAATTGCACGAACCCATTTATTTTGGGATATACCGTTCCGTTCGTTCACGATCAGTTCGGGACCACACTTTTGGCGCATTTACAATGGGTGGATTAACGGATCAATGGATTAACGGAAAATCATTAATCCACTTTTGCATTTACAACGGGTGGATTAACGGACGGATTAATGAATAAATGCGGATTAATTTGCATTAATCTCTATCAAGGGGGGGGGGGCGATAGAGGATTAATGGTGTGGATTAATGACATAAAGTGGCGTTGACCACTGTAAAAAACGCCTTTCAATCTAAGTAAAGTCTGGGCTACAGGGCCCTGGAATCTCGGCTCAACTTTCACCGCTTATTAACTTTGACCGCTCAATTTGACCCAAACATGCGCTCTTCTGACTTCCTGCAGCCTGATTAATGGTTTTTAGTACATTGCTATGCTGGTTGGAGAGAAGGCAGCGAGAAGGGGGTGAGCAAAAGTGGCGGAAATCAAGCATTGTAAATGTGCATGGATTAATGCTCGGATTATTGGTGTTCATTAATCCGGCCCTGGATTAATTGCCAATTAATCCAGAATCGTTGTAAATGCGCCATTTAAAATATTAAATTTTCAGTTCGTGAAGGGGTCTGGGGATTTATTTTTGAGTTCGAGGGCACTTCGGGAGGGCCCTGTCGGGAATTGATTTTTAGTTCGAAAGCCCCCCTGTGAATGCTGCCTGTGCACTGCTACTGCTGTTTGTTATGGCTGAGGCTGAGGCTGAGGCTGTGCTTCTTCCCAGCCTCGCCCCTTGCCTTTGCCTCTTCCTCTTGTCTTTGCCTCTTCCTCTTGCAGCCCCTTGAGCTGCCTCTCCCTCTGCAGCTTCTCACGGTCCCTATGCTGAGCAGCCAGCCTTTCAGCTGGGGACTGAGGCTTCAAGAAATCGGCCAGAGGTTTCATTTGATGTTCACCCTCAAATTCACTATTAATAATTAATTTGTCACTTCGAAGTCAGTTCGGAAAGGCCTCAAAGAATTAATAAAAATTTTCGTTTTCTGGCCAAATAATTAATCATTTTCCGAGGTGATCGTATAGAAGGGCTCCGCATATTTATACCCCTCCCTCCCTTGATTAGCAGGCGTACCTGCAGATCCCTGTCTGTCTTCCAAGGGCGGCGCTTGCGCTCAGCACTCCAGCCTAGCTGCTTGCTCATGATTGTTGCGCAACAATCATGAGCGAGCAGCTAGGCTGGAGTGCTGAGCGCAAGCGCCGCCCTTGGAAGACTGACAGGGACGTACAGGTACGCCTATGCCAATGAAGAAAGAGAGGGAGAGTGGGATAGGAGGGGAGAGGAGAATCTTTCTTCCAAAAAGGGAGGGGTATAAATACAAACACATCAGCTACGACAAGACGCACATGCTAGAAAAGCTGCCCAGAATAAAAGAATGTATGCAAAATACGGAAACGTGAGGTGAAAGGGTCATGGAGCTTGTAATAATGTGTGGAGGAAAGGATATGTGTGTTGCTGTTGTTGTACCGTGTCGTGCAAGCAAGAGCGAGCGAGGCAGACCCGGCATTCATTCCTAGACTGATATCATCACCCTGTGTGTATTTCCTCTCTCTCAGGGCGCATGGAACATGGCCTTGCTTGGAGCGGCGTGGGCAGGAGGACAGCCTCGGCCACGTCACCTGGCTCAGCCATGGGAACTGCTCCGGTGCCCCTAGCTAGGCTGACCTGCATACACTTTTTTGTTCAGCTAGGCTTTGACACCTAGCTTGACATGCTTGGGTAGACTGCCCTGCCCTTTGGCCTACACATGTGCATGACCCAACCCCTCTTTCTCCCCACAAGCACATGTGTAGGCCCGTCGGAGGAATTTGGGCTGCCTTCTGGCCCTTCCGTGTTGCTCTGTGCAACCGCTATTATGAAGGGTTAGGGTTCGGGTTCATTCGTGCTTTGACCAGATTTTCACAGGGTTCACAGAATTTACAGGTTTAAACCATCAGTCAAAACGCACGACTGCTAGGCTGTGTATGTAACAAGGGTTACAAGGATGGCCTACAGCCCGAGACTCTGGCTGTTGGCAATTGGCTGGTGAAACAAAATCAACCAGTGTCAAAAATAGAAACTAAATCTGACACAAACTTGAGGAGTCTGTATGAGTTTTGATTCAAGAATGCATTGATCTCAAAATCAATGATACTGTGATGACAAGCCAAGAAAGGAATAAATTCAGAGCTTGAAGGAGCAAACACACGCAGAGTCTTAAACATTCCTTCAAAGAGGTCTCTGTATCTCATGCGCAGCTTGCACACTTCAGCACACTTGCAGAAGAAGAGCATATGCTTCAAGGGGTTACAAGGGGTTACAAGGATGGCCTACAGCCCGAGTTTCTGGCTGATGGCAATTGGCTGGTGAAACAAAATCAACCAGTGTCGAAAATTGAAACTAAATCTGACACAAACTTGAGGAGTCTGT
>Ga0307968_1003934_pt1 | contig 12248 bp, 17 predicted proteins | sample OrgLakmetagen650_FD_201834 | JGI IMG/M metagenome (GOLD analysis project Ga0307968, IMG submission 201834) | Saline water microbial communities from Organic Lake, Antarctica - #650 | ecosystem: Environmental > Aquatic > Non-marine Saline and Alkaline > Saline | place: Antarctica: Organic Lake... | reverse complement strand
GTGAGAGAGAGCGCGAGAGAGAGAGAGAGAGAGAGAGAGAGAGAGAGAGAGTGAGTGAGTGAGTGAGTGAGTGAGAGAGAGAGAGAGTGGGTGTACTTGTTTGTTTTTATGTATGCATGTACGTGCGTTTATGCTCGTGTGCATACATGTATATGTGTGTATGTGCGTGCGAGAGTCTGTGCGTGTGTGCGTGTGCATACGGGGGAGAAGGGGCGATAAGTACTCCTGAACAAGAAAACGCTGCTGCTTTGCTGCATGATCACACTCACACATACACACAAATACACACACACACTCACACACACACATACACACACATACGCTCACACACAGGAGCTTTGACTTTGTCAGCAACTCTGTATACAGTATGTGTATAGCCGAATAATCACGGGAACCTTGACTTTCTCAGCAACTCTGTGCTTTCACAAAGTCATGTACACACAACACACGTACGCTCACACACACACACACACACACACACACACACACACACACACACACACACACACACACACACACACAACACACACAAACACACACACACACGTACACACACATACACACAGGAGCTTTGACTTCCTCGGCAACTCCGTGCTGCCACAAAGTCATAACACACACGTACGCACACACATACACACACACGCACACACACATGCACACACACACATACACACACATACACACACAGGAGCTTTGACTTCCTCAGCAACTCCGTGCTGGCTGAAGTGGACAGTGCTGTGGCTGCTGCTCTGCCAGGCGCTTTCTCTCCTGGAGTGCCCCCTGCGTTTCATGCCAACTACCTAGCTGCGCAGGTATGTACGTGTGTGTGTGTGTGTGTGCGTGTGTGTGTGTGTGTTTTTCGTGCCTGTGTCTGTGCTTTCCCTTCTGGAGTATCCCCTTCTTTTCATGCAACTACATAGCTGCACAGGTGGGTAGATATGTGTGTTTATGTGTGCGTGCGTGTGTGCGTGCGTGCCTGCCAGCATGTGTGCATGCGTGCGTGCGTATGTGTGTATGTGCTTGGCATACTGTGTGTGCATGTGCTTGGCTCTGTGTGTGTGTGTGTGTGCATGTGCTTGGCACAGTGTGTGTGTGTGTGCATGTGCTTGGCACAGTGTGTGTGTGCATGTGCTTGGCACAGTGTGTGTGTGTGTGCATGCGCTTGGCACACTGTGTGTGCATGTGCTTAGCACAGTGTGTGTGTGCATGTGCTTGGCACTGTGTGTGTGCGTGCGTGTGTGTGTGTGCACGTGCTTGGCACCCCCTGCCTGCCCCTAAACCCTAAACCTAGACCCAACTCCTTACCCTTATTTTTAAACCCTATACTCTTCCACCCTAAGTGCTTGCTGCTACACATATGTATGCCGCAAAAAGCAGTACAAGCACAAACAAGCACGCACATCTCTAGCCATAAATTTGAGGTGTAGGGTTGGCCAGAACCATATATATACGGTGTTTATACGGTATGTTTGGCAGGGAAATCATCAATTATACGGTCATATACGGTGTATATGTACGGTTCTGGCCAACCCTATTGAGGTGGCTTTGCGACATAGCCCATATCATAACTTTATTGCATACAGACATCGTTGCGTTAGAAGACCGGTACCTCATTGTGTGAAAGCCCCAATGTGTAGCAACCGCATTGCATTGAGACCTCATTGCATTTAAAGACCAGGCCTCGTTGCACTTAGACCTAATTTTATTGCATTAAGACCTCATTGTGTAAAAACCTCGTTGCGTAAAAACCTCGTTGCATTGAGACCTCATTGCATTAAAAGACCAGGCCTCGTTGCACTTAGACCTAATCTCATTGCATTAAGACCTAATTGCGTAAAAACCTCGTTGCATTAAGACCTCATTGCATTAAAAGACCAGGCCTCGTTGCATTGAGACCATAATTTTATTGCATTAAGACCTCAGTGCATTAAAAGACCAGGCTTCGTTGCATTGAGACCATAATTTTATTGCATTACGACCTCACTGCATTAAAAGACCAGGCTTCGTTGCATTGAGACCATAATTTCATTGCATTAAGATCTCATTGCATTAAAAGACCAGGCCTCGTTGCATTAAGACCTCAGTGCGTCAGGATTAGGGCTAAGCGTGTGCAGATTAGTCCTCCTTGTAAGAAGACAAGTACCTTGTTGTTTGAAGAACAGTACCTCATTGCCTAAAGACTAATCCTGATTGTGTGCAGATCAGGCCTCATTGTGTACAGATCAGTCCTGATTGCTTGAAGACCAGTCCTAATTGTGTGCAGATCAGGCCTCATTGTGTACAGATCAGGCCTCATTGTGTACAGATCAGTCCTCATTGCGTTAAGACTGGTCCTGATTGTGTGCAGATCAGGCCTCATTGTGTACAGATCAGTCCTCATTGCGTTAAGACTAGTCCTGATTGTGTGCAGATCATGACTCTTTGTGTACAGATCAATCCTGATTGCTTTAAGACCAATCCTGATTGCGTTAAGACCAGTTCCTCATTGCATCCATACCTTATAGCGTTTGAACTTCATGGCATCAAAGTACCTTGATTCGTTAGAAGACCAGCTTCATTGCATTAAGACCTCGTTGTGTAATATTTCATTGTATCAAGACCTCAACGCGTTAGAAGAACGGTACCTCAAGTCATTGAGCCCAGTTCTCATTGCGTTAAGGCCTAAACTTCATTGCATTGAGCCCTCATAGCGTTAAGACCAGTACATACTTTGTGCATACTTTGTTGCGTTGAAAACTTATCGCATCAAACGACTTGTACCTCATTGCATCCATACCTTGCTGCGTTCGAAACTCATCGCATCAAAAGACCTGTACCTCATTGCATCCATACCTTGTTGCGTTGAAAACTCATCGCATCAAATGACCTGTACCTCATTGCATCCATACCTTGTTGCGTTGAAAACTCATCGCATCAAACGAGTTGTACCTCAATCCATCCATACTTTGTTGCGTTTAAAACTCTCCGCATCAAACGACCTGTACCTCAATCCATCCATACTTTGTTGCGTTTAAAACTCATCGCATCAAACGACCTGTACCTCATTGCATCCATACCTTGTTGCGTTTGAAACGCATCGCATCAAACGACCTGTACCTCATTGCATGCACCTTGTTGCGTTTAAAACTCATTGCATCAATAGGCGTGTAACTCTCGGCTGGACAGCTGTGACTCAAAGCTGAGCCCCCAAGCATTTGACACCTCAGTACGCTTGCACGCACATCATCAACATGTTGTCAAAGCTGAGCAGCTTTAGCATGTGACACCTCAGTACGCTTGCACGCACATCATCAGCATGTCGTCAAAGCCGAGCAGCTTCAGCATAAATGACACCTCAGTACGATTGCACGTGCATCGTTGGAATGGTTACAATGGTAACAATGGGGGGTTACCTGCAGCCAGGTTGATTTGCTGATTGGCTGCTGACAGGTCTCGGCCAGCCACAACTGGATCCATAAGCTCAGATATCAAATAGGTCAGACGCACATCATTGAATGAAGGCCTCAGGATAGACGTATTGTTAGGGTTGACCGGAACCATATACATATACGGTGTATGCATAGGGTTGGCCAGAACTGTATATATACGCCGTATATGACCGTATATTTGATGATTTCCCTGCCAAAAATGCTGTAAATAATCCGTTTATATATATATATGGTTCTGGCCAACCCTATACAGTATACACGGTGTTTTTTGCAGGGATTTCGTACGACAAACGGTCGTACCATGTACTGTTCTTGCCCAACTTACATGTGCTCCATTCGTCGTAACACTGTTATTGCCGTCTCAGGGGTTTCTCGACGCATTGGAAGCCCAGTGCCACAGTCGGGCAGCCCTGGAAAGGATGCGTGCTTCACCGCACTACGCTTTGTTCATGAAGCGATGGAATACGAGCGTGTACTTCTCCCTCATCTACCAAGACGCTGCAGGTGTGTGTGGCTGTGTGCGTGGCTGCGTGCGTGTGTGTGTGTAAAGCAATGGGATATGAGTGTGTACTTCTCCCTCATCTACCAAGACAGTGTGTGTGTGCGTGCGTGTGTGCGTGTGTGTAAAGCAATGGGATATAAGTGTGTACTTCTTCCTCATCTACCAAGACGGTGTGTGTGTGCGTGTGTGTGTGTGTGTAAAGCGATGAATTACAAGCGTGTACTTCTCCCAAGACACTGTGTGTGTAAGCGATGGGATACAAGCGTTTACCTCTCCTTCACCTACCAAGACGGTGCAGGTGTGCGTGGCTGTGGCTGTGTGCACGCGTACGCGTACATGTTTATGCAGTATTGCACACGGAATTTGCTCTTAAAAACGCATTTGATGTATACATGTGTGCGTGCGTTCCACAGGAAAGCAGTCTTATTCTTGTGGGGTTGCTGCATCCACTGGAGTAAACCGCTGCAGGTTTGCAGGCAAATTATGAGAAGCGGTAGCAGAGGCCAAATTGAACATGCCCCTGTTTTTTTGGTTTTCCTTTAAGCAAAGGTTAAGACACAGAAAGGGATTTTTTTAGGCGTTGGCTCATTCTGGCTGTGAGGTTTTCCACGACAATACACACAATACACGAGTTACCACGACAATACGCAATGCGTTGTTGCCGCAGATTTGCAGGCGAACAGGAAGGTGCGACAGCTGCTGCCAAACCAGAGCTTAGGCTAAGGCGTAGGTAAAAGGCGTTTAGGAGTCTATCACGAGCAGTGTTGTGCACCTGACGCTTGACGGCGTCAATGGTAAATGACGCTGACGGCGTGTTTTATGTCAAATTGACGGTCAAAATAGTAAATTATGCCGTCAATCGTCAGAGTCTAGTGACAGTAACGCCGTTATTTACGATCGTTATTTACGGCGCCATTTCTGAATGACGCCGTATGTGCACAACACTGATCACGAGGCACAGCACATTTGTTGCCGCACATTTGCAGGCGAGCTAGAAGATGCGACCGCCGCTGGCAGACCGAACTTGAAAGCCCCTCCCTCTGGTCCCGCTGCTGTGCGTTTGCCTGCGAGCGTGGCTTTGGTGTCGTGCCTAGATCGTGCTGCAGCACCCCATGTTTACCTGCCCCACTTGGCAGACAGGTGGGTCGTGTGTGTGTGTGTATGTGTGTGTGCATATGCGTGTGCATGTGCGTGCGTTCATGCGTGCTTGTGTGTGAGTGTGTGTGTATGTGTGTGTATGTGTGTGTGTGTGTGCATATGCGAGTGCATGTGCGTGCGTTCATGCGTGCTTGTGTGTGAATGTGTGTGTGTGTGTGTGTGTGTGTGTGTGTATGTGTGTGTGTGCATATTCGAGTGCATGTGCGTGCGTTCATGCGTGCTTGTGTGTGAGAGTGTGTATATATATGTGTGTGTGTCGCCTCTACACTCCTGCACTGCTTGAACACATACCCAATTATCCAGCTCTTGTGTCTAGCATGCCAGATGTAGACAACAGGCCACTTCAGCAATCAACCAATCATACAATTGCACACACATACATAAACATATACACATACACACAGGCGCACACGCAACATGTACACACACTTTCACACATACGCACACATGCACGCGCGCACACACACACGCACACACACACGCACACATGCACATACACAGGTTCCTGCGCTTAGCCCTCCAGCTTGGCCAGCGGTATCAAACGTGGGTGGTGTCTGTGGTGACGGCTCGCAATGACAGAGGGGCGCCCTCAAACACAGGTAGGCTCTGTCATGAAAATTGCGTGGGTTCTGTCTGTGGTGACCGCTCGCAATGACAGAGGAGCGCCCTCAAACACAGGTAGGCTCTGTCATGAAAATTGCGTGGGTTCTGTCTGTGGTGACGGCTCGCATTGATAGAGGGGCGCCCTCAAACACAGGTAGGCTCTGTCATGCAAATTGCGTGGGTTCTGTCTGTGGTGAACGCTCGCAAAATTAAAGGGGCGCCCTCAAACACAGGTAGGCTCTGTGATGCAAATTGCGTGGGTTCTGTCTGTGGTGACCGCTTGTAATGACAGAGGGGCGCCCTCAAACACAGGTAGGCTCTGTCATGCAAATTGCGTGGGTTCTGTCTGTGGTGAACGCTCGCAAAATTAAAGGGGCGCCCTCAAACACAGGTAGGATCTGTTATGAAACCGTTCATGTACCAAATCTAGGGATCTGAGTAGGCTTTGATTTGTGGGTGGGAACTGCTCGCAAAGACAGAGGGGCGTCCACTCACACAGGAGTGCACTCATTTTTGTTTTCCCACGTAACGATGTGCACGCATCTGGGTAGGCTTTGTTGCATGAGGGGAGTCCGCGGTGGCTACTCGCAAAGACAGAGGGGCGCCCTCACATACAGGCCCTCACATACATGTTCTCATTTTATATTTGCCCGTGCACGATGTGCAAGTATCTGAGAAAGCTTCCGTTTGTCGGTGGTGAACGCTCACAAAGATAGAGGGACGTGCACACATCCACAGTTATGTACAGTGTGTGGTTGTGGGTGTGGGTGTGGGTGTGGGTGTGGGTGGGGGTGGGTGTGTGTGTGTGTGTGTGTGCGTGTGTGTGCGTGTGTGTGTGTGTGTGTGTGTGTGTGCTCTTGTAGTCTGAATGTGTTACCTGCACACTCAGCTTGTTGCTGTCGATGCTGCAAATTGTGTGCTTTGCTTGTGCATGGGCTGGGTCAGTGACAGCTACCTGCGGATGACGGCATTGCCCACACAGGCACGACGAGTGCATGCTCTGCGTGAGATTGTGTGAAGAGGCTCACTGCAAACAGTGCTGATTGCTTGTAAATGTAACGATACATATAGGAACACAATTCCTAATCTTACATCTCGAGTATGCCTTTTACAACGCGCTGCCACATTGGTAATCGAAGCACATGGGCTGGGTCGGTGACAGCTACCTGTCATTGAACAGGCTGCCCACACAAGCACGAGTGCGTGTGCTTTATGAGAAGGTGCAAAGAGGCTTAGCTCATTGTGCATGTGCGTTTGTGAATGAGCATCGTCACGTAAAAAGAGGCTTAGCTCGTCAATGAGCATCGTCACGTACAAAGTAATGTGCAGGGTCTCCTGTCTTTGGGGTTGTGAGTACGGTATGTTCATGTGCTCACCGCCCCCCCTCCTAAAACTTATGAGTTCAGTGTGAAACACCTGGACTCAGGTTCTTGAAGTGTAGCATAAAGTGAGATGTTCTCACTTTCTGCTTTTCTCCGATTTCTGCTTCCCTTCTCCATTCTTGTTATTCCTTAGAGAACGCTTTTCTATTGCATTCTGTAAAACGAATTGTGTCACAAAATAACTAGAGTTGGCCAGAACCATATATATACGGTATATATACGGTATTTTTGGCAGGAAAACCACTAAATATACGGTCATATACGGCGTATATATACGGTTCTGGCCAACCCTAAAAATAACCGATCGCCACCCCACTCAAACTTCCGTAAAATTGCTGCAAAGTCTGGATAGAGCAGAACATAAATATTTTACGCATTAATTCCATCACCAATCCCCCTCCAAAACGTTATTTAGAGTTAGCGGTAATATTCTTTACATACAGGACATATTTAGGGGGAGCCCTGAATACGTAGAAGGTTGGTTGCAAGGACAAGGAGGCCAGAAACCTGATACATGTTCTCAATTACTTACGTGCAAACATGTACACACACATATATACACGCTCTTGCACATAACCACATACACACATACACACATACACACATATACACACATAAACACATACACACACGCTCTTGCGCATACAGGCTCGCCCGCCCCCAAAACTCCTCTCCCAAATTCACAGCAACCCAGCCCTGGGGCAAGCCCAAGCAAGCCAGATCCTGGTCAGACAACTACCAGGTGAGCGTGTGTTTATGTGTGTATGTGTGTGTGTTTGTATATACGGAACGCACACACGCACAAACACACACATACGCACACACACACACACACACACGGCATTCCCTCCCCTGTGCGTGGATTGTGTTGATGTAATTATGTATGACTGGCTAGTGACATGCACGTATTACACAAACACATGCACTCTATGAATGTATGGCTAGTGACATGCACGTATGACATAAACCCACGCATGCATGACACATAAACACATGCACTCTATGTACTTATGTATGACTGGCTACTGACATGCACGTATTACATAAACACATGCACGCTATGAATGTATGGCTAGTGACATGCACGTATGACGTAAACCCACGCATGCATGACATAAACACATGCACTCTATGTATTTATGTATAACGGGCTAGTGACATGCACGTATCACATAAACACTTGCACTCGCAGCTCCCCCCCCCCTAGCGCGTGGGTTGTGCCGCTCGCCATTGAAGATGTGATGGCTGTGCAGCAGGACATGGAGACTGCTGGGGCGTACTTTGCAGGTGTGTGTGTATATATTTGTATGTGTGTGTGTGCGTGTGTGTTTTTGTGAGTAGGCTGTGCAGCAGGACATGGAGACTGCCGGGGCGTACTTTGCAGGTGTGTGTGTATATATTTGTATGTGTGTGTGTGCGTGTGTGTGTGTGTGTGTTTGTGAGTATGTGTATGTGTATGTGTGTGCACGCATGCGTGCTTGGTGACAGATTGTGCGTGCTTGATGATGGCGCGTGGATAGTGCTGCAACCTTTCGACCACACCTAATCCTGCACATCTGACACAAAAGCTACATCATTCGCGTACGATCTTTCATCTCAAGGCCTGTGTGTGTGTGCAGCGCATGCCTTCAGTTTCCAACAGGCTTTGGTGTATTGGGTGATGCAAGCTGGAGGACGCGTGTTTACAAGTTCGTTGGTGCTGCTGTCTAATCTTTATGATTGATTTATTTTGTGCTGGGATCTGAGGCAGAGTGCCAGGCTGGAGGCCTATGTCTAAGGTTGACCAGAACCGTATATATACACCGTATATGACGTGTGTTTACAAGTTCGTTGGTGCTGCTGTCCAATCTTTATGAATGATTGATTTTGTGCTGGGATCTGAGGCAGAGTGCCAGGCTGGAGGCCTATATACAGAGTGCCAGGCTGGAGACTTATGTCTAAGGTTGACCAGAACCGGATATATATACACCGTATGTGACCGTATACTTGGTGGTTTCCCAACGGAAAATACCGTATATATACAGTTTTGGCCATCCTAGCCTATGTAACCCAACCTACGTAACCCAACCTACGTAACCCAACTTATGAAATCCAGCCCATCCTATGTATTCCAAACCAATTTGAAACTCACACCTAGGGTGGGCAAAAACCGTATATGTGCACCATGCATGACCGTATATTTGGTAATTTCCTTGCCAAGCATACCGTAGATGCACACTCTATACATGGTTCTGGCCAACCCTACTCACAACTTATGGCACTGCCAGCGCGTATTCAAGACGTGCTCTCATAAAGCACTACAGTTCTCAGGCCCACCTAAAGATTCCTGCCTACTTTTGAGGAGGGCCGTTTCATTTGTGCTCCAGACGGTCACGCATCTCCTCCGAAATGATTTGGCGGTCCCGCACTGTTTCTTTTGAATTCATCTGGCAGTTATGCACTTCCTCTGAAATGATATGGCAGTTACGCACCAGTTCCTCCGAATTGTTATGGCGGTTACACACCGATTCCTCTGAAATGATTTGGTAGTTATGCACTTCCTCTGAAATGATCTTGCGGATACGCACCGGTTCCTCTGAAATGATCTTGCGGATATGCACCGGTTTCTCTGAAATGATCTGGCAGTTACGCACCGGTTCGTCTGAAATGATCTGGCAGTTACGCACCGGTTCCTCTGAAATGATCTGGCAGTTACGCACCAGTTCCTCTGAAATGATCTGGCAGTTACACACCGATTCCTCTGAAATGCTCTGGCGGTTACGCACCGATTCCTTTGAAATGATCTGGCAGTTACACACCGGTTCCTCTGAAATAATCTGGCAGTTATGCACTTTCTCTGAAATGATCTTGCCATTGCGCACCGGTTCCTCTGAATTGAGCTGGCAGTTACCTCCTGTGATCTTGCAGCCCACACCCTAACACACACACACACACACAGACACACACACACACACACACACACACCGTATATGACAATATACACAGAGTTTACCATGCTAAAAACACCGTGTACGACCATATACACAGATGTTCCCCTGATAAAAATACCATATACAACCATATACACAGAAATACCGTATACTGTATACAACCATATACACAAAAATCACCCTGCTTGAAACACTGTATACGACCATTTACACGGAAATTCCCCTGCTTAAAACTTTGTATGGACATGCACCGTAATTCCCTTCAACCAAGCCTGTTCGCACTTCTACAAGCTGCATGCCCATTTGCAGGCACCTTCACCAATGCCTTTGACAGGGCCCTGCTGTCAAAAGGCCCAAGCCTCAAGGAAATTCTAACCACACAGGCCCAAACCACAAGGAGGTTCAAACCACACACGCGCAAACCACAAGGGAGGTCCAAACCACAAGGGAGTCCAAATCACACACGCCCAAACCATAAGGAGGTCTAAACCACACATGCTCAAACCACTAGGGAGGCCCAAACCACTAGGGAGGTCCAAACCACACACGCCCAAACCACAAGGAGGTTCAAACCACAAGGAGGTCCAAACCACGCAGGTCCAAACCACACACGCCCAAACCACAAGGAGGTCCAAACCACGCAGGTCCTGCCGTCGCAAGGCCCAGACCACAACGAGGTCAAAACTCCCTCTTTTACACGTCTGAGGTTGCCTTGTTCAATCGCAGACCCCTTCACAAACGCCTTCATCAGCCTGTTGTCTGAAACACAGACAAACGCCTTCATCAGCCTGTTGTCTGAAACACAGACAAACGCCTTCATCAGCCTGTTTTCTGAAACACAGACAAACGCCTTCATCAGCCTGTTGTCTGAAACACAGACAAACGCCTTCATCAGCCTGTTGTCTGAAACACAGACAAACGCCTTCATCAGCCTGTTGTCTGAAACACAGACAAACGCCTTCATCAGCCTGTTGTCTGAAACACAGACAAACGCCTTCATCAGCCTGTTGTCTAATGGCTTTGCAGGACAGAACTTCATCGCCGCTGCCAATGCCACGGCACTTCCGATATGTTTAGGGTTGGCCAGAACCGTATATACACACCGTATATGACCGTATGTATGGTTATTTCCCTGCCAAAAACACCGTGCATACACCGTATATGCCTATAAATGTATGGCTCTGGCCAACCCTAGACATGTTGGATCGCAAAGTTGAGGGTGACCTCGCGGTCCAAGATGCCAGAAGTGCCATGACATTGGCAGCGGCGTTCCAACGCTCTCAGCAGAGTGTAAGCGCACGTCATTTTCCACTTCATACCAGCATCAAACCTCCCACTTTTATTCGAGCATTTCATGGCGTTGCAGGCCCCCATCACTGACGCCTAGGACCTGTTGTCCAAGGGCTTTGCAGCAGTACTTTTGAAGCGCACCCCACTTTCCACTTCATACCAGTGTCATACCACTTCATTCTCTCTTTTTTGGACCATTTCGTGGCTTTGCAGGCCCCTTCACACGCCTTCATCAGCCTGTTGTCCAAGGGCTTTGCAGCAGTACTTTTGAAGCGCACCCCACTTTCCACATCATACCAGTTTCATACCACTTCATTCTCTTTATTGAACCATTTCGTGGCTTTGCAGGCCCCTTCACAGACGCCTTCATCAGCCTGCTGTCTAAAGGTTCCGCAGCGGCGCAAAGCCAACAGCGGGCAGGAGATGCTGGAGGAGAAGAAGGGCAAAACGCAGGAGTCTACGTTGCTGCGCGTGCGGCCCTACAGGGGATGGGCCACAGCATCCAAGCGCAGGTGAGTTGCTGTACCTTTTTGGTTGTGTGTGTGTGTGTGTGTGTAGACGTGTTCATTACAGATTATGCGCTTCAAATCGCTCATCAGATCATGCACACACACAGACACACACACAGACACACACAAACACGCACACAAACACACACACACAAACACACACACACACACACACACACATTGCGCAGGCAGGAGAGCTGCTGGGCGCTGCATGTGGGGAGGTTGTGGATTCGTGTGTGGCCTTGGTGAAGCAACTGAAGGGCATCACAGCCACCTACCGCATGACCAGCAAAGGCCCACCCACACGGCACAGCCACTACGTGACAGGTGTGTTTGTGTGTGTTTGTGAAGGTGTGTGTGTAGGTGTGTGTTGGGGGGGGGGGGTAGTGTGTGGGTGTGGGTGTGGGTGTGGGTGTGGGTGTGGGTGTGGGTGTGGGTGTGGGTGT
>Ga0307968_1003933_pt1 | contig 12258 bp, 9 predicted proteins | sample OrgLakmetagen650_FD_201834 | JGI IMG/M metagenome (GOLD analysis project Ga0307968, IMG submission 201834) | Saline water microbial communities from Organic Lake, Antarctica - #650 | ecosystem: Environmental > Aquatic > Non-marine Saline and Alkaline > Saline | place: Antarctica: Organic Lake... | reverse complement strand
TTATAATGTAGGCAACGATTTTATAGTTATCTGGTAGTTTTGCCAACCTCGGTGCGGTTTTTGATAAGCCGTCACGTCCTTCTCACATCAAGAGGGGGAGGAGACGTTAACTGCACCTTTATGGGGGGGCTTAGGCAGGACACGGACGCCTATCACATGTAGTGGTGTTGCAAAAAGTCCCTGATCCACACTGGTACTAATATTACTTATGTTGACATTTGGCGTGGTGGAGGGTTGCCTGGAAAAAAACGCAGATAATGTAAACATCACCGGTATGGATTAGGATGTTGTTTTGTGTTCTGCACCACCCAATGGATGTAGAGACACGACATCCTACCTGGAAAATAAAAGTAGGAAATGCCTTTCAGTGGGGATCAGGTGGTTGAGAGGCAGAAGCCTGCACACCACCAGGGGTATTGCTCAGATATTTTTGGGGCTTATGTTCAACGTCTCCGAGTCGCCTCATCTGTGTGGTTTTTGTTGCGGATCTGGTTGCATGTAGGCTCAATTCTTTCATGAGTGCCGTGGCATGTAGACCAGTACCTCCGAGATTGTGGGGTAGGCTCCTTTTTGTGGCTGCTGTAGATGGTGCCTGTGCTCCTAGCAGGATGATGTGAAGGATTTACGGAGTTCGAGTAAGCGAGGCATTAACAGTGTATGTTGTTCTCGTGCCTTGTCTGCTTGTTGGGTAGGGGGAGTGTCTACACAGTGCTAAATTACGATTACATGTATGTCACGTTTGTTAGGTTGTATAATGTCTCTTGGTTTCACAGCCACACACAGGGGTACGGCAGCGCCCTCTACTAGGTTATTTTGGATAGCTCTTCAAGACCCAAACCCCATAAGAACCCATAAGAATTACCCATAATATTCCCATAAGAAGTTATTGCGTTATTAGCAGAAGGGCCTGCTGCTGTGTTGTCTCTCCTCTCTTTGATTTGGAAGGATGATGATCTCTCCTCTCTTTGATTTGGAAGAATAGTCTTCTTCTTTTGTGAGTCTCACAGCAAAAGAGGAAAGAGCTCATAAGCCTTCAAACTTGAAGTAGTTCTAAGAAAAAGCAGAAATTTTCAGCCGCGCTTCAGCCGCATCAGCCGCTTGCAGTCGCGGGCCAGAAATGATGAATAAGGCACAATGCTGTTTGACATTGCAGCACTGAATACAATCAGTAAACATTCAAGCATCTGCCAGGATTAACCGACCGCAATAAAATAAAGAGGGGGATCATCTGTGAGTTTTGGGCACGTAAAGAACATGGACTGTCACAATGAGGATATCGAGAATGAGGGAGGCAGATATAATTTTGCTTAAAAACTCATGAGTGAGGAGCAGCACGCATACAACGAGAGGGTCTGGAACATCAAACATGGTCTGGAACATCACTCTTTTGCTGCGGGCCCTGCTGCAAGATGAACTCTGAACCAGCACTTGCCTGGCTAAGACTGTAAAAAATATGTAAGAAAAATTACGCAGGCAGTGAAAACCACTCCCCACATGAAATTAAGGAAAAGTAAGACACCTTGGTACCGAGTACCGTAAAACTCCGTTACCGGCAGACAAAAAAGGCCCAGTCAGGGAGGTCCAACAGAGTACCAGAAGGAAGGAAGAAGTCACAAAGAGACTGGAGTACCAGCCTCAAACAAGCATGAGCTCCAGGCACAGACATTGCAGGGCTAAGCTAATAAGGGTCCACAGGGATGACCACCCATCTCGGCCACTGCCAATTCACAAAAACTACCGAGCCTCATAGCCAGCCCTACAGCACTGAACCTGCCGGATACAGATCATGTATAAAGATCGAAATCAGATGTAAAAGCAGATTAGCAGGCACTTCCCGTTAGTTGCCTTCAACACCTCAAACAGCAAAGCACAATCAGGACCAAGGGCTTGTTCAATTGAATTAGCGTATTTTGACTTTTCATATCTGCCTTGGAACCAACACTTCCTTGCAGCCAAGATGTAATGATGTTTGTTCTCAGCATTCTTCTCAGGGAAAAGCACACTGCTGCTTTCCACCTAATTCAGATCGAGGACTGTGAGGACACTAGATTTCAGAACCAGTTGAGCGCTGCACAGGAACACTCCTTTAAGGAGCTTCCACTACTCTCCACACCGCCCGTCATTTTGGGCGTGGGTGGCACCGTCATCTACAATACGTTTTACATTGGAGCTAATCAAGGACACGGGTCGTGATTTTGAAAGAGTTCAAAAACTTGCTTTAAAGCTCCATGTTCATTCTGTCAACTACGCTGCTAAATTTGTCCATATTAGACGTGCCCTTTCCAGTACGTGCAAGGAAACAGCAGGTGTTGCATAGGTAGCCAGTTCCTGAGCCCGTGCCTGCAGCTAGCATACAATAATAGCCCGGGACTACCTCAAGAAGAGCCTGATATAGTGTGGAGAATCTGTCCTAGTCTGATAGGTTATCTGCTGATCTGAGGATAGGGAAGGATCTGTAACAGTACCGTTTCCAACCCTCATCAAGAGCTAGTCTCAGACCGAGTATGTAACACTTCTGATTTCCTCATTCTTTTCTGCCTCCTAATTTTCCTCTCTGATGGAGGAATTGACGGTGTCTGATAACGAAGTGCAATTTTTTAACCAATTTAACGGAAGAGTATCCACATTCTTGCATTGCGTTTTTTACTTTGTTCATCAGAGCAGCTTGGTACAATATGCGTGGTAAAAAGTACAGGACCAAAAGGGGTTAACCTAAGCCCTAACCCAAAAAAGGATGAAGTCACCCTTGATCAATCTATTGCGCACATATGCCTGTAAGGTTGAGGGAAGGGTTTATGCAGGACGTATAAAAAACCACTTTCCTACGAGGAAAAGTAAGTTGCTGTCCCTGTTTTGCATCGGAGCTCCTGGATCTTTACACTAATACTGATTCCTGTGGTCATGACACAGCTGCGAGAGTTGATGCGTCGTCATGCATTCTGCATTCAGTTGTAAGCAAATTTGTAGCCACCTGCATGCACCGTAGGTGGTATTGCTGTTATCAGGGTAAACACATTGTGCCAAGCAATGTTTAGGACTGTGAACACCCTGAGTGGGTGGGGCCGTCCCTTGACGTGTTTAGGTAAGTCACTGGGTGGGAAAAAGGGATGAAAAACACGGAATTCATGCAGAATAAAAGTACCTTGGCCCGTATGCAGGGTGTCCTGGGTCAAAGAAGTTGAAGCCCTCTTCAGCGAGAGTGAGTCGCTCCTGGTGCAAAGCAAAACAGACAAGGCTTGAATTCAGTTGAAAATCATAGCAAAACGCTGGTTAATGCCGGCGTGCATTGAATAAGGACTTCAATAATCGCTCACACTAGCCAAATTCCTCCAAAAACCACACTCTAATGGACATTCTAAACAATTACACTTCTAATACTTCTACATAGGTAAAAACAGAGAGCGTACATTGTAACGCTCTAACATGTTGCCCATTGTCCTATTTGGTGTAGGAAGCCACAGACGCCCATCTTTGCTCAGCTGTGTCGCCTGAACAGCAGCTGCAATCATTTGGAAACACTTCTCCAATACGGTCTGCATAGAACAGTGCAAGCGCAGAAACGGATGATTAAAGTCCTTCCAGTTTGTGAAGTGCTTATACATTCACAGCACAAATGTTAGGCAGAGGGTGCTCCGATCCAAGAATGCTTACTTATTTGGCTAGGAATTCCAGTGTCAATGTAGTTTTGTTCACGTAGTTTTGTGCGTGTTCTGCCTGACCTTGAAGTGATATTTGTCAGCCAAGAAGAGAACACCTTCCAGCAGATCCCAGGCAATCAGCTCATTATCACCAGAAGAGGCAGCCGTTATTAGTGCTTTCCAAGTATCAGGATTATCCCCCAAAGCTTTGAGAGGGAGTGTGACCTCCGAGGCAAATTCACTGATCCTGTTTGCACAATACGCAAATTGTGTAATTATAGATCAGAGTTAGGTAGATCAAGGAAGTAATGTAATGAAAACGATTACAGGGCGAGAGCAGCGTAGGGGGGGGGGTAGAAGACTGCCAATCATTGTAAGTGCGTGAGATGGGCAAAGTAAGGAAAGCAAGCATGATTGATAAAACATGTCAAGGTCTATTTGGGCCGAGGAAAAGAACAGCTGAAAAGCAGCAGCCATCGGCGTCACAAATTAAATAAAGTAAGAAGGGAAAATGAAGCATAACAAATGCCCCTCCACCCTTGAGGGCAGCACTCTAAAATTTCAACTCTTGACTTACCAGTGTTCAAGAACTGGAGACGACCGCGCAAGCAAACTGGCTTCTACAGAAATGCACTCAGCATCCGTAAGCACAAGTACATTTTGACAAGGTAGGTTCGAGGAGGACCTCTCAAGATTTAACGAGTGCATGCAGGCAGAAGAATTTTAAGTATTGCCTTTTTCTTTATTGTATGTACGCGTTAATTTCGCGTGCAGATTAATTTGCAATCGACTTCATACCCTTGTTCGAGCTGACAGGGCAAAAAGAAGACTGATGATACCTCGATTTATTAGTTTAAAGTGCACGTTCTAAAATGTCACATCATTGGCGCCACAAATAATATTTTAAATCAAAACTTTTTCGCATAATAAAAACAAATCCCTACGTTTTGAGACAGCGACATGGAGTCAAAGTAATTCCCCCACCTGTATTTTCCACTGCGCCAATCCCCACATGATTTCTCTCCGCAGGAAATATGCACCTCTGTTTCCCCCAACAGGAGCCCACGATTTGTTTACTTTCGTAAGCCAAAGCTTTATTTTTTACTCAAACTAATTGCGTTTTATGAGCAGGCTAGCAGTCGCACTTCTTGACTGAAGGCCTTTCTTTGTAACCCTTGTAACCTACAGGCTTTCAGCTTCACAAGTTGCACAGCAACCTGCCCAAAATCTCCATATGGTTTGTTTGAGGGAATTCTCGCAACCCGCTACATGCAATATCCAAACACTCCCTCTATTGCCGTCTCTGGGCTTAATGGAGATCTATCCGTAAAAACCCATCCACACACAGAAGTCAGTTTGGAAAGGATTATAATGATAAGTTTTAAATATGTTCACAGTATACAATTGACAGCTCTTAACAGCGAACTTCACAATTAATAAGGGAAAGCAGAGAAAGGCTGATGTTGCATTAATAGCACTTGCTGATGCATAAGCTGATTAGCTTCATGCTGAAACAACATTGGTTGATTAACTATTTGGGTCTCAAATGGTGGTCCTTGAATATGGTTCTGAAGCTGGTGCTGCCCTTCTTGCTCGTGGAATATTATGGTCGAATTGTTAGAGGAATCAGGGGGTCCTTGCTGTTCGCTTCGCTCCTCTTTCTGCATCCTGCGGATCAGACAATTAGTGGAAACAAAGTTGTGTGTATATTGTGCCTGTGAGTGAGTGAGTGAGTGAGTGAGTGAGTGAGTGAGTGAGTGAGTGCGTGCGTGCGTGCGTGAGTGAGCAAGTGGGTGAGTGTGTTTGTGTGTGTGTATGTGTGTGTGTGCGTGTGTGTATGTGTGTGTGTGTGTGTGTGTGTGTGTGTGTGTGTGTGTGTGCGTCAGAGTGATAAAATACACAAACGGTGAAGTTATGTGGTTCAACATCCATTGTGTCTCTCTGCCAAGCACCCAAGAATACTTCTGAATACTGTCAATTCTATGGCAGCAACATCCACGCCACTCAGGCACATGCACAAACACACACACAACACACACACACGCACACACACACACACACACACACACACAACATAATCAAACACCTCCTGCAGACTCTAAATGGCCACCTGTCTAAGCTTAGCCACTTGTTGGCCTTCTCTCTTTGTCGCTCAAGCACTTTCTGGTCTATGAGATGTAACTTCTCTTCCAGTGTCAGATCCTGCTGTTGCTCTTCCCGGGCTTGCCCATCTGCACACAAAGAAAACAAAAAAGGCATGAAATCCCTTGAAATACAGTTGCAAGAACAATATGAGCTATGCATCTCTGCAAAAACAGTGATATCAAGGTCATAAGACTTGCTGAATATGCTCAAATTGTGCACTATTCCAAACATGAGCATGATGGAAACTGCAGGAGCATTTATGGAGTCATCCTACGTGTTGGCATTGCACTGGTTTGCATGTGCTTTGGCAATGCCACAGTGGAAGCTGGTGAGGCAATCACAACAAAAAAATGCTGGCTTGCCATCAAGAAGAGCAGACCTACCCTGCGCAAGCATTGGCTGCATGGATGGAGGGCGATGTACAAGTAGGATGTCTTGAAAGCCCTCAGGTCCGTTTAGGAACGGCACTTCAAAGCCAGCTGCGAACAGCACAGGTTTGAACTTGTATTGGTCAGAGAGGAGACGGTGCTTTATATGGCACTTGGTGTTGCAGATGACAACGGCACTTGGCACTTGGTATGGTAGACGACAACCGCTGACCAGGAATCATTTTTAAGCTTTAAGTAAGTCTAGCTTTAAGCAAGCTTATTACTGAATGTTGGACTAGGGTACTTTTCAGCCAAAAGTAGCACATCTACCCTGCATCTGTGAGGTTCTGGCCTACTCCACATAAAACACACAGCACAGAAAACTATACAGACAATGACATACACTCCCCACACATATCAAGAAAAAAACACTCTGAGTTCAAGTAATTGCCAAGCTGTAGTATTTGCCAAGCTGTACCTTTGTGAAATGTGAGACTCCTAGAAGGCATCAACTTGAGCGTACTTTTGTTCTGTTCCCTGCTTGTTCTCTGCTGCAGTCTGCACGCGGGGCTCCATTCTCCTCGACGTCGGAGTGCAGCAGACTTGCTTCATGCATGCTTTCTGACCCCTTCCCTCCTTCCATTCTCCCCCAAAGCTCACCCGTGAGTTCAGCGATGACCTGGTCAGGCATCGGCCTCATACCCACTGTGTCCTTCCTTGATTGCTCCTGCACTCAGAGCATGGCAAAGATGTATTCTTGTAGCTGGATAGGAGCAATCTAGCACAGGCAAGCACAAAACCTCACATGCAGCGGATACAAAACAATCACCAAAGAATGCACTTTCTAACGTCCCTACAAGTAACGTGCCATACGGCGCGTTTGTGCTACAGGCCGAATAAATTGAATGCACACTTTACAAAGATTGAACAAACCTGGCTCTAGAATTCAATTTCAGGCACTTTTAAAACTTTGCAGCCCTAGTCCCCAGATACCACTCGTTATGAAATTAGCAAGTCCACCTCCGTTCGGCTACACCTGGGATACAACTCCTTCCTTGCTTCAGCTTATCCTACCAACCACAGAGCAGCTACAGACACTAAGAGACCCACCCACCCACCAACCAACCGTTATTCACAATTCTGGCTTTCACGTGCAATGCTGCCACAAACCTCAGACCACCCCACAAAGGCACACAAATAGCCCTCCCTCCCCTACCTGCATAGCGTACAACCAGTCGGCTAAAGGGGCAGCCAAAGCGGCCTTGACCTGGAAGCCAGCTGCACGGAAAGGGGCCACACGTGCTGCTCGCTTTGCCGAAGATGTGCTGCAAGGGAGGGTTGGCGGGGGCAAAAGAGCAAATACAACACCAAACGAGTGGGGGAGAGAAGCAAGTGAAGCAAGGGAGCGTAGGTGCAACAAAACAATGGGGATTTAGTGGTGGGTGATCCTCTTGTCCATGCTACAATTTTTTTGTGAACCTTCTAGACAATACAAAGAGCCTAGACAATACAAAGAGCCTCACAGAACATGTAATTGCAGAAACACAGCCTGTGTGTAGAACATCAGCCTTGCATGGTGATTGAAAGCGTGCACATTTGTATTTCAGACCCCCACACAGTTCTCTGCATGAGCGTGAGGGGTGGCGCATGCTGTTATCTTTTGATCCAATATACCTCTGTCCTATGATAGCTAGCAAAAACACAGTGTAAGGAGGCGTGTTTCTAGGTCTCTAGGTCTCTATGTTCCAGAACCAAATCGCAATATGTCCACACACACACACACACACACACACACACACACACACACACACACACTCCCAACCTCGAACTTATAACTGTGACACAAACGCGCTCTGCTGCATACTTGGTTTGGTCCAAAATATAATTGCGGGGCACTTTTGCTGCCCTCGCCAGCAGCTGGTTCAACATAACAGAGGCCATTCCCATGTATGACTCAAGAACTAGGCTGCCGTCAAAGATGCCTTGAGGCGCGTTGTTGCGAGATGCTTTACGCAGGCCCAGCAGCTGTGCAAGTGTGTGTATGTGTGTTTATATGTATGTGTACTTATGTTTGTGTGTGTGCGTGTGCGTGTACGTGTGTGTGTGTGTGTGTGCAGGCGTATTTGTGAATGCATCTGCACTTCGCAATTAATTGAAAGTAACAGACTTCATTTCCTCTTATGATGTCGTCATTGAAAATTACGTAGGTAAAGAAAATTTCGTGTGCCAGGAGGCGTCAAGGATCATAACGTTTTGGCGTCACGTGTCGATTGAAATGTAAACTACACATTCGGAATCCTGACGTCGAGAGCTATCGATTGGTGTGTAAAAGAGTCAATTTTGAGGGGGTCCAGGGGGGGTTGGGGAACTTTTGGGGGGTGCTCCAGAATTGTACTGGGCCACTTTCATAAAGTATAAATATAATTTTGGTTTCCTCAGCTCAAGCCTGTTTGATTGGCACCCTTGTTGGGTGATTTGATTAAGGGGGGGTCTGGGTGCTTGGTCATAGAAATGCATGAAATGCCCCCAAGTAGGCCGCAGGGGTATGTTCAGGCAAATTACCAGCAACTGATTCCAAACTTGCAGTTCACGTATTGCATCATGCATAAGTTGCATGAATGAAGTAAAAAGTGCTTTGGCAAAGGTCTTGGCTGGATTTGTGCACTAGTCAGGTGGTCAGTGCAAGAGCGTGTGCAAACCAGTTTTTGCCCTATAACTCTTCCCACATTAATTAATTGACATGATAACTGTGCAGGCAGATAGCTGCTTGAATTCTGAGCAGATTGACACTCTTTTTATTAGTGTGGGGGGGTTAGGAAGGGGGGGTTGGGGGTGGGTCATTTTGGGTCGGAGGCCCAAAATTTACACGTGACTCGGGATTTTTCTTCTTGCCTCCTCCTGTGTGTGCTGTCTTTTTTACCACTTTGCAGAGGAAGCTTTAGCATGATATCAATAGCTATATAACAAACAATGCCAGGCCCTTTTGAACGCTCTGCTTCTCAACTTCTTTTTGTGCTCCGTCGAAATCTTAATCCAAAGCACCTTCGTTAGTTCTCTTTTCTCAGCTTATTTTTGTAAGCTATCACGAAGCTCACCCTCATTTGATCCAACACGGTCTCCGGACTAAGCAGCATGTATTGCTTATCTGGGTGCAAGAGCATATATTGCTGGGCCCAAATGGTCTTCCCAGAGCCTGAGAAGGGAAAAAAATGAGGGGGGGCGTGAGGTGCACCATACTCCCTTTTCAATTGAACTTTTGCAATTAGAAATACATGCATGTCCGGCAATAATGTCAGTATCACACCTATTTTGCTCCTCGTCACAGGAACAAAGTCCGAGCACTTGTATACCTGCTGGATTTGGTGCTTATCCACCACTGCACAGGCCTCCGAGCCTCAGACAAGAGCTGGATTTGCTTGTTCTAGAGTATTGCAGTAAATTACCTCACTCACCACTATGGCCTCAACACACCTTCAGACCAACAGGTTAATTTTTGAAGCCAGTGGTGATTGGGTAGCACGGTCCCTGGTACCAGAGTGGCTTACGAGGGGCGTTTTGGCCTGCCTGATTCTTCTAGTCTTGTTCCACCTTTGAAAAAACCTGCTGCCTGCACACTGCACACGGCTGTACCTGGCAAGCCTATCATCATAATGATCTCACAATCGCGAATGGAGGGCAAACCCCTAAAGTTGGCACCCCCACGCCCTTCATGCTGAGCCTGTCAGCATGTGTGTGCGTATGTATATGTTTGTGTGCGTTACTACGCGTGTGCGTGTGTGTTTGTGCGTAATTACCTTCAGTATACCAAACAAGCACACTGTTGTGATACGCATATTGCACGACAAACTTCTCCTCCACACAATCTTGTGACAAGCCCACAGTTTACGGATACAGCCAGAATAGTCAGGTCGACTAGGTAAGGCTCAAGCAAGTGCTGCAGGTGCTGGCTGCACGTATATAAGAATCACAACACAACACTAACATGGCGTGAGGTAGCACAAACCAGGCGTGTGAGTTCCTGACGATTAATTTTTATATTCGCGTTTTTTTAGAATTCTTTGGTAGACACGCACAATTGGCTGTACTATCAATCGGGGAGTGAATTTGTGCCTAATTTGCAGCATGACCCACCAGAAACCAAGCCGTGTATGTTTCGTCTGACGCGCTGTTGGGGTTGCTGGGACACTGTATCGATGCTGAAATAGAATACGGATCGCCCAGATGGATCAGGGCCTGCAAAATTCACTAGTGTAGAGGTTCATGCTTGAATGATACGCGTGATCATAGTGTGAACTTCCGCTGGAATGAACGCGCATGCATTGAGAACAACCCCTAGGTAGTGCACACGCAGACCACAGCCCTACCAAAAAAGTAAAATAAAATATATAGAGCTGGTTATGGCAACCCATTCAATCAGGCTCAGCAGCGATACTGTGGTGCTCGCAAAGTGCTTGTAGCTGTTGTAGCTGCAGGGCAGTGTGTGGTGAGTCCTATTTTGTGAGTAAACATTCCTGTGCAGCCATGTGACTCGAGCTCCCTCTAACAAGGTGGACTCCTCTGATACATGCTGTACGTACAAACAGCCTTGGCCGGCTTTAAGCAGTATTACACGTTCCTCTTAAAGCACAAGCATGCAAGGTCCAGAAAAAAGTAATTGCACATAGGCAGGGTGCAACGTGCAACTTTTAAAAATGAGCGGCAAGGACCTCCTAGGTTTTTGTGAGGTTAAAAGCAAGGGCACCACATGCTCTATGCAGCCACAGTTCTCGTTCACAGGAGCTGTAGAAGGCAGGCATCTTTGCCGCACAACCTGTATGCACGGCTATTTGCAACTTGTATGTACCAATGCCAATTAATACCAGTAATGTGTCTCATTATGTAAGTGGTAACACTTTGCATACATAGCGTGCAACCATGGCCGCCAACGTATTTTGAGCGGCAAGTCACCCCTAGTTGCACAAAAGTGTACACGGTGACGCATCCTTGGGGCGTGCAGGCCCTCTCTTGTGGAAAGAACTGGAGTCTGCCGCCAACAGTCACTCCCGGATAAGTGCACCCCACAAGTAAAGGCCATTTTTGTGTGTTCGGCAAAGCACTCACCTGGCAGTTGCGCAGCAGGATGTGGGGGTACAGGCCTTCCTGCATAGACGGCGCCAAGGGCACCAACTGAGCAGGGCCTTGCCACACGCCGTTTTTGGCGTAGGACACACGTCCCGTGGGAGCAGCTGTGTCTGACGTTTGTGTGCCTGTGTGAGCGAGCAAGAGGTGAATGTAGGGTGTGTCTGACGTTTGTGTGTGTGTGCGTGCCTGCTTGCCTGTTTGGGCATGAGAGGCAAGTACAAGAGTGTCTAGCATGTGCGCGTGTGTGTGTCTGTGTGTGTGTGCGTGTGTGTGTGTGTGTGTGTGTGTGTGTGTGTGTGTGTGAGAGGCAGGTTGGAAATGTCTAGGGATGGCAAGAACTGATTGTAAGCATGGATAAAGCAGGACATTTCAAAATAGAGGCTTACGTGTGAAACACATTAAACATTTCTATTTGACCCTAGAGACGTGGCTACCTGTAATGCAGTACAGAAAAAGTTGTGTTCAGGTGGTCAGGAGATTGGCAAGTTGGGCCTAGAACTGGCTCCTGATAATGATAATGATCTTTTTGGGAAGGGCGCGTCTGGTAGGGAAAGATTGACACAGTTCTCATAAGTGTAGGCGTTAGTTCAATGTGCCTCTTATAAACACTCCTTAACCAAGTGATTTTAATACACCAATGCTGTACAGACTAAGCTCGTCCAAATTTAGGTCACTTGATGCTTTTCTGGTCTGCTTGAAGAAGTAATGAAGCAAAAAGTGTAAAGTCGGACCATGTTCAAATACAATGAGTTATCACGTTCAACAAATGAAGAAAACATGGCGTGGGCATTGAACCCCAATGAAAGCGTGTACCGTACAACCCTGGAATCAATCCGCACCCCCCAAAAAATATTTAATAATGGCCAACCCCGCACATAACGCACCCCAAAATTAAATATTTTTGGCGACCCCGCACAACCACGCACCCCCCAAAAAGATATTTATCCTCTGCTGTCGCTGGTGCCTTGAAGAAGCTTGTGACGGGT
>Ga0307968_1003932_pt1 | contig 12260 bp, 9 predicted proteins | sample OrgLakmetagen650_FD_201834 | JGI IMG/M metagenome (GOLD analysis project Ga0307968, IMG submission 201834) | Saline water microbial communities from Organic Lake, Antarctica - #650 | ecosystem: Environmental > Aquatic > Non-marine Saline and Alkaline > Saline | place: Antarctica: Organic Lake... | reverse complement strand
AGAAAGGCAGTGACGGCAAGCAGGAGGAGAGGAAAGTGGAAATAGAAAATGACAGACGGCTTGAGAGAGGCAATGACGGCAAGCAGGAGTAGAGGAAAGTGAAAATAGAAAATGACAGGCGGCTTGAGAAAGGCAGTGACGGCAAGCAGGAGGAGAGGAAAGTGGAAATAGAAAATGACAGGCGGCTTGAGAGAGGCAGTGACGGCAAGCAGGAGGAGAGGAAAGTGGAAATAGAAAATGACAGGCGGCTTGAGAGAGGCAGTGACGGCAAGCAGGAGGAGAGGAAAGTGGAAATAGAAAATGACAGGGCAGCTTGAGAGAGGCAGTGACGGCAAGCAGGAGGAGAGGAAAGTGAAAATAGAAAATGACAGGCGGCTTGAGAAAGGCAGTGACGGCAAGCAGGAAAGAAAAAGAGAAAAGAGAAAAAACTATTCAGTGCATTTAATCCCCCGGGCAGTGAGGACGCACCACAGTACGAATGCACACAGGAACGCATACATGTACAAACCTACCTCTGCAAATGTTTGTGAGCATGCATGAATACATTGCACCTATGCCCAACCACATACCACAGACCACTCACACCCCAGCAAAACACATACCCATCCCCTCCCCTCCCCGCACCCAAAACCCCTACCTCAGCACGCATGCACCTCCACATTCACACCAATATCTAAGCACACCCCCACGCACCCCCTTCCCCCCACACACGAACAGTGTCAGCCAGAGTCTCGGGCTGTAGGCCATCCTTGCCATCAGCCAGAGTCTCGGGCTGTAGGCCATCCTTGTAACCCTTGTAACCCTTCCCCCCACACACGAAAAGTGCCTGCCTCACCGCTTCTGGGTCCATGCCTACGCTCCCTCTTGGTCTTGTGCGCATTGCTGGTCGCTCATTCACCTCCACATTCACACCAATATCTAAGCACACCCCCACGCACCCCTTCCCCCCCACACACGAACAGTGTCAGCCTCACCGCTTCTGGGTCCATGCCTACGCTCCCTCTTGGTCTCGTGCGCATTGCCGGTCGCTCGTTCACCACAAACTTTGCCCCATCCCTGCAGTGCTCTTGGTAGCCTACAGCAGAAGCAAACAGCACAAGCCTTTAAACACAGCTAGGTCAGACAGGGGGATTTTGATCTTCATATAGTTTTCTGCCTCCCTGATGTGCTCGCTTTTGGTAGCCTACAGCAGAAGCACATAATGCAAGCCTTTTAACACAGCTCGGTCAGACAAGGGCATTTTGATTTTCATATAGTTTCGTATAGTTCTGCCTCTCTGGTGTGCTCGCTTTTGGTAGCATACAGCAGAAGCAAATAATACAAGCCTTTTAACACAGCTAGGTCAGACAAGGACGCTTTAATTAAGTTTTCGCTTTGTCCCTGCTGTGCTTGCTTTCGGCAGCTTCCAGCAGAGGCAAACTGTAAGAGCCCTGTAACACCTCTTTTATGGGGCTCCTGTAGTAATCTGAAAAATTATTAGTGCAGCTGTCGATCGTTTTGATTGATTTATTTGTTGGGACCTATAGGTTGAGCAGCCATGCCAGGCTGGAAGCCTTTGTAATCTATACTAAACTAATCTGAACGTTGTGAGGCTTGTGAGGTTCGTCGGACCGTGTAATTTTGTGCGACTGCACGTTATGTGAACTTTTTTGTGTGAACTTTTTTGTGAACTTTGTTGTGAACTTTGTTGTGACTGCCTGTTAGGTGCGCTTTGTCTGTGAAGACAGCTTGAGGAGCTAGTGGTACTGAGTCCTGAGTCCCACAACGCATCGGAGTCCCACAACGTGTCGGAGTCTCACAATGTGTTGGAGTCCCACAACGCGTCGGAGTCCCAGTCCCACAACATGTTTGAGTCCCAAAATGTGTCGGAGTCCCACAACGTGTCGGAGCCTTACAACGTGTCGGAGTCCCACAACGTGTTGGAGTCCAACAACGTGTCGGAGTCCCAGTCCAACAACATGTCGGAGTCTCACAACATGTCAGAGTCCCACAACGTGTCGGAGTCCCACAACGTGTCGGAGTCCCACAATGTGTCAGAGTCCCAGTCCAACAACATGTCGGAGTCTCATAACGTGTCAGAGTCCCAAAACGTGTCGGAGTCCCACAATGTGTCGGAGTCCCACAATTAGTCAGAGTCCCACAACGTGTCAGAGTCCCACAACGTGTCGGAGTCCCACAACGTGTTAAAGTCCCACAACGCGTTGGAGTCCCATAACATGTCGGAGTTCCACAACGTGTCCCAGTCCCACAACGTGTCAGAGTCCCACAACGTGTCGGAGTCCCAGTCCCACAACGTGTCGGAGTCTTACAACGTGTCGGAGTCCCACAACATGTTGGAGTCCCACAATGTGTCAGAGTCCCAGTCCAACAACATGTCGGAGTCTCATAACATGTCGGAATCCCAAAACGTGTCGGAGTCCCAGTCCCACAACGTGTCAGAGTCCCACAACGTGTCAGAGTCCCACAACGTGCTGGATTCCCACAATGTGGCAGAGTCCCACAACGTGTCGGAGTCCCACAACGTGCCGGAGTCCCACAATGTGTCAGAGTCCCACAATGTGTCGGAGTCCCACAACATGTCAGAGTCCCAAAACGTGTCAGAGTCCCACAACGTGTTGGAGTCCCACAACGCGTTGGAGTCCCACAACATGTCAGAGTCCCAGTCCCACAACGCGTTGGAGTCCCACAACGTGTCGGAGTCCCACAACGTGTCAGAGTCCCACAACGTGTCAGAGTCCCACAACGTGTTTGAGTCCCACAACGTGTCAGAGTCCCACAACGTGTCGGAGTCCCACAACGTGTCGGAGTCCCACAACGTGTTGGAGTCCAACAACATGTCGGAGTCCCAGTCCCACAACGTGTCGGAGTCCCAGTCCCACAACGTGTCAGAGTCCCACAACGTGTCGGAGTCCCACAACGTGCTGGATTCCCACAATGTGGCAGAGTCCCACAACGTGTCGGAGTCCCACAACGTGCCGGAGTCCCACAATGTGTCAGAGTCCCACAATGTGTTGGAGTCCCACAACGCGTCGGAGTCCCAGTCCCACGTGCTTGAGTCCCAAAATGTGTCTGAGTCCCACAATGTGGCGGAGTCCCACAACGTGTCGGAGTCCCAAAATGTGTCGGAGTCCCACATCTCAGGGTTGGGTCCTCACCACTGGGTCTACACTGTCAAAAATCAGCGTCCTTAATGAAAAGGCTTTCAACTCTCCACTCACCGAGCACACCGCAGACATGCCTCTTACCGGACATGCCTCTTACCGGACATGCCTCACACCGGACATGCCTCTTACCAGACATGCCTCTTACCGGCCATGTCTCTTACCGGCCATGCCTCTTACCGAACACGCCTCTTACCGGCCATGCCTCTTACCGGCCATGCCTCTTATCGGCCATGCCTCTTACCGGCCATGCCTCTTACCGGCCATGCCTCTTACCGTCCATGCCTCTTACCAACCACGCCTCTCACCGGACATGCCTCTTACCGTCCATGCCTCTTACCGTCCATGCCTCTTACCGGACATGCCTCTTACCGGCCAGCCAAATTTATTTTATCAACCTCCTTTTTATAGTTTGGCTGTTCAGTTGCTGCCAGTTCCCTTTCTATTATCATATGCCTGGGACCACACACACACACACACACACACACACACACACACACACACACACCTCGACCTGCCACCGGGTCCATGCTGTTCACAGTTAGGGTCCCTTATGAAGAACAAAAAAGAGGGAAAAGAAGAAACGTGTCCCTGTATGGAAAGACATAAGTCAGTGCTTGCCCTAGTCATAGCCCCACCAAGCGTGCCGTGAACATGCCCTTTACAGGCCAGCTAGTAACGGTTGTTTTGAAGGGCTTGGCAAGCAGTTCATCAGCAAGCTTATCTGATTGTTAGGGCCCTCACACACACGCACACACACACTCACACACACACACACACACACACACACACACACACACACACATCCTCACTGACCAGCAGTCAGGCACTTTCATAGCAGGCCAGTCCTGTGTAACGTTGCAAGGAATCCAGCCTTTTCAAAAAAGAGATGCACACTGCGCGACTTCACACACACGTGCACACACACACACAACTTCACACACACACACACACACACACAAACACACACACGCTTCCACTCACCGGCCCATAACGCAAAATGGTGCAGCACAATGGACGCTGCCACCGCCACGTTCAGCGATGCGGTGCCTGTGCCTGTGTTGCACGAACACACACGCACACACAAGGAGCACAACTGTTTGGCAGCTCAAGCAAAAACACTGCCACGTTCAGCGATGCCGTGCCTGTGCCTGTGTTGCACGAACACGCACACACAAGGAGCACAACTGTTTGGTAGCTCAAGCAAAAACACTGCCACGTTCAGGGATGACGTGCCTGTGCCTGTGTTGCACGAACACACACACATACACACACACAAAGGCATCAAATACTTAATAGGTTGCGGTTCCTGTGCCTGTGTTGCATAAACACGCACACACAAAGACAGCAATGCTTTCTAGCTCATACTAGTACAGCACACGTGAGAAGCAAGGACGCATGATGGAGAGTTCAGTACCAGCACACGCAAAGCGTACAGCTCTGAAAGACAGCATTTACGTTTTAATTTAAAAGCACATGCAGCACACACACACACACACACAAAACAGCACATGCAAGACAGCACTTACGTTCTAATTTTAAAGCACATGCAGCACACACACACATACACATACACACACAAAACAGCACATGCGAGAAGCACGGACGCATGATGGAGAGTTCAGTACCAGCACACGCAAAGCGTACAGCTCTGAAAGACAGCACTTACGTTTGAATTCAAAAGCACATGCAGCATACACACACACACATACACACACAAAACAGCACATGCGAGAAGCACGAACGCGTGATGGAAAATTCAGCACCAGCGCACGCAAAGCATACCGCACTGAAAGACAGCACTTGCACTTAATTTTGAAAGCCTACGCATACACACACATACACACATTTGACGGAAGGGCACTTGATTTTGAAAGCATATGCATACACGAAGGCCGCACTCATACTTTGGTTCACACAGGAACACGCGCGAGGAGCACGATCCAATGTTTTTGAAACTTTGAAGGAAAGCCGATCATAACAGGCACCAGACATTCAGATGTCCGTCCATGCCCAATTTTGACAGAAGGGCACACACACATTTGGCACACACACACATTTAACACACACACATTTGGCACACACACATTTGACGGAAGGGCACACAAACATCTGACAGAAGGGCAAACACAAAATTGAGAGAAGGGCGCACAACCAGGGCACACAACAGTCCATGCCCAACTCTGACAGACGGACACACAACCAGGGCAATTTCTTGGAGCACGTACCATAATGTGCGATACACACCAGCTTATCACACACAGCGCTATTCGCACGTACCGTATTGTGCGATGCACACCAGCTTATCACACACAGCGCTATTTGCACATACCGTAATGTGCGATGCACACCAGCTTATCACACACAGCGCTATTTGCACGTACCATAATGTGCGACGCACACCAGCTTATCACACACAGCGCTATTTGCACATACCATAATGTGCGACGCACACCAGCTTATCACACACAGCGCTATTTGCACATACCATAATGTGCGACGCACACCAGCTTATCACACACAGCGCTATTCGCACATACCATAATGTGCGATGTACACCAGCTTATCACACACAGCGCTATTTGCACGTACCGTATTGTGCGATGCACACCAGCTTATCACACACAGCGCTATTTGCACGTACCATAATGTGCGATGCACACCAGCTTATCACACACAGCGCTATTCGCACGTACCGTAATGTGCAATGCACACCAGTTTAACACACAGCGCTATTTGCACGTACCATAATGTGCAATGCACACCAGCTTATCACTCATCACACACAGCGCTATTCGCACGTACCATAATGTGCGATGCACACCAGCTTATCACACACAGCGCTATTTGCACGTACCATAATGTGCGATGTACACCAGCTTATCACACACAGCGCTATTTGCACGTACCGTAATGTGCGATGCACACCAGCTTATCACCTATCACACACAGCGCTATTTGCACGTACCATAATGTGCGATGTACACCAGCTTATCACACAGCGCTATTTGCCGAGGAGTCATACCATAGCCTTCGTTGCCCAGCATGAAGGCCGTAGGGCCTGTGTGTGTTTGTGCGTGTGCGTTGCGTGTACATTGTGTGCTGTGTGTGCGTTTGTGTGTATGTGTGTGTATGCGTGTGTGTGCATGTGTGTGTTGTGTGTGATTGTGTGTATGCGTGTGTGTATGTGTGCGTGTGTGTGTTGTGTGTGTATCCGTGTGTGTATGTGTGTGTATGCGTGTGTGTTAGTGCGTGTGTGTGTTGTGTGTACATTGTACATTGTGTGTTGTGTGTGTATGTGTGTATGTGTGTGTATGTGTGTGTTGTGTGTGCGTTGTGTGTTGTGTGTGTGTGTGCGTGCGTACGTGTGAGGGAGGGGGGGTGCGGCTGCAGGTGAAGTTGTGAGTGCGTGTCATTAAAATATTACGCGCACTCCTTTTTTGTGGCCAAATTTCCTTGCGCGGTATTTCCTTTGTGAACTCGAACTGAAAACGAGGATAAGCTACTGCCCTCCATGCCTCTACCGTATGAGCGCATTACCAATGCGAGTTTTGACCAATTAATAAACCCCAATGCGAATTTATGCAAGGGGCACACAATCTGATAATTTATCCTTATGCGGCCTATGCTGAGCTGCACGTGCACGCGTATGCACGTGCATGTGCGCACGCGTATGTGTGTGTGCGTGCGCATGTGTGCGTGCGTGCGTGTATGTGCGTGTGTGTGCATCCGTGTATGTGTGTGTGCGTGCCCATACGTGTGTATACGCGCGTACGTGTGCGTGCGTGCGCATGTGCAGGGATTGAAGGCCTTCCTCTTGTCGCTCAGATTGCACATGTTCTTCTTGGTGTCCTTCCTCCCCAAGAGAGGGCCAGCCCCCCTGCTGCTTATGCCTGAAGCCAGCTTAGGAGGCCTACCAGTTTGCTGCTGCTGCTGCATCCCACTCTGCCTGTGCTGCCTGTCCCCCTCCTAAGCTGGCTTCAGGCATAAGCAGTAGGGGAAAGAAACCAGGTAGGCCAGGTTTGCTGCTGCTGCTGCTGTATCCCACTCTGTCTGTGCTGCCTGTCCCCCTCCTAAGCTGGCTTCAGGCATAAGCAGTAGGGGAAAGAAACCAGGTAGGCCAGGTATGCTGCTGCTGCTGCATCCCACTCTGCCTGTGCTGCCTGTGCCCTGCAGCACGTTCTGCATGTGCTTTTTCTGCGTCCCTTTGCTGCGTCCCTTTGCATGTCCCCTGCAACACCCCTGCATATCCCCTGCAACACGTTCTGCCTGTGCCTTTGCTGCGTCTCTTTGCTGCGTCCCTCTGCATACCCCATGCACACCCTTGCGTATCCCCTGCAACACGTTCTGCATGTGCAACCCCACGTCTTTCCCTTGCAACACGTTCTGCATGTGCCTTTGCTGCGTCCCTTTGCATGTGCTGCCTGTCTCCTGCAACACGTGCATGTATGTACCATCTGTATGTCCTGCATCTGTATGTCCTGCATGTGCTGCCTGTCCCCTGCAACATGCTGCATGCTGCATGTCCCCTGCAACCATCTGTCTGTCCTGCATCTGTATGTCCTGCCTGTGATTCCTGCCTCTTGCTATGCCTATCAGCCCAACATATGTGGCTGCCGGCTACCCCTTTGTAAACCCTTTGTAAACCCTCTTGCTACACGTTCTGCACGTGCCTTTGCTGCCTCCCCCTCTGCTGCCTTCTTCTCACTCGCTGTCCGATTACTAGGCTTGAAGAAGTCTGCATCCCCAAGCTGTTTGTCCCCCTTAAGGGCCTTGAGGGGCGGCTTGGGAGGCTTTCCCGGCCTTTTCCCACTCATGCTTGTTTTTGTTACCCCAATGTGAGCTTTGCGAGGCCCTTGTAACTTAGTTACTTAAATGAACGGCTCCCGACCCTCTGGGAGGGAGTCAGAAACGTTTGCGGTGCGTGGTGATATACAGCCTATACGGAATGTATTATACTTTGTATGATCACACCAGATTCAGGTCCATTGTTAAAACTGACCTATTCAGTGTGACCTATCCAGTGTGAACTCTGTAGTCTCTGTTCAGGTCCATTGTTAAAGCTGACCTATTTAGTGTGACCTATCCAGTGTGAACTCTGTAGTCTCTGTTCAGGTCCATTGCTAAAACTGACCTATTCAGTGTGACCTATCCAGTGTGAACTCTGTAGTCTCTGTTCAAAGCTGACCTATTTAGTGTGACCTATCCAGTGTGGACTCTGTAGCCTCTGTTCAGGTCCATTGTTGAAACCGACTTATTCAGTTTTGACCAGTCCATTGTTGAATTAACTTGAATTAATTCGATTTGAATTGAATTCGATTCATTTGACCGGTCCGTTGTTAGAAGTGACCTATTCAGTTTTACCGGACCTGCGTGCTGTCCTCTCCTGCAAACCATAAAGAGTTAAATTCCGTTTCTGAAATCAACGGAGAATTTGCAGCACAGCGACCTGCTGAATTCAGTGTGAAACACATAAACTCCAGTTCTTGTTGAGCAGCAAAGTGATATCACTTTATCACTCATGCTTTTCATCTGTGTCCTCTCCCGCAAACTATAAAGAGTCATATTTGGGGTTGGCCTGAACCATATATATATACGGTGTATATACGGTATTTTTGGCAGAGAAATCACTAAATATACGGTCATATACGGCGCATATATATACGGTTCTGGCCAACCCTAGTTATATTCCGTTTGTATCGTGAGATGGCGTTGGAATCATTTACAAAGACTCAACACAAACTGCTAACAGCCGTGGTCCTAGCAAACTGCCCAAAGGGGAGGAAGAAAAACTAAAGTTGGGCTAGGAAAGAAGAGCAGTAGTGAGGACCAAGGAAATAAAAGATGAAAAAACAGGAGATAACACAGATGAAAAGCATGAGTGATAAAGTGATATCACTTTGCTGCTCAACAAGAACTGGAGTTTAATGCGTTACACACTGAATTCAGTAGGTCACTGTGCTGCAAATTCTCCACTGATTTCGTCAAGCACGTGGTTTGTAAGATCAACTTTGCTGCATCAATTTACGTCCCTTTGTGAGATCAACGTTGCTGCTGCGATTTATGCCCCTTTGTGAAATCAACGTTGCTGCAGCGGTTTACGCCCCTTTGTGAGATCAATGTCGCTGCAGCAACTTGAATACTGCTGTGAGATCAACGTTGCTGCATAAGTTTGCACCCCTTTGTGAGATCAACGCTGCTGCAGCAACTTACGCCCCTTTTGAGAGATCAACAGCAGCGAAATAATTGCTGCCGTCGTCTTATGAATATGTAAAACCCTTACACTCAAACAACCTTAAATGAACCTGTAAAACTTTTACACTCAAACAACCAGGAGCCTCCTTTGGCAACAAACAACACACCTTTAAACGGATGTGAGTGTACCGGCTTGGCGTCATCAGAGATCTCTATGCCCACAATTTCGCAGCCCTCCACATCCTTCAGGTGTCTGACGCAGTCTTCCAAGGTAGGGAAATGCCTGCCGTGTGTGTATGTGTGTGTGTGTGTGTGCGCGCGTGTGTGTGTGTGAGAGTGTGTGCATGAGTGTGCATGTGTACATGCATAAGCACATATGTTTTCTGTAAGATTGTGTGTGTGTGTGTGTGTGTGTGTGCGTGTGTGTGTGTGTGTGTGTGTGTGTGTGTGTGCGCATTTGACAAGAATTAAAGTCACAAATCAAAAATCTGCATACGAGCGTCACAGGGGCAGAGGGTGAGAGAGCCACAGGGCTTTAGCAAATACGGGAAAACTACACAAGGGCAGGGTGAGAGAGCCACAGGGCTTCAGCAAATACGAAAAAACTACACAGGGGCAGGGTGAGAAAGCCACTGGGCTTCAGCAAATACGAAAAAACTACACAGGGGCAGGGTGAGAGAGCCACAGGGCTTCAGCAAATATTAAAGAATTACACATGCAGTGACAGCTGTAATTGGTGTGAGATCTTAGGTCACAGCTTTGCTGCCATCATTATGAGGCCCCTGTGCTTCACTGGTGTGCGATCTTAGGTCACAGCTTTGCTGCATCATTAAAAACCCCCTGTGCTTCACTGGTGTGCGATTTAAGATCACAGCTTTGCTGTCATCATTAAAAATCCCCTGTGCTTCACTGGTGTGCGATCTAAGATCACAGCGTTGCATAGTCCAGCAAGATTGAGACACTAACACTGGCAACAAAGCTGCCCGTCCTTCAAGGCCGTGCTTTGCTGATGCAGCTTTTTCTCCTTCAAGGCTATACTTTGCTGATGCAGCTTTTTTGTTAACATTGTAAGATGCAGTATTCGGCAGGCAGGGATCCGTTGCCATGGAAATAATAGATGGAGAAACCATAGAGAAACAAAAATAAGAAACAAGAGTGATAACGGAGCATATTGCTTTTGCTGCACTACAAGAACTGGAATCATATTTACACTGAACCCAGCAGTTTTATAAGCGAGCTCTGTGCGTGCTATGATGAGCCACGCGCAAATACGATGATATCCAAGGGACGGCGCTTGTGTGGGACCGGCACACACGTGAATGCTAGAAATTAAAAATATATTGAACAAAGAGCTTGCAGATACGCACGCATGCAGCAACTGACCAACGCCTGCAGCAACTGACCAACGCATGCAGCAACTGACCAACGCATGCAGCAACTGACCAGCGCAAGCAGCAACTGACCAACGCATGTCACAACTGACCAGCACATGTCACAACTGACCAACGCATGCAGCAACTGACCAACGCATGTCACAACTGACCAACGCATGTCACAACTGACCAACACATGCAGCAACTGACCAACGCATGTCACAACTGACCAGCACATGTCACAACTGACCAACGCATGCAGCAACTGACCAACGCATGCAGCGACTGACCAACGCATGCAGCGACTGACCAACGCATGCAGTAACTAACTAACGCCTGCAGCAACTGACACCAACGCCTGCAGCAACTGACTAACGCATGCAGTAACTGACCAACGCATGCAGCAACTGACTAACGCATGTCACAACTGTCAGTGAATGATATGTGATGCAATACGTTGTATGATACGCAAACATGCAGCATCTGACTAACGCATGTCACAACTGTCAGTAAATGATATGTGATGCAGTATGGTGTATGATACGCACACATGCAGCAACTGACGAACGCTTGTCACAACTGTCAATGAATGATATGTGATGCAGTACGGTGTATGATGTACGATAACAAAAGACGTGTGGTGCAGTAGTTACTGTATTATTACTATGTATGATGTGTGTGGTTGGTCAAAAACATATACATAGGGTTGGCTAGAACCGTATATATGCACCGTATATGACCGTATATTTGGTGATTTCCCTGCTGAAAATACCGTATACACACCGTATATATATGGTTCGGGCCAACTCTACATATACATACAGCGTATATACGGTGCTTTAGGCAGGAAAGTCACCAAATGTACAGTGTATACATACCGTTCTGGTAATGCTACGTAAGATACAAGATACCCTATGTAACATACAAGGACATGTGGCGCAGTATTATGGTAAGATATAAGGACATGTGGTGCAGTATTATGGTAAGATACAAGGTGGTGCAGTATTATGGTAAGATACAAGGACATGTGGTGCAGTATCATGGTAAGATACAAGGACATGTGGTGCAGCATTATGGTAAGATACAAGGACATGTGGTGCAGCATTATGGTAACATACAAGGACATGTGGTGCAGTATTATGGTAAGATACAAGGACATGTGGTGCAGCATTATGGTAACATACAAGGACATGTGGTGCACTATCATGGTAAGATACAAGGACATGTGGTGCAGTATTATGTATATGATGCGGTGTGATCTGTCTGTGCAGGATGAGGTTTGAAATAGAACACAGAACGAACACGTAGTACAGAGTATGAAACGATAACAGATTAAGATGTAACATGAAATGATTAGGATTTAACAGATTAGAATATAAAATTAAGATTTAACATATGAAATGATAACATGTGTGCGCTCCCCAAGTGCACGCATATGCAATAACTGCACAGCGGTCGAGATCCTTGAGTGTTTGTGAACTTTCTTGGGCACCTCCATGTGCATCGTTATGCCTTTTTACCTTTTACAATG
>Ga0307968_1003930_pt1 | contig 12260 bp, 17 predicted proteins | sample OrgLakmetagen650_FD_201834 | JGI IMG/M metagenome (GOLD analysis project Ga0307968, IMG submission 201834) | Saline water microbial communities from Organic Lake, Antarctica - #650 | ecosystem: Environmental > Aquatic > Non-marine Saline and Alkaline > Saline | place: Antarctica: Organic Lake... | reverse complement strand
CTCTTTCAACTTGGCCTCGTGGGGGGCTTAAATGTCCCAGCCTTGGGCTCACATGTGTGGGCCACCCCTTTGGACATTTAGCGTTTCTTGGTTGGTGTGGCTCTTTAGTCTTGGGGTCTCTGCGGGCTTGTGGGGTCCAGTCTAGCCGTTAGCAGCCGACTCTTTAGGATCTTCGGTCGTGCTAGGCTCCTGCTGGTCGTTGCTCTGATATTGCCGTAGGCGTGGTGTCTTTGCTTGTTAGGTTGCCTGATGTCCAGAGGTACTCTAGCCTGCCTTCTCTCTGACTCCAACTTATAAGGTTAGGCCTTTTTCTTTCTGTTCTTCAGACACACTCTTAGCTTGTGCTCTTGCGAGCGTGGGCCAATTTCTCAGACTGTGGTTTTTCAAGGAGGTTTTTTCTGTTTAGGCAGGAGTTTTCCTTTTCCCAGTCTTATAGGTTTTTTTCCTTCATTCTGTCAGGCCCTTGCTGAGGACCGTGTAACAACCCCCACCAAAAAAAAAAAAAAGGCTTCAGTGAAGGGCATGAGGAGGTGGGAGATGTGGAACCTGTCTAGGCGGGAGGCAGCGCCGTGGACGCCTCCGTGATAGAAGGTGTAGCCGCGCTTGTGGGGGTGACGAACTCTAGGGCGAGTAGACTCAAGAAGTACCCGCTGGACTAGTCGAAGGCCAGGAAACCCAACATCCATCGGATGGGAGGCGTGCCTATATGTGCACATTCTTGATGAATGCCGTCCATGAAATGCGGGGCGTCCACGTTAGAAGCGAAAGGCCGTCCATGAAATGCGGGGCGTCCGCGTCCACGTCAGAAGCGAAAGCTGATCAAAGGCCGACCGACGATCGGGTCTCCTTGGTGCACGCCGAGCGCGTTGGGACGTTCAATACAGGTAGTATCCGGCGCCGGAAAGTCCCCAGGACGGCGCCGGAAAATGATCAGCCCGCACAAACAGGTAGTCTCCGGCGCCGGAAAGTCCACAGGACGGCGCCGGAAAGTCACTGATTTCCGGCGCCGATTGGGCTCCGATCTCTCGGCGCCGGAAATGTGGAATAAATGAGGCGCCGGAGGGCGGGTCCTCTCCGGCGCTTTTGGGGGCATTTCCGGCGCCGTGTCGGCGGGTCTGCTCCAGTAGGTAGGGGTTGTTGCTTGACTTCGTTCGTGTACGGTTCTTAGCTTGTCCATCGCAGAGCACACTTGGCGGTATAGCTTCACGTCCTTTCGGAGGGTGGCGTCTTCTTAAATCGCCACCCGGGACATGTGCAGCTGAAAGAGAGCTGCGAGTGCACGCGGCCCTAGTAACCTCACGTACGCATTCATGTATACACTACGTAGTATGAAGTATACTTCACCGCGGTCACCTAAAATGTGGTTCTAAACAGCGAAATACAGTGTGAGAGTCATCAGAGACACCAACCGGGGTGTCCGAGATCATTTTGCAAAGCATTGTAACACCAAAAGTGAGGGGGGACGGGGCGTTTGAGAGGGGGGGGTTTGCAATGGTCAGGCGCGAGCGGCCTAAATCTCCCGCAAATAGGGTTAATAAAGTAATAATTCCGTTCGCGGCGGTTGATGGTGCTTGAGTTTTAATGTCGACATAACACAACATGCAGGCGTTCATATTTGCTGTTTTATGTCGACACCAAAACTCCAAGTGAATAACTGCATGCTTTGGCACAGCAGATCTTTTGTTTTGCTTCGTATTTTATGCGCATAAGGCATTTCAACACTTAGCGATTTCATGACGGAACCTGAACTATCGAAAAAAGAAAGCCTGCGGTGCGTTCGCCGCGTCCAAAATGTTACATCCGTTCGTCGTAATAATGATTATGCAGTGAACTCTTTGTTTTGTCTGATGCAATCAACACGCGCGGAAGACCGATTACGCGAGCCCCTCCTCGACATCCTACACGGCGGCGGCGAGGACGGTGGCGATGATAAAAAAACGTGTGCAAACCGAGCACGATGAGGAAGATGTCTTCTACCCGTCCCCGGAGCGCCGTCACTTCTTTTTCGTCGAGGATTCGGCGTGTGTCCCCCTTTTGATATGCCACAGCGGCGTATTGGAGATCTTGTGGTCGGGCGAGAGGGAGTCTGACACCAAGACGGACATCGCGACGATGAAGACAAGAAGCATGGTTGACGTTCTTTCGGGGACCATGAGCGTTGTCCTATATACTACACAATGAGGCTTCATTTTTTTGTGAGGCTTTCTTTTTTCATTCGCGAGGGTTTGTTTTTTCATGCTTCGCACGAAAAATAAACCCTTACCAAAACGAGAAAAAATGTGTGTATGTAATCTTTTGGTGCGTTTTATCTTTCAGTGTCACCTAAAAGTAATGTCGAACATTAGGGTGATCTATCGTCACGATGGCTCTGCGGCAACGATGCAGCAGACGATCCTTGCAGTTCCGAACGTTCGTATATATATACCCGTGTATATATACGGGTAGTGTAGTGCAAAGGATCGTCATCATCACCGTTTTCCGATGGTGGCCGGGCGCCGAACTCAGACATCAATAGCCGCACAACCCGCAGGTGGCCCTGCACCGCGGCGTTCAACAGAGCCTTCTCCTCGCGCCCTTGAGCGCCGTAGACGCGAATAAGTCTCTTGACCATTTCCATGTTTCCGTGGCTCGTGAAGCTGCGCAACACACTATTATCGTGTGCGGACGCGTCGCGACTGGAAGCACCCCAGCAGCACCGCCAGCCACCAGCAGTGCCACCAACCCCAGACAGCATCGACCCAAAGACCTCAACAAACCTAGGCGTGACATCCGCCTCGTCGAGATCAAGTACTGTGAGGACACCAGACCTCAGAACCAGCTGAACGCCGCAAAGGAACAGCATAAAGACCTTTGCAACATTCTCCAAGGAGCCTCTGTTACTTTTCACATCATCATTTTGGGTGTGGGCGGCACCATCTACAACACTCACACTCTGAAGCCTTTCAAGGAACTGGGTCTTGACACTCAAAGAGTTAAGAAGCTTGCCTCCAAGCTCCATGTGCACTCTGTGAACTTTGCTGCTAAACTTGTCCATACCAGACGTGCCCTTTCCATTACTGTTATAAACTCTCATCAGGAGCCGGTTTCAGGCCAAGCCTGCAACCCTCTTGATCCCCATTGATGTTTCCTTTCCTTTTCGCGGTGGAGGAGCTTTACGGTACTCGGTACCAAAGTGGCTCCTTTTCCTTAATTGATGTGGGGAGTGACTTTCACTGCCTATGTTTTTTTCTTTTTCTTTTTCTGACACCAATGCCTGTATACATGAAGTTCACTCCACAAATACCCTGATCAGAATTTTACAATCAATTTGCTTCAGACATCCTAGTTTTTATCCAGATCTGCACAATTGAACAATCTGCACTTAAGTGTCTGACATCCTAGCTTGTAGCCAGATTTGAAGTTTTATTTCGCTCGAGAAGAAAAAAGTACACAGGTCTGCACAGGTAGTGAAAAATTACTCCCCACAGTATTTAAGGAAAAAGAGGCATTTGGGTATCGGGTACATAGAAATCCCTCAAGAAAGAAATGAATGAGGATCAAGAGGGTTGCAGGCTTGGCCTGAAACTGGCTCCTGATGAGAGTAGGTGATGGTATTGGAACGGCTCGTCTGGCAGTATAGACAAGTTTAGCAGCGTGGTTTACGGAACGAAACATGGAGCCTAGAAGCAAGCTTCTGAACTCTACGAGAATTAAACCCATTTGATTGAAAGGCTTGAATGTGGGGTATTGGTACCACCCACTCCTAAAAGGATGGCATGGAGGGTAGTAGAAGCTCCTTGATGGAATTTGCAGAAATCTCTGTGCTGCTCTTGCGCGGTGCTCAGCTGATTCTGAGGTCTAGTATCCTCACAATACTTGATCTCAATAAGTTGGATGCCACGCTTGCATTGTGCAATGCTGGCGAAACATCTACGGAAGTAGGTAAGAGGACCGCACAACTGCTTCAAAGCCTGGGTTCAAAATAAAAGAAGGCAGGATTGCAACTCAATTCAAAAAGGAAAGAGCGGTCATGAGGACCAATGGAATAGAGGGATGGAGAAACCAAGAGCCAAGAGGAACAAAATTAAAGAAATAGTGATATGAGTGATACCTATTGTTTTGCTTCACTCCAGAATTGGAATTAAGTGTAGCGCACTTAACTCAGCATCAATCAGTAAATTTAAAACACCGTGCCTTGCCGATAAAATGCTTGCAAGTATATAAGACGTGTACCTGCTACGTTGGTGCAAAATTATCAGCCATGTTTGCATAGGAGACTAACACTCTGCACCACACCAGTCCCGATGCTTCCAGGCAGGCTCAGCCAAACGCACCATTTACATGTCTTGTTTCACAGCCACCACGCACCTCCCCCCTATTTTCAGGACAGCCACCGCGTACCACCCCCATCACATGAGCCAGGGACTGCACAAGCAAATAATGCACAGACCAAGCCCATTGATGCAATTGTAAGCGTGCACAATTTCTCTGCTAAATGTTTGGCAATTGTACATTATGCAAGGTCGCTCTTGCACAAGTTTAGAAGCCTGGCAAAAGTTAAGAGACCCAATTTACATTCGATAAAACATTGCAAGCAGCTGCATTCTTGTCATATTTGCATCGACGTAATTAAAAAGCATCTAACTTTCATTGAGTTTACAGACTGTAAACTTTGTAAACTCTAACTCTCATTGGAAGAAAACAGCTGCAAGCATATTGCAAGAGCGTTGTTTCCCATGCGGTAGTTAACGACCTATCAAATCTTGCATCCCCTTGCACGCTCCATCCTGTGTACGTGTATCCGCATACTTGCTTCCTTTGCAACTGATTGTGAATAATATGGCAACCTTGATTTGAGCTGGTGTAGCTTTGACTGTGCATGTGCAGGTTGCAGCGCACCGCAGTCTGGAGGCATAAAAAGCTGCCTTGAGAATTATCCAGCAAAAGCAGCACCTCTTGATAGCAGAGCAGCAGCAGCAGCTCATGGCTGGCGACGCCACTGCCAAAAATAAGGCTGAAGAGGCGAAGGAAGTGTACAGGCGTGCCATCAAGGCCGGGTTGCAATGCTGCTCCTGATTGTCCAAATTTCCCAGTCCTGAAATAGTATTTCTTGTTCAATAGTTTGCTGTAATACACATGGTCTTCAGACTTGTATCTTAAAAGTGGGATAGCAGTGCAAGCCAGGACAGACAAGGGGTTGTTGCAAGTGTGCATGTGTCGCAACAATAAATTGAGTGAGGTTACACTGGCCTGAACAGTCTTCATGGGTGTTATTGCTGAACCAGGGCACTTCTTGGGATTTGTGCTTGGTGTTTCCTCTGTTCTCAGTGTACAGGCAGAACCCTCATGCTTGCATAAGAAGAATGGGGATGATATGTCAAGATTTGGTGACGAATTTGTGAGCATCTGCATCCTGCCAAGAGGTATTGCCTTAACTTCTCTCTAACTCTGATAATCTGCCCCCTCTGAAATTTGACGGTGTACTGCTCCCTTACACAGACTCATTTTAATATTTGGGCATGGTGTGCGACAAGCAGATCAATCTGAATAGCGCGGCTGACGCAACACTTTGCCCATTCACGGTAGGCACGTTCAGAGTCAAAGAGAGTTTGTTCTTCAGAAACATAACCTTGCTAACAGGCTGCACGCATACATATGGCTTCTCAAGACATACCCTATTCCTGCTGACATGTATGCGAGTCAGATTTGGGCCACTCCTTACTTACAACAAGACAAAAAAATGGACAGTCCTCTTCAGAAATGGCTACTGGCAGTGTTGAAAAGGATGTTGGGAGTCAGAGACACCACGCCTTCATGGTGTGTAATGTGAGAGCGTGGATTGGAACCCCTACAGTTTGATTGGTTTCGTGCGGCAATGCGGCTGTACAATTCTTTGACTAAGCTACACAATGAAAAAGGTCTTACTACATGCTGACATGCAGCTGAGTACACGGTCCAATGATTGCTGGTCAGCCCATATTATTTCTGCCATGGATGATCTGACACAATCGTATATCTTCAAACAGAAGCTGCAAAACTGTGAATCCATTGATCTCAGCCGTTTTGTCGTAGACCTCAGGGAGAGACACTTGGAGTAGTGGACACCTTAATCTAAAACTCACCCGAGAGAACACAATAGCAAACGCTTTACTTGTCATTCGGGCCAATGGTGCGCTCTTCCTACATAAAGAGCTCTGGTCACTCATTCGCCTTATATCCTTCCCAAATACACATTTCTCAACCTACCTCGTGATGTCATCCGTAGTACAGCTCGTTTCAGACTTCGTGTTCACACCCTACATTTTGAGACAGCGACATGGAGTTAAAGTAATTCCCCCACCTGTGACCTGTGTAATACTGATGATTGATGATGTCTAAGATGAGCAGCATGTTCTTTTCCACTGCGCCAAGCATGGGATGAGAGGTGTTTGCAGAGACGCTGAGTTGGTGGACCCCAACACGCACAACAACAAACTGGCCACTTATCATTCTTGGTTTGCCACCCCTTTTTCTATTAATGAGCGTATGCCGACGATTGTTCCACGTTATCTCCATCTTGGTCTGTCCAAAAATGTTATGCACAATGTAAGTCGACTCCGCTTGCGTGCGCATACTTTGAAAGTTGAGGCAGCAGCGTGGCTTGAAGATGGTTCTCGTGTATGTGACCAATGTCCTGGTGAAGATGAACATGTTCAGAACGAGGTGCATGCTCTTTTATATTGCCGAGACCATCGAGTGAATGAGCTGAGGAAACATCAAGATATCTTCCCTTTCTGTATACGCCTTTTTTCAGGACTTTTCAGCAGCCCAACTCTTTTTGCTGCAACAGGTCAACAACCAACTTGTTCATAATTTCCTTTCTTAGCAAAACAGTAGACCTTTCTCTTTCTTTCTGAGCTTATGGATTTATTTGCGGCTGGCCGAGACCAGTCAGCAGCCGATCAGTCAAACAACCTGGCTGAAGGTCACCCCCTCATTGTAACCAATGAACCATTCCACTGCGCCAATCCCAACGTGAGATCTCTCTGCAGGGAATATGCAAATCTTTGTTTCCCCCAACAGGAGCCCACGATGTGTCTACTTTCTTAAGCCAGAACCAAGCTTTATTGTTTTCCTCCTGGAATGAACTAATCGATTTTTATGAGCAGGCTAGCAGTCGCACTTATTAATTGAAGGCCTTTCTTTTGTGAATCTTGTAAAGAAAAAAAACTACGCAGGCAGTGAAAGCCACTCCTCACATTAATTAAGGAAAAGGAGCCACTTTGGTATCGAGTATTGTAAAGCTCCTCCACCGCGAATAGGAAAGGAAACATCAATGGGGATCAAGAGCTCTTGAGGGTTGCAGGCTTGGCCTGAAACCGGCTCCTGATGAGAGTTGATAACAGTACTGGAAAGGGCACGTCTGGTATGGACAAGTTTAGCAGCGAAGTTCACCGAGTGCACATCACAGAGCTTGGAGGCAAGCTTTTTAACTCTTTGAGAGTCAAGACCCAGTTCCTTGAAAGGCTTCAGAGTGTGAGTGTTGTAGATGGTGCCGCCCACACCCAAAAGGATGATGTGAAAAGTAACAGAGGCTCCTTGGAGAATGTTGCAAAGGTCTTTGTGCTGTTCATTTGCGGCGTTCAGTTGGTTCTGAGGTCTGGTGTCCTCACAGTACTTAATCTCGACGAGGTGGATGTCACGCCGAGGTTTGCTGAGGTCTTTGGATCGATGCTGTCTGGGGCTGGTGGCTCTGCTGGTGGCTGGCAGTGCTGCTAGGGTGCTTCCAGTCTCCCTCAGTTGCCCCCTGCCACTCCGAAGAACCCACCCCCCTGCAGTAGTTTGTTGTTTTCGTGTTTTTGCAGAGGTTGGAGTTACCAACACAATATCTGGGCGGCTTGAGGTAAATCTGTCTTTATCTGAGATGCGGAGGGGGAAGAGCCATTTGGGAACAATTCTACTTTCAGCTGTTTCAGAAATCTGGAGATTTTAAATGGTCATCCGTTCGTTGCTGCCTATATCCTTGGAGACAACGCATGATCCTAAAGAGCCTGTTTTGCTGATAGCCTTCTTAAGGATCATGCGGCATGCTAAGTTGTGTCTTTCGGTGATCATGTTCCTTATTTGCGTGTGTTGGCACCCAGAAAGGATGTGCAGGGCACTGTCTACTTATGGGCAGAGGGGGCAAGTTTGACTTGTTGAGAGTTTGAACAATACCGCATATTTTTTATTATATAGGGTGCCTGTTCTGTATTTCATAATGATACAATTGGTCTGAAAGGGGACATCGGATGATGTTAGGTAAGCATTGCTAGTGGCTCCATTGGCTGTCACGACGAATCATGGTACCAGCATGGTCCGCCAAGCCCCCCCATAAAAGTGTGTTTAACATCTCGTCCCTCTCCACGCGAGAAGGAATCGACGGCTCAAGCAACGCCTAAGAGGAGATGGTTATCAGACACGTCTGAGAAAAGGGCGAGTTTGTTACAAGAGGACCATCTAAACTGGCCAAACAAACAAATAACCATAAAACCGTTGCTCACATTATAAATCCAGGGGAAATCACACGATTCGTCCATGCCACTGATTTAGCATGACATGGCAGTGCCGTTCTTTATGAGGGTCTGCTGGTAGTACGCATGCATGGATGTTCGCTTCAGTTTTGGCATTTCCCAGTTTATGGAGAAGATGCATGTGTGCTTGAAGGGCGTCACGGTGGTTTGGTAGGTACCAAAGCTTTAAGGGAGGAAAATGGGCCATGTTTGTTGTATGCGTATGATTATGGTTATGGTTAGTTGTGTTTGGTTTTCTACATCTTCTTTTGCAAGCCTGTAGCCAGTGGATGTTGTAGAAGGGATTTCCCTCAGGGCCTGCTATTCTGATGGAAGTGTCTGCAATGTCGGAGTTGGTGGTGGCTGACTTTTTAGCTAGGGCGTCGGCATGTTCATTACTTAATACCGGCATGGGCCTTTACTTTGAAGAGGTGGATGGGCGATGGTGATTGGCGGATTGCTTTAGCAATTAATTGAAGGAGATCTCCTTGGATGTGCGTGGTGGCGATGGAGATTCGGGTGTGAGAGTTGCTTTTTGATTTGGTGCAATGATGTAAGGCTGTCTGTGGCTATATGTGAGTAGCCATGTATGACTGCAGCTGCTATAGCTGCTAGCTCTGCACGTGAGATGGTGTTGGTTATACCCATGCCTTTGGGGATTACATAGTGGAAAACATTCAAGTGAGGGTGGTATACGCCTGATCCGGTATCTTGCCCTAGGTTTTGGCTGGAGCTGTTTTGGGGTGCTTTGTCGATATTACAATTATGATTTTGTTGAGTCCTGAGTGCTGTCCGGAACCTAAGGCTGTTTGGTAGGGATGATTATGTATGTTTTGCATTTCCCACTTTGCCTCAGGAATTTCTTTAACAAGTATTTTTAGCCAGTCTTTGTTGTGAGCATTGAAGCAGACCCTGCCCTTGGTGTTCCATATGGCAATGATCTGCGATTCCCAGGAGCGTTTGGAAAGTGGTATTTGTATGTTGTTCCAGAAGGGCACTTTTGCATATTGGAGTTGGTTTGATGGGATGGTGCCCAGGAATTTACATAATGTGTGGGTATTTGCGGCGGAGTGACGCTTAGGGATTTGTGGTCATATTTTTATCCAGGAAGAGAGGAGCATGATTGTGACTGTTTCCTCTATGCTGACAGCAGCGGAGTAGATGGCGTGTCTTGTTGCTCAGAGCATGGTGTTTTCATTGTAAATGGGATGGCAGATGGAGTAGAACCCAAAAAATGTAAACTTTAGGGTTAGTAACTTCGTCTTTTAATATCCTCTGTTGTATTGCATGAGTGAGAATCAAACACGGATAGATCTGTGAAGCTTGCAAGTGTTTTTCCAATGCCTGCGTACCTTGCAAGCAACCGGTGAGGTGCAAGCCCAGCCAGATCAAAAAGGGAAGAATGATTGTGATGATTTTCATGGGGAAAGTGCGCATGCAAAAATATGGTATTGACATTTAAATCCACAGCATCAAACACACTCGTTCTACAACAGAATAACATTGGGGTTAGGGTTGGGATCGGCAATTGATTCTTTACAGCCTGATAACGGAAGGGGATGCCACACACTGTCTCACCAAGAAAACACCAAAAAAATTTGAGTAGGCTCTGGCCTCACCCCTCACTCAGATCGTTTCGCACTTGAGCATGAGTAGCCATGCCAGGCTCAATGCCTTTGAAACTCTGTTAACAGGAAAGGGGAAATTTGCAGCAGGCGGTCACATTCTTCATACGATACAAGCAAGGCGACTATGGGTCAACACTTTGTAGCACGTTTCGAAATAATGCAGCCCCACCAAACGGGTTAATGTACAGTCTCCATGCACGTCCTGATACACACAAAACTAGGCTTTGGCCTTGCTTGTAGCTGACTGCACAAGGCGGGAGGAACAAAAGAAATGGAAAAACCACGCAGGCAGTGAAAACCACTCCCCACATAAATCAAGGAAACGGAGCCACTTTGAGGAGGAAATAACAATGACGCCTTATAGAAAAATTCAACAAAACGAAACGTTACACAGTGGCATTCGTCAGGTGTAAGCACAGTAACTTGACAACAGCGCTCCTTACACACAGTGGGTTATACGGCATGCGCCACACAAAACACAGACCACAGGACGCACTAAAATAACACTCCCTACACACAGTGGGTTATGCTGCACGCGCCACACAGAACACACCACACAGGACGCACTAAAAAAAAACTCCCTACATACTGTGCGTTACACAGAGGTTTATCACACAGTGTGTTACACAGTGCATTACACACACAGTGCATTACACACACAGTGCATTACACACACAGTGCATTACACAGTGCGTACACACAGCGTGCGTTACACAGCGTGCGTTACACAGAGTGCGTTACACAGAGGTGCATCACACACAGTGCGTTACACAGAGTGCGTTACACAGAGTGCGTTACACAGAGGTGCATCACACACAGTGCGTTACACAGAGTGCGTTACACAGAGTGCGTTACACAGAGGTGCATCACACACAGTGCGTTACACAGAGTGCGTTACACAGAGTGCGTTACACAGAGGTGCATCACACACAGTGTGTGCGTATCACACACGTGCATTTCAGTGTGTATCACACTCAGTGTGTTACGCAGAGGTGTATCACTGGAACACATACGCGACAGAACATGGGTACTTACAACGTTGCACACATAGTATACAGGAACACGCGCAGAACACGACAAGGCCTTACAAGAAGATTTTCCGTATCTTCGCTTGCGTCACTCTTGTCCTGCAAGTGGGGCACTGTGTCAACCCAAGGCAGCACTTCTCGCACGTCAAGTGCCTGTGTGTGTTGTGGTGTGCGTGTGCATGTGCGAGCGTGCATGTGTGTCTGTGTTGTGTTGTGCGTGCATGTGCACGAGTGTGTGTGTGTGTGTTGTGTGTGTGTACGTGTGTGTGTGTGTGTGTGCGCGAGCGTGTGTGTGTGTATGTGTGTGTGTGTGAGCAAGTGTGTGTGTCTTACCCGCAAGGCAGCACCGATGACTTCTGATTGTCCAGGCAAACCTGAAAAAACAGGTGTGTGTGTATGTGTATGTGTATGTGTATGAGTGTGTGTGTGTGTTTGTGTGTGTGTGTGTGTGTGTGTGTGTAGCATGACACTTCAGCATTATCAGCAGCAGCATGAAGTTCACCGCCTTTTTGTCTCACACTGATTGTAAAGAATGATGATCACGGTTCGAGATTTGAGTCAAGACTTTTCGCCTGTCTCGTTTCCTTTGCTTTTTCTTTGCGACTAACGACCACGCCTCAGCTGCCTAAGCGGGCACACAGGCACAGGCACAGGCATACGCACACACACGTACACACACACTCACACACATAGTTACACGCATATGGTTGGCCAGAACTGTATGTATATACCGTAAATGACCGTATACTTGGTGACTTCCGTGCCAAAAATACCGTATATACACCATATTATACGGTTCTGGCCAACCCTACACACACACACACACATACACACACACATACACACACACATACACACACACATACATACACACACACATACAGACACACACGGCACTCACAGGGCACTCCAGTTTGCGGCGTTCCAGGTCCAGAGCTCGACGCTCCTGCTCTAAGAGCACGGTGGCCTGTGTATGCGTGTATGTGCAAGTGTGCGTGAGTGTGCGTGTGTGTGAAGTGATTGTATGTATCACTCTGATCAACAGCGCAGAGGGAGAGGGAGAGGGAGAGGGAGAGGGAGAGGGAGAGGGAGAG
>Ga0307968_1003928_pt1 | contig 12265 bp, 17 predicted proteins | sample OrgLakmetagen650_FD_201834 | JGI IMG/M metagenome (GOLD analysis project Ga0307968, IMG submission 201834) | Saline water microbial communities from Organic Lake, Antarctica - #650 | ecosystem: Environmental > Aquatic > Non-marine Saline and Alkaline > Saline | place: Antarctica: Organic Lake... | reverse complement strand
TTGCTGGTGGTGTAGGGTGGCGTAAGATGGTGTGGGTGGGTGTGGGTGGGTGGGTGGCGTAGAATGGTGTGTTTGCTGGTGGTGTAGGGTGGCGTAGGATGGTGTGGGTGGGTGTGGGTGGGTGGGTGGCGTAGAATGGTGTGTTTGCTGGTGGTGTGAGATAAAATGTTGGCTGGTGGGCCAGGATTGTCAAGTGTGGGGTCAAAATGCTCTTTGGATCAAGAGTTTTAACTGGCCAAGCATGATTTTCGGTTTCAGTTGTCCAACAACTCTTGCCCAACGTGCTTTTGTTGAAGGCGTTGCTTCTCCTGAAATTGATTTGATATTGGTAGGGTTGGCCAGAACCATACATACATATGTATATACAATGTATATACGGCATTTTTGGCAGGGTAAATACGGTCATATACGGTGTACATATACGGTTCTGGCCAACCCTAGATATTGGCGGTCACTTGTGCCTCTTCACAGTGGCTGGTTTTCCTTATTAATGTTTGGAGCAATTTCCACTGCTTGCGTAGTTTTTCTCCTCCTTTGTAACCGGCTCAGTCACTGAGTGGGCAGTCTAGGTTTGATCTCTCTGTATTTTTGTGGACCCGTAAATGTACTTCCCTGTGGACCGTGAGTGTACTTCCTTGTGGTATTGTTGAGGACCCGTAAATGTAGTAAACAGAGTCCCTCCTTTGTGATGAGTGGGGCGGCGATCAGGTATATATAGGGGTGGCCAGAACCCTATATATTTGGTGTATGTTCGGTATTTTTGGCTGAGAAATCACCAAATATACGGCCATATACGGTGAATGTACACAGCTCTGGCCAGGTCTACGTGTTGTCCTACTCTGCTGAGAAAACATGGCGTCCAGACTGTTCCAAAATGTTTCATTCAGTGTGCATACATGCAGCACATTATGAAATTTGATTTAATGCCCGCTGCAGTTTGTTGTATGGTATATGCCCGCTCTGCGTTGCATGGGCAGCCTGTAAGGATTATGTAGGAAGCCAACGCCTGATGCCACCTGCGCGCATTAACTTCTTACATGCTCTACAGTCCGAGTCACACCTGTATCATGGTTATTTTGAACAGCAAACACACAGGCACGCACGCACGCACGCGCGCGCAAACACACACACATACACACACACACACACACGCACACACACACCACATGCAGCACTGACTCCAGTGCACTGCACATCCACCTTGCACGCACAAGCTTTGCTCGTTGCATCATGGGTGGAGAACCCAACATGCGACTAGCAGAGGCCGCGCTTCAGATCAGTGCGGAAGATGATGCTGTGGGTGAGTGCGCGCTTCAGTCCTGTGTGAATTGGGTAGATAAGCACGTGAAGTGGAAGAGGTTACCCTTCAGAGCAGTGCGGAAGATGATGCGTTTGGTGAGTGTGCGCTTCAGTCCTGTGTGAATTGGGTAGAAAAGCACATGAAGTGGAAGAGAATACCCTTCAGAGCAGTGCGGAAGATGATGCTTTTGGTGAGTGCGCGCTTCAGTCCTGTGTGAATTGGGTAGAAAAGCACATGAAGTGGAAGAGGTTACCCTTCAGATCCGTGTGGGAGATGGTGCTGTGGGTGAGTGTGTGCTGACTGTAAAGTCTTGTGTCAAGTGCGAGGGAGAGAAGCACATGAAGTGGAAGATACCACCTTCAGTTTGTGCAGAGGATGATGCCATGTGTGTGCGTGCTAGCTTTGTGTGTCACTTGTGAGGAAGAAAAGCACATGAAGTGGAAGAGACCGCCCTTCAGTTTAGTGCGGAGGATGATGCTGTGGGTGAGTGCTATGTGTGTCAGTGCGAGGAAGAAAAGCGCCACAGATGCCAAGCAGAGGCTGGCCTCCAGATCAGTGCAGAGGTTGATGGTGTGAGTGAGTGCGCTATATAGTTGTGTGTGTCAAGTGCAAGGTAGAAAAGCACGTGAAATGGAAGAGATGACCCTAACGCACAAGCAATCGAGCACACAATCACACACACATACATACACAAGCAATTGTGCACACAATCACACACACATACAATTTTGGCCGAACCTTAAACTGAACAACCCATGTATGATACATATATATACATATGTACATACGCATAACATACGCATACATACATATATACACACATATGTACATACGCATACATACATATATACACACATATGTACATACGCATACATACATATATACACACACATGTATATACACAGCCACCCTGTCCACTGTGCCATTCCCTGTGGACGCGTACTTGCGACGCATCGATGGAGTGGCGCAGCACGTGCGTGCCAGCCTAGGGGCGAAAGGACTTCTGCCGCAAGAGCGCCAGCCTGCACCAGACCCTGAGCACGTGTTGCAGGTAATGGAATCAAAACATCCTGATGACCCTTTGACCTCTGATACAACTTTCACGCTGTTTAAGTAACAGGCATGTTGTAGGGTTGGCGGTTGTTATGGTTTCTCTGGTGTGTGTGTGTGTGTGTGTGTGTGTGTGTGTGTGTGTGTGTGTGGATGCGTGTGTGTTGCCGCCAGCTGCTGAGGAATTGTTGGTGGCTTATTCCTGTCACAACTGGCATTGCACAGCCCCACCAAACCCTGAGCTTGTATTGCAGGTATTGGATTGAACCTTCTGATAGCCTGTTGAATCTTAATACAGCTTTCACTTGGGAAGGAGCGGTGTGATCAATCACTCACTATTGGATTGAACCTCCTGATAACCTGTTGAATTTTGATACAGCTTTCACGCGTGGAAGGAGCGGTGTGATCAATCACTCACTATTGGATTGAACCTCCTGATAACCTGCTGAATCCTGATACATCTTTCACGCGTGGAAGGAGCGGTGTGATCAATCACTCACTATTGGATTGAACCTCCTGATAGCCTATGAATCCTGATACATCTTTCACGCATGGAAGGAGCGGTGTGATCAATCACTCACTATTGGATTGAACCTCCTGATAACCTGCTGAATCCTGATACATCTTTCACGCGTGGAAGGAGCGGTGTGATCAATCACTCACTATTGGATTGAACCTCCTGATAGCCTATGAATCCTGATACATCTTTCACGCGTGGAAGGAGCGGTGTGATCAATCACTCACTATTGGATTGAACCTCCTGATAACCTGCTGAATCCTGATACATCTTTCACGCGTGGAAGGAGCGGTGCGATCAATCGCTCTCTTAATATATATGTGATCAGTCACTCTCTTATTATAAGTTCCCGCAGGTTGTTATGTGTGGTATATGGATATGGTGTATGTATGTATAGGGTTGGCCAGAACCATAAAAAAGAAATAAAAAAAGAGAAAAGAAAAACGACGCAGGCAGTGAACAACCACTCCCCCCATTAATCAAGGAAAAATTGCCACTTTGGTACCGGGTACTGTAAAACTCCTCCACTGTGACCATATATATAGTGTAAATACGGTATTTTTGGCAGGGACACCACCAAATAAACAGCATGTGTATCTACAGTAATGGCCAACACTAGTCGTCGGTCACTCGCTTATGAGTTCCTGCAGGCTGTTACGTTTGATATATATATATATATACGCTTATCTATAGGGTTGGCCAGAACCATAAATGTATATGGTGTATACACGGAATTTTTGACAGGCAGACCACCAAACATACGGGCATATATGGTGCATATATACAATGGTTACAATGGGGTGTGACCTTCAGCCAGGTTGTTTGGCTGATCGGACGCTGACTGGTCTCGGCCAGCCACAAATAAATCTTTAAGTTCAGAAAGAAAGAGAAAAAGTCTAGTGTTCTGCTGAGAAAGGAAATTATATACGATTCTGGCCGACTCTAGTCATGTGTAGGGTACGTGGTATATATATATGTATATATATGTGGTTCTGGCCAACCCTACACATATATATATATATATATATATATATATATATATATATACGGTGGATATACGGTATTTTGGCAGGGAGATCACCAAGTACACGGTCATATACGGTTTATATATACGGTTTTGGCCGACTTTAGTTATGCGCACCCACAGTAGTACCGATAAATGACGCCCAAATAAAATTTCTTTCCCTAATGTAACACAGGTCGTAGAGGCAGCCATTTTTGCAGAGCCCACACGTCGTACAGACAGCAGTAATGGTGTTGTGGAAGGAGTGGTGAGCTTGGGCTATCGCGCCCCTGCCTGTGGACGTACTGCACTTCCTCAGGGGTAAGAGTGTGTGAGTGAGTGGTGTGTGTGTGTGTGTGTGGTTGCCAATGTGTTGAAATGGAGGGAGTGAGCAACCTCATGTGTATGTGTGTGTGACTGTGTGTGGTTGTCAACGTGTAGGCATGGAGGTGTGTGTGTAATAAATGTGGGTGTGGATGTGGGTGAGGGGCAAGTGTGGGTGTGGGTTTAGGTGCAGGCGTTTTTTTGGGTGTGGGTGTGGGTGTAGGTGTAGGTGTAGGTGTAGGTGTAGGTGTAGGTGTAGGTGTAGGTGTAGGTATAGGTGTAGGTGTAGGTGTAGGTGTGGTGTTTGTATGGAGTGGGTGGAGGTGGGTGCATAAGGAGTTGGGTGCACTTTGTCAGAGGATTTGCAAAAATTGCAGCAATAACAAACACCTCATTGATGTGCAAATATTGCAGCAATAACAAACACCTCATTGCGCTGCTCATTGCTCTACTGCAGCAGTTCTTTTCTGGCTCGTTCTGAAGGCGGAGGAGTTACATCTGGACAAAACAAAAGACTGAGAAAAGGCTCCAGAAAAAAACAAAAAGGACGCTGAGAAAACAAGAAAGGAAGGAATCAAGTGGACAGCTGGTCCGTTGACATCCTGGACTGTCCGCAAGAACAAACACGTTTAGTTAAGTTTGGAATACAAAGGCCTCCAGCCTGGCATGGCTGCTCAACCTATAGGTCCCAACAAATAAATCAACAAGAACAAACAAGAGAAGAGCACTGACACGGCAAGAGCACAACAAAAAAGCTGCAATGCGCAGGCAAGCAAAATTAAACTTGCCTATAATTATCCAGATACAATACAGACAGACAAGAAAGGGAAGCATGCACTTTTGAGCGAAAGTGAATTACACAAGTCACTCGCCTGCAAGAACTAGAGTTCTTCTGCAAGCAGAGAACTCTGCAGTTCTTCAATCCCCCCTGGCCCTTTGATGCTGACGCAACCTGGACAACAACATCTATCTAGGTCGATCTGACCAGATGCTGACGTACCTTAAACAACAACATGTATCCTCCCTTTCTCCAGGTCAATCTGACTAGATGCAGGCGTCTACACTATACCAAGGTTAACCAGAACTGTGTACATACTCCGTATAAAGCCATATATTTAGTGACATACCTACCAAAAACACTGTATATACACCGAGAATATATATGGTTCTGGCCAACCCTACATTATATACACCCCCCCGATGGGATGATCTCTGAATCCAGGGTTTTGACATTCATGACGCAATTTAAAGGTACGTGTACAATGGCCCTGGCTGACCTCACGATCCAGGGTTCGATATACACAATACGATACAAAGCCACGTGGTCAGTGCCCTATTGACATACATAATACGATACAAGGTTACGTGAGCAGTGCCCTATTGAAATACACCATACACAATGCGATACAAGGCCACGTGGACAGTGCCCTATTGCCATACACAATACGATACAAGGCCACGTGGACAGTGCCCTATTGCCATACACAATACGATACAAGGCCACGTGGACAGCGCCCTATTGACAAACACAATACACAATACGATACAAGGCCACGTGGGCAGTGCCCTATTGACATACACAATACGATAATACGATGCAAGGCTACGTGGGCAGTGCCCTATTCACATACACAATAGGATACAAGGCTACGTGGGCAGTGCCCTATTGACATACACAATACGATACAAGGCTACGTGGACAGTGCCCTATTGACATACACAATACGATAATACGATGCAAGGCTACGTGGACAGTGCCCTATTGACATACACAATACGATATAAGGCTACGTGGACAGTGCCCTAAGTGTCTTTTCATTCACACACACACACACACACACACATTCGCTGCAGGTCTATTGTAGACCACCCTGGAGTCTGGGAAGACGCGCGTGAGGGATACATGCACGAGTTGCTTGTACGTCGGAGAGGGCACTCCAGTGCGTTGGCAGTGCTGTTTGCTGAGGTGCGTGTGTGTGTGTGCGCGTGTGTGTGTGTGTGTGTGTGAGTGAGTGAATGCATGTGTGTTGTTAGGGTAGGTAAGTCTGTGATAGGTGGGTGGATTGCCGGTGCAATCATTTCTACTTACATTCATTTATTGTTTGGCCAACTTTTATATCCTGTGCTCTGTGCATCACTGATGTGTGTGTGTGTGTGTGTGTGTGTGTGTGTGTATGTGTGTGTGTGTGTGTGTATGTGTGTGTGTATGTGTGTGTGTGTGTGTCTGTGTGTGTATGTGTGTGAGTGAGTGTGCATGTGCGTGAGTGTGTGTGTTTGTGTCTGTGTCATGTATTGCATGAATTGACCTGCTCGTGCGTTGTAAAGGTTTGCTTGCTTTCACATGTAAAGGTTTGCTTGCTTTCACATGTAAAGGTTTGCATGCATTCACACAGAAAACCCCAATGCACTTATAGATCCATGTTTTGAGTGCGATGTACCCTAATGTACTTGTCACGAATATATCCGTGGTGTGAGTGCGTTGTACCCCAATGCATTAATAAATGCGTGTTGTGAGTGCGATGTACCCCAATCTACTAGTAGATCCATGTTGTGAGTGTGATGTGACCCAATGTACTAATACATCCGTGTTGTGAGTGCGATGTACCCCAATGCACTAATCACGAATATATCCGTGCTGTGAGTGCGATCTACCCCAATGTAATAATACACCCGTGTTGTGAGTGTGATGTACCCCAATGTACTAATAGATCTGTTGTGCTTTGCTATACTTTGCAGGTCATGTTGAAGCTGCTGTCCTGGGGTGCCGTGGATTTTGCAATCACCGTGGACGTCCAAGACTTTGCAGGTGCGCTGTACACCCACCCCTTGGTGTGAAACAACAAAAAAGGTGTTATCCTGATTGCTATATATGTTGCATGCTTCAATACTACAATGACAGTGCACATCCAAGGCTTTGCAGGTGCGCTGTACACCCACCACTTGGCACTGCACCACTCCGGACACTGAGACCGGTTTTGCACACCAGTTTTGCCCCATTTAAACAGCAATGAAGTCAAAAATTGGTTTGGGGCAACTTTGTTTGGGGGTGAACACCACTACTTGGTGTGAACAACAAAAAAATTATCCTAATTGTTATGTAATACATACTGCTTGCTGTTGCCATTGCCTTCGATTTTCAAGGCTCTGAGCCATACAACATAGTGTAGTAGGTTTGGCCAGGACCATACATATTCTCGGTGTATAGAAAGAACAGGAAGAAACCACGCAGTCAGCAAAACACTTCCTGCATCAATTAAGGAATTGGAGACACATTGGCCCGAAGTGCCGTGAGTCTCCCCCACCACATGGTGTTGTTGGCAGGGAAATCACCAAATATACAGTCATATTGCTGTGTTTATATATATACATGGCTCTGGCCAAACTTTTGTGTGACACAACAATCTGCCACCTCTGGATGCTGCACATTTGTAATTTGGGTAAAGTATTTTGTGCTTGATGCCACAGGAAGTATTCCGCAATCATTGTGGACGTCCATGGCTATGCCAATGCGCCGCAATGCATTGCATGCAATTGCACAAATGAAATGGTGTCGCCCTAAATGCGCTTGCACATATGAGATAGAGTTACACAAATGAGATGGTGTTGCACAAATGCGCTTGCACAAATGAGGTGGTGTCGCACAAATGAGATGGTGTCACACAAATGCGCTTGCACAATTGATATGGTGTCACACAAATGAGGTGGTGTCGCACAAATGAGATGGTGTCGCACAAATGCGCTTGCACAAATGAAATGGTGTCGCCCCTAAATGCGCTTGCACATATGAGATGGTGTCACACAAACGCGCTTGCACAAATGAGATGGTGTCGCACAAATGCGCATGCACAAATGATATGGTGTCACAAAATTGAGATGGTGTCGCACAAATGAGATGGTGTCACACAAATGCGCATGCACAAATGAGATGGTGTCACAAATGAGGTGGTGTCGCACAAATGAGATGGTGTCACACAAATGAGATGGTGTCGCCCTTAATTGTGCGTGCAGCGTGCTTCAATTATGTCGCCACTGGGAATAAGGCAGGGATGAGCACGCTAAGGTACGGTAGTACAAAACATCAGAACACCATACATAGTCACTGAAAGTCGAGACTAAGTTAATTTCAGGAGTGGTTTTCACTGCCTGCGTAGCTTTTTCCTGAAATGGGAAGTGGGGGGGGGGGGGTGACCAGGGAAACCGATGAGAATCCGATCAGAAATGTAACAGGCACGCACGCACCCTACAACTTTAAACATGCTCTGGGGCTAGAATGCAAATGCAACCAGCTCCACCACTGCGTTATATGTGTTCTGACCCACGGCACCCAGGCCGTGTGTGTGTGTGTGTGTGTGTGTGTGTGTGTGTGCGTTATATGTGTTCTGACCCACGGCACCCAGGCCATGTGTGTGTGTGTGTGTGTGTGTGTGTGTGTATGTGCGTTATATGTGTTCTGACCCACGGCACCCAAGTGTAGCTTTGTCTCCCTGAGCACCGCTGGGAACAACGCTTGCGCATCGGGGATGTAGCACACAAACACACACACACACACACGCACACACACACACACATACTCACACACACATACACACATACACACACAGGCCCACCCATAGGCATCCCCATTCCAGGCATCTCCCGTGACATGCTACTTCGGTCAACAGGCACACACACACACACACACACACACACAAACACACACACGCTCACACACACACACAAACACACACACACACACACGCATACACACACACACATACACACACACAAACACACACACACACAAACACACACACACACATACACACACAGGCCCACCCATAGGCATCCCCATTCCAGGCATCTCCCGTGACATGCTGCTCCGGTCAACCGACTCAGCATGTCAACACAACCAGCACAGCCCAATCAACCCCGCCAACAATGATCGCCCTACCGACTCTGCGTTCAACACAAGGATCCGCAACACACCAAACAGCAACACAGACAGCAGCGGCACTTCCACCACCCCCTTTAACACCAACGCAAACGAGAGCACTACTACCACTCCTACCGCTACTTTGACCGCCAGTGGCAGCAGCCACAACGCGCCCCACAGTGGAATCTGCCAAGAAATTACACACAGCAGCTGCAGCAGCAGCAGCAGCAGCGGGGTCGGCCACAGTGAGAATCAAGACAGCGAATACAATAATAATAGCAAAGGTGGAACGGATGGCAGCGAGGAGTCGGCTGGGGCAAGCAGCGGAAGCAGCGCCGTAAGCAACGCTTCTGTCTCCTCATCCTCCTCGGCAATCTCTCCGAGCTCATTTTCTTCTGCCCGTGCCAGCACCACCCCTGCCTCCGCCCCCCTCCTGTTGAACACATGCAGCAGTGATGCTCTAGGTGTGTGTGCGTGTGTGTGTTTGTGTTTGTGTGTGGATGTGTAATTATGTGTGTATGTGTGTGTATGTGTATTTTTGTGTGTGACCCCTGCACCTGCTGTTCTGCAGAGAAGGAGGGCTTGAGATGCGTTTGTGAGGGCTAAGTTCCGTGCGTGCCTTGCAAGTGCAACTGTTGAGGTGCACACACCATCATTATAATCAGCTGTGTATGCCTTGTCTGCAAGTGCGGATGTTGAGGTGCACACACCATCATTGTAATCAGCTGTGTGTATGCCTTGTCTGCAAGTGCGGATGTTGAGGTGCATGCGCCATCATTATAATCAGCTGTGTGTATGCCTTTTCTGCATGTGCGGATGTTGAGGTGCACACGCTATCATTATAATCAGCTGCGAGTGCAAATGTTGAGGTGCACGCGCCATCATCATGATTTTGTTAGGGCTCATTTGCGTGTTTGCCTTTTCGGCAAGTGCAAGTATTGTGGTGCTCATGGCATGAGTATTACATTGACTACACACAGAGGTAGGGTTGGCCAGAACCGTATATATACGTATATATACACCGTATATTTGGTGATTTCCATGCCAAAAATACTGTATGTACACCGTATATATATGGTTCTGGCCAACCCTACACAGAGGCTGTAGAACTGTCAATGATATCACATTGACTACACACAGAGGATATAAAAGTGTCGATGATATCACATTGACTACACACAGAGGATATAAAACTGTCGGTGATATCACATTGACTATGCACAGAGGCTATAAAACTGTCGATGATGTCACATTGACTACGCACAGAGGCTATAAAACTGTTGATGATATCACATTGACTACGCAAAAAGGCTATGAAACTGTCGATGATATCACATTGACTACGCAAAAAGGCTATACAACTGTTGATGATATCACATTGACTACACACAGAGTCTATAAAACTGTCGATGATATCACATTGACTACGCAAAAAAGCTATAAAACTGTTGATGATATCACATTGACTACACAAAACGGCTATAAAACTATCAATGATATCACATTGACTACACACAGAGGCTATAAAACTGTCAATGATATTTCATAGTATTGGCCAGCAGAACCATGTATATACGGTGAACATACGGTTTTCTTGGCTGGGATTTTATCAAAGATATGCTCATATACAGCATATTTATACGATTCTGGCCAACCCTGATAGCACACAGGGTGGGCCAGAACCATGTATGTATACGTATCCGTGGTTTACATACGGTATTTTTAGCAGGGAAATCACCATACATGCGGTTGAATACGATGTGTATGTACGGTTCTGGCCAATCCTGATAGTACATCATGTGTGAGTGTGGGTGTATGTGTGTATGTATGTATGTGTATATATATGTGTGAGTGTGTGAGTGTGTCTGTGCATGCATCATGTCCAGAGCTTTACTTTAATAATTAGTCACGTGCAATTTAGGCGCAGATGTTGACGTGCAATCCAGGAGCAGATGTTGACTTCACTGCAGGCCACACATAGAAACTGCAGGCCACACACAGAAACACGCCCCCAAACAAGCGTATTGTGTTATAATCACACGCTATGGAGGCAGACCTTGCACAGAAACACGTCCCCAAGAATGTGTAATGTGTCATAAACACACGCTATGGAGGCAGACCTTGCACAGAAACACGCCCCCAAAAATATATAATATATCATAAACACACGCAATGGAGGCAGGCCTCGCGCAGAAACGCACCCCCAAGAATGTGTAATGTGTCATAAACACACGCAATGGAGGCAGACCTTGCACAGAAATGCACCCCCAAGAATGTGTAATGTATCATAAACACGCGCAGTGAAGGCAGACCTCGCACGGAACCACGCCCCCAAGAATGTGTAATGCATCATAAACACACGCTATGGAGGCAGACCTTGCACAGAAACACGTCCCCAAGAATGTGTAATCGTAAGCACACGCAGTGGAGCCCCTTGCATGTTTGAAAACGCGCTCAGACATGCTCACTCACAACAGAGCGCCCCTGCACGATAAAAAATGTGCTTGAAATTTTACAGACAGTAATCTAAGATATAAGGGCTGGCCAGACCATGCACATGAACAGTGTATGCACGGTGTATTTTGGCAGGGAAATATACGGTCATATACGGTGTTTTGGCAGGGAAATATACGGTTATGTACGGTGTTTTGGCAGGGAGATATACGGTCATATAAGGTGTTTTGGCAGGGAAATATACCTGAGGGGGGGGACTAAGGCCCAAAATCAGGCTTTTTTTGGATGCTGATCTGGCATGGTCTCCGTGACGGGCCTGTTTCAAGCTTAGCACCCAAAGGTAGCAGCCCATCCAGGCTATCCATGGCACTTGAGCTTGAAACAGCCCCGTCACGGAGACCATGCCAGATCGGCCGCGGCGTGAACCCCAGTTTTCACGCCCAAATCTCCACATCACCTCCCCCACTGCACCAAATTACATGATTTTTGGTGATTTGGAGTTCTTCCAACAAAAATATATATAATTGCAAAAGAAATGGAGTGATTTGGCCCAGTGGTTGGTGAGATGTGCATTTTTGGTCATTTAACTTGAAAAAAAACAGCATAAGGGGGGTCAAAATGGGTGAGAAATGGACCCCCTTGAAACCAGGCTTTCAACATCCAATATCAATTTGTGTCATAATAGAAGTGTACTGGTGGTGTTTT
>Ga0307968_1003926_pt1 | contig 12265 bp, 11 predicted proteins | sample OrgLakmetagen650_FD_201834 | JGI IMG/M metagenome (GOLD analysis project Ga0307968, IMG submission 201834) | Saline water microbial communities from Organic Lake, Antarctica - #650 | ecosystem: Environmental > Aquatic > Non-marine Saline and Alkaline > Saline | place: Antarctica: Organic Lake... | reverse complement strand
TTTGAAGGTATGGAGGGAAGCTGATTTTTCATGTCCTCGCGCAGCAAACAAGAAAGCAGTGACGTATCACAAGTGGTGTGGGAATTCTGAGAGTGGTCCTAGAGGTTCTCCATTTTCTATCCCCTCCTACTTGTACAAGGATTTGGACAAACATGTGTTGAGGAAGTTCAGCAGGTTCAGATTGCGTGCACATCATTTGAGAGTAGAGTCTTGCAAATGGCATGGTGGTACTAGCATTTGTGATAAATGAGAGTGTGGAGAAGTTCAAGATGAGAAGCATGTGCTTTTCTTTTGCAAGTGTGTTGAAGTATGCGAGCTGCGCATGAGATACAGAGACCTCTTTGAAGGAATGTTTAAGACTTTGCGTGTGTTTGCTCCTTCGAGCTCTGAAATTATTCCTTTCTTAACTTGTCATCACAGTATCACTGATTTTGAGATATATGCATTCCTGAATCAAGACCCATACAGACTTCTCAAGTTTGTGTCGGAGCGATTTAGTTTCAATTTTCGACACTAGTTGATTATGTTTCACCAGCCAATTGCCATCAGCCAGAGACTCGGGCTGTAGGCCATCCTTGTAATCCCTTGTAACCCCAGCACAGCATGCTCTTTTCCGTGTTTCTCACCTGCACCCGTTCAGTCAAAAAATTTGGCTGGAGTCCAGTGTTCCTTACAGCTATTATCGTACCAGTCAGAGCTGCAGAACATCGCTGCTTGCGCAGTTCTATTCACCATCGAAAGACTTTTGAGATTACATATAATCAAAAGTGCCAACTTTGCATGATCGTTGCATGCCTAACCCGTCAATTGATGGAAGTGGTGGAGCAAGCATTTGTAATGCATTGCATGTACATAAAAGGTCATGTCCTTGAATAAGGCACTGTGGCGAAGCGGGCCACACTGGCACACGCCATATACGTAGCACTGAACTTGAACGAATCCCAAAACTTCTGAAACTTTCTACTCTACAAAACCAAACCGTTCTACTTAGTCTACATGCCCTCCAGGGCCAACTCACACGAGAAAAGCCCAACACAGCAATCTCTCACACTCAAGTCACACGCTGACCATCGACAAGCAGTTATCTAGATCTTGCCCTCCTCAACAAGGGACTCCACTCGTAGGAGCACAAAGCCCAAGGCAAGGCCCTGCAGTATACAGGAACATGAGATTGTGAGTGGCGGAGAGGCATTTCAAACTGGTTTAGCAAATCCAGGATGTGTCCCCATCCACATACGCAATGGAAAGAGTGGTATCAAAGGTTTTGTTTTTTCCAACATAAATCAGTTCATAAGTTCGATTATCTTAAGAATTAATAGGTTGAGCAGCCATGCCAGGCTGGAGGCCTTTGTAATCCAAATTAAATTGAACTTCATTTAGGGGAGTGTCATCGACAAAGGCTGATCAGGCGGGGTAGAAAGTTGAGCAAATTCAACCGGACGCCTGATTGACTGAGATGTGTTTTAAGGTGAACTGAGCGGCGATGATCTACTTCCTCTTCCATCGACAGGAACAGATCAAAATGCCACCACTCCTTGTTAAATGGAAATTCTGCCCTTCATAACGATAAAGGTTTCGGGCGTTTTGCCCATCACAGCAATGCAGGTTGAAATGAATGTTCATGTCGGCCAAATCGACAATTAACTCCCACACAGGACGGAGTCAAGCGATCTAAATCACCTTTCTTACTCAGTCACATAATGTGCACGTAGGAGGCACTCATCAAGAGCGTCCCTAGCGAGAAAGCACGCCGTTCTGCTGGCGAGGGTGCTTTACATTTTATTAAGTGTTGGCGCCAGCCTTTAAATGGTATTTATTCTACAGGGCCTTTCGTAGCGTTGGCCAGAACGCCATCAGCCAGAGACTCGGGCTGTAGGCCATCCTTGTAACCCTTGGCCAGAACCGTATATGTATACCACATTGACTGTGTATTTGGTAGTATACCTGCTATAAGTGCCTGCGGTCCGGCGCTCGCATGCGGTTCTGTGGGCTTGTGGAAAACAAGGGGATATAAGGGTCCTCCTCCCCTTTTTTCTTGAAAGTGCTGTTGAAAGTTTCGATTTCCCCTTGTTTTCCACATAATTCGTCTTTGACTGATAACTGATTAACAAGATTCACTGATTTAAAACCTATGAAAGAACAGGGTTAGCTGGGCTTCTTGTCGGGAATGTGCACCGTATACATGTGGCTTTGATCAACCCTAGTCTTTCATGTACATAATCCTAAAGTTTGGTTGAGCCCCACAGACTTCTAGGAGCACAGCATTAGGACATGTCCCTCCCACGGCCCTATTGCATTGTTATGTAAATTTGATCGTCGACAGGGCCAATTATCCCCCTTTAACGTTTCAAATACCACGTAAATTATCAGGAAACTAAACTTTGTTTCAGATAACAGTCTCACAACTACTGCCCTACAGAGGTGTGTTAGTCGAAACCCCTCTTAGAAGGGTAGCCTGAGGCTGTCACCCCCGACTCCTCGTATGTATATCTTTAACTGTAATGCAGTAGTGGTAACTACTCTATTACAAGATATACATACGAAGAGTCAGAGGTAACAGCCTCAGGCTACCCTGTATATCTTGAACTGTAATGCAGTAGTGGTAAGCATCTTGACACCACAGATAACCTAGATATAGACAAATTTCTGGATAATCCAGCAGTTCAAGATGAATATATATCATGTTAAACGGAGACCTAACTTGGCGTTTAGGTCGCCAGCCTGAAGGGTGGGCATTCTAATAAATATGACCGACCGCCCTTTACAAGCTTTGCCTGCGGTATCCCTAGCTGTCTGATAACTATACAGGTGTCAACTGTGTCAGGGCACACTGGGTAATGCGGTTTGCTCTGATCAGCATTCTCGTGCAGCAGATTGGACACCTGACCAGAGCAAACCACAATACCATTTGAACAAAAAGGAAATTGCACTCTGAAGTGAAGTTGCAAGCGGTCGCATGGCTGGAAATAGTGCCACTCTGCCCACCTTGCAAACACTAAGAAAGCAACTGAAGACGTAGCTAACAGCAGCTAGGTTCACAATTAAAGGCACTCTGGCTGATGTGTGCAAATTTTGTCTCTTTCAAAACTTCCTCAATGGTTCACATGTGTGCATGCGCGCGCATGTGTGTGTGTGTGTGTGTGTGTGTGTGTGTGTGTGTGTGTGTGTGCGTGCGCGCGTGTGTGTGTGTACGTGACTGTGTGTGTGTGTGTGTGTGTGTGTGTGTGTGTGTGTGTGTGTGTGTGTGTGTGTGTGTGCTGTGTGTGTGTGTGTGTGCGCGCGCATGTGTGTGTTGAGGTTTGCGTACACTCTTGAACTCGCTTTCTCGCCACTCTTCTGGCAGCAAGTATGTGGCACAGTGCAATCCAGAAAAGTGATTTTCGGTAGCTGCCTCTGCCCCTCTGCCTTAATGCAGCTTTGCTTCCGTCCCAGTTGTAACTCGCTGCCCCCTTTGCAGAGGTCGCTGAAAGAAGTTTGCCACCTCATCCATCCGACCAAAACAAAAGACAAGGACTTGACCCGGCAGCTCAGAACAACTCACCAGCAGGGTCATGGCAACCATTGTCGCGGCGGTGCCTGCACGCAAGCACGCAAGACGACGCAGGGGAAATGAGGAGGGAGGGGGGAAAGGGGCGTAGTAAAAGCTTTTCTTCCCCTTTTGCACACAATGAGGGCCAGGCCAATGTCCTACCGGTGATGAAGCCAGCCTCGCCGGCGGTGGTGTACAGGGGCATCGCCTGGGCGGCCTCAGCCAGCTCGGGCAGGGCACGGCTGCTCACTTGACGTGTTGAAGCGCTTCCGACTGCGGGGGCAGACCGCCTCACGGGCAACCTGCGTGAACGAGGGAGAGCACTGGCTTTGTGCAGGCACGCGTCCAGCAAATGTTGGGACGCTTTTTAATGCGTGCGTGCCTCTCCTCCCGTCGTATGAGGATTCCCTGGCTGACCAGTTGGAGGTTGCCTTTCACGCACAGCCGCAGCATCACCTGCTCACGGTCCTCAGGGGGGACACCATCTTCAGGGAAGAGGTGGAGGCCTTGGCCATTGTGCTCTGGGCCTTCATCTGGACGGTGGCCATTTCGACTTAAAAGTGGTGAGGTCTGAAAAGAAGGAAGTGAAAATAATATTAATGTGTCCGTAGTCGGAAAACGGTGAAGGATGGAACGACACTTCGAAGTACACTTTCAATCAAGCACGATATTCTTATCATCGCCTTCTTAAATAGTGCCCCTTAGTGAATGTGATGCCCCTTTGATGGACACACTGGCCATGGTAACCATTGAGGCACTTCTTGACTGAGAGCGTTCTTTTGTAAACCTCGTAAAATGTTTTTACGGATTTAATTCAGTGCTGCAATGTCATGAACAGCTTCTAGGGGTTTTACTAGGAGCTACAAGTCTGGTGCTACAACAACAGTTATCACAAATTGTTACATATTTTACATACGCAGCCTAGCAGTCGCACGTTTTGACTGATGCCTCCGCCCGCCCAAAATTCTACCTGCAAAACTTTTTGCCTTTTTGTTTCCGGTTTTACCCGTCATATATATGAGGGTCTGGTTAGTACGCATGGTAGTTCACTTCAGTTTTGGCATTTCCCAATTTATGGAGAAAATGCATGTGTGCTTGAAGGGCGTCACGGTGGTTTGGTGGGTACCAAAGCTTTGGGGGAGGAGATTGGGCCATGTTTGTTGTATGGGTATGATTATGATTATGGGTTTGTGTTTGGTTTTCTACGTCTTATTTTGCAAGCCAGTGGATGTTGTAGAAGGGATTTTCCTCAGGCCCTGCTGTTTTGATGGAGGTGTCTGCAATGTCGGCGTAGGTGGTGGCTGACTTTTTAGCAAGGGCGTCGGCATGTTCATTACCAATAACACTGGCATGGGGCTTTTCTTTAAAGAAGTGGATGGGCGATGGTGATTGGCGGATTGCTTCAGCAGCGGATTGAAGGACATCTCCTTGGATGTGGTGGCGATGGAGATTCGGGTGTGAGAGCTGCTTTTTTATTTGGTGCAGTGATGTAAGGCTGTCTGTGGCTATATGTGAGTAGCCGTGTATGACTGCAGCTGCTATATATATAGCTGCTAGCTCTGCATGCGAGATGGTGTTGGTTATACCCATGCCTTTTGGGTTTACATAGTGGGAAACGTTTAAGTGAGGGTGGTATACACCTGATCCGGTGTCTTGCCCTACTTCATTCTATAGGAGGCTGCCATCAGTGTACCGCTAGGTCCAATCCCGCCAATCTTTTACCTTACGGGTTAGGTTTTGGCTGGAGCTGTTTTGGGTGCTTTGTCGATTATATTACAATTATGAGGTTGGGCAGTGCTAATCAGGGCACTTGTTAAATCTGGGCATTCTGGGGCTTGAGGGTGGTCATTTGGTAGCTTATTAAATTTGTTGATTCCTGAGTGTTGTCCGGAACTTAAGGCTGTTTGGTAGGGATGGTTATGTATGTTTTAAATTTCCCACTTTGCCCCAGGGAATTCTTTGGCAAGTTCTTTTAGCCAGTCTTTGTTGTGAGCATTGAGGCAGACCCTGCCCTTGGTGTTCCATATGGCAATGATCTTCAATTCCCATGAGTGTTTGGAAAGTGGTATTTGTATGTTGTTCCAGAAGGGCACTTTCGCATATTGGAGTTGGTCTAATGGGATGGTGTCCAGTGTCCAGGAATTTACACATGTGTGGGTATTTGCGGCAGAGTGATGCAGGATTTGTAATCATTTTTTATTCCAGGAAGGGAGGAGCATGAATGTGGCTGTTTCCTCTGTGTTGATGGCAGCAGAGTAAATGGCGTGTCTTGTTGCTTAGAGCATGGTGTTTTCGTGGTAAATGGGATGGCAGATGGAGAACCCAGAAAATCGGGAGGAGAAGGCATTGGTGTTTGCCCCAAACACTTTGTCCCTTGGGTGCTCACTCCAGTAATCGGAAAATTTGGGGCCATGGTCAAGGGGAGATGCCATTTTCATCTTTAGTGACCAGGGCCCACTTTTGAAAGGCAGCGGTGATGTGGGAGGGGAATATCCGTGCAAAAGAGTCTGATTTTTTTGTTCGTATGTTTAGAGGTAGAGATGTCTTTACGTGCAATGAGACCTGATGCAAAGAATGGGAGAAGGTTGGGCGTGATCGTGTAGACCGCTGCATTTTGCCTTATTAAAGGCCTTTTGTAGTAAGTTAAGGCGCTCAGGAGCAAGCATACTTTTACACTTTCCGTCGACATTGCAAGTACAGGCTACTGTGTCAGTGTACACTTCAGGAAGCATAGTGTCATCTGGGGAGGATAGGGTACTCTTTTCTTGATACTTCATGAGATCAATGGTTGTGATCCAGTATTTACAATGCCCTGTGGCCGTAATGTCAGCCTGTGGGTTGGTGGGTAGGATGTCAAAGCTAACTTTGTTCCGGAGATCGACATTGTAGGGTTGGTACGTATTGCCCTCTTGGATGGCAGAGAAACCTTGTTTTTGAAGATCATTTTGGTGTTTATCTGGTGCAGGCTGAGATCAGTTTGGTGCGGAGATATGCTCTTCATTCAAATGTATTGAGGCTCTGCTTGAAGCTTTCACATGTGTTTTGTAGTTCTTATGGCTCCCAGGTTGGGTTCCATGAGACTTCCACAATCTCTCTTTTCTGAAAGTAGAAGATACGATTTTTCTTTTCATTTTGGTTCAAGTTGATACAGGCAGGGCAGGCCCATGAACCATTGGCATCAATAGCTTCCCTTTCAGTGGCGTTGCAGCAGCTTGTTTTAAGCAAGCATTGCCAGTGGTAGGTATGGTTGCAGACGTCACAGATGTACATGTCTTTAAAAGGTGGGGAGAGATCTGGAGATTCAAGTCCTAGATGGTAGGAGCAAATTTCACAGCTTGCGCACTTAATTTGGCTCCGGGCAATAGTCTTACTGGATTTGGGCACTAGTCTAACTGATTTAAAGAGGGGTAAGGCCCATCTTTCACTATTCATAGGGGCATAGCAAGTGCGGTATTGTTTCTGTCATTGGGGTGCATCATCTGTCTCTTTTCTTGGGGGTGGAAAACCCCAATTATCGATGTGCAGGATGTCCATATTATCATAGTAGAGTGTGTTGATGGCCTCTGTGGGTGTCATTGAAAAGGCCTTATCCTTTTTGTACGTCCAGAGTTCTTGTTGAATGTGCGTGGTGCGCAAGGGGGTCAGATTTAGGCTAAGAAGGTCATGGGGAATATCGAGGATCTCACATCTTCTTTTCCTTTGGGGTCTGCGCTGTGATGATGGTGCTGGGTGGTCTGCAGTCTCAGAGGTTGGGTTGTTGTGTACCTGGTAAGTTATCGGGTTGATGATATTGATACGCTGGGTGAGAGGAGTGATAATTCGTGTGAACGCTTGTGTTGCATGGTGGTTGTGGCTAGTGATTTGTGAGCGTGTGGTGCGTTTGTTTGGCTGACTGTGTGTAGGTTTTTCAGTAGGCTGAAATGCTGTTTGTGAGTTTAATGCAACAGTGCCTATGCTTTGAGTCAGGGGCATATGTTGCTGAATTTCTGTTTGGCTGCGTGTCCTCTTTCTGGTACCGGGGAGGGTATCTTGAATATGCTGTGCACGCTTTGCTAGTTTGTCTTGGGAGAGAGTGGCCAGATGGTTAGTGGGTGTTGGGTTGGAGAGGCAAGCAATAGCTGTAGTTTGTGGCAGTGGTATTGGCGATGTGCTTATAGAGTTGTGATTTCTTTTTGTTTGGTTGGATACCCTTTGTGAGTGGCGTTGTGAGCGCGGGGTTTCCGTTTGTGGTGGAGGTGGAGGCCCTTCCACCATTATGGCGCTGTTAGGTTGTGTTTGGAGAAGATCATCAGTGCGGGATCTGTTGCCATGTGTTGTGCGTTTCCTGGGTCGAGCGTTGGATTCTGTACATTGGGGGTTAATTTCTTCTAGAGATGAAGGTGTAGGTACGTTGAGTGCAACATGACCTTGAGTTTCTGTTTGAGGTTCGGTTGTGATTATAGAGGAGGCAAAGGATGTTTGCGGCTCTAGTTTGGGTGTGTCAAAAACAGAGGATTATTCACGTTTGGGTGTCCATTACTTGTAGTCGATGGATCTGTGTGTGTAGGTGCTGGGCCTCTGATAAAGTTGTTTGTAATGGGGTGCCTGTAGTGTGTTGCTGAGCGTGGCTGTGGTGCGGGTGTTGTGTAGGTGGGCAAAGTTTGTTGGGTTTGGGTGTTTGCGGGATTTGGGGGCACCTCTCCGTGGGCCGATGTGTTAATGCGTGTGTCTAGGAGACCTGTGAAGGAGGAGCTGTTTACTTTGCAGTAATTAAGTAGGATAGACTGTTCTGGTTTCCTTTCTTGGAGTATTTGCGCAATCGATGTTGGGCTTAGCTCTTGTGTTCCAGGCAGGTTAGCAATGGCAGCAAGCATATTTAAGGCTATGATGTGCTTTTTGATTGTTTCTGAGTTGTTTCCCAGAGACAATGTATTTTCCGTTGGCTGATGTGAGGTCGTGGAAGCCAGTTATGCCTAGGTCCATAAGTGGTTTGGTAATGCAATTGATGAGGGTGGCTAATGTTGGGGGGGGGCTTTCGGGCGGAGGTGACTTCTGAGCTTGAGATCGTCTAAAAATATGCTGTTTCCTTTCAAGGCTAAGTCGAGTTTGCTGAGGTTGATGCAAGCAAGTTGACGTGCTTGCATATGCAGGTTGAGTTGCCATTTTATTGGTAGCGACGTTCCTTCTCTTGTGGAAAAAAATGTTGTGGCAAGGGCCTTGAGTTGGGCGACCTGGTGGGTCAGGAGATGCACGGTCACAAATTGGTGGCGTTCAGAAGGGTCTTCTAGGCTTGTTACGAGTGCTACTGCTGAGCGCCTGTGGTATTCCACGTAGATGGAGGGGGCGCCCAGTCCAAAACTATGGACATTTTCACGGATCATGGCAGTCAGCGTGCTTCGCCATAAGTTGTGCTTGCTTTTGATCGCACTTCCAATCATTGCATCCCACTTATCTAGGTCTGGGTAGGAGCATGGCGTGGCCGCAAAGGCATAGGCCAGACTAGGGATGATTGCTGTGCGTATTATGTTTAGTGTTTGCTGTGGTGAGGCATAAGAGCCTTCAAGGGCGTCAAGCTTTTGCTTTAGGTTTTTGTCCATGTGCCTGTGCTGGTGCTTCCAATTGAGATCCACCGTCAGGGTGACTCCTAGATAGAGGAAGGGGGAGCTAGGTGTGATGTATTTTGTTGCCTGGTTTTGAACCAGTATGCTGTCTTTGAGTTGATGTTCGAGGGCTTCAGACGGTGTTAGGCCATTTTGGTCTTTCAAAAGAAACGCATTTAGGCTACCCGTGACTTTGGTTTTACTGCCAGATATAATCAATCTGGCCCGATTTGAGTAAAGGGTGAGTTTATTTGCTTGCACTTTAAGGTTTTTCAGGTTACCCGTGGGGCAGAGGAGGTCGTCTGCAAAGGAGGCACTGCTGATGTTGTTGGCCAGATGCGTCTGAAGCTCATTTTCTTTGGGGATGCAGGTGTGGACGTAGCCGCGTCCTCCTACATGCAGCCATCGCAGGAGGGGTTCCATATAGAGAAGGAAAAGAAATGGGGAGAGGGTGTCTCCCTGGATTGTGCCTCTCTCTACTGGTATTTGACCTGTGCAGATCCCTGAAGGAAGCTTGAATTGGGTGGTGGCATCCTCATAGAGATTTTTGACAGCATCTATGGCGTCAGTCGGGAAACCGAGGTCATACATTATCCAGAGCATGCGATCGTGGTCAGTGGTGCTGAAAGCTGAGGTAAAATCCACAATAAGGGCATAGATGTCTTTGTGAAAGAGTTTGGCATCATCTAGTGCCATAATCACGTTTTCGAGCTGGTGAATGGGGTCTTTTTGTTTGCAAAAACCAGCTTGTGTGGTGCTGAGTATGGAGTTTGCTTCTGCATATTCGTAGAGAGTGTTTGTGATGAGATGTGTCCATAGTTTGTAGAGGGTATTTGCTAAGCCAATTGGGCGATAGGAAGATGCCTCCGTTTCATCTCCTTTGTCTCTTAGTATAGTATTGCTGATTTTCCAAGCTTTGGTGTGAAGCCAGTCGCCCACATAAAAATGAAGAGCATGTGTATGGTTTCCTGGATTTCTGTGGGTAGCATACGTAGAAGCTCATTTACAATACCATCAGGTCCTGGGGATTTGTTGTTGCTCAGGGTTTTAATACATTTATTAAATGCGCTTTTGTCAAGTATAGAGGGGTGTAGCCAGTTTCTATCTTTAGTGCCATCTGATTCATCTTGCTTAATTATTGTTTTTAATTAAAAGGGGTCTGGAGGTTTACTTCCTGGCTCGTTCTCTGTGTGTTCCCATGGTAGTTTCTAGGTGCTTCTTCAGGTAGTTAGGTGCCGTGTTTAATGTTGATAGCTTCACAGGAGTCATCAAAGTACTTTTCGAAGATGTGGGCTTGTTTGGTGGGCTCAATTTCAATTTTGCCTGTTTCAGAGTCTTTCACAGCTTGGAGACTTGCCCGTGGCTGTGCATTGTTAATAGTTACCTTTAGAAGGTTTCTTTCGTGTTTTATTAATCAGCTGCTGCTGCTTTTTACGAGCAATTTTGTTGTCTTTTTTGTTGTTTAGGGCATCTGTACTGGTGATAGCTTGCCTGGTTTTTGTGTACATGTCATCTAGTTGTTTTTGAGGGGCTGATCAGGCACGATGTGCTTTATATCTTAATTGCCTTCATGAGCGCTGGGTTGGCGCTGTTTTGTTGTAAGGCTTCTTCGGTGGTGCCCTGGGCATTTATGTAGGGGGAGGACAGGTGGTTTGGGATTTGCTTGATCCCGTATAGTTTTTTGCTTCGTATGTTTCTCTTGTTCTTTTCTGGTTATGGGCTATAGTGGTAGTTTGGGGGGAGTGACCTAACAGTTTGAGTGAGTTTTCTATTTGTTGTTGGTCATCAGTGGTACTTTTGGATGTGCTAGAGCAGGTTTTGAGGGCTACCTTGTGTACCGAGCGACTCAATAAGATTTGTCACTGATATAGCCAAAATCTCAATTTGCTCTTCTGCAGGCTTTTCACTCAGGTGTTGCAGCCTAGCAGTGTCTCTGGGACTTTTGTTTTGCAGTTTATTATGAAACGCAAGGGCTTGCGTGTGAGCGGGAGTGAGTACAAGCAGGGTTTCCTCAAGCTCATGTATAATGCCATGGGAGGGGTCAGAAAGGGCATGTGTAAATTTTAACTGGTCTGAAGCGCTGATAGGGCAAGTAAGGGTGGCTTGTTTGGCAGCTTTTTTTGCTTGGGCATTTGCAATGTGAGGAACCCGCAGGTTTAGAGTGCAGGTGGATACTATGGCCAGGAGTGGCATGTGGTCGCTCAGGTAGCCTAGATCACAGATGTAACTTGGTTTGCACGTGTTTGCGAGGGCTGTTGGCAAGAGGATATCATCAATACGGCTAAATGAGTAAATAGTGTTTCCTACACTGTCCTATCCCGTGGGCCGTGAGAAGGTCCAGGGTCTTGGTTCAGGTAGGTGTGTGTCAATAGGCAAGTGGTGGGGCAGTGGGGATAGGCTGTGGTCCTTAATGAAGTTTTTGTACATTTTGTCTGCAATATGTTTGTTTGTGCTTGTTCAGTCATGGGCGAAGGTTGTGGCATTCATATCTCCAATGATGAGAGGGGTACAGTTTTTGTTGTTTTTATTGATAATGGTTTTTATTTGTCCTTGCATCTCAAAGCGGGAGGCTTGTGCCTCTGGGCTACCGGAAGGCCAATAAGTGCCAATGATTAGGAGGTTTGCGTCTGCAGTGTTTAGGATGACAGAGGTGTGTCTACCCTCCGGGTCCGAGTGTACTAGTGAGCAATTCGTTGCCAGGGCAACGCATTTGCGTACGCAGACAAATGTACCACCGTTTTTGTTTGTGGAAGTCCACCATTTGTAGTTTGTGAGTAATTGATGTAGCCAAGGCTGGGGTTTGTTTCCTTTTTGCAATTTAGTTTCTGTAAGGACCATAATATCGGGGGTGTTGGTGGCTATCATGTGCTTTAGGTCGTGCTGGCTAGTTAAGACGCCTCTGACATTAAGGGTTAAGATTTTCAATGAGGAGAGGTATTTGGTCTCGGTTTGGTTGGAGGTCTGTGTAGTTGGTGAGGTGTAGTGATGATGGTTGATGATGTTGTGGTACTGTTCGGGGCTGCTATTTGTGTGGGTGAGGCATAGGGGCGAAGAGCCTTCACACTGAGATTGTATGTTTTCCGTTTGATGCGTGTGATCAGTAGATTGGGGTGTGGGGAGGGTCTGAGGGATTGTGGGTATGGTGGTGGCTGGGGGG
>Ga0307968_1003925_pt1 | contig 12265 bp, 14 predicted proteins | sample OrgLakmetagen650_FD_201834 | JGI IMG/M metagenome (GOLD analysis project Ga0307968, IMG submission 201834) | Saline water microbial communities from Organic Lake, Antarctica - #650 | ecosystem: Environmental > Aquatic > Non-marine Saline and Alkaline > Saline | place: Antarctica: Organic Lake... | reverse complement strand
CTTTTCGTCCCAGGGGGGGCAGTATTGGGGGGTGGGGGGGGGTGGGTGGTCTTTTTGGGCCTCCCGCCGAGAATTTTGGCATGACGTCCACTACTTTTTATTTTTTACCCTCCTGATTGGGGCAAAACTTTTGGCAGGAATGGCTGACCTGACAGGGAGTGCTTTTGCTGGGAATTGAACCTGAGTCTGAAGTTTATCACCTGCAAATATGATCCATTTACGATCAGGTAAAAGCTGCATACTGTCATACGGATACGAATGCGGTCGGAAATTTCCAATTATGGTACCGTTTACACTTATCAAATTAAGCCATCAAAATACGTCGTATTTCGTATGTACGGTTTGGACCAACCCTAATGATAAGCAGCCGTGGCACTCAGCATCCTCGCTTTTTGGGGCGGATCCCCCCAGGGCGTATTCCCCTATAATTCATTCCGGTTGCCACGTCACCACGCTGAAAGAATAGGCTTTGAGCCACCCAGGCCACTTCACGCCATAAGAATGGCACAGCCAGAAAGCTGATTTTGCGCTGATTTCAGCCATGCCCTCGGGTGTGCGGTCAAACACACTCGCATGGGAGGTGTTGCGAGGTCTCAGGCGAAAGTGCGAATGTGTTTCAATAATCATCACATGTCGAAGGTGTGATTCTGTGGGGCAACTCGTGCGGTTACTCAGGCTGCAGCTTCTGGCACACCACTTCCATGGGGACTGGAAATCCTTAAGGTAAGAGACGGCGCTGCACAGGTCACACAGCTCCAGACACGGTATGGTATGACAGGGACTGTGCAAATGCAAGAGCGGGGGGGTGCAGGGGGCGCGCAGCCCCCCCCTGAATTGTCCAACTCATATTTTTGCTGCTCTTCATTGCAAAGACCAGGCTGCCATCTCAGAAATGGTTGAACAGAAGCAGTGGGGTGCAGAGGGAGCGCAGCCCCCCATAAATTGCTCTCACTACATTGGGTACAGCTTCAATGCAGGTTGCAGCGCAGGCTCCGCCCCATTTTGGTGATCCGTAGGATCACAACCACTTGTTTTTACAATACAAGGCGCTAATTAGAGCCTGCAAGGTAGCACAAGGAGCCGACGCCTAATTATAGCTCTGCTCATCATTGTTGATGTTTTATACTCTGCTTGCAGAAAACTCTAGTTCTCATAGGTGAGTGACATGTGTGATGCACTTTTGCACAAAGCTTCCATTTCTTGTCCATCTTTATTACATTTGGAAATTCAGAGGCAAGTTTTCCTTGCCTGTGTAGCGTAGTTTCTTTGTGCCCTTGCAGTGTCGGTGCTTCCTTTTCCGGGTAGACATGGGTGTCAATTTCTGTTATGCCAAAAAAGCAAAGTTTGGAAGGCTGGGCCTGTCCAAAGCCACAAAGACCACAAAAAGCCATTTCCAGTACAAAAAGGACTGTTGTTGCTGGGAGTCATATGTGAGTCTGGGGTGTATCACCAAAAAAGACGGTTTTAAACCGATTAGTATACGCATATACGGCGTGTTCTACAGAAATATGGCGTATACCGTACAGGCGCGTAATGAATGCGAGGCTTAAAAAAACACAATTAATCAAACCCCAATGCGAGCGACGCGGGGGGGGGGGGCAACACCTGATTATTAAACAAAATGCGAGCTTATGCGAGCTTTTTTTGCCCCTTTCCTGATTAAGTAAGCAAGGCCTTCATGCACATAAAAAAGGAAAGTTAACTTGTTAAAAGGCGGAAAAAATGGGGAAATTGCGTTTAGGAGCAACAAGTATTTTTTTGTGGGTTGTTTTGAACCGAATTTGAACCTAGGACCTCTAGACAACCAGTTGTTTTGCCCCAAAGCAAACTTTGCGAGGCGTTTCCATTTCAACTCGTTTAAGGTTTTGCGACACTCCCCAAGGGGGTTCAAATCGTCCGCGGTATGCAGTGATATACTGCCTGTCCGATATAACTAATTGTTACCTTTTCATGCGGCAAGCGGAAATTGTCCCCCCTGTAATATACGGCGTATATGCCTTACTGTATAATATCTGCTTATAATTCTATCCCACCCTATAATTAAAACACAAATTACACACCTGTTGGGTCTGGTGCTGTTGACAGCTTGACTTCCAGATCTGCAGGATTTTCCTTAGAGCCGCTGCAAGGGCAAGGGAATGGCAAACAGGCGAATATAGTTGTCTGCACTCCTTTTTGACAGACTGGGGCCAGACCTATGAATGCAACAATTCTGATGTCCGCCCTTCCTTTATTTGCTGCAGGTCAACAACAAGCCTCCAAACCACCCAACAAAGAAGATACCACGGGGTGCGTATAATACGCAATGAACTGGCTCAACTCACTTAAACAGAACATCAAAGTATCCGCAGAGGCCCTCCACAGGCCCTCCGTCTGCTACATGCATGGAGAACTGCTCCTTCAATGGCGCCTGCATAGCGGAGACGGAAATAAAGAAGGATAGAGTGTTCACTTACTTCTCCTTCAGAATGTGCACTTGCACACTATGACCAGGTTGGCATCAATTTGACATCAAACTGCTCCCCTATTTCAGCACAGGTCACTCACAGGGTAATACTTCTTGGAATTCAAATTCTGATGACGCATACAAAAACCTGAATCCAGGCACACCTTGAGCTCATCCAAGCTGAGAGTGTGCAGGTCGTACTTCTTAATGCAAGACGGAGAGCCCAGCATTTGTTGGGGGTGCACGTTCATCCACTGCGCTGTGTGCAGGTAGTACTCCTTCTGCTCCTTGTGGAAGGCATCCGTTAAGCAGTCCATGTCAACCTGGGATTGCCGTCCACAGCGTGAAACATAAATCAAGCAGCTCCCATGTGCATGGCAACTCCCATGTGCATGGCAATCCCCCTTGTATCACTGCCTTCCCGCTTGTGACGCAAAGCACTCATGTTACACGCATGCGTGTGCACAAACTCCTTAAAACGTAAGCACATTCCTCAAGTTGTGGCGCGACGGTAGCCTTTGAGCAACACGTATTCAGCCCGAGGCATGTACTACTAGTGTGGTATTTTGCACACTCTTGCAAAACATTCCTACCATGGTATGAAGCCCACTCTTGCAATATACTCCCTACTTTTGCTGCATGTCTCCTACTCATCTGACGCAGCACTCACCTGGTAAAAGTCCTTCATCTCTTGCATGAACTCGCCCCAGCCCTCCATGCCATTCTAAGAGCAACGAGCAAGAGTAAGGTCACCGATACTACCCACACGCGGCAAAACAGAGGGTGATGTATCAAGGTACACAAATGATGCAATCACATGTACAACTCGCGCTTGCCTTATCAGTAGGTATGCCGTCTCTAAAAACAAGTACCACATCTACTCTCTTGCTTTGCACGCAAACAAGGTGCTGTTGCAACAAACATGACGTTAAGTACTTGTGCGCCAACACAGCTGTTCATGCTTAAACCCCTCCATGCTCTGTTGCACACACCTGAAATTCGTTTGTTTTCTGCGTGGACATGTGCGTGCGCATGGGGGCCATATAGATGTTGGCATGGCTGGGGTACATTGCACCCCCAGGCTTCAGAAACTTGTCGCGTGCCACGAGCACACTGTCCAGCATAGACTCACGCAGCAGGAGGTAACCCATCCACTCTGAGATAATGATGTCCACCTGAGCGAGGGAATATGTTACGTCACGCAAGCGGCGGTGCAAGTATGCATATAGGCTGAATAGTGTAGAAAGTGCCGGGAGGCTTTGCTGACAGTAAGTGCAGTGTGCTCATGCTTCAGAAGAGGGCCTTTGTAGTAAGGAAATCAATGTATCTCCCACATTGGTATGTTGTGTGCGAGGGATGGTGAGCAGACAGGGGCATGGTTCTGCAGTTGAGAGCATTTCTGCTTGCCTTCTTCATCCTCAAGAGTCTTAACACAGCCAGGGGGTCCCACCTTGTCAGGAAGCTCAATCGACTCTATGGTACCCTGAATGACCTCGATGACATGGTCCAACTGAAAGTGGGGCGACGGAGGGTACACCGAGATTTCAGATGGCAGACACATGTTTCTTTTATATGCATGCATGATGCAAGTCAACACACATACACGCAAAGCACACCACATACATACACACAAAAAAGGCATACATACACGCGCACTCACACAAGTCCAGCACATTATTTTGTTGCCAACTCTTCCACCTCTGCAAAGCAGTTTCCAACCTCCCCACCTTGTTGTGCTTTATAAGCTTGCGAGCATCCACGGCCACGGAGGTGGCTTCTACAGCGTACACCTTCTTGGCTCCTGCCTTGGCAGCAAAAATTGACAGGATGCCACTGCCAGTCCCCACGTCCAGGACCACCTTGTCCTTGAACTGCCGGCGGTTGGACATGATGGCCTGGTAGTAGGCCCCTGTACGTTTGTGATCCTCCAGCATCTCTTTCTGAGGGTGGGGAGATGAAAATGGGGCGGTGAGCCAGTGGAGCAGTATAAGGCGAGTGGTAGCCAAAGAATACAGGTAGGATGTGAATGAGCACACGTGAATTGCAGTGGTTCAGCACGTGCATTTAAGCGCTAATGCTGTGGCACTTGTCTGCATGCAGGTGTGCAGGTAAGCATGGATACGTGCGAACAAAAAATTAAAAAGCTCAGCTCAGAACCGAGTTACATTGACTGCGAGGCGTAGCCCCTCAGTAGTAGGTGCCATGACTCACTTGATGATAGAGAAAGGAGTACGTGCAGAAATAGTTGGCGTAGTCGGTCTGCGGAAAGAGGGCGGCAGCGTGGCGGCCGGGAATGTCAAATCAAGTGGAGCGCACGTAACATGCACGCAGGCATGCATGCACATGTATGTAGTGTGCTGCTAGGGAGGCAAAACAAGCCTAGTTGGTCTACCTGGAGTGCATGAGTGCATGAGTGCATGAGTGCATGAGTGAGTTGCCCACCTCTCCAGGCGCCTTGCCGTCCAGAGTTAGAGCTTTCATCCCTTCCTTGGCCGATGCTGGGTTGTTTGGCTGCATTTCTGTTCCTGCTGCTCTAGCGATGGTCCGATTGCACGAGGGATTTATCAAGGTTTTTGCTTTAGCTGGATTGAAACTTGTCCTCCAAGACAAAGACCTGCAACAAGCCTTCATAAAATATACAAAGCCTAATTGCTCGCATGCAACCAGGCCAAAAAAGTTCCACGGACAGGTCCGGAATTCAGTTTAATTTCAATATTAAAATCTCGTCTAATAATGACATGAAGGAGAGCCGTTCCTCTCTGCAGCAGCAGGAAGAGGAGAAAGGAAAGCCACCTCCTCAACTCCCCCCCACCTCCTACAACTGGGGCAAGTTCAGGTATTCCTCCTGGGCCTGGAGGTGGTTTTCTGCTTGCCCTTGTTTGAGCCACCCGTTTGTCTCAGGCCACCCGTTTGTCACAGGCTGGAGGGACGCCACACGCGCTCGCACGCACACACACACACACACACACACACACACGCATGCTTGCACACACACTCGCTCATGCTTGCACACACACACACACACACACATACACACACACACACTCACACTCACACACACACACATACACACACATATGCACATACACACAAAAGCACACACATATAAGCACACACAAACACACACGCAAGCACACGCGCACCCACACCCACATAAGCTCACAAATAAACAAACACAGACGCTTGAACGTAGTTAGACTAATGCCAAAGATTGACCGATCTGCTTGCATTGCTACCCTGCAGTTGGTTGAAGCGGGCATTCTTCCTCGACATTGACCCTCTCGTCAATTATGGCTACCACAATCGGTTGGAACCCAGTGACATGTTCTGCGAAGAGACTGTAAGTTGCCCTTTTCATGCATTTGTATGCAGAGGCTACCAGTCAAGATGATTCCTATAAAAACACTGCTTACCACGCCCTTCTTAACCCTACCGCTTGTGTTGAACCAGGTTAAGACAGAGAGGCTGGTGAATCTGTTTGACCCTGCATACGCTGCCCAGAAAGAGAGACTGGGTACAGACAACCCAGACTTAAAACGGGTGTTACTTGCTGGCAACATCCCGCTTTTTGTGTTCACAGGTGAGGACTTATTGGTGGTATTGGTGAGTCTGGGCGCAACTAAGCAGGCAAAGGCGGTTGACTGATGTGTGCGGCTGTAATGTGCTTCAATTCTTTGCTGGGTTCCTTGAAGGGGCAGGTAGGGTTGTGGGGGGGAGAGGGGGGGGGGGACGAGATCCATGCTTGCCGGGATGGTCTCGGGAATGGATTTTACAAAAACACTTGACATAGTAGAAAACTACAGTCAGCATTAAACTCATGTTGCTACTACTGCACCGCAGCCTTCCTCTACCTTATAGCGCAAGCGTGCTCCCTAGCGGGCCCCCTGCTGCTTCAGCGTATCGTGCAAGGCCTTCAGTGCCAAGCTCTGGTGGGCAAGGTCCCTTTTGACCCAGGATGCGAAGAGAAGAATGTGCTGTACTTGTAAGTTCAAGCGTAGGCGTACATCTTCTTTTCATTGCCTGTTGTCGGCCACTTAAAGCGTACTAAACTTGTTGATGTTGGTGCCAATGAAGCCAAAGAAAAAGTGTGCCACATCAGTTGTGGCGGCAGACCTCTACTACGTTATATGGCGCGTACATTAGAATCCAGCAATATGGTGTTGCCACGCCTGTATATCACTCATGCAGTGTGCAATATCACTCATGCAGTGTGCAAGATCACTCGTGCAGTGTGCAATATGGTGTTACCACGCCTATATCACTAGTGCAGTCCCATGATAATTGTACAATTGTACGTGTGCAACAGCTTGCTCTGGTCTGAGATATCTTAAGAGGTCTGTTTTGGCCACAAATAACAGTATTAGCTCGTGCCTTGAGCTGACTTTCAATCAGGGTACGTCATGACATAATTGCGCTGCCTGAAGTTCATTTGTTCAGTTTCGGGGAGTAATGACCGCATAATTGGCGACATCCGTGCTCGACCCACTGTTGAGAGGAACAAGGCCTTGCTTTTAAGGCAGCAGTCATTTGAAGTAAGTGTGATCGAGTTGTATGCAGAGATGGCACTATCTCCTAGAGCACTTGTGTGGCTGACTCACCTCATAAATTCGGAAGTCAAGCGCAGGGGGGCCCTCAATTAAAATCTCATGACTGTTTCCAGGCCAATCACCCTTTTGGCTTCCCCTTCCCCCTCTCACATTGTAGCTACTGCATCGGGCTCTTCATGGCTCCAGCCATCCAATCGCTGTGCGAGAACCAGCAGGTAGGCTTGGGTGTGTGTGCACCCGCGCGCGTTGGTGGGGGCCTCCCAGGACAGCTGTCTCAGGCACCCGTGTATTTTATGGGCCAGGTCATCCGCACTCTCCCTTCTTGCTAAGTTGTGCACGTCAACAGCGTGTCGTGCAAGGACTCACAGCTGCTGTGCCAATCGCCCGTGAACAGACCTTCCTGCTGTACCTCATTGGCACGAGGATGCGCAACACTCTGATGGCAGCAATCTACCGCAAGTGCCTGAGGCTCAGCAACAGCGCCCTGCAGGTAGGTGTGGGAGGAGCTGCATGTGTTTGGACAAGGGTGTGCAACTGTGGAGGAGGTGGTGCAAAAACTGAAGGATAGATCGTCGACCAAGATAGACATGGGTTGGCATGGGGCGCACGCCCGCCCTTTATTCATTCATCATTGAAGATGAGCGAACCTGCATGCCTGTCAAAGCCATGTCTGTTGTGCAGATGCACCGCCGCATAAAAGAGTCGTTGCATTTGAAAGGCCTACCTTGTACTTACCCTGTGCACTGTGCCCTCCTTCGTGAAGCCTTCTCAAATTAGCGCCAGCCATCTGCAAGCAAAGAATTGGAAAACACCAAGGCATCAATTTGTGAAGAGCAATCCACTTTTCACGACCTTAAAGCATAGCATCTTGCACTGTGCTTTGGATTTTACCACCACAAACCTCACCAGCAGCGTTTTGTGACAGCAGTGGCGCTTCAGACATAACAACAGAGAAGTGCACACACACACACATACATGCTCGCAGGAGGAAAGTGCTGGTAGGGTAGTCACTCTCATGTCCAACGACGCCCAGAAGCTTCAGGATGCAATGATGGCGATCCACGCCATTTGGGGAGCGCCGTGTTACGTAGTAGCAATCCTCATCCTCCTGTGGTTTCAGGCACGCGCACTTTTTGCCTCGTTGCTGTGTACTATTGTATGGAAAACACTGCTAAACCAAGACATGTTTGAGTGCCCGTGCCCAAACCGGTTCCCTTCAGTTCAAACAAATCTCAGGTCAATGTCAGCAAAAGACAATATCTGGAAATTTGGGTCTGTGATGTGTTCCTCATTTGTCTTAGTCTACCTGATATGTTGGGCCTTGCCATCCTCTTGATCCTTATTACAATAAAAAACAATGCATGTTTGCGTCTACACAAATACCAAAAGGATATCACGCTGATCATGGGCCTGAAAACATCCTGCCACGCGGTCCCAACATTGATCTGTGCTGTCTCTGTGTACTTTTTGGTACTGCTCTGAAAGCTTGTCCCATCAAAAGAAAAGTGTATCGGGTTCCCTTTGCAGGTTGGGTGGGCCATGTTTGTGGGCCTTGCCATCCTCTTAATCCTTGTGCCGATCTCAGGTGGGTGCCGAAAAGGATTAAGTTCATGCTTAGGTCAGCAGCTCAGGTTGGCTTGTTAGTGTTCGGCTTGTGGAAAAGCAAGCACAATCGAGAAGTGGCTTGAAACAAAACTAATGGACGGATAGTAATGTAACTCATAAAGAACATAATTTATGCAGCACTGTAATATCAAAACTAACAGACCGATAGTAATGTAACTAGTAAATAGCATTGTGACTGCAGCATTGTAATGTGGTCCTTAGCCTTCTGACTATTTCTGCAAGCAATAAATTGCCGAGGCGCAGACGCCAGTAAGTGAAAACGTTGTTGCTTCTGCCTTAAATAAAACGCAGGCAAGCTTGCTGGCAAGCTCGGAACGCTTAGGCGTGCAATCATGCAGTGGACGGACAAGCGAGTTGGCTCCATGAATGAAATTATTACCGGCATCTCAATGATTAAGGTATATTTTGAGCTGCTTGCTTGCGTGCCCACAATGGTGCTTGGCGCTGTGCTGCAGTGGTTGCTGCTGTGCGGCAGTGCTTGCCGTACACTTGTTGTACTTGTACTTGCAATGCTTGGGATTGCGCTTTCAACTGTAGGCCAATTCTGTCTGTTCTTGCTGTGACTGCCTTCCCCCTCTGGAATAGGCAGACCATTGCCTTTCTGACTTGACCTCTCTTATTTCAACCTCCTGTGCACACATGTGCAGTTTTCTGCTTGGGAGGTGCCTTTCAGTACCAAAGTGATGAGTGCACGAAATGAGGAGGCAAAGATTCTGAAGAAAACCGCAACATGGCAGGTGCGCTCTCATGTGGATGGCCGTGTGGGTAAATTGAACCGAGTCATTCACACAACACAAGCATTCACAACACGCTTTCTTTTGCATGCAAGATCTCAAACCCTGCCAACCTTGCATTGGTGTTCCAACAACGTTTGCAGGGTGTGTTTGCGCTTGTGCTGTTCCTTGGGCCCGTGATGGTATCTGTTTTCTGCTTTGGGTCCTACACCCTAGCCGGCAACACCCTCTCAAACGCCGAAGCGTGAGTAGTGTTCTCTTCTTCTTTTTTTGTCTATTAGCGTAGAAAGTAGGAAAGGTGACAACAGTCAGAAGCAAGCAGTACCTGAGCTACCCGCCGTGGATTTGATTTGCTGTCGGGGACAGCCATATGCGAGTGATTTGAGCTCCAAGCTGCTCTGCTGGACGAGGAGGTTTTCACTAGGCAAGACAGGGGTGTTGACCAGCAGGCATGGATATCAAATGTGAAATACTATCAATCTCAAATGTGAAATACTATCGAATTCTGACACTTTGTTTAAGACTAAGCTGACAAAATTCCAATTTCCCCTGTTCCAACCTTCTCCATCATATATCATGCTCTTGGTCATGAGCAAGCCGTGCCTGTTCGCCTTCATTACCTGCAGGTATACCGCGTTGTCCTTGTTCAGCCTCCTCCGCTTTCCCATGTCATTTTTACCTATGCTGGTCAACCAGATCATCAATGCAGTCATCGCGATGAAGAGGATTGGCAATTTCCTTGCCAAAAAAGAGTCTGCCTTGCCAGAGGTGCGTAATTTTGTCTGGAACAATGCCTTGAGTGTGTGTCTCTGAGTCTTGAAGCTGTCTTGTAAAAGCTGTCTTACTTGTATACCACACGGTTGCACGACCTTGCACGTAATCAGCTGAATAGGTATCCCTGAGGCAGCCCGCCCGTTTGAAACCTCCGTTCTTCCTGTCCATGTTATTCAGCCTGGCGTTTCAATGCACAGAAGGCTTTGTCTCGTAGGCGGAGCTCCTGTGCAAGAATGTCAATTTGTGACCTGCAGGAGGATGGTACCGAGTCTGCAGTTCCTGGCTATGTACGTTTCAGTGAGGGCTCTTTAGTCTGGGACGATACTCAGGTACAAGGATGGTCCTGCAATTTAATGAAGTATCTCAGAGGCAAGTTTTAACGGTACTTTCACAGTGGTGCTTTCCAATGCACACAATGGAATGCATGAATTTCAGTGTTGCAGCACTGAACAACTGAGGACCGAGCAGCTGGGGTCCATTGTTGCATTTACACTTGCACTTGGATGACACACACGCAGAAGGAGTCAAGAGTAAACCTGCATGGCGTCAACCTTGAGTGCAAGCCCAACTCGCTCACAATGGTGAGGTTTTGAAGGAAGCCCCGCTTTTAAATTGTTTCTCCCTTGAGTTCACAGTCGTGCGCGCTTCGTTTTTTCATTTGTGCAACAGTCATGCTCAGCTCTTGCGTTCATCGTCACTTTGTGCAGCCTAGTTTTCAGAAGAAAGGCAACAGCTGGCTGAAGGGGTGTGTGTGTGCTGCAACATCTCTGCTACTATGCAGGACACATGATGTCAATTCCTTTCACATAATGTCTCTCCTTTCCACATGAATTTCCACATGATGTCTCTCCCTTCACATGATGTCAATTCCTTTCACATAATGTTTAACGACCTTGTTCCTCCCCCTGCAACTCTTTGGAATATGACAGGCTTCTACATCAGGCTTGGCTCAAAACACTTCAATGCTCCTACCTCCACCTCTCTAACCTTGCGTGACATGTACTCACGTTGGGTCCTTGGCACCACACATGCATACCAACATGCCCACAGGTCGTGGGCGGAGTAGGGAGCGGCAAGAGCAGCTTGTTGGGTGCCCTGGTCGGTCACATGAGCAAGTAAGAAAAGCCATTGCCTCTACAGCAAGCTGTTAATGTCAGCTGTGTGGACACACCTGTATACTCCAAATGTGCACCCGTGCAACAACAATGTCACACTGCCGTGTGTTGTCGCCACACTCCTGTAACTCTGTGGTTTCCTGTGAATTGCCACCATCTGAATAGCCCTCTGCAAATGTTTGAGTCAAGTGTCAATATATATACCAAACCTGCAGGAGAGCAGGGGAAGTAAGCATAGGAGGAAGCATTGCGTACGTGTCACAAAGCGCGTGGATCATGAACGATACACTTCAGGTAGGTAGTAGCTGCACCTCGCAAAACCAGACGACAGTGACCTTGAGTTCACAGCCGCGCGCACTTCATTTTTTCATTTGTGCAACGGACATGCTCAGCTCTTGCGTTCATCGTCACTTTGTGCAGCCTAGCTTTCAGATAAAGGCAACAGCTGGATGACGGGGTGCGTGTGTGCTGCAACGTCCTTCTGCTACTATGCAGGACAATGTGCTGCTTGGGAACCCCATGGAGCCTGAACTGTACAAGAAGGCCCTGCAGGTCGCCCAGCTAGGGTCCGACCTTGAAGTGCTCCCCAACGGAGACTTGACCGAGATTGGCGACCGCGGCATCACGCTTTCAGGAGGTGATCATTGCTGTCACGTGCTGCTCCTGCTCCGATGATGTGCTGCTACCTCACTCTGCTTGAGTGACTCGTGCTGCTACCGGATATGCTGCTACTGATGATGTGCTGCTACCTCACTCTGCTTGAGTGACTCGTGCTGCTACCTGATATGCTGCTACTGATGATGTGCTGCTACCTCACTCTGCTTGAGTGACTCGTGCTGCTACCTGATATGCGGCTACTGATGATGTGCTGCTACCTCACTCTGCTTGAGTGACTTGTGCTGCTACCTGATATGCTGCTACTGATGATGTGCTGCTACCTCACTCTGCTTGAGTGACTCGTGCTGCTACCTGATATGCTGCTACTGATGATGTGCTGCTACCTCACTCTGCTTGAGTGACTCG
>Ga0307968_1003922_pt1 | contig 12268 bp, 9 predicted proteins | sample OrgLakmetagen650_FD_201834 | JGI IMG/M metagenome (GOLD analysis project Ga0307968, IMG submission 201834) | Saline water microbial communities from Organic Lake, Antarctica - #650 | ecosystem: Environmental > Aquatic > Non-marine Saline and Alkaline > Saline | place: Antarctica: Organic Lake... | reverse complement strand
CACACACACACACACACACCAGGGAACTTCAGCCCGTGCGGGCGCCGCACTTATAAATCAAATTTTGGTCTTGCCCGTAGGGCAAGGCCAAAATTTAAAAAGTTGACTCCGGGCGTCCCGGAGAAAAGCCAGTGGCCGGAGGCCACTGGCCGCGGGCTACCCGCATTAAATTAAAATTCAATGTCCGGGCTGCCCGGAGAAAATGTAATGATGCTGACTTAATGGCTGCGGGCAAGAGAGGAAGGAAAGCAGGGAGGGGGAGGGGGAGGAGAGGAAGGGAGCCCTCCCCCACAGAAGGAGACTCCCAAGCTGGCTGACGTATGTAAGTGTTTCTTTGCTTGGGGTGCTTGGGGTGGTTGTGGTGCTTGTGTGGTGGGAAACGCGCGGGGCGTGCCTCAGTGCAGGAGCACCAGCAGCAGCAGCACCAGCAGCAGCAGGGGGAGCAGCAGCAGAGGGAGCAGGCCCAGTACCAGAGGAGGCAGCTGCCGCAGAACCAGGGGGAGGAGTTCCATGATGCTCTCGAGCATGACGAGCCCCCCGCTCTAGCACCTGCTGCTGAACCCTCGGCACCTCCTGCACCCGCTGCGGAGCCCCCAACTCTGCACCCGCTGCTGAGCCCCCAGCTGCTCTAGCCCCTGGGCCTGCTCGACCATCCCAATCGACCGCCTTGCTCGTGAGCCTTCCCGCGCATCTCTCTTTCCTCGACTGGGATACACCTGCGGAGGAGCGCTGATGGTTACAATGAATTGGATGCTTGAAGTTTTCCCAAGCATGTAAACCCGATTTCCTTGTCTCAATACCCCTTCCCCAAAAAAATTTTCAACCCTTGTATAACCGCACATTTCTTCACTATTTAGAAAATCAACTGAGGGCGACCCGCACAAAAAACAAAACTAGCTGAGGGCGAACCGTAGGTTTTTCAAACCCCCTGAAGTTCCCTGACACACACACACACACACACACAACAACCCTGAACTTCAACACATGTAGCGACATCTCTCCCTCCCCATGCAGATGCTTTCTCGTACTGCTGGCCTCTTGCGTTCGTGTGAGGCTGCCCCTGAAGCTTTGGCCCCTGCCTTGCAAGCTGTGCGGGCTGTGGGCCAGGCCTTCTCTTTGCCGCCTGCCTTGGAACAGGAAAGGTACGCCGAACATATTTCTGAATGCATTAATTTTCGCGATTTTTTTTATGATTGCCTTCTCCTCTGGGTCCATTCTAGTGGGAGTCAGTCATAGCTTTGAATGCAATTATACATTAGTAAGGTTTGCTCGAATTCAAAATTTTCCATGACCAAACAACTTTTCCTTATGGTCATGAAGTGGTAATTATGCTTTTAGTCCCGAGCATAATCTACTAGAAGCTGACGCCAAAAGAAAACACGAAGGTATTGTTTTTATTATTTCAAGCATGACAAGTATGCTGTATTCACCTTGATGGTTGATGGTCGTCTGCAGGCAAGCAGTGGTGTCTGAGCTTGCCTCCATCTCTGAGGAGGTCATGGCTTCAAGGAAACCGTTAGTGCAAGCCAGCCGTATCCGTGCACCTGTCGTACGAGAATATAACCCCAGGTACGTCTACAGTACTACTCACTAGAGAATTACTAAAGAAGAATTACTAGAGGATTACTTACTAGAGAATATAACCCCAGGTATGTCTACAGTATTACTTACTCGCAATTCACATTCTCCGGTTGCTATTGGTTGCACCGTTACCAGGGATTGTGAAGCACCTACCTCAAACAGATTTTTGCTCTGTTACACCTAGCTTGTCTTATGTCTTATAAGAATTATAAGTAACCCTTAATTGTATATGGTGTACGCTCAAAATTAGCTGTTGGTTTGCTGTATGACGTCCTCACAGATTTGAGGATGGCTTTGCTTTGGGACGTGACTACGACCCTGACCGTGAGCGTGCAGAGCAGAGGAAGCTCAAGCGCATGGTGCAGAAGGAGAAGAGAGGTGTGTGCGTGAGTGCCAGCCAAGCTTTCAAAAAGCCTTCAGTGCATTTTTCCTTGTTTCAAAACTAAGACAGCAGCCCAAATTAGCAGAGTAGATGTTTGACTGATTGAGCGTTGTGACCAGTCATTGTACTGTTGTTCCTGATTTCCTTGATGCTAACACTTCAATTAGAGTACACGGTACGCAACTTGACCTTGTTACAGCCTTACACAACAGCGAGGTAGGTTGTAGCCTGATTGCTTTGTTTTTCGCACCTCCTCACAAATCCTGCAAAAAATGATATGTCGCTCTACATTCTCCTCGTTCTGCCGCAGGTGCCTTGCGTGAACTGCGGAAAGATGCAAGCTTCATGGCAGACGTCCGTGACAAGGAGCGCGCAAAGGTTGATGCAGAACGAATGGGCAACGAAAAGAGGTGTGGAATGCGGCAGTTGTGCTTGTGGATTGGGAGGTGCATTACCAACAAGTGGTGGTGATTCCATGCGAATGTTTTTAAGGTTTCAGTGGTTGCTGGGCTTGGTTGCAAACTTGCAACTGACTTGTCTGTCACACTATTGTTTATAAAAAGCTGTCAAAAAAGCTGAATTACAATTATTATTAAGAATTCATTGTTTTCATGGGTTTTGTGTGTGTTTTAGTGTTTGTGTGTACCGTAGGTTCACGATCACTTCGGGACCACACCTTTCAAAAATTAATTAAATTTTCGTTTTAGTTCGTGAGGGGGTCTGGGGATTAATTTTTGAGTTCGAATTCAGTTCGGGCAGGCCCTGTCAAGAATTATTTTTGAATTCGAGAGACCCCCACTGTTGGCTGCTGCTGCTGCTGCTGCTGTGCAGGCTGATGGGCAGACTGCCCATTGGCTGCATGGGGAGAACCACTGATGAGTGCTTGCACAGGTGCTTCCCTCAATCAAAGAAGCAACCCTCTTACCCACTTGTCATCTTCACTAACTCTGTGTGGATGCCCCAAGGGAAGGGCCTGGAGGGCCTGTGAGAGGAGGAGGCTTGTTCTTGGAGCAGCATGCATGGACGCCCCACGGGCCTCTTCACAGCCGCGCCCCTTGACTTTGCCTATGCCTCTGCCAGCTCCCTGGGCTGCCTCTCCCTCTGCAGCTTCTCATGGTCCCTCTGCTGAGCGGCCAGCCTCTCAGCTGGGAACAGGGGTTCCAAGAACGGGTTAGGGGTTCACAACCAGGGCACGCTGGGAGCTAATTCTTAAAATCTCCCTGAAAACCATTAAAATAATTAATTTATCACTTCGAATTCAGTCCGGAGAGGGCCCCGAGAATTATTTAAAATTTTCGTTTTTTGCCAAATAAATATTTAATTTCCGAAGTGATCGTGAACCTACGGTATATCTGTGTTTATATTGTACGTGTGTGTCGCATGTGTCCACCTGTCCACCCTTTGCTATTTCTGATCATGTGTGTTATGTATGGCTGAGCTAGATAGACTACGACCAATACAAGAAAATACAAGTTAATGGCAGTGAGGACCACAATGCACGTTATGAATAAGGGAAAGCCGGAACCGGGTGTCGTTAGGATTTTCATCATCGCTATCAGGAAGCATGTGAGACTACGCTGGTATGGATCTGCGTGCGCAAAGGAGAGCGTTGACCCTAGCCAGGGCCCCCGCAATGATACCAACACGAGCACAAGCCCAAAATATTGATTTTGGTTTATTTCTACGTTCACTGACGTTCACTGCACAGGTTCTACTCTGAGCTCCAGTCGTTCGAGGCCAACATGCGCAGTGGCGGGCAAGGCGGCATGAATCCACACTTGAAGAAAAGGAAAAAATAGACGTCTGCTCCCCTAGATATTTCATTTGACGACTGACATTAAATTGAACATGTCTTTTGTAATCTCCTTTCATACTCAAAAAGGAGTTAAGAGTCACAAGGTTTAAGAAAAAAGACTCCAGTCAAGAAATGCGACTGCTAGCTTGCTCAAAAAAAGCGATAAGCGATTCCTGTTTTACATCTGTTTAGTGTCGTTGGCCAATTGTATGAATGCACAATCATCTAGAAAAAGAGGTAGCCAGGGTATTAATTGAAGATCAAGGAATTCGGAAGCTTGCTCCAGCTCCAAGCATTCCCTCGCCATTAGTCCATCACGAATTAGATTCATTTTTTCCCTTTTCTTTTTGATTGATAGAATTCAGTATACAATTCCAGCACATCCTCCTTTCTCCGCCAACCTCTTCCGTTGTAGCATTATTATGAACGATTTATTTAGTTAGTTAATATTACAAAGGCATCCAGCCTTGAACAACTAGTTATCGTCTAAAATTCTGGAAATGTCGACAGATCCACAGCCACGAGCCGGGGAGTTTACTGAAGGCATAGTCCACAGAGACGATCAGACCAATTCAAGAAAGGAGGCAGAGGTGGGGGTATATCATTTACATGTATGTTCTCTGATCTGTTATGTGGATCAATCCGGATGGTGGCGCATCAACTTCTTCCTGCAATGCTTGTTCAGCCATCTCTGTCTGTCCACGCACATGGTCAGTTTGTCTTTGTATCGAAGGTTTCCCATTGTCCATTAACACCAAGTCAAAGGCTGCACTTCGATCCACGTCACGATTCATACCCTTTTCCGATGATACATCTGCAGCCCAAAAAAATGCACCGAGGCACTCAAGACATCACACATCTCTTCCCATCCGGGGCTGGAGACAGCTCAGGTAAGCTGTGTCGCCAGAAAAAAACTGATGGAATTGACTGCCAAACAAGGATGGAGCCAAGAGCAGCTCCGCAGCTTATAGTAGAAAATGGCTGGAAAACAAACGCAGAGGAAGCGCAGGAGGAAGGAAGGGAAAGACCGAGGAAATCCCACCATAGGCGCTGATGGCTGATGATTATACTGCTGAGCCCCTAAACCTGAAGGCACAAAAAACGAAAAATATCTAGAGCGAGACGCATTGCGCATAACTGCCTCGCACATGTCACTTGCCTCATTAACTCAAGCTCATCTCTTGCAAAGAACTCAAGAAGATTCTAGCTTCTCAGCAGCGCACATCATTTGTTGAACACTTTTGCTTGTAGCTGGACAGCTCCCTGAAGGCGTGGGATCCCCCTTAAGCCCCCCCGAGGAACCTGGTGCCACCAAAACTCTCGCTGGAGAGGGCCTGGCCGATGTCGGAGAGCCAGCAGGACAGGTGAGCTTTTTCCTTGAGGCCCTAGTTGTTAGGAACTGGTGCTGCTCGGACAATGTTCGACATGCCACTTCTTGCTTTGTTTGTACGTATCATTCTTCTTACAGGAATGTCAGATCTGTCATTAATGTGCGTTTGTGTCACCAGTGAAGAGCGCTGGTAAAAGGCTAGTATTACGTCCTATTTTGTAACATGCATAATGCATAAGTAAAGTACAATTGCTCATTCTCCGGATTAACCATTTTAGCCGCTACGCTTCATATTTATTGAAATGTTTGCCTGCAAAATGTCTTACCTTGTGGCAATAAATCCCACTTCTCATCGACAAAGCGTGATCGTGTTGTGCTTAGGTCCTCCCACCAGGTCAGAAGAAAGGAGAATATTCACGGTCAGCGCCATTGGGGCAGGCAGGTGACGAGCTTGGAAAAGGACCTGGCGGTCAGGATCGATAGTGGCTGATAAAAGAGCACTATTTAGAACGCTGCAAATTTTGTCAATACTGCTGAAGACTTTTTTACCCTGCCTCCTAGCAATCGTGCTGGTAACTGTGTAAATGTGTTGCTGGACTTTTAGTGCAGCCACAGTTTAATAGGCGAATATGTGTTTGTGTAATCCAGGTTATTGTGGAAAAAGGATAGAGCATAAGGGGAAAATTTTGGCAAACAGCTCGGTGTGCCCGCCTTCAACCCTCGTGACAATTCTTCAAACTGTGTTTGGATTCCAACTGTGTTCGGATGAGGTACTGGTCTAGTCCTTCTTCCAAACACAGTTCCGCTCTCTTCTCCCGACGCCGACCCCACTGCTGTACAGGCTTTCCATCAGAGGGACTTGGATGCAGAAGAGCAGGGAGAATTGGTGTTGAGTAGTATGAGGTACAACTGTCAAAATTACGTATATATACACCTCCTTCTTTCATTGCTCCTCTTTGTCGGCGTGTATTCTGCCAACCATAAAATCTGCAATAACACACAGGAGATGCCTCTATCTCATCAGGGAATTTGAACATTTAAGTACTCAGGCAGTAATTCATTGATCAATTGCGGCCTGAAGCCGCTCTTCTATTTTTTGTAGCTGCAATATAGCAGCATCCTTAGGCGTTAAAGATAGAACCAATTGCTTTGCATTTTTGGTAAATAAATTGCAATATAGTTCGCTTGTAAAATTGCAATGGGCGAACACAGCTGATTGCATGATTACATGGATTGTTTTTTCTACCAGGTAATTCATACTTATTAATACTACTTATTTATACTACCAGGCCATTTAACTCCGGGGGGAAGGGGGGGGGGGCAATCTTAGAACGATTAGTGGTGCGGATTAATAATATAATAGTGGCGTTGACTGCTGTCTAAAACGCCCTTCAATGTAAACCAAGTCTGAATTACAGGGCCCTGGATTTTTGATTGAGCCGGTGAGACTACAGAGCCAATGCTGGGTAATCTCTCCCCAGTGCCTCTAAACATTGTTTGAGATCGATACTTAGCACAAACATTTAAATGAAATAAAAGGCACTAAAGATGAAAATAGGACGGGGTTGGGAGAAAAAAGGTCTGGTTTCATTGAAACTTACTCACTACTTAGAAGGCAGGAAACAACTGTCTTTTAAAATTGCCATGCTATCAACGTCTCGAGCAAGGCAAAGAACCACCAAGGTTACAAATCAAATACTTGCAAAGCCTAGCTCAAATCGTCCAAAGTCTCGAGCAAGGCAAAGAACCACCAAGTTACAAATCAAATACTTGCAAAGCCTAGCTCAAATCGTCCAAATAAAGTCTCAAGCAAGGCAAAGAATCCACCGAGCAGACCAGAGGGTCTTGGAACGAGTTCTCAAGCCAGACGTCCATGAATATGTTGCGTGGCTGGATGTTGTCGGAACGGAAGTCAGGCCAATCACGGGTCTGACGTCTAGCATCTGCACCGATGGTTAATGTAGCAGGTGAAAATGCATGCGTTGATAGTACACCTCCAGCGATAATGCCTCCAGCGGCTTATGCTACATATATACATACGCTGGCACACAGCTGTTCATACATTGATCATTTGTTGCAATTTGCACACCATTATGTACACACAAAGTGGATTTTCAAAAGAGCTGATGTCAGATACCTGATGAAGGGGGCTAGCTTGGTATGTAAGGTAAGGTAAGGTTTCCTTACCTTACCTTACCTAGCTTGGAATGGGAGGGGATGGGTTGTCAATCCATGCCTTCTTTCTGGATGGTAACTACAGTCGTTGTCAGGACAGTACTGCAGCTTGATTACGCTAAAACTGGGTTCAGCCAGTTTTTCAAATGCCCAACACATGATCAAGCGCATTATCTTTGTATTACTATGATTTCCATATTTTACGGAATGAAACCTTGTATACAGGTAACGTAGCCCACAACTCAAGATGTGAGTGCGTCTGTAAGCAATCATGTTCTATTTTGCTTAGTAGACCTATAGGCTTGCACTGAGTGACAGTGCGTGTAGCACGGCATGTTCAGTGAGGCTTGATAAGTTTTTTAGGCTGGCAGTTGGGGCTTTTTATGTAAATTCCCTGCTATGTTCGGAGAAAATGCAGCGGAAAGGAGATAGGCAAAAGTGCTGGAAATCCAGATGCTTGTTGGATAACGATGTCAGTTATTTAAAATCTTTGTGAAATGCGCCATTCAAACAATTATTGCAAATAATTAGGGGCGGTTAGGAGACAAAACCTCATCGTCACCAACACTTCCTTTCCACCAGAAAATAAAATGAGTGCAATTCTTAAGAGCGCGAATCACAGGTCTACATTGGGCGCCACTCGAGGACAAAAGCCAAGGCACAGGCTTCAAAGACCCGCTTCACGAAGTACTGATGCAGTCCCAGTATCAGCCAAGCGGCCTTTTAAAGTTGCCCTTTTGTTTGAGTGAGCAGTCAGCATTTCGTGCAAGCATGGTATAGCAAGCAGGATTTGTGCCCCTTCATCCCCGTTCCATCCCTTTGCATGCAGCTGTGATGGGGTCATTGTTGAGACTGAGGAGCTGCACAGGTGTGTATTACACGATGCATGACACATGTTCGCATATACACACACACACACACACACACACACACACACACACACACACACACACGCACACACGCACACGCACACACACACACACACAAACACACACACACACACACACACATACACACACACGCACACACATACACACACACACACAGACACACACACACATGCACACACACACACACTGACACATGCACGCACATTCATAAACACACACATACACACAGTCAGAGACACATTTAGAAGCATACACACACGCAAGCACACAACACAAGCATCAACCGCACATACAACCTCAAGCTCATGCTTATTGCTCACAAGTGCACAGAATTTGCAGCCCTTAGACAAGAACACATGTGGTCGTGCAATCTCACCTCTAGATTGATTGGGCGTTTAGAGCCCTTATACGCGACCATTAAAGGACTGTATGTGCTATGCTCGTGCAGGAAGGCGTACAATGCTGCTTTTTCAGCATTTGGACTTAAAAACAAAGGGGAGCCTGTTGTGTGGAGCACAGAATACTATGTAAGAACTTATCATACTCTATTTAAATGGCGCAGGTCAGGGCCTTGTATGACAGATCAAATCTGACTTTTTGTAGCCTGCTGTTTCTCAATTGAGTTACCTCGCTTGTTGACGGTCATCTTTTAGTGCTCGCTTTTGGGGTGGCTTTTGGTGGGAACAGACAGCTCTGCCTCTTTGCCACGCCAAGCCGCAGTACCTGACTTCTCCCCCTTCCTCAGGACATATTACAAAACACCGTGGGTGGTGGCAAACCCAAAATGAAGCACCACTTTAACAAGTTCGGATGGCCATCGACCAAGGACCAGGAAGCACCCGAGGCGGATGATGCAAAGGACCAACTAGTGGATGAGCTGCAGGTGCAATTTGCAGTACAGTGGAATTTGGGCAGAGTGTGATCTCTAACCTTCTAGCGCTATGAGAGGCTAAATAGTATGAAACGTAGACGTGTTTAAACTCATTCGCTTCTTCTTCTCACTGCAGCATTGTACAGAGGTGGGGAGCGAGTGGTAATTTACAAGCACGAGCGTTCTGTCTGTGCCACAAAAGCCTGCATTCCAATTCCTCCTGAATACTTGTAGTTGCAAAAGTTTACGCGAATGTCTTCCTGCAACTATAGAAGCACGATTGCCATCATATAAACACACACACACACATTAACACGTCATCACAATTATGCATGCACAATGTAGTAATAAACACACATACACACACACGCAGGATAAAAAAACAGAGCACTACAAGAGCATAGTGGAGCAGGCTGCCGAGGCTCGGCCAGGGGTGCTTCAGCTCATGGATGAGGGTCTGGATAATCCAGATGTGGCTGTCTGCATCTGCTCAGCGGCAACTAAGGCAGGCTTCATCAAGGTTAGTCCTTTCCTTCCTGGTAGGGTCTGTTAAGCCAGTTAAACCTACTTGGAGACTTGAGCAATAAATGGGTCCAGGATGGAGATGCGGAATCAAGGGCACTTCTACCCTGGTTAATAGAGTTTCCATGATATTTAGGGTTGGCCAGAACCGCAAACATACACCGTATGGCGTATGTTTGGTGAATTGCCTGCCAAAATTACTGTAAATACACCGTATATATATACGGTTGTGGCCAGCCCTAACAACATTACATGTTGCTGCTCCAAATCAGGACATCACACCTACGTTGCCTTTATACGTCAAAGAGGAAAGTTTTGCTGGTACCTCCCCTCTGCATGCACAGGTTGTAGACTCGGTTGTGGGCACTGAGCGGTTGAAACGCTTTGTCGTGATCCTGGCAGGTGATGACGTGACCAAGAAGAAGCCCGACCCTCTCATTTACAACATGGCACGCGAACGGCTGGGTATCTCAGCAGACAAGTAGGTTATATGTTACATGGTTGTGCCTGGATCATCGTTTGAGAGGCATGTGTGACAACTCTTTCATTTACACAAGATTGTTTGGCGCTCTTTTTGCTTAGATCACCAGGCAACCTGAAAATAAGCACCGCATACGCAACACACATGCAAGTATGTTCAAGCAGGACGTATGGGATGCCTGAATGCCTGAATGTAAAAAGGTCACCTAATTTTCATAATTATGTTACCCACAGCAGCGTTCTGGAATGCCTGCTGTAAGTTTTGCTTGCTTTGCACTTGATTTTGTTTCCCGGTACCAAAGTGGCTCCTTTTCCTGTGGGAGGTGGTTTCACTGCCTGCATAGTTATTTGTTCTATCTTTCCTCTTCCACTATTCTCCGGCATCTAAAACCTCCTTTTCCTCCCTCGCTGCTCCTGTCCTCCTTCGCTGCTCAGATGCTTGGTAATTGAAGACAGCATGGTAGGGCTGAGAGCAGCCATAGGAGCAGGCATGCACTGTGTAGTCACTCCAACTTCCTCAACGGCCAGCGGGGCTTTTGGGGAGGAGGGAGCGGCTGCTGTTCTGGACACGCTCAGCAAGGTATGTCCTCTTGTACTGTGCGCTGCTTTGTGCTTGCACGATACATACAACAATGAGAAATTGCGAGCATAAGAGCAGGCTAAATGGCTTGCGTTTAATCCACATCCAATGTCACGCTGTATTGTCTACAAAATTGAAGGCTGCATAGGTGACCGCACGAGAGGCAGTAATGGCAACTTTGTTGCAACTGAAAATTCGTGCTGATTTTCAAGCGCACTTTTGCTGCTCATGCACTCACAGGTTACAATCAATGATTTGTTTTCAAGAGTGATCGGTCCTGACTGGTGCCAGTTGGAGGCTGTTAAGACAGCGTGAAGCATATGATCCTTTTGCAGGGTCGGGATATGGGAATTTTGACGCACAAGAACAAATGGTTATTTTGCCAACATGGATGGAATGAAGGCTGCCTCAATTGGCTCCTCACCTGACACTACTATCTGATGGACTGTCATGTTTGTCCAATAACTGACAATCAATGGTGGAAGAATTCGTCCCCAAGGTCACACTCGAGCACCATGATGCTTATGAAGCATGTTGAAGGGGATTTGTAAGGGAAAGAAAAACTACGCAGGCAGTGAAATCCACTCCCCACAATGATTAAGGAAAAGAAAGCCACTTTGGTACCAAATATCGTAAACTCCTTTACCGGCAGACAAAAAAGGCCCAGTCAGAGAGGTCCAATAGTGTACCAGAAGGAGAAAAGAAGTCACGAACAAACTGGTGTACCAAAATGAACACTCAGTGTGCGGTGTGTGTGCGTGTGTGTGCACATGTGTGTGCGTGTGTGTGTGTGTGTGTGTGTGCTGCGAAAACGTGCATTTGCAGCACGCACAACATGGTGTCCATTCACACACGCAGCCCTGATGGACGTGTTGTGCACGTCCAAATCCACGTTGTTGACCCACAGGAATGTGTGTTTTGTGTGGTTTCGCATCTGTGCTCGCAAGGGCCGAAAATGTTCCATGCATCGCCGGACGCGCTTGCATGGTAAGGACCCCTAAAGTGTCCACTCAAGCATTTCCCACTCGCCCTAGGCTATGTTTTGGACCCCAAGTAACAAGTAACACATTAAAGCGTTGGTTGTGCGTCGTTCGTCCTGTGTGTGCGTATTGATGGCATCCTCTATTTACAGCACGCACAGTATGGTGCTTAGAAAGACCTGCACAGACGCAGTGGACGTGTAGCACACATATTATCCCATGTTTTCGACCCCTAGGAGTATGCCTATGGCATTTGTTCGAGCTGGTTTTACCTTGATTTTGCAAGTTCTGCACTCGACTTGCATTCCAGGAGATCAGCTCTTCTTTGAGATCATCAGCACGAATTCAGGAGCAACAGGGTGCCCTTTGTTAAAGTTTATAATCCCTGTATTGCGCACATTGTAAAACGGAGGGTGAACACACCTAGGTTGCCATGCGCTCACGTAGAACACGCACCACTTTTTCAACAGGCACAGGGCGCCAGCCCTACAGCACTGAACCTTTTGTGCTTTTTCCTACAAAACAGTCACTCAGTGCAAGCCTATAGAAAGGTCTATTAGGTAAGGTAAGGTAAGGTTACATCGCTATATATGCCTCTGGAGGGCATCTGAGCGGAAGCTTGGGAAAAAGCCTGTAACCAAACCAAAGAAAACGCTAGAAAAATCAAGGGAACAGGGCTAGG
>Ga0307968_1003920_pt1 | contig 12269 bp, 11 predicted proteins | sample OrgLakmetagen650_FD_201834 | JGI IMG/M metagenome (GOLD analysis project Ga0307968, IMG submission 201834) | Saline water microbial communities from Organic Lake, Antarctica - #650 | ecosystem: Environmental > Aquatic > Non-marine Saline and Alkaline > Saline | place: Antarctica: Organic Lake... | reverse complement strand
AGAGGGAGAGGGAGAGGGAGAGGGAGAGGGAGAGGGAGAGGGAGAGGGAGAGGGAGAGGGAGAGGGAGAGGGAGAGGGAGAGAAAGAGAAGGGGGGAGGGGGGGAAGGGTGTGGTTGCCTTTGTGTGAAGTGTGTGTGCGCACAATGTGACACAGAAGTGTGCCCACATTGTTGGGAGGTTACCACAGTGAAGCTACACTGCCTTTCCTTCTGCCTCTTTGCCCATCACACATCTCATACTTGCAAAAAGCAAAGCTGTTCAGTTGTTCCATCCTTTGTTGCTGCCACAACACCAACTTTCAGTCAGAAGTGGACCTAATTTTCACCTGATGTGCATGCACCTCCTGCTCCAGCCAACGCTAAACCAGCAAAAGTGCTTTGGTAGTGACGCAGAGGCATATGCTCTTCAGGTCAAAGTTCCTCCTCTGTAACTCCCCAACGACAAAACAAAACGACACCACTGTTAAAGGGACAAGGGCTAGGGCCATTCTCTTATGCTTGTCAGCCTACACGCACATCCAATCAGCTACACACGCACACACCATCCTCTGCATCGTCGCTGCTAGGGATACAAAAGTAATAACACACACACACACACAAACACACACATTGTTGAATACCCAAAGTCTGCACATATAGGAAAAACTGACATTGATTCCCTCCATGAGCCGCTTGCCTTATGATCTATCTCATCGCTAGCCGGCTGTGGTTTTTTTAACCAGTCTGCACACAACCAAGCCGCACACACACATGACCTGACAAGCATTGAAGCCACAAATCACTGAGCTACAAGTCTCTAACACGTGCACTCACTTTCATATCCTCCTCTTCATCGTCATTGGAGCTGGAGGATCCAGGGTCTGGCTCGTCATTCTCTCCCAGTGCCCCTAGCAGCTCTGACATGGGTCGGCGTGTGGTCCAACGGCGGTGCAGCGTGTAGAACACGAGGGGCACTGTGTACCTGTGTGCGTGTGAGCGTGTATATGTGTGTGTATGTGTATATGCGTGTGTGTATGTGTGTGTGAGTGTGTGTGTGTGTGTGTATAGAGAGAGAGAGAGAGAGAGAGAGAGAGAGAGAGAGAGAGAGAGAGAGAGAGAGAGAGGCATTTGCAATGCGTGTGTGGTACAAAGGGCAAGCAGTAGGCTGCAAGCACGTCTACACAAGTGCTTGCGTGGGGCAATGATGAGACAGGGAAGGAAAATGGTGCTGCCACAGACACTTAATCATGAGCGTTCAGAGGGGAAACGACATGAAGCTGCAAATAATTCATTGTTAACACGGGCATCACCTCTCAAATACACCAGGCATCACCTCTGACACGCACCAGGCTACGACAACGTCCACAGTGTAATGCTTGCGTGAGGCGATGATGAGGCAGGAAATGATACTGCCGCAGACCCAGGCCACGGCTTTTATCACGGGCCAGCCCCCGTATTCATTGAATGCAAGCAGTCCTGCACACGCACGCATATACACACACATATATTTACACACACAAGTTGCCGCACGGTATTGCTTACGGTCATTGAGGCAGGTCAGTGTCTCCGATGACACACCCATACACCGATGACCAAGGAGCACCACACCAGGGACACCACATGATCAGGGACACCACATGATCAGGGACACCACATGATCAGGGACATCACATGATCAGGGACACCACATGATTAGGGACATCACATGATCAGGGACACCACGATGACTGTCAGCAAAGGGAAGGGACACCACATGATCACCACGATGACCAAGGACACCACAACGTCGCCAGACGGCGACCGAGGACATGCATCAAGGGGACCGTGCCCTCAAACCGTCGTGACCAGTAATTACGACACTGCATTGGCCCTGGGCCTCCCCACTCTTATGCACCAAAGACAGGGTTGGCCTGAACCATACATATACGGTGTATTTGTACAATACCGTAATGAATGCGAGATTTGTAAAAACCCAATGCGAGCAATGCGGGGGGCAACACCACAATGCGAGCCTATGCGAGGCCCTTTTGGCCCTCTGAGCTGCACGTGCACGCGTGTGAGCATGCTTGTGTGCGTGTGCATATATATGCATGCACAGGGATGCGCATGTGTGCGTGTATGTGTATGCACACCAGGCCTGTGCACTTACGCCGTAATGCTGGATTTTGGACCGTAACTACGGTACCGACCGTAATTACCCCGTACAGTATGGTCCAAATTACGATCGGCCAAAATTACGGTGTCACACCGTATAAGACGGTGCCCACCGTACAGTACAATTTAAGACCGTAACTTGGCCGTTTGGCTCCAATTTCAGCCCAAAACGATTGAATTTTTTTTACAACAATTGTTTATGAATAAAACACAAATTAATAACCAGGAATCAAATATTGCGCTCGACTTTAAGTTTCCATGCAAGCCACTGCTGGGCCCTTCCCCCAAGCTGATGCAGCCCCAACCCATTTCTCAGGGTCGTTCAGGGAAGCATTGTGTGGCGTCAACACATGGGAGGAGCACAACAGGGAGCGAAATTGGGAGGTTTTGGGGTGGAGAGGCCTTTCTGAGGCCATTCTTGTACTGGCAGAGCCAACTTGGCACCGTACTGTACACCGTACAGTAAATTTGCCGAAATCACGGTAAATTACGATCCTCCAAAATCATAATTACGCCGTAATTTACAAAATTACGGTACGTAGAGTACAAAGCGTACCATACCGTACACCGTACAGTGCACGGGCCTGATGCACACGCATGTGCATGCGTATGCACACACGTACGCATGCGTGCACGCACACGTACATGTGCATGCGAAGGACGGTACCTGCTTACACTGCTGCTCCTCCTCAAAAAAAAACCTGCTGCTGATGCTGCTGCTGCTGCATCCCGCTCTGCTGCATCCCGCTCTGCTGCATACCGATCTGCTGCACCGTGTCCTCTCCAACCTGCCTTCTCACTGTCCGGCTACTGGGCTTGAATGACTCCCACACAACCCGCTGTTTGTGCCCATTGGCGACCTTCCCGGTCCCTTTGTACTCTCACTAAAGTGATTAAGTTTGCCCAATGCAAGCTTTGGAAAGTCTTCGTATTTTAGTTATTGGATGTGCTCTTGACACACCACGAGGGGGTGAAAAACGTTTGCGTAACGCGGTGATATAAGTATAAGTACGGCATACGGTATTTTTAGGCAGGGAAACCACTAAATACAGTCATATACGGTGTATATATAAGGTTCTGGCCAACCCTTACCAGGAGTGTTGTGCGTGACATAGATCAGCAGCTGCCGTGGGCGAGTGGGTTACTAAAGAGCAGAAGCCAATCTGTGCAAACTTGAGCTTCTAAAAAACACAAAGCCGGCTGAGGTGTGATATGCCTGTTTCAGGTGTCTGCATGTGTTTGCCTTTGAGCAGACAAAAGGCTTCATGGTGGCAGGAATAAAGCAGATGCCCTGTGTGTGTGTGCGTGGCTTAGAGCAGACAAAGGTTTCATGGTGGCAGGAATACGGCAGATGCATTGTGTGTGCCTTGAGCAAACAAAGGCTTAATGGTGGCAGGAATGGAGTAGATGCCTTGTTTGTGTGCGCCTTTGAGCAGACAAAGGCTTCATGGTGACAAGAATAAAGCAGATGCCCTGTGTGTGTGCGTGTGTGTGCGTGTGTGTGCCTTTGAGCAGACTTCATGGTGGCAGGAATAAGCAGATACCCTGACATGAGGTGCTTCCAATGTTGCACACAGGCAAGTTAGTAATTGTTGCACTATTACTGTATCCAGTGAGTGAGCTGTGTGTATGTACATCCCTGAGACCTCCTCGAGGAGTGAGCCTGTGCTCAGCCAAACCCAGCAGCCACATTCAGCCTAACCTTTCAGCCTCATTCTGGAATGAATTGCAAAAGTAAAGTTCCCACTAAAAAGTTATATTACTATATGGTAGTACTACTATTGCCAGAGCTGTTTGTGCGTATAGTAGTCCCCATGCATTCCCCCCCCTTTCCGGCCAAAACAGTGCCAACAAGCTCGGCTCAGCCACGTCTCCACAACCAATTAACCGTTTCGGGACCTGGCAGTTGTGTTGGATAGCTACATTTTTATTTACGTGACTTCACAGAGAGCAGGCAAACAGACCCAGTGGGTGGCTTGCAATCTGCATTGCAAATGGTTTGGGACATCCTGAAGAGCATACAAGCGTGAGTGCAACTACCTCGCGTGTCTCTCCCTTGCGCCACAGTGCCCGAGCAAGGAGGGCCATGTACACAAGAGAGGCTGAGAAAAAGGACAGGGGCACACATACAAACGCATTTAAGCATACACACCCATACATGCACATGCACACCAGTGTTTCTTACAAGGATTTTAGAAAACCTTGGTTTCATGTCACTCCCCAATCTGGGAAATTGAGGAAATACGTTTTCGTGTCTTTTTCTTTTCCTGCCCCAGCCTGCGGCCTCCCGGCGTTTGGTGTTACGTAAGTTACTGTAGGTTGTGAGGAAGCATTTGCATCAGTGTTGTGCACCTGACGCTTGACGGCGTCAATGGTAAATGACGCTGACGGCGTAATTTTTATGTCAATTTGACGGTAAAATTAGTAAATTACGCCGTCAATCGCCAGAGTTTAGTGACGGTAACGCCGTTATTTACGGTGCCATTTTTAAATGACGCCGTATGTGCACAACACTGATTTGCATTAACATAAAATTGCTAACTGTCCATTCTAACTGAGCTGTTCATCTATATATTCCCATGGCGCTTCTTAGCTGAGCCACTCCAAAATGGCCGTGGGTATGGGAAGGACTCCACGCTGAATGCTGAGCTCTTAAACCTCCGTGCGCAGCTCGTCAAGTGCTGCGCATGTAGCCTGCTGGGGGTCACAGATGTATGAGCGTGCTAAACATACGCTCATCCTCCCACCCTGGCACCATAACCATCATCCTGGCACCATTACCATCACCAACTCTGCTACCTTCACCCACTCCCAAACCTCGGGCCGTAATGGCCTGCTTTCTGCACTGGAACGTGGCTGGGCAGATGCTGCAGTAAGCTTGGTACCAATTCCTTTCGTCCACCCCCCCATCACTCAGCCAGTCCTTACGCTGGGGCTGTCCCTCAGGGGCTGGATGCTCAAGCCACTGAGCTTGGAACTTGTCCGTGGGCCCATGGGCCCCTCAAGTACTTTCCACTTTTCCCCCTGGCAACATTGGGCTTTTTTGATGGGGGTTTATCGCCCATTTTAACATGATTATTAATTAAATGTTCAGAACTGTTCGGAAATTTTTTGGAGTTCGTGGTGTGTGAGGGCCTTCGAAGGCCCTCTAAGGGCCACAAAACCGTTTTACACAGGGGCTCGTCGGCAACCCCATAATCTTAGTTTCATGTCGACGGCAACCCCATAATCTTAGTTTCATTTCGATTTCAAAAGTCGAAAATCCATAATTCTATGTCGATCGACATGGTATGTCGACTTAAAAGAAAACTGATGCACGCCCATCCACACACATGCACATAGGCGCACGCACACGCACACATTCACACACACACACACACACGCGTAGGCTCTCACCCGTAAGCATGAATATGGTGTGTGAGGAGAACAGCAGGTCGCCACAGCTCTTGTGAGCGGCACGCTGCACGTCCTGGATGTATACGTGACCAGTCCAGTGCTCAGGCCAGGGCCGGATTGCCATGTCCTGTGTGCGTTGCCATTGAGTGTTTGTATTGCCATTTGAGAGTGTATTGCCACTGTGGGTGAAGGGATGAGCAGATCCCAGTCCTCCTCTACTTACAATCGTGAGTACCAGCTTTCAAGGATTGTGAATAATGGCTAAGGTTCTTTCCCTGAGTTGCCAATAAAACCTGTGTGTTTCAAGTTTGTGAGCTTTTAGAGATGAGCGTCCTCTTATGCTAGGATTGTGGGTACCTGCGTTCAGGAATTGTGAACTCGAGCAAAACCTCATGTGTGTGATGCAGTTTTGCAAGCGTCAAGGGATGAGGCAGTTGACTGTCCTCCTCATTAACGTTTGTGAGTACCAGATGTCCGCCTGCAAAACACTGCATAGTATTCCTTAAGCGGAATAAGGCAGCTCCTCCTCCACTTGACATGACTTGTGTGCGCTAAGCCCCGTCAGCTAGTGCTGCTTTCAGGCAACCCCATCCACAGCAAACGACGCATTCAAGGGCCTTTGAGCGTGCTGTATATTTTTAGTACCATATGCCTGCCAATAGTCAGTGGTGTATGCCATGCCATCAGGCAATGGAGGCTTATACTTGGCAGCTGATGCTTCGAGCGTGCGTGTGTGTGTATGTGTGTGCGTGCATGTGTGCACATGTCTGAGTGTGTGCATGCATGTGTGTGCGTGTGTACTTGAGTGTGTCAACTTCATAGCTCAAAAACTCAGAAGGCCGTACACAAACAAGGCATCGTCCATGGTACCTGGCCAGCACGGCAGTGGAAGCTTGGGCCTGGCAGCTGGGTCACGCTGAAGGTAACAATGCGCAGCCCCTGGCAGACTGTGTAAAGCACAGGGTGGGACGAGTGTGTAACCAGGTTGAGTGAGTGTGTAACCAGGTTGAGTGAGTGTGTAACCAGGTTGAGTGAGTGTGTAACCGGGACGAGTGTGTAACCAGGTTGAGTGAGTGTGTGACACAACCATCAGGTGGGCCTGCAGCTCTGAAGCACGCAGCCGGAATGCTCCTGGTTACGTGTATCATCAATGTGTGAATGCAATACGCCATCCAAGAGAGACATGCATTTTTGTGCGAAAGTGCATTACACAAGTCACTTGCCTGCAAGAACTCTAGTTTTTCTGCAAGCAGAGAACTTAGCATTCTTTCTTTTCCAGCCCGTTAAGCAGGCAGGGGGATTTGTATTCTATATTCTATATGGCATGCAGACAGCTACAGGTAACACCTGCAGATGATGGCATGGCTGAGTAATTGCAAATAACAGAAAAACAGCTATAAGCTATAAGGCAAACATGTTTTTTTGTTTTTAACTGAAGGGCAGCTTTTGCGCCAAGAAAAGCACACAATCATTTGCGGCACCCCAAGTATCATGTATGTAGGGTTGGCCAGAACCTTATGTACATACCGTACAAGGCTGCATGCACGGTCACGTCCCTGCTACAACACCATATACGTAAACGAATGGTTCTGGTCAACCTCTCAAATGTTCATTAACCAGTAACACATAATATGGAACTGGACAGCACTTTGGTTGTTAATTAACAAACAACGCGTGGTGAGCGGCCTCTGCGTGCTACATCAAGCCACATTGCCTAACACGTACTTGACTTCAATGAAGCACGCGAGAGCGCACCTACGAGGACCATAAGGATGCGCGACCACATCACCACCGTGTAGAAGCGCTTGTGCTGTAGCACAAAGGGAGAGAAGGTCCACAGCACAAAGAGGGCAAACAAAATCCCAAAGAGCGTTTCGCTGACCCAATGCTTGTCGGGACCTAGTTCCTGTGGTTTGTTTGTTCAGAGTGTACGGGCGTGTGAGTGAGCATGCCTTTGAGCGTGTGATTGAGCTATTTCACACCAAACGTATGTGCATTGGCAATTTAAGGGCGCTACTCTGATGTTGGGAACTAGTACATCGAACATGCACGTACGCATACACACATGCACGCGTGCGCGCACACACACACACACACACACACACACACACACATACACACACACATGCACACACACGAAACACACGCATGCACACATACACAAATACATGGACAGACTCACAGGAGTCAGGTCAAAGCCAACATCGTGGAGGGGCTCCGCCTGAGGCTGGTGCATGCGGTGAGCCAGCTGGGTGAAGATACCGTGTACATATTGCATGATGATTCCAAATAGGATGATCAGCCAGCGCTGCTTGAGCATGGGCCACTGCATACAAGGGAGAGAAAGAGAGGGTGGGGGGTTCCTAATGGGAACCTAATGGGAAAGGGTCAAAGGGACACTCTAAGCAGTGGCTCAGAGCATAGTAAAGAGCACTTTGTCCCCACAAATTGCCAGCAAGGGCTGTGCACCAACGGGTAGCTGTCAGGTCGAAAGGAGGAGGAGACCCCACAGCAAGCAAACATCTCAGTCCTTGCATACATACAAACACACTTTACTTGCCTCAACCACAACTTCCATTCGCACTCGCCGCCCGAGCTCGACAAGGTGGGGGACACAGAGTTGAAGGACTGGCGCATCTGAATGCTGCCCCTCCTGAGGCTTGCTCATCCCTCCCTCCACATCCATCGCACCCTCAGCTGAAACAGAGGTTGTTCTGCTCATACCGCTGCTTGTGTTCAGGCTACGGGCCATCTGGCGCTCATGTCAACGCCCTATTCACGTTGTTGAGGACGCCATGCTGGGAATTGAGGCAACAAAATAATAAATAAATAAGTAACAAATACTAGGTCATATGAACTCCGATTGAACTGCATGCTATTTGGCGGGGTTTATTTTATTTTTGTTTGTATGTGGTCATCATTCCATCACAGTTCTGAGTATGAGTCCGCTCAATCCGCCGGCACAGTTTTATGTTGAGCCGATTCAATAATAATGTTTAGTATTGGCCGCATCATTAACAGTTGAGTCGAGGTTGCCCTATATGGCAACCTCGAATGGCAACCTCGACTCAACCGAGAATGGCAACCTCGACTCAACCGACGCGCGTGTTCGTTCGACTGGTTTTGTGGCTGTTATTGCAATCATCTTAAAGGTTGTTTGCATACATAATGTTGTCGTTGCGAGGCACCACCCACCCATACATGTCTGTTTGATAAAACGATAAAACAGATACCATAGATCGAGGGATACAATTAAGGCGCTGGCTCGTGTTTTTAACCTTGTGAAGGCCTTGTAACCTTGTAAATTGCAACAAATAAAGTCACCAGATTTTATAAATTAAAGGGGCTGTATACACGAGGAAACACACTTTTACCTTATTAACAGCAGTAGTGTTGTGTTTGCTGATATGGCAGCTGGCCCCGATCACCAGGGAGTTTTACGGTACCCTAAGCCCAAAGTGACTCCATTTCCTTAATTAATGTGGGGAGGGGTTTTCACTGCCTGTGCAGGTTTTTCTTTCTTTCTATTTCGGTGATTCAGATAAGAGCCTCGTGCGTGTGCTATTCAATGGTCCAGACATGCCAAATTACCAGGCTTTTTTTTGAAATTTAGAATCAACACAATTGGTTGATTTAACCCCATTAAATCAGCAGCCCTGGCCTTTCTGACGTTGCTAAACGGAAGTCTAGTTCTTTGCTTCTTGATTGCGTTGCCGGGCTGTAGCGCCGTATTTATGTTAATGTGTAATATGAGCAGGCTTGTGTACTGCAATTGAACAGAGTATTATGAGCAAGTGCAAGAGAGCAGGAGTGTATAAAGGTGGTAGCTTGGTGACAGGCATATAAGTGTTTAACAATAGCTTGTTTGCATGGCAATAGAAGTATTAATGTACGCAAGCAGTGAAAGCCACTCCCCACGTAAGACTCTTTTACCAGCAGCCAAAAAAGGTCCAGTCAGAGAGGTCCATTAATAACAGGAGGAGAAAGGTTGTCGCATGGGTGTGACAACTTAAACAAGCAACTTGCACGAAGCAAGAGCGCGGGGTCATTTGCAAACTATAACACACATACACCTGACAATCTCTCCAGGAGGCCCATGACCATGCCCTGTAAACCGTAATCCTCCTCGGTCAGGTCAATGACCTCCATCTGTAACGCAAGGTGGTCAATGACAGACCGAGAAGATGCAACACACACATGTTTGAAGGGGTACTTCAATGGCTGATCCCCCAGACATTTCGTCATGATCTGCACTTGTCAGAGTGAGTGGGTCAAGAGGTCAGCTAAGCAGCCTGTAACTGCTATTAGGGAAGGGAAGGGCTGGCTGCGACATGCACACACCGCTCTCATCACAGCCCTATCCCTCACCATAAACACACGCAAGTGCTTGCTGTGCACGTCTGCACATTTTTCCAGAAGGGTACTGCAATTGGAGTTAATTTGATGACATGGAGCCCGAGAATCTTCACATTTTCACATTTGCAGCAGAGCGATACAAGTTTGTGGCCATCCTTAAATTCTAGGAAGGAAGGATAATGAAAGTAGCTGTTGTCCCTGTGCTAAGGGCTCACACAGTAGAACCTCTCAAGGACTTGGGTCTTGGTTCTCAGAGCGTTAAGTAACTTGCTTACGGGCATTATGTCAACTACGCTGCCAAACTTGTCCATACCAGACATGCACTTTCCAGGACTATTATCAACTGTTATCAGGAGCTGGCTTCAGGTAAAGCCTGCAACCCTCCTGATCCCCCTTAACCTCTTTCTTTTCCTTTGTGGTGGAGAAGTTTTACAGTACCCGGTACCAAAGTGGCTCTTTTCCTTAATTAATGTGGAAGTGTTTTCCACTACCTGCGCAGTTCTCCTTTTTCCATATCACTAAGCTGGTATGCTATACTACTCGTGATACTCTATTTGAAGTGGTAATAAAATACCACATTCTGAGCGACGTAATGTCTATAATTTATGCTGTGAACTTCCTCACAAAGTATGAAGTTAGTCGTGAATGCAGCGTAGCATTTTGCCGAAGTACTTTGAGGCTGTGCAGCGGCTGCTACACGCAGCACTTGTTGCTTCTTATAGGATGGTGCATGTATGTGGGAATTTTGGTGGTGTACTTGTAAACGTACAAAGATAAAGGCGTGTTTGCGCCTTTGTGCTTAATAAGTAGAACTTGGAGTGCGCACATAGTTGATTTTCATGTAGGTCTTTAGTGCAAGCGTTTGTTGGTTTGATATCTTGATTTTATATTCAAGGGATATGAATGACATATTTTGTAAACCTTGTAAACCTTGTATGAGTGATATGAACCTGTAGGACAAGACTATTTTTTTCTTTCACATCTGTTTCAATTTCGCTCTTTATACACGATTTTACATTGTTAACTCCTGTCTGGTTTAGGACTCATCTAGCAGCAGGGCCCGCAGCAAGAGATTGATGAACCAGACCATACATGTTCGATGTTTCAGGCCCTCTCTTGTGCGTGTGCTGCTCCTCACACATGAATTTTATGTTTATAACATTTGCCTCCCTCACTCTTGGTATCCTCAGTGTGACAGTCCATGTTTTTCATGTGCCCAAAACACACAGATGGTTCCCCCTCTATGATTTTATGCGGTCGGCTCGTCCTGGTAGATGCTTGATTGGTTTTACTGGTTTTATTCAGTGTTGCAACGTTGTGCCTTTCTTCGTTTCAAAGGGTAATTTTAAGAAAAATTAGTGACTCCTCACATTAGTTGAGGAAAAGTAAGCCACTTTGGTACCGAGTACCGTAAAACTCCTTTACCAGCAGACAAAAAAGGCCCAGTCAGAGAGATCAAACAAAGTACCGGAAGGAGAAGAGAAGTCACAAAGAGACTGGAGTACCAGCCTCAAACAAGCAAGAGCACCAGGCATGGAAATTGCAGAGCTATTTTTGTAATTTTGTACGAGATGCTACAAGTCTGTAGTGCTACAACAAACACTCCTCATGTTTTCTACATTGCTTTACGCAGCCTAGCAGTCACACTTTTTGACTGTTGGCTTAATCTGTAACCTCTGTACCCTCTGTGCGATATGAATCTGTGTGCAATATGAATCTGGGCAGGAAGCAGCTTTCTACGTTAGTGGCAGATAGATGAACGTGCGTCTTGCATGCTGGTTGATCTGACAATTTACACACGCAAATTGCCAGCAATTTACACCTCTCAAAATTGCTTGACACTTCGTCGCTCATACTTGCGATCCATGCTTAAGCTGGTACCGTGATTCGTTGTGACAGGGTTCATTGGATGGGGCTACTGCAGCAAGTAAGCCTTTGAGCTGCCTGTCAGAGAGGAACAAACTTTATATTGCCATTTTAGAAAATCCTTGAGGTTAACTTTTACTGTGGTACTAGCTTGCGTTGACCTTGGTCAGAAAGGCGACATACTTTTTATATACTACCTAGTAGGTACTTGAGCTCAGCCATTCGTTTTGCCGGCTGGCTGATCAGCCATGCAGATCATTAAGCTTGAAGCTTCACCAGACCAATTGTACCAGACCAATTGTTATCACGTGTGGGCACTTGTTGGTCTCCACTGATGCAGATCAGCTTTTTTGCTTAGGATGTGACCATTTCCTCTTTTTATTTGCCAAGATCATCGAGTTTGTGAGCTGAGGAAACACTTTTCCTTTCTGTTTTCACCTTTTTTTGAGGACTTTTCAGCAGCCCAACCCTTTTTGCTGCAACAGGTCAACAACCAACTTGTTCATGATTTCCTTTCT
>Ga0307968_1003916_pt1 | contig 12277 bp, 11 predicted proteins | sample OrgLakmetagen650_FD_201834 | JGI IMG/M metagenome (GOLD analysis project Ga0307968, IMG submission 201834) | Saline water microbial communities from Organic Lake, Antarctica - #650 | ecosystem: Environmental > Aquatic > Non-marine Saline and Alkaline > Saline | place: Antarctica: Organic Lake... | reverse complement strand
ATTTTGGGAGCCAGGCAGTAGCAGTCCGTGTCCGCATGCCTTTGGTTGCAACGCAGGTTTCAGCAAGCTACTATAACTTGTGTTCATGCCAGTTATGCAAACGTCTTAAAATTCAGCGTTGATTTGGCCGTCTCTGTAGAGACAGTGCCCAATTAAAAATGGAAGCACCAGCTGGATTGAGTGGCCTGGTTTTTGATTTTGCACAGTTGTGTGAAGGCTGCTTACTGGCATGGTGTTTGAGCCAGGCAGCCGCAGTTGCTGTGCCTTGCTAGCAAGTCTAGAGCATGATTTCCCCCCTAACTACAAATTAGGCCGTCAGCATAGCATGCGGACATTGGTCGCACCAGAGGCATGGCTAAATTGAGTCTCTTCTATACTGAAGTGAAAGCTGCTTGCAAGCCATAATTTTGGGAGCCAGGCAGTAGCAGTCCTTGTCCGCATGCCTTTGGATGCAACGCAGGTTTCAGCAAGCTACTATAACTTGTGTTCATGCCAGTTATGCAAACGTCTTAAAATTCAGCGTTGATTTGGCCGTCTCTGTAGAGACAGTGCCCAATTAATAATGGAAGCACCAGCTGGATTGAGTGGCCTGGTGTTTGATTTTGCACAGTTGTGTGAAGGCTGCTTACTGGCATGGTGTTTGAGCCAGGCAGCCGCAGTTGCTGTGCCTTGCTAGCAAGTCTAGAGCATGATTTCCCCCCTAAACTACAAATTAGGCCGTCAGCATAGCATGCGGACATTGGTCGCACCAGGGGCACAGCTAAATCGAGTCTCTCCTTTACTGAAGTGAAAGCTGCTTGCAAGCCATGATTTTGGGAGCCAGGCAGTAGCAGTCCGTGTCCGCATGCCTTTGGTTGCAACGCAGGTTTCAGCAAGCTACTATAACTTGTGTTCATGCCAGTTATGCAAACGTCTTAAAATTCAGCGTTGATTTGGCCGTCTCTGTAGAGACAGTGCCCAATTAAAAATGGAAGCACCAGCTGGATTGAGTGGCCTGGTTTTTGATTTTGCACAGTTGTGTGAAGGCTGCTTACTGGCATGGTGTTTGAGCCAGGCAGCCGCAGTTGCTGTGCCTTGCTAGCAAGTCTAGAGCATGATTTCCCCCCTAACTACAAATTAGGCCGTCAGCATAGCATGCGGACATTGGTCGCACCAGAGGCATGGCTAAATCGAGTCTCTCCTATACTGAAGTGAAAGCTGCTTGCAAGCCATAATTTTGGGAGCCAGGCAGTAGCAGTCCGTGTCCGCATGCCTTTGGTTGCAACGCAGGTTTCAGCAAGCTACTATAACTTGTGTTCATGCCAGTTATGCAAACGTCTTAAAATTCAGCGTTGATTTGGCCGTCTCTGTAGAGACAGTGCCCAATTAAAAATGGAAGCACCAGCTGGATTGAGTGGCCTGGTCTTTGATGTTGCACAGTTGTGTGAAGGCTGCTTACTGGCATGGTGTTTAAGCCAGGCAGCCGCAGTTGCTGAGCCTTGCTAGCGAGATTAAAGCGTACTACATACCGAGCCGTCAGCATAGCCCGCGGCAATTTGGTTGCTTGCACCAGGGGCACGGGTTAAGCATGTCACTTCTGCGGCGGCCGCATGGGAGGTGCTGGTGGACGTTCCCCCACTGACACCGGGCCCAGGAACGAGCGTGGACACCTGGAGGGGGGAATTGCATGCGCATGTTGCCATGACATGAGGAGGGGTAAACTTGAGATATGCACATTATTTGCGATGCATATTGTAAGCTATACAGGGCTACCAGACGCAGCATGGTGCTGCATGTCAACAACAATTAAGAATGCCTTCCTCACCAAACTGCCCTGCTTAATGTTCCAGACAGCCAAGTTTTCAAGGGCAGCGGTGATGAGCAGCTTGCCAGAGGCATCGTAGCAGGGAGCGGGTCCTGACGTCACGACGCCGAAGGACCCCGCTCGCTCGTATCGCAAGTACGCTTTTACCATGTAAGAAAGTCAGCCAGATACACGCTAGCTTGTTATATATAAAAAAAATATATTATATAGTACTCACAAATATTTCGTTCAACTTTTTCAGGTGCTTGCAATAGTGCTTCCGATAGTGTGCAATGATACAGCACACACGCATTAACACAGACACACACTGCATGCAGAAACACACACTCACTCACACAGGCACACTGACTCTCGCATTCAAGCTTACGTACGCACGTGCACATGCTGCATGCACACACTAGCTCACACACACATGCCTGCACACGCAATGCAACGCACGCTCCCACACACACCCGATATAAGTAGATCCTCGGCAGACGCAGTGGCCAACTTGCAACAAAATGCACCATATCCGCCCCATTGATTATTCCTTCGTCTGCAGGCTAAATCCTTTGGTGCGAGTGCTGCGTGGCTCCCCAATTTCTCTTGCTCCTCCCATGGCCTCTGCCACTGCTGAAATCGAGGTGCGCTAGCGCAGTACATGTTCAGCATAAATAAGCATACATGGATGCATTATGCGCAGCAAGCGTTGAGTATGCCCTGTCTGCAACTTGTGTGTTGGTCGTCTTTGCGCGTGGGTTGCAGAAAGTCCTAACCAGCGACAGCAGTCAAATCCAAGCAAAGGGGGGTGTGCTTGTCCAGCATAAGGTCATCTTCGTGCTTGGAGGGCCCGGCTCTGGAAAAGGAACGCAGGTATGCCTTTTTTTATTGCGATGCGTGTCAATTGTTATAGCTGTTGCAATGTTATAGAAGCGCTGCGCTAAATGCCACTTGATTTGGCACCATCCAGTTCCTCAAAGAAGTGTGGCAGCTTGCTTCCCCTTCTAGTGGCTTCTTTGCGCATTCCCTACAATTACATGTTTCAGTTGCGAGAGTCATCTTGGAGCTCTGGAGAACAGTCATGTTATTTGGGTGGTTTCAGTTGCTTCTCGGCTTAACCAACCGTTTGTTGAAACAGCGCACGTCTAGCGGGCAGTTAGTGTCGCTCTTGGCAAATATTCACCAACGACAACATTAGAGTGTGCTGCACATCCTAACTTTTTCTGGAATTCGTTTGTCTTGCGCAGTGTGCACGCCTCCTTGAGGATTTCCCGGACGTAGCACACTTTTCTGCGGGTGATTTGCTCAGGTCTCATGTGCAAAGTGGAACAGCTCAGGGCAACAAAGTGGCAGAAATGATTAAGAATGGGGTCATAGTACCGGCTGAGATCACCGTGGGTCTGTTGCAAAAAGCCATGGCCGATTCGGGCAAATCTAAAGTCCTGATTGACGGCTTCCCCCGCAACGCATCCAACCGTGACACCTTCTTGAAAATGGTAAGACATTTTGTTTGCTCATCACTGTAGATAGTGCCGCACTAGCCAGCGTGCAGTGAAATAGCAATTAAGCTCGCTGATTTTCACGTCGGCCCTCCCTCAAAAGCACTTATACTTCCCTCAGGTTGGATATGATTGCGAGATGGTCCTTTTCTTCGACTGCCCAGAGAAAGTCTTGGAGGCTCGTATCCTTGGACGGAACCAGGTAACCTCATGAGTACAAGGCTCTATGATGGTATTGCGTCGGTATGTATACCTTGAAATACAGTAAATCATCAAATCGATAACCTTTTTACCAACATTGATTGGCATCAAAGGGCGGTGGCTAAGTGATGTTTCAAGCAAGTGTGTATGGGCACGTACCAGAAGGTCCTGAAATTCATCCCAAGTAGGGGCGATTTTTTGCTAATTCGATTTTAAGGATGGTCAAAAAGTGTGTGAAAAGATAACCCCAGTCGCTAGCCTATGGCTGGCACGACTCCAAAAAAAAGTCAGACAACTTTCAAGACTTTGATGGTGAGCCATGGCAATCCGAGACCTATTGATCCAGGGGGGTGGGGAGTGTCACATTGTAGCAAACAAAGGCACTAGGCCGAAAGTACCAAACCACTCTGCACACCTGCATCTCTAACGTTGCACACGTGGGTACATGTATCCAGTAATGCAGTGTTCTACATCCATTCGATAACCCTTTTGCCAGTGTCATAGGAGGAGCCATGCAATATATTATAAGCGTATACCCTGTTAATCACTCAATCCTGACTCACCTGTGTGTTTTCCAACCTCTCTGTTTTCGTTTGTGATGCATCCCACAGGGGCGCACAGATGACAACGTTGAGACCATCAAGAAGCGCTTTCGTGTGTTTTTAGAGCAATCCTTGCCGGTCATTAATGGGTACAAAGCCAACGGAAAGGTGTGTACCCAAAAAGCTCTTTGTCAAAGCAATGCCTTTATAATGCTGTGACGCTTGCCTTTAGAGCCGGTACTATCCATACAGGAATGGCTAGCTCTGCTTTTCTTGACTTATCCATACAGGAATGGCTAGCTCTGCTTTTCTTGAGATTGATATCTTTATACGCCGAACCTCCATATAGACACCCATCACCTTTTGCTTTGCAAGCATACAAGCATACAAGTTTGTCCTTGACCCGCAACAATCCTCTCCACCTTGCTACAGCCCTCCTTTGGTTGCTTGTTGTAGGGGCAAACGGTGTGGCTTCCAGTGAAATTCCCCCCATACGGGGCTTGCAATTGACTAACGAAAACCTGGCCTGCGGGCCTACAAGTTTTCGTCCGGGAAATACGGAATTACTTTTCTGTTCATTTCGGGCTACCCACATTTAATTTAATTTTGGTCTCGGGTTGCGGGCATTGGCAGAGCTAAAATTAAGAATCCTAAGCACAAAAGCGCCTGTCAGGCACGCGCCACGGGAGATAGTCCAGCCATTCCATCGGCTATCTCTGTACCTACTTCTGCAAGCAGAATTGGTCACACATTTGAGGGCAATTTCGAGTTTGACGTGCATGCGGCTGGGCTGCTGCAAACGAGGAGCCTGCTGGAGGAGCTGCTTTGGAGGCTGCAGCTGCTGGGGTTGGCGGGTGTTGGAGAGGATTTCCATGATGCGAGAGCCCCTATTCAGAGGACCCTGCTCCCCCCTCCTACCTTTCTACCTTCGCGCTACCTCCCCCTCCCAGCTGAGCCTGCACCTGCAAGCTCAAGCTCTGCATGGTGCTTAATTATATGAAATAAACTTATGTCTTTTAATTTGAGCTCAGTTAAAAACCATACACAGTGCAAAATTGTCTGCCTTAAAAACCGGCACACATTCTGAAACCCTGTGCGGGTAACCCGCATGTAATTAAAGTTCTTGCGGGGCACCTGCAATCAATAAAAGCCTCTGAACTTCACTGGTGACTTGTAAACCAAAAATGTTTGGCCCTTGCTTTAAACTGTTTCGTGCGGTATATGTCCCCAGCAATACAAATGGTTTTCATCCAAATATTACCTTGTTACCACCGTAACATTGGCATTTAAGCCAGGTGGTTTGGGGGATGGTCAGAAAGTGTGTGAATGAATAAGTTCAGTTGCAGCCCTGCCTATGACTGGCAAGAATTAAAAGAAGACCAAGACATTATTGGTGAGCCATGGCAATCTGAGGATGTAATGAGTCAAGGGTGGAGCAGTGTTTTTGTACCTGGTAACACAGTGGTATGACATCCAACCAATAACCCTCTTACCAACGTTACATGCATTCCTTTGCGGCAAATCGGGCCTCAGATGGTGCCAGAGCCAGATTTTGAGGCTTGCAGACCACCTGACCTCCGTCACAATCCGCTTTCATAAGTCATCCTGATAATGCAGTGAATTTGGAAAAGCGAAGGGTTTATTACAAGGGATTACCAAATGGGGAAATGTCAGCCATATGTGTTTAGCTGATTATTTTTTGCTGGGCTCAGCCAGCAACGAAGTTATTGTAAATCTTAAACAAGAGGCGGCAGATGGTCTCAGCCAATGCAAAATTGAATGCAACTAAGAGTTCCCTGTGTGAGGGAATTCTTTAGGTGTGTTCTATAGCTGGAGGTTTCTTTCCCGCCCCGCTGGTGCAAGTTGTAACGTTGGTAAAGGGGTTATCGATTGGATTTCAATTCACTGTAGTACTGGGTGCAGGTGCCCACGTAAAACAAGTTACGCACTGCTGTTACTGGCACATTTGAATTGACAAAATACGGTACCTTTTTCAAATAACCCTGCATAAATACCGTTTTCTGCCCTCCGGGTTGACTGCAGTAAGCATGAAAAAATATAATTTATGACCCTGCGGGGTTGTGCGGGATTGGTGTAAATAAAGTTTTTTGGGTGGCTAAAAAACGAGCGGCAACTGGCCCCCAGGCCTCCTTTCCGCCCCCTCCCCGCCACAGCAGCAGCCACAGCAGTGAGGAAATCCAAGCTACTGCAAGAAATAGCAGCACGGCTGGACGACGGGAAGCAGCGATGAAGAGGCTTGCAGGCCTTGGTTTCGGAGGACCAAGCTGTTATGCTTGCGCACGCAGAGCAGATTAGAGCAGCCCACCTAACAGATGAGCAGGTGGAGTAGCTGGTCCGACAAACAAGGTCACGCACGGCTAACCACACCCAAGCCACACCATGAGCATGCGCAAGCACAAGCAAGGCACCCAGCAGCAGCAGCAGCAGCAGCAACAAGCAGTGAGGAGAGCAAGGAGAGCGCCAGCAGCAGTGACAGAGGTCAGATGAAGCAGAAGCAGATTGGGGGGGAAGGGCAGAAAAGGTGTAGGGCAGAAAAACAAGTAGCTACAACTTGAAAACAGCATGCGCATGACAATCCTTTTCCCTTTTGTGGTGTTCTCTTTCATTCAAAGCTCAATTGGCGCTAAACAGAGCTAAAAGCCCTGCGGGGTTGGGCGGGATGGGCAAAAATGTATATTTTGGGGTCCGGGAAAGTGTGGGACTTAACCAGGAGGGTGTTTTTTATTTTTTGGGAAGGCACTTATACTTTTGGGGTGGACACCTCTGAGGGACCACCCACCCCAAAACCCCCCTTTCAGAGACCCCAATCCGACAAAAAAGGGTACCATTCTGCTCCTTATTGAATTCTGCGTCCATCTGCATACTCATTAAGACCTGCAACTATAATGCCGCAGAGTTATGGGGCAAAAACTGAGATACAGACGCCCATGCCCACATGACTCACCAGGCACCCATAGCTGGCTTGCACAACTCCACATTGCTTCCTTTTTTCAGAATTCCACTGACTATCTTATGCTGGAACAATCCTGGAATTATGGAGTGAATTGCTGCTCCATTAGTTTGACTCACCCCGCGGCCTGCACCGGAGTGCTTGTGCCTCTGACTTTTGGAAATGTACACAGACCCCCCCTTTACCCAATTTGCTCAAAAAGGGTCGCAATCGACTGGGCTTGAGCTGAGAATTCCGATGGTATGTTTAAAATTCCGTGGAAGTGGCCCAGAAGTATCTCCTCGTGCAAAGTTCACCATATTCACAATCAAATTGTAGCATTATAGACGCACTTGGCCAAAGCCATCTAACTAGGCTGGCTACTTGCCACTCCTATAAATAAGGGAGGGCCTGCATCTTAATGGCCTCTTCCCGCACTTTGCACACTCATCCAACCTAATGTTGCATTTTCAGGTTTTGTAAAACTTTTGATCTTGCTGAATTTTTTTGTTGGTCGGGTGGACGATCCTTTTGTCGCTCCTTCGATGCAGGACAAAGCACACAACCAAAAAGTCTCAAACCCGCTGTCTTGACCATCCTTCGATACCAATGTAACATTGAAGAAGCTCTAGGCCAAAAGAACTAAAACTAAAGCAGCTTGTTGTAAAAGGCATACTCATAATATTTTGATTCGAAATTGCATTCCTATAAGAATCATTACAATACCGGCCTGGTGGTCGGGCACCTTGAAGTTGTCATGACAAACAGGGAGACATGCACTCCATCTCAGTGGCTTCTTTGCGCACTCTGCACAATTCTTCCCACCCATATCAAGGCTTGCTGTTTTTTTTTATCCAACTCCCATTCTACGCGCTGTGCCTAGTGTGTTACGTGGATATATGTATTGCACGGAGTAAAAGAACCCTTTTACTAAAAAAGGTTTTGTAATGTTTCATTGGCATCAAATGTTTGGATTATCATTCCGCAGAAGCTTGCGGATGACCTTGGGTTTGAGCCTGAGTAGTTGCCAAAACAGTGTCAAGCAGGGATGTTCACTTGGGACGTTCAGCTATAGGTGTATAACACGATCGTATTTTTAAGCAATTTTGGGAGTGCTAGTTTTGACCTAAAATGGACCCAATTCGCTTCAAAGTCACCCAAAACGTTTCCAACTCTTTTCCAAAAATTCATTTGTAACTATTATACTATGTCATGGCATTGGAAGCGCGATGTGAGGTCGTTCCTGGGCGGAAAATTGCCTTAATTAGCCAAATATCGCCCCAAAACGGTAAATTGTGCAATCATTTTCGGCCCAATTTGTTCAAAACGGTTAATTACGCGTTCAATACGATACGGCGTATTAAACGAACATGCCATGTAAAACATCCCTGGTGCTAAGTCAATCACTATGCCCCCTCTGGCGAGTTGACCCGCCACCTGAAACTCTAGCAGAAAGCCTAGTCCCACTCCGAGGACGGAGTTGCCAGGGGTAAAGGATTGTTATGTGGATATATGTATTGCACAAAATAAAAAAAGGCATCGGCCAGATTACCCTAGGAAGCAACGTTTCTTAGCGAGTTGTCAGCACTTAATAGGCCTGTGTCCTAAAATTAAGCTTGGCTTTGAGCCAAAAGCCGTTGGGGTGGAGGCTCTTTTGCTTGTCCATCGATTTGTAAGCAAAGCTAGCTCTGGTACAAGGTATTAAGTATGCTGAAGGAATTCTGAACATAAAACCAAACCACTTTCTATTGTCAAACGTTTTCTTGTACAAAAAAGAATGTATTGTGTGCACATCACACTCACTTTTTTTATGCAATACACTCAGTGAGCTTGCCAGCTAATTTTGTATCGCATATCTGTTGGCGTCACCAAATTTTAATGAATGCTGCCTCATCCCCAGGTGGCACACATTAATACGGACAGGCCTGTGGATGATATCTACAAAGAGGTACAGCGTCTAATTATGGAGGTGTAGGGAGCGAAAGCTTTCAGCAAGATATCAAGAGTGTGATGGGGAAGTAGTGTGGTTGATGGTCATACTGTCGAGGTGGGAAAGAAAGCCTTCAAGCTTTGGTCTATTAGGGAGTGTCAAAAGATATGACATGCTTAATTATTGGCATGGACAATCATGTGATCTTTTTGTAATAAGGTTATTTGATAATTTGGCTTATGATAATGGTCCTTTTCCGATTTCTTTTGAATAACAAACGACTGTATTTGTTGATTTTGTCTTTGCTTTCTTGCACGGGAGGAAGAGGAGACGTTTAGCACATGTTTAGGGTTGGGGTTGAGGTGAGGTATGTTAATTATTGGGTAAAAAGATAAACACATTTACACAAATATATCTGATGCATGTACCAAGCCAAGCTTCTACTTACCTTCAAAACTTTGAGCACACATCCTTATGCCACTCTTGCCTGTATTAAGAGGTATGTATGCAACATAGATACAAGATCAGGCATGTGATCCCTTGTAATGGTAACAATGATTACAATGGGGGGTGACCTTCAGCCAGGTTGTTTGGCTGATCGGCTGCTGACTGGTCTCGGTCAGCCACAAATAAATCCATAAGTTCAGAAAGAAAAAGAAAAGTCTATTGTTCTGCTGAGAAAGGAAATCATGAACAAGTTGGTTGTTGACCTGTTGCAGCAAAAAGGTTTGGGCTGCTGAAAAGTCCTCAAAAAAAGGTGTAAACAGAAAGGAAAAGAGTTTCCTCAGCTCACAAACTCGATGGTCTTGGCAAATTAGAAGAGCATGCACCTCGTTCTGAACATGTTCATCTTCACCAGGATATTAGTCACATACGCAAGAACCATCTCTAAGCCACGCTGCTGCCTCAACTTTTAAAGTATGCGCACGCAAGCGGAATCTACTTATATTACGCATAACATGTTTGGACGGATCAAGATGGAGACACCGTGGTACATTAATCGACATACGCTCATTTCTAGAAAAAGGGATGGGTTAGGGTTAGTGTGCGTGTTGGGGTCCACCAACTGAGCGTCTCTCCAAACACCTCTCATCCTATGCTTCAAATCTGCAGTAAACTCTTGCATGGTAATAGCATGCCCAGTTTGAACAGCTCATACATACAACTCACACCCACGCAGTCCCTGAAAAGCGCTCAGCAATTGAGCTGTCCAGCAGGCACTTGAACGAGGCTGTGAATTGAGATCAGCCTGGACTACCCTCCGCAAAGTGTCACTATTGGTATCAAGCATGCTAATGAAAAGCTTGACAGCTGACCGAAACCAGTAGAATTGCAACGGTTAATGTCTACAATCTCGGAGTACAGCCCAATTAGTGGTAGACTGCTTCACACCTAACGTGCCCTTCAGAAAATGCAAATGAAGCGTAGACAGCGGGCTAGAGAACTCCCTGCCTGCCTGCAAGAATCCAGTACCCCATACTTGACTACCATACATGCCAGCAGAAATACGGCTTAGCGAGCCACAAAGAAGTGTGTGGCCTGTCTGCCAAAGCGTGTTCACGCACAAATCTACGTATCCTATAGGCAGAGGCAAGATAAGGACAGGCTGCATGTTCAACAGACTTAGCCATGTTCAAGGTCCTGTAGAAACCATGCCCAAATACCTAAAAGAATCTTTGTGATGAAGGGTGGCACCGCCAACATCAAAAACAGGAACATTCACCAGCGGATCCGCTCCGGAGTTGAAGTGCACAACTGCGGACTTGAAAGTGTTGACAATTAGATGTTTATTCCTGGCATACACAGCCAACCGACTCAGCATGATTTGCATATCACGGGGCTCATTTGTCAGCAAAGTCAGATCATCTGCATACAACATGTGTGAGACGTGCACGCCCGCGGTTCCGGTGATAGCCCCTGATACACCTCAGCAATGTCGTCAATATCGTTAATATAAAGGGAAAAAGCAGAGGAGACAGGGGGCAACCTTGTTTAACCCCACGAGTCGGATGCACACGAGCAGTCTTATCACCATCCTTCAAGACATACTCATCACTGTTGTACATGTCTTGAATCACAGACAACAAAGGCGCAGGCATGCGAGTACGCCTAAGGTGTTTCCATAGTGCATCCCTTGGAATGGTGTCATAGGCTTGTTTAAAATCAGTGAAAGCAGCGTGAAACCTAGGCGGCCCATTGGGTTTAATTGTTCGTGCAGCATGTTGTAAGTGCCGAAGAATGAACATGGGTTGCAAAGTGTTACGACCTGGGTAGAAACCATATTGGGTGGCAGGGATCTGACCAGTTGCCACACACCACTCAATAAGCAACGAGCGAATAACATTGGCATACATACGGTACATAGTGCCACTGACAGCCAACATGCGGTAATTGTTGGGGTCCAAAAGGGGGACTTTCTTATACAGAGGGCTAAGCTTCACTTGCTTCCAGCACGCAGGGATGCAGGCCTTGTCATACAGCAGATTGAACAACTGAGCAAAGTAAGGCGCTAAGACGTTTACACGCTCACTACCACGCCCATCAGGCTTTGGCCGAACCACTACAGCATTTTTAATAAAGGAAGCAGCCACGCAATCAAATCCTGGGGAAGCACGTCCGTTCATCTTTCCTATTCGCTCAGTCACCAAGGCAAGTATGGCATCACTACTAGGGGGATTAATAGTGTCAGGAGCAGGCATCCAATTATCCTGAGCACCTTGTTGTAGCAGAACTTCGGGGGGGGGGGGGTTACGTCCAAGCGGCACCACCATGTCTCTAGCTGATAAGCCACTCCCCACCCCAAGACCTCGCGGTCGCACACCTCTTGCTGCTGATGGACAGAAATGCCGATAAAGATAAGCAATCCAGGCTGGTTGCGTCAGTGGCGTTGGCTGCGTGCAATTAGGCCGACGTAGCATAGCGTGTAGCTCAGGGTTTTTATTTATAACTTGTCCAGAAAAGCAGCCTTCTGGTACTCAGTATACGCACGCTTAGCTCGTCTCGTTTGCACACGGTACTCTTTTTTAGCAAACTTGCACGCATGTACAGCATGACCATCCTGCACCGCTGTCCTAAACACACGTCGCTTCTCTTTGCAATGGGCGTCAAACCAAGGTGGGTCGCGCACTCTATTTTTACCACACAAAGAAGCACAGACACTGATGTTTTTACCCATACCCACTCTGAAATCGCTAGCAGCATGCACAATCATAGAACGTAGGCAGAAGCACGCTTTCTCATGGTTTCTCTCCTCAAGTGCTTGAGCAAATTGGTCTTGCATCACTGTACTGTCTACCAAGACTTCGCCATAAATCCCAGCACGCTCTGGGTTCCATTTCAATACAAAATTGGTACCACATCCCCCAGAGCTAC
>Ga0307968_1003912_pt1 | contig 12289 bp, 9 predicted proteins | sample OrgLakmetagen650_FD_201834 | JGI IMG/M metagenome (GOLD analysis project Ga0307968, IMG submission 201834) | Saline water microbial communities from Organic Lake, Antarctica - #650 | ecosystem: Environmental > Aquatic > Non-marine Saline and Alkaline > Saline | place: Antarctica: Organic Lake... | reverse complement strand
TATTTTCACACAAACACACACACACACACACACACACACACGCACACACACAGGCGCGTTGGGCGGCATGGACACACACACACACACACACACACACAGACACACACACACACACAGGCGCGTTGGGCGGCATGGACACACACACACACAGACACACGCACACACACAGGCGCGTTGGGCGGCATGGACACACACACACACACACACGCACACACACAGGCGCGTTGGGCGGCATGGACACACACACACAGGTTCACATACACAGAAAGAGACACACACACACACAAGCACAAAACATACACACACGCACAAAACATACACACCTTGTGGTGCCTCTTTCCACCGCAACAGCAGGCACACACACACGCACACACACACACAGAGACACACACATAACATACACACACCTTGTGGTGCCTCTTTCCACCGCAACAGCAGGCACACATACACACGCACACACACATAACACATAACATACACACACCTTGTGGTGCCTCTTTCCACCGCAACAGCAGGCACACACACACAGACACACGCACATAACATACACACACCTTGTGGTGCCTCTTTCCACCGCAACAGCAGGCACACACACATTACATACACACACCTTGCGGCCTCTTTCCACCGCAACAGCAGGCACACACACACACACAGACACACACACATAACATACACACACCTTGTGGTGCCTCTTTCCACCGCAACAGCAGGCACATCGGGCGGCATGCCGTGCTGCTGGAGCTGTGTATACAAGTAGGGCAGCTTCTGCGCAAGCATGATGTGGTTTGTGTATGTGCGTGTGTGTACGTGTGTGTGCGTGCGTGTGTGTGTGTGTGTGTGTGCGCTTTGCTGCTGAAGCTGTGCATACAAGTCTGGAGCACCTGCTTACAAACCAGTCTGTCTCCCTTAGTGTGTGTGTGTATGTGTGTGTGTGCGTGCGTGTGTGTGATTGTGTGTGTGTGAGAGTGTGTGTGTGTGCGTGCGTGCGTGTGTGTGATTGTGTGTGTGTGAGTGTGTGTGTGTCAGTGTGTATTTGTGTATGTGCGCGCATGCGCAGATGTGCATGGTGTGTGGGGCCCAGGCATCATTCACAAAGGCACAAGACTATCAAACACACACATACACATACATAAACACACCTGCAAGCCCATGTACACCACCAGCGTGGTGTGTGGGTCGGCAGCCCCAGCAACGGTTGAGTCGAGAAGCTCCTGCTCACCACCATCACGTGCATGGCCTGTGTGTGTGTGCGCGTGTGTGTGTGTGTATATGTGTGTGTGTATGAGTAAATATATGTGTGTGGCCTGTGTGTGTATATATGTGTGTGTATGAGTAAATATATGTGTGTGGCCTGTGTGTGTATGTGTGTATAAATGTGTGTGTGTATGAGTAATTATATGTGTTTGGCCTGTGTGTGTATGTGTGTGTATAAATGTGTGTGTATGAGTAAATATATGTGTGTTGTTCCAGGAGCCCCTGCTCACCACCATCACGTGCATGGCCTGTGTGTGTGTGTGCGCGTGTGTGTGTGTGTGTGTGTGTGTGTGTGTGTGCACGCGTGTGCACGTGCACGTGTGTGTGTGTGTGTGCACGCATGTGCGCGTTAGAGATGAAACAAGTGTGTAGGGGTAAAGCAAATAACTATGTGCACTTGTCACACCACAACGCCTGTGCGCTTGCGCTTGTGCGCGTGCATGCTTGTGCTTATGCGCTTGTGCGCTTATGCACTGCCGCTTGTGCTTGTGAGCTTGCGCATGTGCGCTTGCGCTTATGCGCGTGTATGCTTGTGCTTATGCGCTTGTGCGCTCATGCACTGCCGCTTGTGCGCTTGCGCATGTGCGCTTGCGCTTGTGCGCGTGTATGCTTGTGCTTATGCGCTTGTGCGCTTATGCACGTACGTTTGTGCTTGTGCGCGTGTATACTTGTGCTTATGCGCTTGTACTTGTGAGCTTGCGCATGTGCGCTTGCGCTTGTGCGTGTGTATGCTTGTGCTTATGCGCTTGTGCGCTTATGCACGTACGCTTGTGCTTGTGAGCTTGCGCATGTGCGCTTGCGCTTGTGCGCGTGTATGCTTGTGCTTATGCGCTTGTGCGCTTATGCACTTACGCTTGTGCGCTTATGCACGTACGCTTGTGCTTGTGAGCTTGCGCATGTGCGCTTGCGCTTGTGCGCGTGTATGCTTGTGCTTGTGATGTGCTTCCACAACGAGCGCGTGCCAAATATGACATGGACATCGACAAGAAAGCAAGGTAACACAGCCAACATCCCTACCTACTCATGCTCTCTGGCAAAAAAAAACGTGCACACACACATGCACGCATGCTCACACGCGCACACATGCACGCACGCTTACACGCGCACACACACACACATGCACACACATACATATTCACACACACATCCACACACACGCACACACACACAATGCACACCTGTGGGGAAACACACGCTGGTCGCCACGCCACGGTGCGTCATAGGAATGCCCAGAAGATAGACACATGCACACACAACACACACACACAACGCACACCTGTGAGGAATCGCACGCTGGTCGCCACGCCACGGTGTGTCATAGGAATGCCCAGAAAATAGACACATGCACACACAACACACACAACACACATACACACACACAACGCACACCTGTGAGGAATCGCACGCTGGTCGCCACGCCACGGTGCGTCATAGGAATGCCCAGTTCTGCGCAGATGCCTGAGAACACACACAAGAGTGCACGTGCAGTTGTGATGCAGAGTTGTGTGTGTGTGTGTGCGCGTGTGTGTTTGTGTGTGTGTGTGTTTGTGTGTGTGCGTGTAAAATGACTGGAGTTGCGTGCGTGTACAAAATCGCACGTCCTGCACAGCTAAAACAAATGCGTGTGTGTGTGTGCATGTGCAACAGGGCTGGAGTTGCGTGTACGGTAGAAAATCATTCGTCCTGCAGAGCTAAAAAAATGTGTGTGTAAGTAAACAAATGGCATGACCTGAAGCGCAAGACAATAGTGAGAGAGTGTGTGTGTGCGTGTGTGCGCAGTAACAGAGCCTGCATGATGTGCACACGGGATAGACACACGAGTATTAGGTAACAAACGACATACACACACGCACACACAAACACGCACACATGCGCACGCACACAAACGAACGCGCGCATGATGTGCACACGGAAAAGGCACATGTGTACAGGGTAAGAAACGACACACACAAACACACACATTTGCACACACAAACGAACACGCGCATGATGTGCACACAGGAGAGACACATGTGTACAGGGTAACAAACGACACACACATACACAAGCACGCGTGCACACACACATATACACACATGCGCACGCACGCCCACGCCCACGCCCACACCCACATCCCCACACCCACACCCACGTCCACACACACACGAAACAAACACACACACACACACAAACACACACACACACACACCTGAGGCAGCGGTTATGCCCGGCACACACTGCACGTCAATGCCCTTGGCTGCCAGGTACGCCACCTCTTCCCCTCCCCTTCCAAACACATAGGGGTCACCTCCCTTCAGGCGTATCACACAGGCGCCCGCTTCAGCAAAGGCGAGCAGCAGCTGGTGAATTTCTTCCTGTGAAATTCATCATGCTTGTGAGTGTGTGTGAGTACGTGTACGTGTGCATTTTCTTGCGTGAATTGCTCGCGCTTTATCTGAGTCGAATCACGCAGGCACCTGCTTCGGCAAAGGCGAGCAGCAGCTGGTGGATTTCTTCCTGTGAAATTCATCATGCTTGTGAGTGTGTGTGAGCACGTGTACGTGTGCATTTTCATGCGTGAATTGCTCGCGCTCTATCTGAGTCGAATCACGCAGGCACCTGCTTCGGCAAAGGCGAGCAGCAGCTGGTGGATTTCTTCCTGTGAAATTCATCATGCTTGTGAGTGTGTGTGAGTACGTGTACGTGTGCTTTTTCTTGCGTGAATTGCTCGCGCTCTATCTGAGTCGAATCACACAGGCATTTGCTTCGGCAAAGGTCAGCAGCAGCTGGTGGATTTCCCTCCTGCAATTGTAAATGTGTAGGGTTGGCCAGAACCGTAAAATTACGGTGTATACACATTAAGTGTTTTTTGCAGGAAAATCACCAAATATACGGTCATATACGGTGTATATATACGGTTCTGGCCAACCCTATAAATGTGTGTGTGTTTGAGTGTGTGTGAGTTTGTGTGTGTCTGTGTGTGTGTGTTTGAGTGTGTGCGAGTTCGTGTGTGTCTGTGTGTGTGTTTGAGTGTGTGTGAGTTTGTGTCTGTGTGTGTGCGTTTGTTTGGGAGCCAGTTTGTGAGTGTGCACGCTTGAGTCGAGACACGCAGGTACCTCTGTTGAGAGGGAGGGCTAAGGGCTGCTTAGAAAAAAGTATATTTCTCATGTGATTGTGCGCGCGTGTGGTGTGTGTGTGTCTAAGTAATGTGTGAGCACACTTGTATGCAATTATGTGCCCTGCAGTTGAACCATGCACAACCCCTGCTTCAACAAAATATACACTCACATAATAACACCCACACCCACCCCAACCCCCCCACACACATTCACATACACACACAAGCTCCCATACTATGTAAACGCAGGTTCAGTTTGGAGCACACACACACACACAAACACACACACACCTGGGAGCGTGTGTGGAATCCACTGTGCTTTCCAACGTACACCATACGCGCGTGCGGACCTACTAACCACAGAATGTCGTCTGACACAAGCCTGCGTGAAATGCACACAGCACAAACAAGGATGGCGCTGCGGCATAGTGCATGCACACAGAGGTGTTGTTATATGCAGGAAAGGGAGTCAGGCATGCACAATGTCATCCCAGACCAGCCTGCGTGAAATGCACACAGCACAAACAAGGATGGCGCTGCAGCATAGTGCATGCACACAGAGGTGTTGTTATATGCAGGAAAGGGAGTCAGGCAAGTGCATAATGTCATCCCAGACCAGCCTGCGTGAAATGCGCACAGCACCACATCTGCATTCTGCATGAGCTGCACAGCCTGAGGGTGAGCAAGCCATGCCCGCTAAGGAATACACTCAAACTTACACCCACACCCACCCTCACCCCCACCCCCACCCCCACCCCCACCTGTCGCACAGCACCACATCCGCGTTCTGCATGAGCTGTACAGCCCTGAGGGTGAGCGAGCCATGCCCGCTAAGCTCAAACCCACACCCACACCCACACCCACCCACACCCACACCCACACCCACACCCAAACACCCACACCTGTCGTACAGCACCACATCCGCATTCTGCATGAGCTGCACAGCCCTGAGGGTGAGCAACCCGGGGTCCCCTGGTCCGGTGCCGACGAGGTGCACTTCTCCGGGGGATGATGCGTCATCGTCAAGGACAGCCTGCTGGAGGCCTGTACAGTGTGTGTGTGTGTGTGTGTGGCATTTGTACTTTTCAATATCCATTAGGTTAGATGTTCAGTCATCTTACCTCTCTTCAAGCGTCACTTCAAGCAAGCCGGCAGGACAGGGCGTGCGTTTTGTTACTTGTGTGTATGTGTGTGATGATGTGTGTGTGTGTATGAATGTGTATGTGTGTGTATTACATCTCTTATGTGTATGTCTTACATCTCTTGTGTGTATGTGTGTGTGTGTTACATGAGCACAGCTGAGTGCCCTGGTTGCAAATTGTGTTGTTACAGAATATCAATATGTTACTGAGCAGAAACTCTTACTAGTGCACCCTCTCTTTCTGTGCTGCCATAGGTTTATCTTAACACGTCCTGATTGCGCTGTGGACCTCGTGAACGATACCTAACCGCAGTGGCTGTGGATGTGCGTCTCAAGCTGCGAGGGGGGGTTACAAAGCTGCAGCACACCCGTAATTCTATGATCCTTAAAAATAAAGCTCTAGCGCATCCGTTATTCAGTGATCTTTGTAATTTGACCTCTTAGCTGTAGAGGTGGGCACAAGTGATATAACTTAAAGGGAGGTATGGCCTGCTTGTTCAAGTGTGCTTGGCTACAATTGTCACTCATAACTCATAAAGGTGTCCTTGGCAGTATTGTAATTCAAAAAAGCCCCCTCCCCTGCAGCCTCAAGCAGGGTCTCAACCACGCACCCTGGTCACGCCTTTGCTGGAAGGACTTGAGGAAGCTTTCCAGCTCGAGGATGTCCTCCTCACGAAGGCCCTTGTAACGATCCAGGTTTGCAGGGCTCGGGTAATCGGGGTGTGGGGCCTCTGGGCCACGCTCAGGCAAAGCACTGGTCCGAAAGACGCCTACTTGCGTGTGTGCGTGTGTGTGTATGTGTGTGTGTGTGTATGTGTGTGTGTGCAACGTGTGTGTGTGTGTGTGTGTGTGTGTGTGTGTGTGTGTGTGTGCAACATGTGTGTATGTGTGTGTGAGAGTGTGTGTGTGGGTGTGAGTGTGTGTGTGTATGTGTGTGTGTGTGTGCATGTGTGCGTGTGTGTGTGAGCGAGTGTGTGTGTGTGTGCAACGTGTATGTGTGTGTGCAACGTGTGTATGTGTGTGTGTGTGTATGTGTGTGTGTGTGTGTGTTTGTGTGTGCGTGTGCGTGTGTGCAGTGTGTGCGTGTGCGCGTGCGTGCAAGGGTCTGACGTGTGCGCTCGTGCACGTGTGTGCGTGCGCAAGAGCGCACGGGTGTGAGTGGCAGAACAGAGGAATGTTTTCTCGAGGGTTTTACAATTTTGCACACATCTGAACAGGTGGAAGAGAGAAGAGAGTTCCCTCAAGGACCTTTTTGAGAGCAACTCTCCCGAGGACCCCCCCAAAGGGTTCAGGTTTCAGGTTTTCCTTTCCTGCTCGAGTAACATTGATTTAACCTCTCTCTATCGACAAGCGCGACGAATTCGGGAGTGCCGTGAGTTGCGAGACAAAATTGCTCACCCACGGACACCCAAGCCAGGGCATCGCCGCTCCTCCTCCGCAGGTGCTGCTGGCGATGACGTCCACCAGCGGCAGCAGTATAAGCTCGGTGCGCAGGAACGAGCCTGGAGTGTGGCGACCACAGCAATTGCTGAGAGCCTACTTTTATTCGGTGCAGCATTTTGGTATTATTAATTACTTATATATTGTGCATTCTGTGTAAAGTTCCGCATGAACATCGTGAAAACAACCTAACCACCTAAAAATTGATACAAAAATCAAACATCGACGATGGCTTGCAGCTATGACCTGAAGCCTTTGAGGGTGAGGGCGCCAATAACAGTGCTTGACTGCTCCTTGGTATATGGCTATTGCTATTACATGCTAATGTTCAATTGTTTGGTTGGTTGGTGTGCTTCAGGCACCCATGAAGCCCGCGCCCATTGCAGACTACAACAACCTGTCCGTCACCGGCCAGCAGATGGTCTACGCTAACACGCGCGCGGTAACATGTAGCTCTCTTCTGGCTAACTTACACTGATTTCAATGGGAAAATTCCATGCAAGTATACCGCTAAACGGTAACCACCTGCAGGCGTGCCTGATTTCTTCCACGGGCATTACGATAGGAACTGAGCTTTCAGTGAAGAAGGTACGTAGTGTGGTTTCTTGTGCGTGACTACGCCGTTATTTGCTTGACTCAAGTAATTGAGCAAGTAAAGCAGGAAGCTAAAGCATTAGCTTTCAACACGTGAAAGTGGGTAGTATCAAAAGTGTAAGAGAAATAGAAGTAACCTCATTGGGATGGGTTGAAGGTGTTTTTCCGGCTTTGTCGGGATTAATTGGAAAAGCTATCTGCTGGACACTTAGTCCTAGATGATGTCATTTTTTGGTTTTTGCAATGGCCACAGCCAATCAATAATGTCCAAAAGCAAATGTGTAAACAAAATTTACCGCTGGTAAACATGACATTAAGGTCAAGATGAACACGACATTACACCCTTCAAATCCATATCCCTGCTCCTTTTCTGTGTGACGTTTTCCGCTGCAAAGCCGAATTAACATCATCACGCCTAGTCAAGCGACTAGGCAAGCAACGAGATTGAGCTCCGGTGCAAAAGAAATAGCAGCAGGTTGCTTGCTAAGTAAAACCACCATGACTCCCATCCCCACAATTGCTCTCCTCTATCCATCTTGCCAGATGCGTACCTCATGCTAAGTAATACATTAACGCAGATGTGTGTGCCATTCTTTTCTGTTATATTTGAGGAATGCCTTGTTCACCTGCGTGTTGAAATAACACATGCAGGCTGTGCGTGCCTTTGTGCGTGCCGAAGCACGTCTGGAGGTTTGAGCTAATCCCCTTGACGTCAAAACCAACACACATATACCTGTACACATACATGCACACACATACATACACACACACATACACACACATACACACACATACACACATATACACACACAGATAGAACCGGTGCCATTAGAGATTGTGCGGGGGGTGCACGCTTTACCGTCTGGAGCTTCGGGCTATGTCATAATGTCAACTGCGTCTGGCATTCAGGTGCCGTCTCACGCTTGTGTTATTTGGATGTTGCCTGTGAAACTTTTCTGCCCCTGGTACTCAGGCACTGATTAAGGTCCTCGTGCTTGTTTAGTTTGTTGATGTTTCTGCTTTCAGTGTTAGGTACCTTTTTGGTGCAGTGGGTGGCGTATGCCCTCAAATGTCTGTGGGTTGGCAAAAATCGTACATACGAGACCGTATATCTGGTGATTTCCCTGCCAATAACACATATAATATGGTTGTGTAGTTATGTATGGTTCTTTCTGGCCAGCCCTACAATGTCCCATTCCTAAGTCGGGAACACACAGTGCAGACACGGTAGTTCCTGGCAGGCATTTCTTCTTCAATGTATGTCATTTACGATTTAAGTACAATAATACATTATAATACACATGTATATATATGTGATATGTGGTTGTAGGGCGGGGGTTTTAGGATTTAGGGGTTAGGTTTAGATTCGATTAATTCATCAGTCAATTCATTTGCATTGGGACGATTTTAATGCCATAGACCCCGAATGCTAAAGCCATATATTTATGTGTGTACGGCTACCAGTCTTTGCTATTAAAAAACAGTACATGCAACACTTTGTGTGATGAACTCAGTGCCAAAGTCAACCCCCACTGGTGCTTCGGGTGGAATTTTAAACTAAACATGTGAGAAGGGAACTCAAAACTCCCACGCAATGCTGAGTCTCGCTCGCTTCCATTTGCAAAGAAGTGCCTGAATGTGTGTGTGTGTGTGTATGTGTGTGTGTGGATGGGTGGATGGGTGGGTGGGTGTGGGTGTGCGTGGGCACATAAACACGTGGATTCCATTGGGGGTGTGTTTGCCAATCCTTACAGCCTCCTCCCGTTGTGAACAAGACGAGCGTAGGACGGAGCGTGTGAGCTAGTATGGGTTCCAAATTTCTGAAGCATGAGAGCTGGCTTGGGTCTGGGCACAGCCAATGCCAAAAGAACGATGCACAAGCAGGCGCTCCTTTTTTGAGTTCAGGCACAGCCAATGCCAAAAGAATGATGCACAAGCAGCGCTTTTATTTAGTTCAGGCACAGCCAATGCCAAAAGAATGATGCACAGGCAGGCGCTTCTTTTTTGAGTTCAGGCACAGCCAATGCCAAAAGAATGATGCACATGCAGGCGCTTCTTTTTTGAGTTCAGGCACAGCCAATGCCAAAAGATTGATGCACATGCAGGCGCTTCTTTTTTGAGTTCAGGCACAGCCAATGCCAAAAGAACGATGCACAGGCAGGCGCTTCTTTTTTGAGTTCAGGCACAGCCAATGCCAAAAGAACGATGCACAGGAAGGTGCTTCTTTTTTGAGTTCAGGCACAGCCAATACCAAAAGAACGATGCACAGGAAGGTGCTTCTTTTTTGAGTTCAGGCACAGCCAATGCCAAAAGAACGATGCACAGGCAGGCGCTTCTTTTTTGAGTTCAGGCACGGCCAATGCCAAAAGAATGATGCACATGCAGGCGCTTCTTTTTTGAGTTCAGGCACAGCCAATGCCAAAAGAATGATGCACATGCAGGCGCTTCTTTTTTGAGTTCAGGCACAACCAATGCCAAAAGAACGATGCACAGGCAGGCGCTTCTTTTTTGAGTTCAGGCACAGCTAATGCCAAAAGAACGATGCACAGGCAGGCGCTTCTTTTTTGAGTTCAGGCGTTACCGGACACAGGAGCGAGCACGCGGCATGGATTTTTACCTTTGGGGACATGGGACGTGTCAATGATCAATGATTGATAATGAGGAAAAGTATGCAATGGTGGGAGTCAAACCTTTGCTAATTGTGGGAGTCAAACTTCTGCTAAACGTCTCTTGTTTCTGCAGCAACAACACAAGTGCAAGGCCGCGTCTGCTGAGTTATTTTTTGCTACAACAACTTGCTTACTGTAAGGTCCTGCAAATAACGACAGGGACACACACACACACACACTTAACATCTGATTCTGTGAACACACACACAATGTAGGTGTGGGAGTCAAGCCTGTTATGCATCCGGGTCTGTACACACGCACACACACATACACACACACACACGCAGACACACACGCACACGCACACACTTGACATCTGATTATGTGAACATTCACACACATACGCACCCACATACACACAATGTAGGTGTGGGATCAAGCCTGTAAGAAACAGCTGCTGGTGTGGGCGCTGCCGGAAATGCGAGAGCCAGGGGGGAATAAAGAGGGCGTGTGTCAAGTGAGTGTGTCATGTGCGGGTGTGTGTATGTGTATGTGTGTGAGTTTGTGTTTGTGTGTGTATGTGTGATGTGTGTGTGTCTGTTTTGTGTCTTTTACGTGTGCATGTGTCTAAATGTGTGCTATGTGTGCTGTGTGTGTGTGTGTGTGTGTGTGTGTGTGTGAGAGTGCGTGTGCGTATGTGAACGTGTGTGCTTGTGTGTGTACGCTTTGTCTGTGCGTATATGTGCGCGTGCGTTTGTAAATATAGTGATGGAGTAAACTACGTGTGGCTTGTGTATGTATGTATCTGTGCAGGTGTGTATGCGCAATGTGCTACTTTGTATTTGTGTGTGAGTGCTTTTCTGATGCATGCAGCTCATAACGATCTCACCTGTCTCTTTCCTACAACCCTGATACAGGTATATTTCAACTACGCAGTTTTAAAGCAAGACCTGTACCCGTCTGTCCCTGACAAATTCTCTGCCGCCCACCCCATGGATTTCCTACGCACACACACCAGCCCAGTCTCCCATTCCCACGTGGAGCGTTTGGGTCCCTTTATAATGACACATGCACACACACATACACACATGCACACACACATACACACATGCACATGCTCATGTACACGCACATGCACACAAATATGCACGCACCAAGTGAAGGTGCCAGCACGAGCGTTGGTGAGGGCAAAGGTGCAAATGGCGTGGGCGCCGACTATGCTTACACATACACACACTTGTGATCACACACACACACACACACAGACACACGCTCACACGTACAGGATGAAGGTGCCAGCACGAGCGCTGGTGAGGGCAAAGGTGCAAATGGCGTGGGCGCTGACTATGCTTTCACATACACACACTCGTGATCACACACACACACACACACACACACACACAGACACACGCTCACACGTACAGGATGAAGGTGCCAGCACGAGCGCTGGTGAGGGCAAAGGTGCAAATGGCGTGGGCGCTGACTCTGCTTTCACATACATACGGACGTGATCACACACATTCACACACAAAAACACGCACACTCATACCTACAGGATGAAGGTGCCAGCACAAGCGCTGGTGAGGGCAAAGGTGCAAATGGCGTGGGCGCTGACTATGCTTTCACATACACACACTCGTAATCACACACACACACACACACACACACACACTCACACGTACATGATGAAGGTGCCAGCACGAGCGCTGGTGAGGGCAAAGGTGCAAATGGCGTGGGCGCTGACTATGCTTTCACATACATACGGACGTGATCACACACACATTCACACACACACTCATACTTACAGGATGAAGGTGCCAGCACAAGCGCTGGTGAGGGCAAAGGTGCAAATGGCGTGGGCGCTGACTTTGCCTTCACATACATACGGACGTGATCACACACACATTCACACACAAACACACACACTCATACTTACAGGATGAAGGTGCCAGCACGAGCGCTGGTGAGGGCAAAGGTGCAAATGGCGTGGGCGCTGACTATGCTTTTACATACATACGGACGAGATTACACACACATTCACACACACACACACACACACTCATACTTACAGGATGAAGGTGCCAGCACAAGCGCTGGTGAGGGCAAAGGTGCAAATGGCGTGGGCGCTGACTTTGCCTTCACATACATACA
>Ga0307968_1003911_pt1 | contig 12292 bp, 11 predicted proteins | sample OrgLakmetagen650_FD_201834 | JGI IMG/M metagenome (GOLD analysis project Ga0307968, IMG submission 201834) | Saline water microbial communities from Organic Lake, Antarctica - #650 | ecosystem: Environmental > Aquatic > Non-marine Saline and Alkaline > Saline | place: Antarctica: Organic Lake... | reverse complement strand
GTCCGCCAAGGTACATCAATGGTTCAGGCACGGATTGTCCAACTTCTTGGTGTTTTACTTTTCGTCCTTCAGGACATGTAAAAATTGGAACGATACAGTGGGGTTAGCATGGCCCCCTTGGTGTTTTTTCTTTATTTCTTACTTACGGTGCTGCTTGATAGCACCATAAGAAGGTTGCCTGTCTTACGTCCAACTCCTAACACCTGCCAGCCATCGCATGGGAGGCTGACAGCCATAGGTGTTGTGCTACTCCTCAATGACAATATGATCAGGCTAGCAGTCGCACTGCTTGACTGAAGGCTTTTTTTGTAAATCTGAGTGAAGAATGTGGGACAACTTTTTGGAAGGGGCTCGGCCCTAAGCATCACTGGATTGCTGCAACAGGTCAACAACTAACTTGTTCAAAATCTCCTTGCTTTCTCAGCAGAACACTTTTTCTTTCTGAGCTTATGGTTTTATTTGTGGCTGGCCGAGACCAGTCAGCGCAGCAGCCGATCAGCCAAACAATCTGGCTGAAGGTCACCCCCCATTGTAATCATTGTAACCATTTGGTCTGGTCACAACTTTTCCCATACACTTTCTGTTGTCAACCATTTTTTGTTCAAGCGGGCAATGTGATTAGACTTGCACTTTGGTCACATTATTTAGACATCACTACTTCATTCCCACACACTTTCTGGTGTTTAACATTTTCTTCCATCCGCCGCTAAGCAACAACTTACCCACGAAGAGGCTGAAGGCCTGCTCCAATATATGCGTATCCACCGCCCTTCCCTCTGAACGAGCTGAACCTCCAAGCCGGTGGCACTGGGGAGGATCTGCACAGTTGTCAGCAACGACAAACTTCAATCAGGTCTGTCGTGGAGCAATGGGTGGTGAGCGCTTGCACCAAAAGTCAGACATGCTATCAAACAAGGAGAAACACACACACATTCACACACAGAAACACATACAGAATCAAACGAACACACACATACACACGCATATACACATACATACACACACACATACGCACACACACACACACACACATAGAGAAACACACACGCGCACACACGTTTCTGTGCACAGAAACACAAACACAGAATATACACACACAGGAACACACACATAATGGTACACACACAAGATGATGAAAAAAGGAAGATCTTGGGTGGCGCAGTTCGATTCCCACTACGACGTACTGATTACATCAATTTTTATACCAAACGCACTCACTCCGCATGCTCCTGCTAGCTCTTGAGCATGTAGTTGCAAGTGAAAACGACTTCTTACATAAACAAGGAAAGATTTCAATGGAAACCATGCACATCAGCAGAGGCTAAATTGCCAGATATGGGCAGTTCAAATCCACCGGCCCGCAAGCCTGTGGGGACCCCGGGGAGAGCCCCGTTGGAGCTCCCGGGCTACCCGCCAAGGGGGGGGGGGTGTGCAGTAGGGGTGCATTCTAGATCTGCTAAGGAAGTTCTTGGGAAGATTTTCTAGGAAAGCAAACTGTGCGTGCTCCGAACATTCTAGCCACGTAAATACGTTCTTGAGAGGTAAGAATTTACTGTCGGCGAAGCGGGTACTGTGGACAACTTAAGGTCCTCAGTTCGAGCTTGAGTGGTGATTTTTTGGGTGGTAAAAAAGAAGTGTGTGAAGAAATAACATCAGTCGCAGCCTGCGGTATACCTAGAAGTACAGAGAATTGACATTGAGTTGATAACCCTTTTACCACGTCACACGGGACGAAGCTTCAATATGCGAGGGGAGAATTGTAAAGGCACTAGCTGGCTACCTTTGAATAAAATAGATATAGAAACAATTGGGTGTTTGGCAAGAAGTAGGTCCACGACGTACAAGTTGGCAATTCATACAAGGAAGTTGTTACTTCACTGTTGCCGCGTACGCACGTACGGACCCATATCGTACGTCATACTATAGTAAGGTACGGTACGGTACGACTGGTACGAATTTAAAATAAAATTTTCGGAGGGGGGGTCGTGCTTTTTGGCCTAAAGCTAAATGTTCGGGTAGTTGGGTTGGTCGCGTGCTGTTCTAATTTTCGCATAGGTGAATTCCTGGTATAATGTTTAGTGTACTGGAAGTGTTTTATATGGACGTCGACGGGGGTTTAAAAGAAACTGCGGCGGACTTATTTCATCATCTAATCATCCATCAACAAATTACCAAAGTAATTACATATTAGATTTAGCATGGGGCAGCAGCAGCTGACAGACGGTGTGCTCTTGCATGGGGGGTCTGTCCACCAGTCTCATGATGGAGTTTGCGAAGGCATTTTCATCGGATCAAGTTTGCGAGGGCATTTTCATTACCAATGATATTGTTTCTATATAATATAATTTTTCAGGAATTTTGGGCAGGAACGGACCATTTTGAACTGGCATGGTGTGCAAGGGGGTGCTGAAAAGTGCCTACAGGGAGGGACACACAACTCTTAGTTTAAGGTTGTTTTGAGCTGCAATACCTTTCTTAAGCGTCTCTTTCTCTTGCTTATCATAGACGCTTCCCCTTTTGTTTAGATAGGATGGTTGCAGGCTTTTTTCCAAGCTTCCGCTGTGATGCCCTTTGAGGCATATATACATATATAGTGATGTAACCTTACTTTACCTTACCTTTATAGAGATCAATAAGCCTTCTTACAAACATTGGAATTTTATGTAGAAAACATGCAAATCCTTGATGATTACAGCTTTTGAGCAAAAAACTTGTGATTTGATTCCGCGACGTTGAGCATCATCCACCGAAAGTGCTCTTTGTTCATGTGATGAAGCATGAAGCGGTAGGTGTTGATGTTCCTACATAAGTACGGGTGAAAAAGTGCTAGACATGAAATTTCAATGGGGAGTGGTTATCCATCTCTAACGTTCCATTTTTAAACATGAGTACTATTCAAAAATGTAATTTTCATTGCAGCAATGCAATGGATTCCCACAAATGCATGTAGGTACATTCAAAGTCAAGTATAACTGTTTTACAAAGATAACCGCATAGGTTGAATCTGCATTTGCAACAAAGCAGGGAAAAGGATAATCTAACAGGGAAGACCGGACAACAGACGTATCCGAGGGAAAACAAGGTCACGTATATCGCGGTGAACTGAACGCAAACCTGGTCCCAGATACTAAAAGTGATAGCAAGGTCACTCGCAAGCAATATTACTCCGAAGCATGTTACGTCCGAGCTCGCTGGCGGGCCGCACCTTTCACTTTTTCAAATAGCAGGAATTTTTTGTCACAAAATGAAAATGTCCGGGTTAAAGGAGTAGCCGCACAAGCAGTCAGAGTGCTCTGTAAGGGCATTGCGGACCTGAGCATTCAAAGCTCCCGGGGAGTGTGACGTCATTACAACGTGCGTTTAGGAGTGGGCTGGCTTTCTGGCCCAACGTGAGAACACAGCCGTGGACCATTGTCCGTTGTCCTTTTTTCCAATGACCACCGGTTCAGCAAGGAGACCTTTGTTTTTTTGTAGGTGCAACAATAACAATCATCAGAATTTTACCTTTTACAGTCGCACGTTTACCGTTCCTCTGCACCTGTTCCCAATAGAACAATTCCAAAACTATACAGAATGTACATTTGAGTCAACACAAGACCAATAAAAACCCAAGGTTCACCTAGCACCCTAGCAGAAAACAATCTATCTGTTCACAATAAAAGGGCCTTGTTTCAACTAGGCCTCTCCCAGGGATTGTTGTTTCAGAACATTCAACATTGCTTGCAGCCTGAACAGCCACAAATGAGATTATCAAAAAGGCCTGCCAGTCTAGCTCGCGCAAAACATACAAATAACCGTACAGCACACACGCTGTATGCTCCGCTATACAAAGCACCTGGTCAACTGTGTACAATGTCTGAAAGCTGAACAATATCTGAAAGCTGAACAATATCTGAAAGCTGAACAAGAGGAGGTTGCTCAAAAGAAAAAGGAAATTGAAGAAGCAAACGAAACAAAGAAAGCAAGAAACCGCGAGGCTGCTCAAGAAAACGAACGGATCAGGCAGGCAAATGAAGAAAAGTTACAACAGCAAATACAGCAGCAGCAACAGCAGCAACAGCGAATTGCAGCAAAGAGAAGCTGCAGCTGCTGACGATGAAAAGGAGCGCGTGTATGACGATGAAGAGAGGAAACGATTTGAAGAAGATGGAAGAAATGAACCTGTGCTCGAACCATCGTCGGGTAAAAGGATAGTCACGTAAGAGACAGTAAGGAGAAAGAGAACAACCGGAGACGGTGAAGACACGAACACATCAAGAAACTCTGTCCCACTGGCAGACACACAACAAGATAGACAGCAGGGAAAGACAGGCCTGTCGGGTGACCAAGATACATCTCCTGTTTCTGCTGCTTCCTCTTCTGCCGATGGAAGAACAAGCAGTCAGGAACCAAAAAGAAATACATTAGAGGAAATTCGCCGGGTGAAGGAGGAGATCAGAAGCCTATAAAAAGGTTTCCCCAGATACACATATGATGGGAACGCGAGAAAAGATTTTCACAAGAGAATTATACAAAAAGAGTTAGAGCTTGACAGGTTGGAAGATCAGAGAAAGAGGGACGTGACAGGGGAAAAACAGGCGAGGGGGGATTTGGAAAAATTTCCGGCATTTGTCGAGTACGCTGAGGCAGTCAATGAAAAGGAACGAGCGGACAGGGAAGCGAAACCGGCTGCTGAGGGCATGAGGGAGGCAGAGGACAAGCTGAACACCCTTAGAACAAACGTGCAGATGCCAAAGAAGTCACAGAGGCTGAGAGGGAGCTGACCGAAGCCCAAAACAGATATGAAAACATGCGAGAGCAGGTCCAGGAATCCCAAGAGAATAAACAAGCAATCGCCAGCAGGACAGGCATGACGGACGAGAAGCTTGTAGACACACATCAAACTGCCTCTCAAAACTCTCGCAAAACTTCTGAACGGGTGAAAGATGGCTTGAATGAACTACGGAAGGTTGCCAAACGGACGAAAGGCAAAGTCAGCAAGAGCATGAAGAAGCTTGCGACGCTGGCACGAAAGGACATCAAGAGCGACAAGAGTAGTTGAGAAGTACAACAAGGGAAGAAGTTACAAGCGATAACAAGGATGTTGAGCGCTGCATCAAAGAAACTTCAAAGTCAGTTTGGCAGTATCCAGGAACAAAAACAGGAACAAAAAGCGTGAAATCTTTACAGGGAGTGAGACAAGGTGTGAACACGACGTTCAAAAGCTGTCCAAGTTTTTGCAAGAAGTGCAAAAAATACTGTGAAGGCTCTACAGGAAGCACCTGCTGACATCAAAAGAGGCTTTAGCAGCCAGATACAGAAGCAACAACAGCAACAACAGCCCCCGACACAGTTACTGAGCGAGAGTAAGGAAATCATACTACCACCATTTCCATCCGCACAAGCGCGACGACAAAAGAAGCAACAACGGCAAGAGCAGGGTGATGACGCACAGCAATTTCCTCCTTTTCCGCACATTAAGCCCCCCCAGTTGCGTTCCCCAAAAGCAAAGGTTGCACCACCACAGCAAAAAGGTCCTCAGCAGCAGCAGCAACAACAAGAACAACAGCAGCAACAACAGCAACAGCAACAGCAACAGCAACAGCAACAGCAACAGCAACAGCAACAGCAACAGCAACAGCAACAGCAACAGCAACAGCAACAGCAACAGCAACAGCAACAGCAACAACCATATAATCTGGCAATAAAAAGCATGATTCTATCGTTCAACAAAAGCCGAAAGGCAGCAGCAGTAGAGGCAAAGCGTGTGGTGCAAGGAGAAGGCGATGTGGACTCGATGAACCACACACACACATTGATGACTGGTTCAGGAGTATAGGCCGCAGGATCAAGAGCATAGGTAGAAACGCCCCCGCTGCAAGGGCACCAGGACGTTTTAGGGCGCTACTGTCTAAGGAGTTCAGCTCTCTGTCAGATATCATTCCCCCAGAGAAACGGAAGAATTTCAATGAAGGAATTCAAAAAATCAAGGACGGACTCAAAGATGCCGTCACCAAATTCTCTCAAACGGCGAAGTCTCTACCAAGCAACAAACAACAAAGTGCAGAAGAGGCAGGCGAGAATGAACGGCAGCAACAACAGAAACAACAAGATCCGCAACAACAGAAGGCAGTGAACGCAGATATCAGGTTGAAAGAAGCGAATGCAGAAACAAAAGCATATGAAGCAGCAAAGATGGCTGTGGACAGTGGACAGTCCGAAGAAGCTGCGAGCACAGTATGATGCCATGTGGCAAGCGGACCAGAGGAGTAGGGAAAGGGCGAGGATAAATGCTAAATCGATGTCAAATGCACAGAAGGCCAATGATGCGGCTAGGCAGGAACTTCAATCACTTCAGGATAGCCGGTTGCTGCAGGCTGATAAAATGTCAGACGAAAAGTTACGGGAGCTCGATGGCAAGATAGAGGAAGCGGGGCGGCGAACGACAGATACACAAGAGATTGTCCGACAAAAACAACAGAAATTAAGTGATGACATCATTGGCAACGAGAAAAGGCAGAAAAAACTCGAACAGATGGCGAACCTTCAGAGCAAGATAACAGAGTCCAATATGAAGGCAGAAAACGCAGATACCAGGTTGAAAGAGGCGGATAAGGCGATAGAGCAGCGCCGCCAGGCAGACCAGGTCCGAGCTTTTGAACAAGTACGTTGCACAAGGACAGGCCCAGGCAAGATCACAAGAGCAAGTTGATGGGGCAGAATTACAGAAGCTCGAGGGTGAAAAGGCAAATGCTTAGCTGGAGGTCGATCGCCTGGTGCGCGAGTACGCGGACAGCGCCGACAAGAGCCAGGCCAGAAAGCAGATCGAAGAAGCAAAATCCGTTGTGAACGAGGCACAAGAAAAGCTAGAAGCAGAGGCGGTCAGGAAAGGAAGAGAGGAAGCGCAGCAGCAGAGAATTCAGCGTGGACGAATGGTGGACGCGGAGATAACAGCCAAGGCACAAAAAAAAGAAAAAGCAAACCAGCTGAGGGACCTCCAGAGCTCTGACGCGTTCAAATCGGGATCTGAAGAATTGAAGAAGATGGCAGACCAGCTACAGAAAGAGTCGGACGCGTCCCGAACAGCGGAGGTGACAGCCCAAGTGCAGCGGCAAAAGTTCGACGAGCACACACAAAACGCAAGGGATGCAAAGAAGATCCGGGAGCTGCAAGAAATAGCAAGGGGAGATCCTAGTGAAGAGGCTCAAAAGTCTTTAGACAAGAAAACTGAGGAGGTCAATCAAAAGAAACAAGCCCGGGAACGATTTAGAAAGTTAAGAAGAGAAAGGGCCGACAGCGCAGTGGATAGCTCGAAGAAGAAGGCAGAGGAAGCCAAGATTAATCTGGAAGCTGCCCAGAATGAGCTGGCTAAGAAGAGCTCCCCAGACGCGTTCGATTTTGAGCGCCTCGATAAGCTGAAGGGGGATGTTGACGCAGCTACGCGTAAACAAGCCAATGCAGAGCAAGCCAGAAACGCACTGAAGACAGCGGAGAAGTCCACAAGGGAGCCTGCGGCTTCTCCGCAGGGTTTATTCGATAACGTGGTGGGCGCCTTCCACGGTGCCATGCGGGGTGATGGCGCCGGTCAAGAGATGACATCTCAGCAGAGGCAGGAAGCCCAGAGACAGGAGTTGTTTAACAAAGTCCCCATGCTCAAAGCCCAGGATGATCAAGCCAATGCGGAGGCAAGGAGACAGCAAGCAGAGGCCGCACACGGGGCCGCGAAACAGCTTACAAAAGGCGCAGGCAGAGGCGCAGAATTATATAAGTCAGGCCATAGGAAAAGGAGAATCTGTGGACGCGAATCAGAAGGCCCTCAAGAAGGCTTCGGAAGAGGTTACGCGAGCGCAAAGCGATGTGGACAAGAATAAGCAGGAGCTGGATAAGGCCACTGAAGAGAAGGGGGAGATGGATGTGGCTGCTCTTACAGCTATCGACAAAAGCAGCAAACCCAGACTAAAACAGAAATGGTGCAAGACGGTCGCAAATTTCAGAGGATTGCGGAAAATAGAATGAACAAAGCATCAAAGGGGCTGGTCGACGCAAGAGCAGCTGCAGCTGCTCCCAGCGCTTCTGCTGCTGATCAAGAGCGTCTCCAGGATGCAGAAGTAAGATTAAAAGTGACCCAAGATATCAAAACTTCTATGGACACTTCCCTGAACAAGAGCATAGACAACCTGGCCACCAAAGAAGCTCACGACAACCGCCCGCCTTCCTCCATCTGCCTCGGTTGATACAGTTGCGCATCTGAATTTAAACCACTCTTCGTCAACCAATAAACAGCACATATTATAGTCTCTTCGTAAAGCAGCAACGCTACTGGATGTCAGCTTTTCGTCTCTTTCAGATGGTGCCATCGCATACATCCTATCCTAATAAGTGGGATGTGTCTCCAAGTGTTGCAACTGACAAGAAGCAAATGCGGCCTGTTGTAGAAATGAGTGTGATTTGTGATTGAGAGACGCATAAAATAGAACAAAGAAACAGGACAGGATAACAATCATGGGTGTGTACGTGTTCAGGAGTTTGCACTGCGACTTTGTCAAAGTTGGGCACTACAAAGGAAGTGACGCTTGGGAAAGAGTAGCGTTTCGTGGTTTCCATAGCTGTGTAGCTCCACGTGCGGCTGGACAGCGTGTTGACGCCGCTGACCTTCAACTGCTCGCCTGATTTCCGGGCCTGACGCCCAAAGAAGAGCGGACTATCCACAAACAGTTCTGTGCAGGGGCGGTGGGGGAGTGGCATGCTGCTGATGACGCACCGGCCATCCTCACCGAACTCGAAAAGCTAAGTGGAAGCCCATCCGATCATCACAGTTGCGACTTGGGATTTGTCTTACGCCGGGGGAGGAATTGGAGGAAAGCCAGAATCAGTAGGTTACTGTTGACACAGACCTAACCAATCACCACAGTTGACACAGATACACCAAACTGTAGCGTAGTGGCCCAAAATGGTTAACCGGATGAAATGAGCGATAAGTAAATTATACTTTACTTATGCATGTGACATTCGCCCCACCCTCAAGTGCTTGCGTCCTCGTAAGCATATCACAACAGCCTAAACCTGTACGGTTTTTACATGATAGAGGCTTTCGATTTTAGACGGAGTCCACTAGGAGGTTATGCGGCGAAGTGTAAAGCGTGCGCAAAAACAACGTTTTTTGCGGGCCTGAGGATTCGAACCAAGAACCTCGGCTTCGATACCAAATGTAGCGTAGTGGCCCAAAATGGTTAATCGGATGAAATGAGCGACAAGTAAATTATACTTTACTTATGCATGTTACACAAACACAATAGCAGCTAACCTAAAGCGCTGCAGGTAAGCCAGTGCTTTGACAACAGCTTCTTTGAACGGCAAGGATACATTGCACATTACTAGGCAAGAAAATGTCTAAAACAGCATTCTCTGTGTTCGATTTTCTCATAACTTGGGTGTAGAATACCCGTACACCTAAAGCAGAATTTGGTGCACGCACATTGTGTCTCTAAATCTTGTGGACGAAGTGTTAGCAACTCGTGATTCACTTTTTTTAACAAACTGGTTCCGGTTTGCCAGTAAAACCAGGCATATTTATATATTTTGTAAATTTCAAAAGAAATGCTTATGTATCTTAGTGTGCTCCTTTTTGCTTTGTGCCACAAGTTGACGCATGGTGACTACTGCAAATGCAACGTTCCCTGCTACCAACGAGAGGGAGATACTTGCCCTCCAGCTCCCAAGGTTTCCCCCTTTTTACAGAAGATCCCTCAGAGGCGCATCCCTGCTGAGGAGTACCCACTGTGAGTCATGTGTGTTGCCCCCAATGAGTCATGCATATCGCCCTTCTTGCCTTCCATCATTGCATCCACCTCACATGCCGGAAGGATGATGACACACATTGCAGGCATAATGCAACTATGCTTTGAGACAAGAAGGCAATGGAAGAGGCCGTGAAAGCAGGTCTGTGATCACACACTTGGTTTAAAAGCATGATACATCTGTGAATGAAGAGCTTCTTCTGCTTGGCTTGCAGCCATATACCCTTCTCACTCTTACTCTCCATTGAAGGTGCAAATGTTAACGAGAGGATGCTCGAGCCCTATACCGCTTATTTGGCTGGAGCCACTCCACTCCATGTTGCAATACGCACGCTTGGGTTGGAGTACGAGTACTATGAGCCGGTATGATGTTGGCATAAATTGCTCAAAAAGCAGAAACCTGGAGGAGCCCTTCCTCTATACCTGCACAGGTATACAGCATAATCCTCTACCTTCCCTTCCTACGCAGTTGTACAGCACAATGTTCTACCTACTGGATCAAGGAGCGGATCCTAACATGCCCATGCCATCCCCTGTCTCGTGCTGTAACTCTTCAGCACTTATATATATGGCTTTTATGGGCCGGGCCGACTTAGTCCACCGCATGCTGAAAGCCAATGGCAGTGTCACCTTTAAAAATGATCAGGGGCAGACGCCCTTGCATGCCATTGCAGAATGCCCATTCAGGTAAGACCACTTGTTGGGAAAGTAGCAGTATCTTGTTCACTGCTTTGGGCATGTGAAAAGGAGTCAGGGTGATTGAGATCTGCTTGGTTCTTTTTTCCAACAGGTATACAGGAGACTGGCCGGCTGCTGTCACTGCCAAACTCCTCCTTGCCTACAACGCCAGCCTCAATGCAACAGACAACGAGGGCAGGACACCCTTCCAGCTCACACCGGGTCGTGACATTGGTTGTGCTGGTGACGCAGACAACAGGAGTGGCTACAAACTATGTCCAAAACTATGCAAGGTGCGGTTGGTGCTTTTTGCTGTAGCAGTGTAGTATGTGTGTGCCTCAGCATGTCAGATCTGCACTGTTGAGCAGCATTGAGCAGTTGCAAGGAGTTCTTACAGTTTGCCCTTCTTTTTTGTGTATATGGACCATAGCATCAGATAAATAAGCGGACATTGATCCGTTCAATTCACAGGTCTTGCGTGATGGCATCAGCGAGGAGGAAAAGGAGGCAATACGATCTGCCAATGTGGGCACCTTAATCGCGTCTCCAAATGTTAGAAAGTGCTGCAGCGATCCTGACCCGATTCAGAGCAATGACACACAATTTTCAAGCCAGTGCTGCATTGAGGCAGATTAGTCGTCATGCTGTGCTGTGGTAGCCAACATAATAAAAAGGTAGCAGGTAACAGAGAGAAGTTGCCAGAACTGAAGAGGTAGAAGTCGCTGTGTTAGTCCCAATTTTTGTTCATCATATTTGTTCGGACTATTGATGCCTTCCGTATAAATATACGGTGCCTTGGGAGAAACAGAGCAACTCACAGTTTACAAATTTACGATACAAAATTATATTAACTAAAATTATAAGAAAGTACAAAAGAAGAATTGGATGATCCTATCAGATGCATTCCCATTGGGGTTTTCTTGAGAGAGAAAAGTTTTAGAAATTTTGAGAAAAAAGAAAAATTGCCATCGACCGATCCCATTGCAGAATTTTCATAAAGCATGTTTCTTCAACGGAGCGATCCCATTGAACACATGTAAAAATACTCAAGTCAACACTTTTTCGTCAGAGAACATAAAATGGACCCCCGCTTCTTTCTTTTGGCATGTGTGCTCACTGGAGCTGTCTCGGCCCCTGTGCCTGTGTCGATGCCACGTCTGTTGCAGCAAGCTGACCGGTATGAGCCAAGGAAGAGGCGCAGGACCCAGTCTGTTAGCAAGACCTGGTTGATGGAGGAGCAAGAGCGTTTGGCAGAAGACTTTCACATCGTCTTGCTGCAGAAGCACGTCCACATGTGGAGGTATGTCTGCTTTTTACATGCTATGTGTGCCTACATGCAAGAGGATAAGTGCTTACAATGGCCTTCAAAAAAGAGGTAATCACGCTACACATTTGTACGTGCATGCGCGCGTACGTACACAAGTGAGCATAAGTGCCTTAACCACTGAGCAAACTAGGGTACAGTGCGTTAAATGCTTGGCAAGGGATTAAAATACACTTGGATTGCAGTTAACAACATGTCCGTTACCCATGTGCTCGCAGGCAAGGGTTTTACGTGAAGCCAAATAAAGCAACCTGATTTTTACAAGGCGGTTGTAAAGACCGTGTTCACTGACCAGCAGTAAAGGGAAACGTTTCGTATGGGGAAGGTGAGCTTTCACTGGCTTGAGCAGGCTTTGAAAAGGCACATTAAAAGAAAGCATACCAATTACAAGAAGCCCCTTTCTTGTGGTCAGCAGCTATGTACTTGTCTTCTCTACTTATCCACGGGTGCATCATTCAAATGTATCGCAATAATGATGCATTCTGCCCCCTCTACAGTGCAAAAGGCAGTGCAT
>Ga0307968_1003907_pt1 | contig 12297 bp, 14 predicted proteins | sample OrgLakmetagen650_FD_201834 | JGI IMG/M metagenome (GOLD analysis project Ga0307968, IMG submission 201834) | Saline water microbial communities from Organic Lake, Antarctica - #650 | ecosystem: Environmental > Aquatic > Non-marine Saline and Alkaline > Saline | place: Antarctica: Organic Lake... | reverse complement strand
CATACAGGCCGCCAGTTCTCCAGGGGCACCTCCCATTGGTCCCACTTTCGCTTCATGCTGCTGGGCAGAGGACCCATCTCATTCCTCGTAGACATGTCACGCCTCATCGTGGGCTGCACCAAACCCGTTCGCAGGTGTGTCACATAAATAGGGTTGGCCAGAACCATATATATACAGTCTATATACGGCATTTTGGCAGGGAAATCATCAAATATACGGTCACATACGGCGTATATATACGGTTCTGGCCAACCCTACACATAAAGGAGCAACGCCTTCTGAAGTGTGTTCTTATGTGTCAATCGATCGTTCAAGTGCAGCACTCTGTTTTTAACTTTAAGCAGACAAGGTAAGGTGAGGTTAAGCTGCTATATATGCCTTTGGGGGGCATCTGCGCGGAAGCTTGGAAAAAGCCTGAAACCAAACCAAAAAGATACTAGAAAAAATCAAGGGAAAAGGGCCAGGCACTCAGCCACAAAAGAGACCACACCATATATACTGTTTTTAACTTTGGGCAGACAAGCTGCGCCTCATTATGGGCTGCACCAAATCCATTCGCTGGTGCTCCACAGAAAAGAGCAACACATTGTGTGTCATAAATAAGGGTGGGTCATGACCTCGCCGATACTTGCCGAGTGTGAGGCTTGGCGAGCCTCGGCGAGCCTCTTTTCGGCGTGGAAGACCCTCTCCGGCCAGCGAGGGTGTCCATTTTTTGGGAAGAATCAGCCCCATCTCTCCAGAAATCCCCCAAATTTCCCAAATCCGAATTGTTCGTGGCTGAATTGGCTGACATGCCCATCTTTTATACCAAGTATCTTCATTAATAATATCTATTTATTACTATGTAACACCAGGAAGAGTCAAAATGGGTGTGCAACAAGGGGGGGTGCAACCGCTTACCAAATTTTCCTGGCTCACACGCCCATATTTTCCACCCGGTCTCAACGCTAACAATCATAAGTATATACAAGCAAACAACAGAAAAAGGTTCGGCTCAATCCGTGCAGATATGAGATAATGATTTTCTAACCGTAATGCACCAATTAGGGCCTGCCTCTCCAGCGAGTGCCTAGCCACGTTGAGGCTCGCCGAGCCTCGCTGGCAAAATCAGACACCCTATTTACCCACCCTTAGTCATAAATCATGAGTCATAAGTCAATAGTTCACAGGGGTCCTCCAATTTCTATCTCCTGGTTCGCCCCAATGTGGACAAGTTGTCAATCAGATAGTATAGTTTGAATTACAAAGGCCTCCAGCCTGGCAACCCTATAGGTCCCAACAAAAAAAATCAATCAAAAAAATCAATCAGATAGGAATGCGCGTTAGGTTCGCGGAACATCCTGTTGCCTCTTCTCGCTCGATCATTCAGACAATTCTTCATGCCGTTTGGTCATGCCACTCTTTGTCGGCTCTGCAGATGATTGCACACAGCGCCGTCACCGCCTGGATTTGCGTTGCCTGCACGGTTCTTTGTCATTTATTTAACGCCGTTTCTTTTGTCTGCAGAGTTTTGCGCACAGTGCAGTCATCGCCTGGACTTGCATTGCCCGCACGGTCCATCTCTATTCATCTTACAACGCTTTTTGTCGTCTGCCAAGCCGTGCGCACAGTGCAGTCAACACCTGTCCTTTGTTATTCATTCAACGCCGCTCTTTGTTGTCTGCAGAGTTTTGCGCACAGTGCAGTCAACGCCTAGATTTGCGTTGCCTGCACAGTCCTTCTTTATCCATTTTACAACGCTCTTTGTCGTCTGCCAAGCCGTGCGCACAGTGCAGTCAACACCTGTTCTTTGTTATTCATTCAACGCCGCTCTTTGTTGTCTGCAGAGTTTTGCGCACAGTGCAGTCAACGCCTAGATTTGCGTTGCCCGCATGGTCCTTCTTTATCCATTTTACAACGCTCTTAGTCGTCTGCCAAGCCGTGCGCACAGTGCAGTCAACAACTGTTCTTTGTTATTCATTCAACGCCGCTCTTTGTTGTCTGCAGAGTTTTGCGCACAGTGCAGTCAGCGCCTGGACTTGCGTTGCCCGCATGGTCCTTCTTTATCCATCTTTCAACGCTTTTTGTCGTCTGCCAAGCCGTGCGCACAGTGCAGTCAACACCTGTTCTTTGTTATTCATTCAACGCCGCTCTTTGCCGTCTGCAGACTTTTGCGCACAGTGCAGTTAACGCCTAGATTTGCGTTGCCCGCACGGTCCATCTCTATTAATTTTACAGCGCTCTCTGTCGTCTGCCAAGCCGTGCGCACAGTGCAGTCAACACCTGTTCTTTGTCATTCACTTAACGCCGCTCTTTGTTGTCTGCAGAGTTCTGCGCACAGTGCAGTCAGCGTCTGGACTTGCGTGGCCCGCACGATCCTTATCTATTCATTTTACAACGCTCTTTGTCGTCTGCCATGCGCACAGTGCAGCCAACACCTGAATATGTATTGCCTCCTTCAAAGCAATTCACCGATTTTGAATTCATTGATCTTCCGGATGCAGGGCTGTGCGCGCCGTGCGCAACCCCGTACGCAGGCAAAGGTGAGCTTGAGTTCAGTAACTCGTCTGGTGAGTTATAATTAAGTGCGGTTGTGTGGCGAGTTATAGTTGAGCACACTAAGGTAGCATGCAGGCAAAGGTGAGCTTGCATTCAGTAGCTAGTGTGGCAAGTTTAAGTGAGCGCATGTGTGTGGTGAGTTATAGTTGAGCGCATGTGCGTGACGTGTTCTAATTGAGCACATGTGCGTGGTGTGGTGAGTATTTATTTGAGGGTAAGGTAAGTTTAACTCAAGCGCGCCTGTTTGTCGTGAGTATTGAAAGTGTAGAAGATGCGCTCAATGTCCATTACCATGTGTGCTTTATACGTAGGGTTGGCTAGATCCGTATACAGACACTGTATATGACCGTATATTTTGTGATTCTACTTATGAAATGAACTGTTGGTGCACGTGTGCATGAAAGGCTGCAGCACGTGCACACAATCAGCACTACCAAACAGGAATTAAAGGAAGATAATGAGCAGGACAACACTCTTTGCTTGGGGTCTGTGATGGACCCAGCGCTTGCACCATACTGGCACATGCATAACAACACATACAAATATAAAAACACACGTGCACACACACATACAAACACACACACACGCACGCACACACACATACACACACACATTCACACACACACACACACACACACACACACACACACACATGCACGCTCACTCAGGGCCCAGAGCAGGCGGCTAGCAGGGCGACGTTTGCCTGTGGAGTCTGTGATTGAGTCGAATTTTGAGGAGGATGGGAGTGAAGAAGATGGGGAGGAGGAGTACGGGGCCGACACAGAAATCAGCCAGCCCGCACGCATGAGCGCCACCGACAAGATGCAGCAACGGGTGCGTGCCATTTTCTTTTCTGGTGAATTGTGTGTGTGTGTGTGTGTGTGTGTGTGTGTGTGTGTGAGCGTGTATTGCTGTATGTGTGTGTGTATGCGTGCGCATGAGCACGTGAGTGTGTCAATGTGGACGTGTGTGTGTGTGCGCTTGTGTGTGCGTTTGTGCAGCTTGACACTAGACTTACATGTCTGTATGCAAGTTTGCCACCAACACTATGCAGCATGAGGTGCATGTGTGCAGAATGAATCTGCAGGTATGCGTGTATTTGTGTCTGTGTGTATTTGTTTCTGTGTGTGTGTGTGTGTGTGTTTGTGTGTGTGTGTGTGTGTGTGTGTGTGTGTGTGTGTGTGTGTGTGTGTGTGTGTGTGTGTGTGTGTGTGTGTGTGTGTGTGCGCGCGTGTGCGTTTGTGTGTGTGTTTTTGCGCGCGCATGAATTATGTGCGCTGGTCACGGCAGGCTTCAACACTGCAGAAGCACGCCAGGTGACACCTAACAGCATGCACACCATTTTGTTTTATGCTCACATAGATTATGCACACATGCACCTTAATATGCACACCACGCCGTCGTGTTGTTTCTTATTGATGTAGATATGTGCACACTAAATTGCACACCACACCACACCGTGCATGCTGCTCACTCAACTTGCTGCGCAGTGAGGCACGTCCACCTTCACCGCTCAATGTCGCACAAAATAAAATGAAAGGATAGAAGATCTCGCATGTATATTTGTAGCTTTGTAACTAACCAACAATCAGCGCTTCCACCCTCACTGCTCAATGTCACACCAATGTAGGGTTGACATGAACCATATACATGCCAGAACCATATACATACGGTGTACTTGGGCTACTCCTGATCGCATCAAACTCACGGTGTTCTTGTCCGGATCATGTTAGGCATTTGTAGGGTTGGCCGGCACCATATACACACGGTGCACAAAGGGGGTTTTTCTGCAAGGATTTCTTCACATATACGGCCATACATGGCGAGCATGTATATGGTTCTGGCCAACCCTAAACAAGTGCTAGCGATGTTACCGGAAAAGGTCAAAGGATTGTAGATCCCATATTTATATTTATAGCTCAAGAACTAACTAACAATCAGCGCTTCGGCACTGCTTGCACTGAAGTGACCGGCGCAGCCACACACCCCACCCACCACTTTGATAAAGAAGCAGAGAAAATAGATTAAGGAAGATTTACACAGGCAGTCACACACCCCACCACTTTGAGAAAGAAGCAGAGGAAACATAAAAAGGAACAGGAAGATATGCGCAGGCAGTGACACATCTTACCACTCTTAGAAAGAAGCAGAGAGAACAGAAAAAGGAAGATCTACGCAGGCAGTCACACACCCCACCACTTTGAGAAAGAAGCAGAAAAAACAGAAAAGGGAAAAGAAAGATGCATACAGGCAGTGATTCACCTCTCCATTTCAAAATCCTACTCGAAACTACACACCACCATGAACTGCTTGCTCACTCAGCAAAGTAATGTACGCATTGCTGTGCAGATGCTGGTGCTGCAGTCCATTCGTACCATTCTAGCGGAGGCTGTTGCGCAGGTGGGTGTGTGAACAGGCGGTGCGTTAAATGGGAATTCAGGGGGGAGTGAAAGACGGAATGACTCAGGTGCAGGCGGATCTCATCATAGGATGCAAGTGTGTAGACAGGCAGTTTGTTGTGTGGGAATATAGAGCGATGCGGAGGGCTCTGACCAGCCGAGTCGCAGGCTGGTTTGTTTTCAAGGTGCTGCAGTTTGGTTCAGAAAAATTTTGGTGGAGGCTGTCTGGAATGTGTGAGTGTGTGAAGAGGGGATCCGTTGTATGAAATGCAGAGTGATGTGGAGGGCTGAGCGACCAAGTCGCAAGTCATTGCAGGTAAATTGTGTGTAAGGTTGCTGCAGCGAGCTCGTACCATTTTGGTGGAGGCTGTTGCTCAGGTTAATAAAAATGGTGTAGGGTTGGGAGTATTAAGTGTTTAGGGCGAAACCTTTAGGTTTGTACCTTTTTGTGGAGGCTGTTGCTCAGGTTGGTAGGCATGGTGCAGGGTTGGGAATGTTAGGTACTTAGGACTAAACCTTTATTTTGTACCATTTTGGTGGAGGCTGTTGCTCAGGTTGATAGGAATGGTGTAGGGTTGGGAATATTAAGTGTGTAGGGCTGCACCTTTATGTTTGTACCATTTTGGTGGAGGCTACAGCTTAGGTTGGTAGGCATGGTGTAGGGTTGGGAAATTACGTGTGTAAGGATACACCTTTATGTTTGTTCCATTCTGGTGGAGGCTGTTGCTCAGGCTGGTAGGTAAACATGAAGGTTATAAAGCGGCCTCTAATAAATAGGTAAAACATGAAGGTTAGGGAATGAAGAGTGTCATCAGAGGCGCAACAACAGAGGTTCAAGCGATTTCCTTGCCATCTCCAAGCCGTTTCCAAGACAATTACAAGCAGTTTCCAAGCGGTTTCCAAACCATTTCCAAGTCAGGTCCTGCAGTCCATCTATTCCAGTACAGCAAGAAAGATGGAGCCTCATTGCTTTCAATCAGCACAGTAATTTATTGCTTCCAATTCATTCATTGCTTTCAATCAGCACGGTAATTTATTGCTTCCAAATCATTCATTGCTTTCAATCAGCATGGTCAGGCGTTGCTTTTTAACAGCACGGTTGCATACCTCAGGTATACATTCGAAAATTAGCATGCAAGAAAAGGCGCGAGTGGGTTGCCAAACCCCACCAATAGGGTGCACCCCTCTCTAAATAAGCACATACAGTTGATCAATCCTCTCTCTCTCTCTCCCTCTCTCTCTCTCTCTTTCTCTCTCTCTCTCTCTCTCTCTCTCTCTCTCACACACACACACACACTCACACACACACATACACACACATACACAAAAACACACACACACACATGCACACACGCAAATATACACCCACACACACACGCACGTTAACACACACACACAAACACACAGGTGCATGCCACAGGCGTCTCACTACGTTTGGGTACAAGCATAGGGGCAGGCACCAGTGGGGCGTGCAACCCCCTCATGTCTCAGACAGGGGCAGCACCAAAAGAAGCAAGCCCTGCGCCAGATCAAGGTGTGTGTGCGTGTGTGTGTGCTTGCGCACGTGTGTGTGTGTGTATGTGTGCTTGTGTGCATGCGTGTGTGTTGCTGATTTCTGCTGATTCAAAAGAAAAGTAAAGGTAACTTGATTCAGTTTCTATAATGAAACAGCGCATAAAGGATAGGTGTCCCAAGCTAGTGGTTCCACATATCCAGGGGCCTCAACAGCTATGACACACACGTGCACACATATTCACACACACAGATAGACACAGATAGACACACGCACACACTCACACACACCCATGGTAACACGCTCACATGCACACGCGCACACACACACACACACACACACACACACACACACGTGTGCACATCCGCATGTCTCTACCACGGCCCTCCACCATCTTTATTCCATAATCCTCCACGACCCTCCACATCTTCATTCCGCATTTTCACATCATCGACCCTCCACCATCTTTATTCCGCATTTTTCCACCACCGCCCTCCACCATCTTTATTCCATATACCTCCACGACCCTCCATACCTTCATTCCGCATTTCTCCACCACGGCCCTCCACCATCTTTATTCCATCCACGACCCTCCATATCTTTATTCCGCATTTCTATATCACGACCCTCCGCCATATCTATCTGTAAAGAAGTCACACTTCACTTTGACGAACATGCAAACCGCTCACGTTCAGACCTTCATCCTTGCACAGGACACGCATGCATCTCAACTAAATCTCAATTTCTCACAGGCAAATATGCAAACCGCCCACTTTCAAACCTTCATGCACAGGACACGCATGCATCTCAACTACATCTCAATTCCTCACAGTCAAATATGCAAGCCGCCCACGTTCAGACCTCCATGCACAGGACACGCATGCATCTCAACTAAATCTTAGTTTCTCACAGGCAAATATGCAAACCGCCCACTTTCAGACCTCCATGCACAGGACACGCATGCATCTTAGCTTTATTTCAATTGCTCAAGTTTAGATCGCTTTATTTCAATTGCTCATGTTTTAATCGCAAGTGCCCAAATTTGCCGGATACAGGCCCTCCTTTCAACGCGCCCCTAGGCTCCTCCCCTTTTGCTGCCGCCTCCTTGGTGCCGGACAGAGCAGGAAATGAAGAAGGACCCAATTTGATTGCGGTACGCACGCGCGTGTGTATTTGTGTGTGTGTGTGTTTCTGTGTGGGTGTGAGTGTGGGTGTGGGTGTGGGTGTGTTGCTTTCTGAGTTGCGAGCTTGCATGTAAGCACGTGTGTCTGTCCTTTGACCCTGGAAAGTGAGCGTACTTTTTCATCTGACAAAGTAGCTCTATGTTTGTCTGTCTTTCATCAATGTAAATGTGAGCGTAAGTATTTCTCCTTAATTCCTCCCCCGCCCCACTGCAAACATCAGCTGCGGCGCTAGACCTAAGAAAAGAAAGAAAAAAAACTCCCCTCATCTGCGCTACGCAGGCTGCTTGGCAGGTCAAAGCAGACGGTGATGCTAAACGCCACAAGTGAAACTCTGGTCATATACCAATGTCGCACTTCATACACCAACGTCACACTTCATATACCAAGTAACCTCACACTTCATTGCAAGTCACACTTCATACACCAACGTCACACTTCATATAACAAGTCACCTCACACCTCATTGCAAGTCACACTTCACATATATGTCACACTTCATACCAAGTCACACTTCATACACCTAGTCACACTTCATACCAATGTCGCTTTTCATATACCAATGTCACACTCCACCTCCCCTCTCTACACCACACAACGCAGGCTGCCAGGCAGGTTGTGGAAACGGCTGTGGCTGACATGCAGACAGTGGTGCTGGATTTGGACTCTCAGGTCACACAACTCACCTCAGACGGAAGCAGCAAGTGCGTGTGTGTGTGTGTGTTTGTACATGTGTGTATGTGTACACGTGTGTGCGTGTCGTATCTGTCCGGAAGAGTGCGTGCATGTGTGTGCAAATGTGTGTGCGTGTGCATATGCATGTGCGTGTGCGTGTGCGTGTGCGTGTGCGTGTGCGTGTGCGTGTGCGTGTGCATGTGCATGTGCGTGTGCGTGTGCGTATACATGTGTATGTGCGTGTTCATGAGTGTTTATGCGGGTGTCATCCTGTGTGTGTATTTTCATCCATGGTTGTGTGTGTGTGCGTTTGCGTGTGCGTGTGTGCATGTGCGTGTGCATGTGCGTGTGCGTGTGCGTGTGCGTTTACATGTTTGTGTGTGTGTGTGCGTGTGTTTGTGAGGTGCGTGTGTTAGCGTGTGACTCCCACCACATTCGTGCCATGCCTTGTACCTTGCATCTGGTCTTTCCCTTTGTCTCAGTATGTCAAACTGTAGAGTGCGAAATCAGTTTGTTTGTGTTGATTTGCGCACGTGCTATGACATAAGCATGGCAGGGATGCACCACTGATTCATGCACAGCCCCTTTTTTGCACTGCCTCAAGGCCCTGCTGCTCTGCTGCCACCTCCACCACACACACACACACACACACATACACACACACACATACATACATACACACACAGTAACACACACAATTATACACACAATCATAGAACACTCTCAAACGTACACAAGCGCACACATACATACACAAACATGCACAAACTTACACACACAAACATACACACACACAAACATACACACATACAGGGTGCAGCTGAACCGTGCGCACAGCCCCCAGGCTTTGATTCCATTGCGCAGCTACTCCATAAAGCAACCCACCCGTGCGAGCAACAGCAGCAGCAGCGGCCAAGCTACAGGTGGTCACACTTGCATACACACACACACAAACACACACACGCACACACACACACTTGCACACACACACACACACACACATATACACACACACATACACACACACATGTGAGCACCTACAGCACACATTTGCAAGTGCAATCAATTACACGCATGTATACAAACTAGACATGGACTTGCACACATGCATGCATTTTCATGCACACACGCATACATGCGCAACACAAACACGCCGGTGCGTGCGCAGCCGCCCACCCACCCACACAAGAAACAGACACGCGCGCACACACACACTCTCACTTCTACACACAAGCACGCACACGGTACACACACATATTACACACACAAATGCAGGGCCCGTATGCACTTCTGCAGAGGCAGCAGCCTTTGCTTCCCGACCCCGCCTCCCCGCAGATTCCCCTCTCTCCCAGCACCAACAGCCTCCCCACACACACCAGCAACAACCACCATCTCCAGTTCAGCATGGCTCGCCGACACAGCAGCAGCAGCACGCACACCGCCTGTCTCAACAGCAGCAGCAGCACCACCACCACCATCGCTACGATCGCCAACCCCACCACCCACGGACTATAGCAGAAGAGTCTGAGGAGTCAGAAGAGGGGGGTGTGTTTATGGGGGAGGAGGAGGAAACGGAGGATGAGCAGCAAGAGCAAGATCCTAGATCACTGATGACCCCTGAGGAGCGCAGTGCCCAGGTGTGCATGTGTGTGCGTGTTGTGTGTGTGTGCATGTGTGTGTGCATGTGTGTATGTTATGTGTGTGTTGTGTGTATGTGTGTATGCTGTGTATGCATTTCATTAGAGGTGGGTAGGTCTGCACCGTCTTTTTAAAATCTTGTGTGTGTACCCCAACATATTATTGACAGGTTTAGGTTGGTCACAATTCGCCTGACTTTGTGCAACAATCTAACATCAAAAACACCCCCTTACGCCCCGCCTCTCTCAGCTCCAACGCCTGTGCCCGCACACCAACAATTCACAACTCACAATCAATCGCTGCAACCCGACGCAGCCATGGCTTCCTTGCGTTGTTCAGGTGCAAGAGGACCTGCAGCTGCTGCAAAAACTGCGAGCATCTCCCCCTGTCCAGGCAAAATCTTCGTGAAGTGGCGCACTGTGCCCATTATATAATATTATATACCGACAACACAATAAACCCACATGACAAGGGTTGGCCATAACCATAGACATATACGGTGTATCCAGGTGTATACACGTTTTTTTGGGCAGGAAAATCACCATATATACGGTCATATGCGGTGTATTTTAACGGTTCTGGCTAACCCTACACATGACCCACATTGTTTAGGTGCAAGGCAATGCAAGGCTAAGAAGACCTGCGGCTGCTGCAAAAGCTGTTGGGTGTGAACCCCTCAGAGTCCCTTACTTCTCCACGCAAATGCAAACACATACACACATACACACACGTGCACACGCACATACACACACAAACACACACACGCACACGCGCACACACACACACACCGCCATCTCAAAAACTTACACGATTCACCTTCTTTAGGTGCAAGAGGACCTGCGGCTGCTGCAGAAGATGCTGGGCATCACCCCCCCAGGATCTCTGTCCTCTGCTTCAAAGCGCCCCCCGCCAAGTACTGTGGTGCCTACATCCGCCGCAGGACGTGCGTACAGCACAGACCTCAACCAAACATCGGTGAGGCATCCCTTGACAGCTGTCATCTTACGTACGTTACCATTACCAGCTGTCTCATTACGTACATTACCAGCTGTCACTTAATCAGCTGTCACCTTACGTACCTTACCAGCTGTCACCTTACCGTGACCAGTGTCACTTAACCAGCTGTCACCTTGCGTACCTTAGCAGCTGTCACCTTAACATTACCAGCTGTCAATTAACAGCTGTCACCTTGCGTACATTACCAGCTGTCAACTTACCGTGACCAGTGTCACCTTACCAGCTGTCACCTTACGTACACAACCAGCTGTCACCTTACCGTGACCAGCTGTCACTTAACCAGCTGTCACCTTGCGTACCTTAGCAGCTGTCACCTTACCATTACCAGCTGTCAATTAACAGCTGTCACCTTGCGTACATTACCAGCTGTCAACTTACCGTGACCAGTGTCACCTTACCAGCTGTCACCTTACGTACACAACCAGCTGTCACCTTACCATTACCAGCTGTCACTTAACCAGCTGTCACATTGCGTACCTTAGCAGCTGTCACCTTACCATTACCAGCTGTCAATTAACCAGCTGTCACCTTGCGTACCTTAGCAGCTGTCACCTTACCATTACCAGCTGTCAATTAACAGCTGTCACCTTGCGTACATTACCCAGCTGTCACCTCACCAATACCATCTGTCATCTGTGTACGCTACCATTACAAGCATGCTTTCCTAGAGTTTACCAGTACCGTGTACATACACCGTATATACCAGTACCTTGTACATACACCGTAAATTTGCAGTAAATTTGGTGGTTTCCCTGCCAAAATATGCTGTGTAAACACCGTATATATATGGGTCTGGCCAACCCTATGCTTTTCATTTGCTGTCTAGGTCGAGTCGCTGTGTGCCTGCCACTCCTGCGAGGATGTGTTGAACGTCTACTTCACAAGCAGCTGTCCCTGTGCATAATTCATGCCACCACGCACACGTACAAAATAGGCATACACACACACGCCTACTTCACAAGCAGCTGTCCCTGTGCATGATTCATGCCACCACGCACACGTACAAAATAGGCATACACACACGCCTACTTCACAAGCAGCTGTCCCTGTGCATATTTCATGCCACCACGCACACGTACAAAATAGGCATACACACACGCCTACTTCACAAGCAGCTGTCCCTGTGCATATTTCATGCCACCACGCACACGTACAGAATAGGCATACACACACACACACCTACTTCACAAGCAGCTGTCCCTGTGCATAATTCATGCCACCACGCACACGTACAAAATAGGCATACACACACGCCTACTTCACAAGCAGCTGTCCCTGTGCATATTTCATGCCACCACGCACACGTACAAAATAGGCATACACACACGCCTACTTC
>Ga0307968_1003906_pt1 | contig 12299 bp, 13 predicted proteins | sample OrgLakmetagen650_FD_201834 | JGI IMG/M metagenome (GOLD analysis project Ga0307968, IMG submission 201834) | Saline water microbial communities from Organic Lake, Antarctica - #650 | ecosystem: Environmental > Aquatic > Non-marine Saline and Alkaline > Saline | place: Antarctica: Organic Lake... | reverse complement strand
ACGGCCAGAAAACACGGGCTCAATGTCCTCGACACCCTGACCCTGTCACCATCTCAGATCATCGCCCGGCTCTGACCGCAGCCCCACTGCACCCCGTTATCGGAGAGGGTGCTTGGGAGTTACGATTATTCATCCATTTTTTCGGGAGGCCTGTATGTGACCCAATTAGGTAATTTCGAAATTTCTTTTGCGGCCTCATATTCAGCTTTTTCCAAGAGTGCCCTTGATCGTTCTTCTAAATCCCTGTCCTTTTGTTGACCAAGAAAAATATGCTCTAGAAACTGTACCTCATCATTTAAAAAATTCTGAATTGGGTGTGTAATGATGTCACAATCTAAACATTCGTGTCCGACCCATCGTATAACCGTCGCAATGGAATCAATTGCGTTGAGAACATCTCTTCGTGAAGCAGTGTCTAGCTCTGCTTTGTTTTGCCTAACATCATAGTCAGAGTGCGCAATTTTCTTGTTACGCCAGCTTCGCGCAAAACTTGTTTTGTTATGCGCATCATCAATCAGTCGCTCCAAAGACTCTAGATTGGAGTGATCCTCAAGATAATGAGGAAAACGTTTGATCGTGGTGTTGGTTGATTGTCCTCTTTGACCGGACGGTGGATCAGTCATTCGGCACAAAGAAAGAATTGCACTGTCAAAAAGTGTGTTTTCCAAAAGAAAAGCGGTCGTTCCGCTGCTCGCGTTTAAAAGTTCTACGCGTTCCTTCGATGTACCGTAGAATGCAACGTACACTCTCCATAAAATCCTAAGGCTGTATAAATCAGTCTCGATATGTCGAAATAACGGGCCGAACTCTGGCCCTAGCGCATCTATACGCGCCTGTGTTGCTTCTTCTGCAGTTCGCGTAATCATGTTTACCTTCACGCTATCAGTTAAAGTCTGAGCGATGTTTCTCTGACTCAACAGGATTGACGGTGCCTGATTTTTCTTATGCTTGTAAATACCCCGCGCGATACGCGCCGAAGGCGCCGCGCGATCGCCGGGCCGCCCCCCGGCACGGTGATTTGGCTGGGGCATGCGCACTGCCGGGGCGGAGTGCGGATGTGGCAGGGATAAAGTGCATAGAACCACCGACGGATCGCCGCACCGCGGCCCGACGCTCGCGCGGCCCCTGTTATCGCGCGTCTAGAAGCGCAGGCGGGTGCCGACGAGAAAGCCGCTCGTGTCGGTGTTGGAGCGTGCGCCGTCATTGTCGATGTCGAGCGACTCGTGCCGGTAGCCCACCGACAGCGCCGCCCGGTCCGACAGGTGGTAATCGATCGTCGCCGAAAGCTGCCATGTGCTGTCGACGCTCGACGTGCCGCCGCCGAAATCGCCGTAGCCGGTCACCGAGACGCGGTCGCTGAGCGCGACCCGCCCGCGCACCCCGAGGATCGGGGCGGCGTAGGTGATGTCGTCGCGCACCTGCCGGACGGTGGTGTCGCCGGCCCGTGCCTGCACCTCGATCCTGTTTTCGCCGGCGCGGACGCCTGCCAGCAGGTCGAGCGAATATGTGGGGCGGTCCACGGCGCGCCAGCCGGCGGCGAGCGTGCCCTGCAGGATCTCGGCCTCGCCGCGGATGCTGGTGATGGGGGCCAGCCGTGGTGTGCGCACGGTGTCCGACGCCGAGATGTAGTAGAGATCGCCCAGAATCACGAAGCGGTCGCGCCGGGCCGAGCCGCTGATGAAAAACCCCGCGTCGAGATTCTCGAGGATGTCGCCGAAGGACAGCGAGCTTTGGAATGTCGGGCCGCCCGCGACCGGCTGGATCGTGCCGTCGAGCCCCGCCATCCAGAGATAGGGGCTGATCTCGAACGACCAGTCGGCCAAGCGGCCGGGGGTGCCTTGCGCCCCGGCCTGCGTCGCGCCAAGAATAGCCAGCCCCACAACCACGCCCGGCACACGAGCCGCCCCCAAAATCTTCATGCCTGCAGACCCCGCATGTTGAAGTTCTATGACCCGATCCAGCGATCATGCTAAGAAATGGTTTAGAGATTGTTAAGAACCTGGAAACCATAAATGTGCATTATCTGTGAAAATAAATCGCGTCCGCCTGTCGCGGGCCATGCGCCGGCGATGGATGCCTGCAAGTGCGGGGCGCCCGAGACCCTGCGCGCCTATGCGCGGATCGAGGCCGACCTGACCCGGCGCGAGATGCTGGGCGGGGGTGCCGCCGTCACAGCGATGTTCGCCGGGTTCAACATGGCCCCCGACAGCGCCCGCGCCCAGGGTGGCGGGGCCGGCGCGCGCCCCGTGCTGCTGACCAATCTGCGGATGTATGACGGGCGCAGGCCGGCGATGCGCGCGGATGTCGATATCCTTGTCGAAGGCGACCGCATCACCGCGCTTCCACCCAAGGGGCAGGGCCCTGAGGAGGCGCGGCGCGTCGATTGCGGCGGCCGGGCCGTCATCCCCGGGCTGATCGACGCGCATTGGCATGCTACCTTGTGCGGTATCGGCGAGATGGCGGCGCTGACCGCCGATCCGGCCTATGTGCATCTGGTCGCCGCCAGTGCCGCCGGGGATACGCTGATGCGCGGCTTCACCACGGTGCGGGATGTGGGCGGGCCGGCCTTTGCCCTGAAACGGGCGATCGACGAAGGGCATGTCGCGGGGCCGCGGATCTTTCCCTCGGGGGCGATGATCTCGCAGACCTCGGGGCATGGCGATTTCCGGATGATCCACGAATTGCCGCGCGTGGCGGGCGCGCCGCTGAGCCATTCCGAACAGATCGGCCTCAACGCGATCGCCGATGGCGCGGATGCGGTGCTGATGCGCGCGCGCGAGCAGTTGATGAAGGGCGCGAGCCAGCTCAAGCTGATGGCCGGGGGCGGGGTGTCATCGCTATACGATCCGCTGGAGTCGCCGCAATATTTCGAGCGCGAGCTGCGCGCGGCGGTCGATGCGGCCGCCGATTGGGGCACCTATGTCTGCGTGCATGTCTATTCCACCGAGGGCGTGCGCCGCGCCATCCGCGCCGGTGTGAAATGCATCGAGCATGGGCAGTTGGTGGACGAGGACACGGTGCGCCTGATGGCCGACGAGGGCGTGGCGTGGAGCCTGCAACCCTTCCTCTACGATCAGGACGCCAACCCCAAGCCGCTCGAATTACAGCGCCGGCAGCAGCAGATGATCGCCGAAGGGTCGCTTCGTGCCTATGAGTGGGCCGACACGCATGGCGTGCTGACCGGGTTCGGCACCGATATCCTGTTCAACCCCGCAGGACTTGCCCGCCACGGCGCGCAGCTCGCCAAGATCACGCAGTTTCACGCGCCGCTCGATGCGCTGCATCAGGCGACCGGGGCGGCGAGCGATATCCTTGCCATGTCCGGGGATCGCGCGCCCTACGCGGGCGCGGTCGGCGTGATCGAGGAAGGCGCGATGGCCGATATCCTCGTGGTGGATGGCGACCCCGAGGCGAGCCTCGATTTCCTGATCGCACCGGAGACCGGCCTGCGCGCGATCATCAAGGGCGGGGTGTTCGCGCGCAACACGCTGTAGGCAGGCTCAGGCGCCGTCGTAGGCGCAGAGGGTGTGGACCTCCATCCCCAGATCGGTGAGACGTTTGTGGCCGCCAAGCTCCGGCAGGTCGACGATGAAGGCGCAGCCGGTGATCTCGGCCCCCAGACGTTCCAGCAGGCGGATGCCCGCCGCCGCGGTGCCGCCCGTCGCCAGCAGGTCATCGACCAGCAGCACCCGCTCGCCCGGCTGGATGGCGTCGTGATGGATCTCGACCACCGCCTGCCCGTATTCGAGCTGGTATTCCTCGGCGATCACCGCACCGGGCAGCTTGCCCTTTTTGCGGATCGGCACGAAGCCCACCGAAAGCTGATGCGCGATCGCCCCGCCGAGGATGAAGCCCCGCGCCTCCAACCCTGCGACCTTGTCGATGGGCTGCCCGGCATAGGGGTGCAGCATCTGGTCGACGGCGATGCGAAAGCCGCGCGGATCGGCGAACAGCGTGGTCACGTCGCGAAAGAGGATCCCCTCATGCGGGAAATCGACGATGGTGCGGATGTAATCCTTGACGGATCTGGTGTCTGGCATGGGTGTCTCCGGCAACTACGGGACATGTGTGGCCCACGGCGCGCGCGGGCGCAAGGTCAGCCGAGCACGCGCCCCGCCACCGCGTCGAGCCGCGCCATCAGGTCGGGATCGCGTTTGTCCGGCGCGGTGAGCAGGGCAAACTCCAGCGCCCGGTCGCAGCCATGCGGGCAGGGCGCGCGGGTCCCGCCCAGCAGCGCGGGCAGGGCGCGGACCATGTCGCGGCCCTTGTCGGCATTGGCGGTGAGCGTGGCGATGATGTCGGCGATATCAACCTCGCCGTGATGCGGGTGCCAGCTGTCGTAATCGGTGATCATCGCGACGCAGGCATAGCACAGCTCCGCCTCGCGGGCGAGCTTGGCCTCGGGCATGCCGGTCATGCCGATCACGTCGCAGCCCCAGACCTCGCGATAGAGCCGCGATTCGGCCAGCGTCGAGAATTGCGGGCCCTCCATGGCAAGGTATGTGCCGCCATCATGCACGGTGATACCTGCGGCGCGCGCGGCGGTGCCGCAGGCCTCCGACAGGCGCGGGCAGGTGGGGTGGGCGACGCTGACATGGCCCACGCAGCCGGTGCCGAAGAAGGATTTGTCGCGCGCGATGGTGCGGTCGATGAACTGATCCACGAGCACGAAATCGCCGGGCGCGCGGTCCTCGCGGAACGAGCCACACGCCGAGACCGAGATCACGTCCGTGACGCCAAGCCGCTTGAGCGCGTCGATATTGGCGCGGTAGGGCACGGTCGCGGGGGCATGCACATGGCCGCGCCCGTGGCGGGGCAGAAAGGCCATCGGCACACCGTCGAGCGTGCCGGTGAGGATCGCGTCGGATGGCGTGCCCCACGGTGTGGCGACCTCGCGCCACGCGGCCCCCTGCAGCCCGTCGATCTCGTAGAGCCCCGAGCCGCCGATCACCCCGATCATGGTTTGTGTCATCTGCCTTTGCCCCCGCCTTGTGCCTGTCGTCAGGCGTGGATTTATGCCGGATCGGGGAAAAAGGAAATGCCCGCGCGGCGGCGGCGGGTCACGCCCGCGTCATCGCGGGCCGGGTGCCGTCAGGCCGCCGAGCGGGCGCAGAAGCTGGCCTGATTGCGGCCCTGCGCCTTGGCCAGATAGAGCGCACGATCGGCCTCTTCGAGCAATCCCTCGACGGTGGGGGCGGGCAGCCCGGGCGCGTTCTGGCCAATGGTCACGCCGATCGAGATGGTGATGCGCAGGGGGGTCGCGATGCCGGGCACCGAAACGCCGGTGTCGCGGACCATGTCGCACAGCCGCTGCGCCACCTCCTGCGCGCGGTCGCGCGGCGTGTCGGGCAGCACGATCAGAAACTCCTCGCCGCCTATCCGGGCGAGCATGTCGGTCTCGCGCAGATGGTTGCGCAGGCTTTGGCTGATGGTCCGGAGCATCGCGTCGCCCGCCGCGTGCCCGTAGCTGTCATTGATACGCTTGAAGAAGTCGAAATCGGCCAGCATGACGGCGATCTGCGTGCCCGTGCGCTGCGACAGGGCGATCTGCTGCTGCAGGAACGGAAAGGCGTGCCGCCGGTTGTAGAGGCCTGTCAGCGGATCGACGACCGCGGCCTGCAGGCCCGAGAGCAGGTTCGCGCGCAGCCCCTCGTTGCGCCGCTTGCGGCCCAGATGGTTGTCGATGCGCAGCAAAAGCTCGGCCATGTCGGGCGGTCCGGTGATCACGTCATCGGCGCCCATGTCGAGCAGGGTGACGGCAAGCGCGCCGGTATCGGCGTCGAGCAGCGCGATCACCGGGCTGTCGCGCGTCGGCCGCGCCGCCTTGAGATCGGCGAGCAGGCGCAGCCCGTCCTCGGCCTCGGTCATGCCGATCCGGAGGATGTAGATATCGGCGGGCCGGCGCGGCGTGCGGTCCTGAATCGTCAGCGCGTCGAGGCTGTGATGGCTTTGCGCGGCGATTTCCCCCCGCAGGCCGAGCGCGTCGGCCCGGCTCTTGCCGATGATGGCGATCCGGCCGGGCGGCGTGAACGCGGCCTGCGCATCGGCAAAGCCCGCGCCCTGCGCCGCGTCCTCTGGCGGCAGGGCCAGTTCGTGATCGGTGTGGCGCTGGCGCAACAGGTTGCGCAGCCGCGCGAGCAGCAGGGCTTCCGAGACCGGTTTGCCGAGAATATCGTCGACCCCGGCACGCAGCGCGGCTTCGCGGTCTTCGGGGGATGATCCGGTCTGCAACATCAGGATCGGGGTCGCGGCGGCCCCGTCGATGCGGCGCAGCGCCTCGATGAAGCCGGTGACGGTGTGTCCCGACAGGCGGCTGTTGGACAGGATCAGGTCGGGCTGTTCGGTTGCGGCGAGGCGCAGCGCCTCGTCGGCACTGGCGGCCTGCAGCACCTCGTAGGGGGTCGCGGACAGCTTCACCTTCAGGACGATCCTGTTGGTGGCCAGTTCGTCGACGATCAGAATTTTCCCTGACATGGGGCGCAACGCCTTTCCGACTTGCCCTTTGCGATTGATTAACTATCCCTGAGAGTCGTTAAGAAAACCTTTCCCTTTTTTGACAAGGACCGAGATGCAGCAGGATTCCGCCGAAACGATCGCCTTGCAGGCGCTGGGCTGGCTGGCCGCGAGCGACGACCTCCTGCCGGTTTTCCTTGGCGCGACAGGGGCTTGCGAGGCAGATTTGCGCGCGCGCGCCGCGGAGCCGGAGTTTCTGGGCTCGGTGCTCGATTTCCTGATGATGGACGACGCCTGGGTTGTGGCGTTCTGCGAGGGGCAGGGTCTGGCCTTCGATGTGCCGATGATGGCGCGTGCGGCCCTGCCGGGCGGCGCGCAGGTGAACTGGACATGAGCCGCGCCGATGCCGTGCTGTTCGACAAGGATGGCACGCTGTTCGATTTTCATGCCACGTGGAGCGTCTGGGCGCATGACGTGATCGTTGATCTGGCCGGTGGCGCGCCGGACCTGATGGCGCGGCTGGCCGATGCGGCGCATTACGATCTGGGCGCGCGGCGGTTCCGGCCCACGAGCCCGATCGTCGCGGGCACCAATCGCGAGGCGGCCGAATGTTTCGCCGCCGTTCTGCCGGGGTGTCGCGTGGCAGAGATCGAGATCCACCTGATGCGCCGCGCCGCCGCCGCGCCGCTGGCCCCCGCCGTGCCGCTGGCGCCCTATCTGGAGGGTCTGCGCGCGCGCGGCCTGCGTCTGGGGGTGGTGACCAACGACACGGAATCCGGCGCGCGCGCGCATCTGGGTGCGGTCGGGGTTCTGGACCGGTTCGATTTCATCGCGGGCTTTGATTCAGGTTTTGGCGCGAAGCCCGCGCCGGGGCCGCTGCTGGCCTTCGCGCGGGCCGTGGCGGTGGCACCGGCGCGCGTCGTCATGGTGGGCGACAGCGCGCATGATCTGATCGCCGGGCGCGCGGCGGGGATGCAGGTGATCGGCGTGCTGACCGGCACCGCGTCGCGCGCCGATCTGGCGCCGCTGGCCGATGCGGTACTGCAGGATATCGGGCATATCCCCGACTGGCTGGACGCATGACGCGCCATCCGCTGTTCGGTCTGGGGCTGGCGACCTTCGCCGCGCTCGTGCTGACGCCCGATGCGCTGTTCATGCGGCTATCGGGGATGGGCGGCTACCAGATGGTCGGCTGGCGCGGGCTGATGATGGGCGCGGTCATGGTCACGCTCTGGGTCGTGATCGCGCGGGACCGGGGCCGCGATCTGGCCTTCCTCGGCACCGGGTTCGGGTTGGCGATCCTTGCCTGCCAGTATGCCAACGCGACGCTGTTCAGCCTCGGGATCGCGCATGCGCCGGTGGCGGTGATGCTGCTGGCGGTGGCGACGGTGCCGGTCTTTGCCGCTGTCTTTGCGCGGATCATCATCGGCGAGCCGACGCGCCGCGCCACGTGGATCACCATACTGGCCGTGATGTGCGGCATCGCGCTGGCGGTGTTCGGCGGCCGGGGCGATCTGGCGCTGACCTCGGGCGCGCTGCTGGGGGCGCTGGCGGGTCTGGGTGTGGCGGTGGTGCTGGCGCTCAACTTCGTCATCCTGCGGGCGCGGCCCGACCTGCCGATTCCGCTGCTGATGGGGCTGGGGGCGGCGCTGGCGGGCGTGACCGGTGTGGCGATCACCGGTCCGGCGCAGATGACCCAAGGCACTGTCTGGGCGATCGCGATCACCGGGCTGGTGATCCTGCCGGTCGCGTTCTTCTCGCTGTCGCTGGCCTCGCGCTACACGCATGCCTCCAATGTCAGCCTGCTGTTGCTGCTGGAGACGGTGCTCGGCCCGCTCTGGGTCTGGCTGGGCGTGGGCGAGCGGCCGACGCCGATGATGCTGGCGGGCGGCGTGATCGTGGTGGGCAGCCTTGCCGTGTACCTGTGGCACACGGGACGCCGGCGCATGGCCCGGCCCGCCTGAAAGCGCCCGGCATGTAAAAACGACGCTTTCCGTCGCAAACCGGCATTTAGGGTGCCCGGACGCGGTGTTCTCTGGATCTGTCATCAGACCGGGAGGGCGCGACATGGGCGAGGATCTCAGGCGCAGGACACGCAGCGGCGGGCGCGCCGGCGGCGCGGCGCGGCGCGGCAGTGAAGTGATCCGGCAGATGCCGTGGAACCCGCCGGTCAATATCGATCGCCCCACCGAGCCGCTGGGCCCCGCGGGTGTCGCGGCCATCCATGACGGCGCGATGCGGATTCTGGAAGAGATCGGCATCGCCTTTCTCAACCCCGAGGCGGTGGAGATCCTGCGCGACAGTGGCGGCTGCGAGATCGACGGCGACACCATTCGCATGGGCCGCGATTTCGTGATGGAGATGGTGGGCAAGGCCCCCGCACACTGGACGATCACCCCGCGCAATCCCGACCGCCAACTGACCATCGGGGCGGGGCATATCAATTTCGGCAATGTCTCGTCCGCGCCGGCCTATTGGGACATGGCCATCGGGCGCAAGGTCACCGGCACGCGGGCGATGTGCCGCGATCTTTTGAAGCTCAGCCAGTATTTCAACTGCATCCATTTCGTCGGCGGCTATCCCGTGGAGCCGCAGGACATCCATGCCAGCGTGCGCCATCTCGACGTGCTTTACGACAAGCTGACGCTGACCGACAAGGTGGCGCATGCCTATTGTCTCGGGCGGGAACGGGTCGAGGACGTGATGGAGATGGTGCGCATCGCCGGCGGCCTCAGCCATGCCGAGTTCGAGGCGACACCGCGCATGTATACCAACATCAACTCCACCTCGCCGCTCAAGCATGATTTCCCCATGCTCGACGGCTGGATGCGCATGGCGCGGCGGGGGCAGGGGCTGGTGGTCACGCCGTTTACGCTTGCCGGCGCGATGGCCCCGGTGACGATGGCCGGCGCGGTGGCGCAAAGCGTCGCCGAGGCGCTCTGCGCGGTGGTGCTGGCGCAGGTGATCCGGCCCGGCGCGCCGGTCGCGCTTGGGACATTTACCAGCAATGTCGACATGCGCTCGGGCGCGCCCGCGTTCGGGACGCCGGAATACATGCGCGCCACGCAGATGACCGGGCAGATGGCGCGGTTCTATGGCCTGCCGCTGCGCGCGAGTGGTGTCTGCGCGGCCAATGTGCCCGACGGGCAGGCGGTGTGGGAGACCTCCAACAGCCTGTGGTCCGGGGTGCAGGCCGGGGCGACCATGATCTATCATGCCGCCGGCTGGCTGGAGGGCGGGCTGATCGCAAGCCCCGAAAAATTCGTCATGGATTGCGAGATCCTGCAGCAGATCCAGCGCTACATGGACCCGATGCTGACCGCTACCGGCCCCGACGAGATCGCCGTCGAGGCGATCCGCGCCGTCGGCGCGCAGGGGCATTTCTTCGGCATCCAGCACACGCAGGACCGCTATGCCTCGGCGTTCTACGCGCCGTTCCTGTCGGATTGGCGCAATCACGAGGCGTGGGAGGCGGCGGGCGCCGTCTGGACGCCGGCGCGCGCGCATCAGGTGTTTCAGGACATCATCGCCGGGTTCAAAGCCCCGCCGATGGAGGACGTGATCCGCGAGGAGCTGGCCGATTTTGTCGCCCGCCGCAAGGCCGAGGGGGGCGCGCCCACGGATTTCTGAGGCATGTCGCGGCGTCGGGCATGCGCGCGATCCGAATGTTGGCGCGACCTGCGAACCCGCCCCCGAACACGAGACGCGCGGGGCAGGGCGCGACAATCCGGTATTCGCGATACGCCCCGCGCGTGGTATGCTTACGTGTGGGCATTGGCCCCTAGCGGAGGAGGAATTCGCGATGATGGCACGTCTCACACAGGGTCTGGTCGGTCTTCTGCTGGCGGCCGCCCCCGCGCTCGCCGATCCGGCAGGGCTTTATTGTGCCGGTGACGGGGCGAGCTTCCTGATCGGACGGCACGCGGGCGATGATGCCATCGCGCTGCGGATCTCGAGCTGGCAAGGCATGCACCATTGCGGCATCGAAGGCACGGCGACGGCCGCGCCGGACGGCTGGCTGCTGGTGACCGGGGGCTGCACGCTCCACTTGCGCGAGGAGAGCGACGCGATCGTGCTCGCGGCGTCGCCTCGGGACGCCTGCGCGCAATTCTGCGGGGCGCGCGCGGATCTGAACGGGGTGACCTTTCCGCAGTCGGGCCGGGTGACCGCACGCCCCGATCCATCGCTGTTCGCGCGCGATCTCGGCGAGCTCGATCCCTGCTGAGAGGGGGCCGTCCCGCGGGTCGAGGCACGGATCCCAGTGTCGGGCGCGGATGGCCGCCTGCGGGTTTTCGGGTATTTTTGCCAAGAAGAACCATGGGCAGGGATGCCTCAGGCCGGGGACGCTTCAGGCCGGGGCCTTGCCATCCAGCCAGCGGCGGCAGGCGCGGTCGACGCCCATGTGCAGGCAGAGCGTGAAGATCGCCAGCACGATGAGGGCGGCGAACATCAGGTCGATCTTGGCGCGGCCATTGGCCAGCAGCATCAGGTAGCCCAGCCCCTTCGAGGCCCCCACCCATTCGCCGATGATCGCCCCGATCGGGGCATAGACCGCCGCCAGACGCAGCCCAGTGGCGAAACCCGGAAGGGCGGCGGGCACGCGGATGTGCCACATCAGGCGCGCGCGGTTCGCGCCCATGATCCGCCCGAGATCGAGCCAGTGCTGCGGTGTGCGCATCAGCGCGTCGAAAAACGCCGAGGTCACGGGGAAATAGATGATCAGCAGCGCCATGGCGATCTTCGACCACAGCCCGTAGCCCAGCCACAGCGTCAGCAGCGGCGCGAGGGCAAAGACCGGGATCGCCTGCGAGAATACCATCAGCGGGCGGATCAGGCGGCGCGCCACCGGCGAAGCGGCCAGCCCGATGGCCGAGATCCCCCCGAGGATCGCGCCGAGGGCCAGCCCGATCAGCACTTCGGCCATGGTGATGCCCGCATGCTCGAGGATCAGCGCGCGGCTCGACCAGAGGGTTTCGGCGACGCGGGCCGGCCCCGGCAGGATGAAGGGCGGCAGCGCCGCCAGCGTCACCAGCGCCTGCCAGAGCGCCAGCGCCAGCGCGGTCGAGGCGGCGACGGTGACGATACGGTTCAGGTAGAGGCTTGCCGGGCTGCTCATGGCGCGGGGTAGCCCGCGAGGGCGGCGTCGAAGAAGGCGCGCTCCAGCTGCGCCGTCTCGGTGAAGGTGGCCTCCACGGTGCGCTGTTCGTCCGGGGTCAGCGTGGGCCAGACCCGGTCGAGTTGATCGCGCAGATGCGCCACGACGCCCTCGAACCCCGCGCCGCTATGCAGCGCGATCCATTCGCCGAACCAGAAGGGCAGGGCCTCGGCCTTGTCGGCATGCGGCGCGGCCCAGTCGAGATAGGACCATTCGGCGACCACCAGCACGGCCAGCATCTGCGCGTAGCTGTCCGAGCCGGCGGCGCGGCGCATGATCGCCTGCAATCCCGCCGTGACCGCATGTGCGCGCGCGGGCGTGCCCGCGTCACCGCCAAGCGCCTCGATCGCGCGCAGGAAATAGGTGTTTTCCGGCCCGCAGATCAGCCCGAGGAACTGCGCGCCCGGCACCGCCTCGGGCAGCGACGGCGCGCGCGCGATGGCCGAGGCGAGAAGCCGCACGAACCCGTCGAGAAAGAGATGATCCTGTTCGAGATAGGCCAGCATGCGGTCCTCGGGCAGGGTGCCCGCCGCCAGCCGGTCGGTGAAGGCATGGCGCGTGGCCGCCTGCCAGTCCTCGGCGCAAAGCGATTTCAGGTGATCGGTGGGGCGCATCGTCTACTCCTGATTGGCGGGGGCGCGCAGGCGCGACAGCAATCGTCCCTGGGCCGTGAGGGTGTCGGGATCATCGA
>Ga0307968_1003905_pt1 | contig 12301 bp, 7 predicted proteins | sample OrgLakmetagen650_FD_201834 | JGI IMG/M metagenome (GOLD analysis project Ga0307968, IMG submission 201834) | Saline water microbial communities from Organic Lake, Antarctica - #650 | ecosystem: Environmental > Aquatic > Non-marine Saline and Alkaline > Saline | place: Antarctica: Organic Lake... | reverse complement strand
CCCCAAAACCCCAAAACCCCAAAACCCCGTAGTAGAGTAAACTAGTTGAAGAATACAAATTGGTTAGCAAGTAGTTTATCAAAAAAAATTATTCTGAGTTAGGAAGCTTTCCATCACTAACTTGACTATGATCAACTCCCTTTTCATATTCAACACTCTCTAGGTTAGAAATAGAGTTGTATGCTTTGACCATCTTTACTGTCTTGACTATTCCGACCACAATGCCCACTACTAGTGAGAGAGCAGCAAGGGCAAGAATGATGAACACGATGATGTGCACGTCCTTCTTGGCGTATGATGAAGAGTCTCCTGTCAAGACTTGACCAGCGTTCGTGACAACTTGAGTGGTCATGTCGAGAATTGGGTATCCAAGGTCAAGTGTTCCTGACGACTTCTGAGACTGTAATCTATCACTAAGTTCACTGAGTTCCTTTTGTCTCATCTGAGCAGTGGAGAGACTACTTGTGGCATACCAGTCAATAATAGTTGATCCTTCGGCAACACTAACAATTCTGATTCTGTCTTGTGAGATCCCAAGTGCACTTGTGAGTTTGTCAAGGAATGTAGCTCTACCGTTGTTGTTAAAGAAGTCATTGTAAGATAGCTGCAGTCTGACCATTCCTTCTAAGAAATCTTGGGCTTCAAATCTCACAGTACATCCATAAGTTAGGTAAAATTCATAGATGAATGTTGGCTTGTAGTAGACATTCTCTCCACAGCTTGTTTTGGAGATTGGTTTCAATGCATTTGTGGACGAATCATAATCGTTCGCGGAAACCAATGTTTCTTGACCTCCTGATAGGGTAGCGTAAACATTGTAAAGTCTAGATTGAGAGTAGTCTATAACTACATGCAGCCAGTCTGTTTCTGTTTCACCTCCTTCTAACACATATCTAGAATTCTGTGGCTGAGTTCCAGTGAAATAAATCTCTAGTTTCTCATTTGACTTGACTATACCAGGGAACCTTGAAAGTCTTTTTTGACAAGTGTAGTGACCGTCCCAACAGTGATCCATCATTGTGTTCAAAGTGTTATTGAATTCGTTTGATTTCGAAAGCAAATTGATCGGAGAAAATGTTCTATCTTCTTTGTCGCTGTCAAGAGATTCGAATAAAAGCTGGATAATGTTTTCATTGGTACATACATATGCATTCCATTTAGACACAGCATTACAGTCTGCAATATAAGGAGCAGCTCCATCGTTGTTTGGTATGATCTGGAATGTAGCACCAGAAGCAATTCCAGGGATAGATGTTGGAGTATTAGTACCGATTGCAGAACAAGTTGAAAATTTCAGAATGGCATTATGTGGGGCTGTACATGGGAAAGCTCCTCAATCTTTAATAATAGCCCATGCCTCTGGTGGGTCATATAGATAAGCTACTGCATCGTCATGGACTTCATCAAACACACAACTAACGAATTTATTAACAGGTACATGATCAGCGTTATATGGATTGATTCCAAATATTCTGTGCAACTTACTAGAATCTCAGCTTCTCGAGCCTTGATTCCAATTTTTAAAGATAACATTTGAAATTTCTGCCTCTGTGTACCAATTACCATATCCCATTATTTTTTCATAAGGCAGACTAGAAAGTTTTAATTCTGGTACAAACTTTCCGTGTGCAGCAGCATTTGACAAATGCATTCCATAACTAGCAATACAGAAACTTCCAGAATCAGAAGGTAACAAATCAGTTTGTCCCATAATAGTAGAGTCCTTGATTACCATTTTTGATACTTCAAAGTTACCTCCAATCATCACAGTTACTCCTCTTCCTCAATCAAGTGTCTGAACATTACTCACTTGAATATCACTGTATCCTTGGAAAGTAAAGACACCTTGTTCAATTGTCTTGTATGCTCTGAATCCCTTGAATCCTTGACATCCAGAAAGATTATTGTTTTTAAGTACCCAGGCTCCATGTTGGACTGAATGAGCCAAATTATTTTCGTATGAGACATCTGAATCTGCACATCCAATTGTTGGCATCAGGAATCCAATTCTCTCGCCTCCTCCGACGATGTTGTTCTTAACAATGAGGTTTTTACACTTTTGATACTTGTTACAAAGGTTGAATCCAGCAAGTTCGTCTAACCTCGTCTCAGTTGACCAATATCTAGTTCCTAATCCTGCAACAACATTGTTAGTAATGGTGGTTTGGTGTGATTCCTTCATCCAGATACCACCAATGTGTTGGAAGAAGACTACGTTGTTATCTACTGTGACATCGTCAGCACTTGTGACCATTATTCCAATTCCTAGACCATTGTGTATAGCTGAGTTTGTCACCGAGGATTTAATATCATCAGCTGTGAGTGCATAGTATGATGCGAATCTCACTGCTGCCTTATCAGTGTCGTACTGAGAACAGTTTACGAATTCAACATGATCGATGATAGCATTTCCTTTCCTTTCTACAGATAAAAGTTCTCCGTTTACGAATCCACTATCAACATTATGGGCAGTCACAAGATGTGCTCCCCATTTATCTTCATTAGTACCTTGGATAATAATATTTCTAGATAAGTGTAGGACCTCAGCTCTGATATCAATATCTTCTGTGCCTGAGTCTGTTGCATCTTCTGATCCATAATGTTCGTAGATTAATGATTCAGTTAAGGTAACTTTATTTCCATCGATTCCTGAAATTACACCGAAGTCTCTCTGAGTATAATCTCTCCCACTTGGTGCAATACCAATTTCATCTCCAAGAGCCCAGCTAGTTGGTTCTTCAGCTAGCATTATGAAGTTTTGCCCAGCTGGAGCTGTTGCAGCCAAATGAGTCCATTTAAGATCAACAGTTTTTCCATACATTCTTAGCTTTCCTGTGTTGGCAATTACCTTGTTTCCTCCTTCAAACATCTTGTCATGGAAGTAAATGTCTCTATCGTCTCTTGATCCGTGGAGAGTGAAAATAGCTTTTCCAGTCAGTGGTTCTTCTTCAGTACCGACAATGAGTTCTCCCTTTCTGACATAGATCAAGTAGGATTGCAGATTATAAGTGCTTCCATCATTCTGAATTGTGAGTCTTCCATTAATCTCAATGCTCTTGAATACTGGGGGATCGGTAACATCTAAGACCATGTTCCAAGTGCTCTGGATGATTACTTCGTCTCCCTCAACAGGAATGACTCCGTCTTCACCCTCTACATCTGTCCAACTTGAAGCTTTACTCCAATACCTGTACTCGGCTTCAATTTCCCCATCAGAGGGTAAATCTTTGTTATTGCAGCCTCCAACAGTAATGCATTCATCTCTCTCAAGTACAAATGTAGATTTGTCGTCACTTTGGCCATCCATCTTAAGCATCATGTGTCTAGTGACGTTGTTCATGTAGAAGTCACCCATCGTGAAGGAAGTGTCCATCAGGCCAAGTCTTTCTGCCTTATCTACTGCCTTAGTGCTGCTGTTAGTGGTGCTGTTTGTGTAAGTAAACTTGAATTCCTCTGCTCTTTCAGTATGGTTGAAGTGAATGATGACTCCCTTTGTCTCACCATCCAGCAACTCTGGGTAACTGTATTTTCCATTGACTGTAGTCCAGTCAACTCCTTGCGAAATATGGGCCTTATATTCATAACCAGTGATGACAGGGAATACCAAATTCTTTTTTGGGAGTTGCTTAATTCTGTAATCAAAAGTGGCATAGTTGTTGGTGTTACAGAAGTTGACGTCTGATTTGTACAAGTTATCGTAGAACCCATAAACATCATCAACTGATTCTTCAAGAGTAGTGATTTGGGTAGAAAGAGATGTCATCGTTTCCATTGCTGATGCAGCAGTTGCAGCAGCAGCTTGATCATTATTTTGCTCAGCGAGGTTCACATTTAATGTGTAGCTTTTACTGGCAATTCTATATTCGTCGTACTTTTTGAGTAAGTCTTGCTGGATAGCGTAAATTGAATCCTCTGTACTACTAATATCTGCCTTCGTAGTTGAATCTGAAGTACAACTACTTGGACTTACTGAGTCCAAGTTTCTTCTTGATGATGGAATAACATTCAAGTTGATAATCTTTATCGGAAGATTTTTCAAGGCATTATCTGGAGTTGGATGATCAAAAGCTACTCTTCTTATTGATTGGTCCTTATGGCACATTAGGCCATTTAAAGTATCTTCATGACGACTACATTCGGGAACATCGAGATGCTCATAGTAATGAACGATCCATCTGTGAGTGCTACTTCCTAGTGTACCATCTTCATCATAGATAATCTCTTTAAAAGGCGTACCAAACTTTACTCTTTGTGTTGAGTCAGTGAAGTAAAGGTTCTTTGTGAAATATGTTCTCCCTGCAGCGTCAGTGTCAGGTCCCTCACAGTGAGAGCATGTACCAATGGCTCCCCATCTACTGTCATGATCAAAATTGGCAAATATGGTGTCTTTAATTCTCATCTTCTCAGTTCTCGCTCCTTTTATTCCTCTGGTAGTGCCAGCTTCCCAGTCCGTAACTTGAGCTTCTTCAGAATTATCAGATGCTCCAACAATCAATGCATCTTGGAGATGGTAATCATCTGATGATGTCAACCATGGACCAACCATAGTTATTCCAAACTCAACTCCTGACATTATGTTATCAGCCACTCTGATGTTGTGGAACTTGAGGGCTCCTAGTTCTTCTGCAATAATTCCTGTCCTCTTATTCTTGTAGCTCAAAAAGTCGCTGAAGTCAGTATCGATCGGTACGCTGACTTTTGGGTCTGCTTGTTCTCTTGATTTGTGTGCTCCAGTGGCAAGAGCTGCACATGGATTGGTAACGGGAGTAAATCTGTGGAATATTCTCAGTCCATATCTTCCGTTCGAGTGAGCAACGTTCCCTGTGAATTCTCCAAGCTGTTCAAACTCTGGACACACATTTGGGTCGAACGATGGTCCGGTTGGGTGTTCTTGCAAGTCGAACCAGAATCCATATCTGTCTGATCCAGCAGCATGATTCCCAATGAACTGATTATCAGGATGGGTGATCCAGAATGAAGCTGGTGTCTGATCGGTGTTCAACAACGACCATGATCTTTTTGTTTTTACGGCCAAATTGTTCTTTAGCAAGTTCTTGGTCTCAGCTCCATCTTCAATAAAGAATGTATGACCCATGGTCTCGTAGGCAACATTGTCCTCAATAGTGAGATAGTGGACTCCATGAATTGTGCAGGCTCTGTTGTAGGTGTGATGGATGGCGTTTCCTTTGATGTATGAATTATGAACTGAACCGATCATGTGGAAATGAATAGGGTAACGACCAAGTTGGAAAGCCTGTCCAACCTGAGTAAATTCGGTGTATGAAATTCTACCAGTGAGACTGTCATCTCCTTTTGAATGTAGCATTATGTGGGCTCCATACATATTGTCAACACTGTCGTGGTCAGCTCCTTTGAAGACGACATTTCTGGTGAGAAGACCAACTTCAGCACGCATCTCAAGTGTCTTGGTCTTATCAGAGTTGACTCCATTGCTACCTGTGTAATCTTTAGACCCAGAATAATGTTTGTAAGTAGTAGGTCTGTCAAGAGTTAATATTGTTTTCGCTCCAGAGTTGTCAACATCCATAATTTCAAATTCTTCAGCATGATCTACTTCGAAGTCAGTTGGTGCAATTACGATCATTTCTCCAGCTTCCCAGTCAGTCTTCGTGTTGAGAGTGATTGTATCACCACCTGCTTCTACAGTTGATGCAAGCTCAGTCCATGTATAGTCTCTAACAACACCATGAATGTCAAGTTGGCCTTTTCTGACAAAGATTCCCTTGTTTCCGTAGACTGGAATCTGTGCATCTTCTCTTGTGCCATGCATAGTAATGGTAAGCTTGGAGGTGTACCTGTTATCTTCAGTACCAGCTTCGAATACAGCTCCTTCGCTTACAAAAATGTACCTTGCATCAAATGTTCTTTGATGTGACGAGTCAGTGTCAGGTGCAAAAATCAGTGATCCTTCAACAATTACAGCATTTAGTACATCAGTATAGTCAACATCAACTACAAGTGTTTGTCCTACAGGGATAGAGACCGTATCTCCAGTTTTAGGTAAATATTCTCCACTCCATGTTTCAAGATCCGACCAGTAGTTTGCGTATTTGTACATCAGGGCTTGCATTGATGCATGTCCGTTCTGAGCTGATCCGCTGAACGATAGAACTGTCGATGGGTTTGAGTTGATCGTTGGTCTTGCTCCAGTGGTACACTGAACTTGAGTGCTTGTTGCCTGAGTCACTGAGCAGTCGACTCCATCGATAGTGACAGTGGTTTCACTCTGTGCAGAAGAGAATCCAGTTCCGGTGAATGTGACAGTTTCTCCGCCTTTGTAAGTACCATATCTTGGAGAAATAGAGGTGACTACTGAGGAAGCAGAGTTGGAATAAGTTACTTGATTTTCAAAAGTTTGAGTTTCTCCTCCTGCAGCTGTTACGATAACATCACATGTCTTTGTTGCTTCACTTATATCCTCAACAACATTTCCCCATAATTCAATCTCTCCAATTTGACAGGCTTCTTTGGTAGCAGAGAAAAATCTGAAGTATTGAGCCTTTATCGCTGAATCTGGTTCATAATTATTCCAGCCTTCTCTGAGGTAAGCGTCTGCTGTAAACACATCTGTCCAGGTGGATCCGTCAGATGAGGATTGGAATTTGAGTTTGTCTACAAAGTTAGTCTGTTTGTCTGTCATTCTGTTCATAAAGTATCTGACTTTGGTAAGTCTACCAACTTTGCTTGAGTCAAACATAACCTGAACATAGCAATTATTGTTAAATATAGAGTAAAATCTGGTATTTGTGATACCATCAAAAGCTCTTTGTCCTTCATATTCAGGTAATGAAGTAACAGTTCCTGAGATGATCTGCGCCTCTTCAACTTTGTAAGTATCTAAAGAGTGAGTAGTTGAGTAGTGAGGCACCCATGCTACGAGTTGGTCATTGTTGGACTGATCAAGTCTCAAATTTGCTTCATTTCCACATACAGTAATTAATACATCTCCCTCTGAGGCTCCTTGAAGAATAGAGTTTTGGTAGATGTTCAGTTCGCATCCACCTGCCCATGAGCAAGTAACGGAGTCAGATATGGTGGCAGAGAGAGCAACGGTTTGTACTGAGGAAGAAGTATAAGTAGTCTTATCATCTTTAGAAAACGATACTTGTACATCTATTGCTCCAACCTGAAAGCCATCACTAAATACTACTGAGAAATTGGGAGATGTGCTTATGTCCGTAATTACTGAAATCATACTTCCATAGTGAAGGATTATTGTGTAACCGGTGAGATCTACAATATTCAAGTTATCTACTGTAAGGTCAAGCTGGGTATCACTGTTTGATTTGGTGATGCTAGAAATAGTTGGAGTATTCTCTGTAGTAGTTTCATATTTACAATCATCCGAGTCACTACATGCTAAAGTAATAGAAGATCTTCTTCCATTCTGACTAGAAGTATGAGTGAATATAATCTTCAATGAGTTTGAAGAAATAGAAAGATCTTTCTTTGTGATACATTCTACTGTGGAGCTATTTATAAGCTCAACAGTATTGCAGATTTCGATAGCTGAGTTTCCATTTCCGTACATAACCCTTAGGTTGCTTGAGGAAGTCATTCCTATTCCAATTGTTGATAAAGTGATCTTTTCGCCTCCTAATGATCCGACATGAGGTGAGACAGATTTTAGAAGAGGACTGATTGGAGTAACGATGGTGATAGATGGTAAGTTTATCGAGTCAGTTCTAATAACAATTTCTACTGATTCGCTGTTGTCCATCTTAATCAGCCTGATCTGAACTTCAGTAGTACTAGATGATAATGTTTCCTGTACATATCCATCAATGTAACCGAGGGGGTTACTTCCAAAGTTGGTACCAGTAATAGTGATTACTCCATCTATTGGCGTTACAATGAGACTTGCTTCATCTACTGTTGGGGTGTCAGTATCACTATAAGTGAGCTCTCAGACCCCTCCTCCAAAGTTGCATTTTGACTCGATAGAGAGTTTCAAGAATACCATTACTTCAGATGATCCAGAGACAGAAGCTTTTCCAGCTCTGACAGTAAGTTCAGTTTCAGTTGCTGTCAGTACATCCGAATAGTAGCTTCCAATCATGACAATATTGTCAGAGAGAACAGTTGAGAAGCCTGTACCGTCAATCTTTACTATGTCTCCTCCAGTCGTACTAATTTCAGACTTTGAACCATCTCCAGTAATGATTTCAATAGATTCAATGGTAGACTTAGCGTTGATGGTCACCGAACTCTTGAATCTGACTCCTCCCTGTTCGATGTAGACGTAGTAAATAGCGTTCTTTGGTGACCCTGGGAACCTAGCTGTGAGTTGCTTGCTTGATTGATCGACGGAGTTCACTCTCATGTGAATAGTTGTATCTTCATTCATCAGAATTGCTGTGTATTCATCTGGGTTTGAGCTTGAAGTGGCACTGACTGTGATAACAATGTCTTGTTTCAGGACTGGACAAATAGAGGATTTGTCAACAGAAACTACTGAGTCATCGCTTTCTGTAACTCCGAATGTGCTTGCGTACATTTTTGATTTTCCGTTGAATGCTACAGTCACCTGAGAGTTGTCAGTCATGCCTTGTGGTGAGGTACAAATTATCTTTGAGCTTGTTACAAGTGTAACAATGCAAGATTTATCTCCTGTAAACTTGACAGAAAAATCTGAGAAACTGTTTGCTTCGGTGAGTGTTTGAGGGAAAAATTTTCCAGTAATAATAACAGTTTGACCTCCACTGGTGTGGAAAGCTGGTGGTGTGACACTATCGACCTCAATCTCTACTTCAAGCTTATCAATCGAGCCACTGTTTGCAATAGCACCTTGAGTTGTCTGAACATAAACATCATGGGAACCAGCAATCATGTTGAGGATTGAACATGTTAGTCCTGTAGTTGAGGCAGGTGTAGAAGGATTGATATTACACATTCTGAGTGTGCCTATTGATACATAACTTATCGCATCCTCTGGTAAACTTGTTCCTACAAAACTCATCTCTTGGTATGGAGAGTCAGCAGTTCTTGAAGTTATCTCCCCAGTATTATCTAGAAATACAATATCTCAGGTTCCTGTGGTAGGACAAGCTCCAGTGATATCATTTGACTTTACGACAACCTGTGGTGAAGTCTCTACAGCTCTGACCATATGCCCTGGAATAGTTTCATAAAATGGTGTGTTTGAAGCACTTTTAACAGAGTTATTTTCTGACAACGTGATTCCTAAATCCAAACTTCCTCCAGTCATTGGACTTTCTGGTGAATCGATAATCTCAAGGTTAACATCTGGATGTCCACTGATTCTGTAGTAAAGTTCTTTTCCTTCATTCTGTGAAAAATATTTCTTCGTAACTGCGTTCATTTCTATCTTTCCAATGTACTCTGGAGCAGCATTGTATATCGATCTAATAACGTGGCCAGCAGCGGTACCTGGTGAAATATCTACAGTTTCTGCAGTTGTACTGTTTTCAAGAGGAATTCTGATTCTGTAGCTTCCACTTAATGGAATAGTTGAAGATTCTGTTAAAGACACAGTTCCGGAGACTCCAGTTGTGTCGCTGTAAATCTTTGTCTCTGTAGAACTATCAGCAGAAATTACGTATCTAGCAGTAGTTCTGAACCTGTAGCTGGCAATATCTGCTTCAACAGTTGTTACTTCCCCACTAGCATCTAGGGTGTCTTTCACAACAGATAGAATGTTTCCTAAATTACTTCTGACTGAATTAAAGTAGCTCCTGATTGTATTTCTGAACTCATCTGTAGTGGATTCTGCAGTGAAAGTAGTTGACACACAAGGGCAGTCCTCAGTTGTACATTGAAATACATCAGAGGAAGTAGACACTCCGGTACATTTGAAATTCGAATTCTTAAATTGAAGTCTGTACTTGGCTTCAATGTTGTTTGGTAAAATCACTTGGTATTTTTCAAAAATATGATTTGGATTGATTTCCAAAGCCTTCTGCCCCTTTTGAGAGTTTGCATGTTGTTGTGAAACATCATTAATGGTAAATCCGACTGTCATATGATCACCTCCAGATGTTTCTGTATGTACTACTTTGAAATAGTAATGTTTACCAGCAGTCAATGACTGTTCAGCCGATTTAATAGATGATGGTGTAGGCTCCCAGAAATTTCTCCATCCATTATATCCAACGTTTATGATTTCACTAGCATCTGTCATATCCATATCCGTAGTTGAGAGTTCGACTTGTCATTGGTCGTCACATGATGCATGGAAGATGTATCCTCCAGTTTGAGGAGGTACAAACCATCCTTCAACAACTCTGACTAGTGCGTCGTCATCTGCATCTGAGTTTCTTCTTGCATCGATATCTGTGTAGTAAAGAGTATTGGTAGCAGTAGTACTATCAGTAATCGATGAATAACCACTATATTCTTTTACTCTGGCTCCAGTACCACCAACAAAAGATGTTGCTGAGCTTGTAGTAGTCTTTTCTCCAAGAGTACATTTGAGGTGAGTCATAGTAGACTCGAACACTTCACAGGTAACATCGTCGACCGTTACAGTATTCTTGGTGGGATCCTGATCAAACCCGTCTCCTTTGATAGTGACAATGGCTCCTGGTGCTTTGTAGAAGGAGTTGCTTGACACTTCAGAAATAGATGGAATCGTTCTGACAACATACTCATTCGTTCCATCATAAGATTTGGCTAAGTCATGGACAAGATATTTTCCAGTCGCGCCAATAATGGTGAGATCATTAGAGGATTTGGCTAATCCTCCTCCTGCTGTTCCGCAAATTTGATAATTGCTCCATGTCGAGTGGGCAGCAACGTTTTGCTCATCATATGTGTCAAACTCCATAGTATATTCTCCTATCTTAGCAGATAGGTATTGTTCTCTGCTTCCATCAAATGAATAATCGGAGAATACATTGAAGCAGATGTCTTGGCCTGCAAAGACAGTTGATGGGTAGATTCTCATGATCTGGGGAGTGAAGCTAATTCCATAAGTGATTGTACAATGGCTTGCTGTGTCACAGCTGAGTATTTGTGTTGCTCCATTTGTTGATGGTCCAGCTACAATAATTTCACTAGATAATGAAGTTAACATGGATCCAATTGCTTCTCCGAGTAAAGTAGTCAAGCTAGGGACTTCGTAGTAAATAATTCCTCTTGAAATATCACTGTTAAAGTTAAAATCTTGATTCATAGAGGGTCCAGGATAGGTCACGGTCGTTGATCCTATGGTTTGCTTAAGGAACACGCTTTGGTCTTGGGCAGTGCTGGTGAAACCTTGTCCTAAGATTTGCATCGGACGTTCTCCTAGCAGGGAAACGTACGTAGTGCAGTAGTCTGATGATGACTGGTAGTCTCATACTCCAATCAAGCTTACATCATCAGTTGCATGAGCTCCTAAAAGAGAATTAAATATGCATTTTGTATGATTAAACAGACTAATGGGAATTATAAGGTATTACCTCCACTGTACGATAATTAATAGAGAATTATATGCATTTCATTAAGTTATTATCAAGTTTTCTAAGTTAATTTCTCATCAGATTCTTAAAATTTTACAACAGTTTCTTAAAATTTTACAACAGTTTCTTAATTTCTTGAACAAAATTTGCAGCTTATCAAATTATTCATGCAAAGAAAAGAAATAACAAACTCATGAGAGCTTGGAGATTTCGGAAACTAAAAAGAAAGCTTCATCTGGGATGAGAACAAGTACTTCACAGACATGAAGAGCCTTATAAATTTGTATCTGAGACTCAGATAAGTAAGAAGTATCCGTACCAAAATGTATAGTCTAGAAGGTGATGAAGCAAAACATCTTCTGATGCGCCATTTAAGAATAACGAACCACTAATACTAATGATGGCTAATAATTTATTTAGAAATCTTAAAGTCTTGGTCTAAATCCTGACCTTAAACTTTTACCAAAAATTGATAAAAAACGGCTAGTTTCAGTATGAGGGAAGAATGAGACATTGATGATGTTGGCTTCAACAACTTTAACAATCAAAATCTTGGTTGGTGACACAAATATCTGGAAATAAAAATATCTTTTCTTGAATTATGAACAATAAAATTAGATTTTGTGATTAAGATTGCAATATTTACTCACCTTTGAATAATCCTTGGATGCTCAGCAAAAGTATCAGGCATGCAACCCATTTATAGGTGGGTGCAGCGTTCTGGTTGAGTCTTCGTCTTCTCTGTACCGTCTGCTTTCACAGAGGCTTTCATATCTCTTCCATTTTAGAAATGCTAAATATAATTTATGAATATGACTTGCGATTAAATACCAAAACACTTGGCGTCATAGGGGTTTTGGGGTTTTGGGGTTTTGGGG
>Ga0307968_1003904_pt1 | contig 12304 bp, 9 predicted proteins | sample OrgLakmetagen650_FD_201834 | JGI IMG/M metagenome (GOLD analysis project Ga0307968, IMG submission 201834) | Saline water microbial communities from Organic Lake, Antarctica - #650 | ecosystem: Environmental > Aquatic > Non-marine Saline and Alkaline > Saline | place: Antarctica: Organic Lake... | reverse complement strand
GGGTGTGTGTGTGTGTGTGTGTGTGTGTGTGTGTGTGTGTGTGTGTGTGTGTGTGTGTGTGTGTGTGTGTGTGTGTGTGTGTGTGTGTGTGTGTGTGTGCTTGTGCGTGCGTGATGTGTGTATGTGTGTGTGTGTGTGTGTGTGTATGTGTGTGTGTGTGTGTGTGTGTGTGCACGTGCGCGTGTGTGTGTGTGTGTGTGTGTGTGTGTGTGTGTGTGTGTGTGTGTGTGTGACGCAAGCTTGTGCAAGCGTCAAATCACCTGGTCCTTGTTGCATATTTGTGCCTCACTGAGAGCGATGGAGCACATCGTGTGCCCAAGTGCAAATGCATAGGAGTATTTGTGGCTTGAAATTGTGGGGCCATCTTGGCTGTACTAATTACAATTGTAAACAATTATTTACATAAACGAAGTAAAGTCAAAGTACATGGTTACAATTGAACTGTTTTGAACTGGCTTAAGGCATGAGCGGGGAAGGGAATCTCCAGGACACACACTCCCAGTTAGGGTAGGGGTGTCACCTGAACTGACACTCATTGAAGAGACCGAGCACGTGCACGCACGCACGTGCGCACACAAACATACACAAGATACACGCACACGCACACGCACACGCACATACATACATACACACACAAACACAACACACACACACGCACACACAATCACAACACGCACACACACACACGCACGCACGCGCACACATACACACACATATGCACACACACACACACACACACACACACACACACACACTCACACACACTCACACACACACACAAACATACACACAGATACACGCACACGCACACGCACACGCACATACATACATACACACACAAACACAACACACACGCACACACGCACACACAATCACAACACGCACACACACACACACACACATACACACACACACATACACACACACACACACACACAAACACACAGACATACACACATACACACAAACGCGTCGGCGCAGGAGCTCGCTCCCCTCCCTGCCTTTTGACATAATCTATGACATCCTGTCCAAAATACCCTCGTCATCGCTGCCAGCGGCCAGGGCTTCCTGCAAGGCATTGCGGCAGGGTGCGGCAGGCCTCATCCACCGTTTGAGGATCGACTATTCCTCTCTGCAGTCCCCCTTCTTGTTCTCCTCGAACCCAGATCCGTGGCTGAGGTGAGCCACATGCGCCGCCTGGCACGCACATGCTGTAGTGCTAATGGTGTGGTTGTGGGGATGCGCATGCATGTATGAGAGCATGAGAGCGTTAAAACTGGAAAAAAGGTTAGCACCTTCAGCGCTGTGCACAAAAATTCAGCACGGCACTGCAGTATGCTAGCCACCGCAACTTAGTGCTGCCGGCTTGGCTACTCTGGAAGTTCAAAAGCCCCAATTCTGCTTCCTTGCAAACTGGTCACTGGCTGAAGCTCCTCCACGCTCAGCAAGGGTGCGCTACTCCTTCAGATTCTTTGAGCCGCCTCGCCAAAAGCACAAAAGCCTGTGTCTCTACAGCTCATTCCTGCATTGTCTTGATCGTGCTGGCTGCTACCCCTGCCAGCAAAGCTTTCTCCGTCTTCCTTTTTTCCATCCTGTTGTGTTGTTGCCGTTTCTCATTAATGATTAGCTTGCAAGGTCACAGGAACGAGAGCCACAAGTACCAGCTCTAGGGAATCGTGCTCACTACCTTATTGCCCATCTACACCCAAAGAGACTTCCTTCTCTTTTTATATAATGCACACACATACATGCACACGTATACACGAACGCTCACGTGCATACACATGCACATACTTACACGTGCACACGCCCATTTGCATACGCACACGCACACACACATATGCCTTCCAGCTCTGTGACACGCCTGGAGCTATACAGCAGTGGCACAAGGCTGCGCCTTCCCTCCCCCACGTCCCTCCTCTGTCCCAAGCCCCAGCAACACAGCGTGGAGGCCTACGCCCTGGATGGGTAAGCTCACTGTATTATCCTACCCCCTTCGCACCCTGCGCCAGTATGAAGGGTTAACAAGAACAACCCAATCCAATTTTAGCAGCAAAGCCCGCGATGACGCGCCCTGCTACGACGTGTTTTACAGCAACCCCTAGCATTATGTCACCAATTACCCTTTGCGACGAGGCGGGCGCCTTAAGGGTGGCATTGAATTTGTAGCCTTGCGTAGCCTTACTTGTAGTTAGCTCTGTTGGTCTTGAAACTGTAGGTGGACTCAAAAGCGCCGACAGGTCAGTAGTGTTGCCGTAAGTAGGGTTGCCGCCAAAAGGTGATGAAGTTGTGACAAGGCTATACTAGGATTGTGCTTGGGAAAGGCTGACCGGTAACGTGAGAGGTGTTTGCTGCCGACAGTAACGTCTCCGTTTTCTTAAACCATGCTCATGATGTGGTCACAGCTTGCGTATTATTATTAACATCCAAAGATGCACGCAGTGCGTTGTGATCAAGACGGGCGTGGGAAACGTGGAGGTATTGCAGCCGAGCCTTGTATGATTCATGTCGCTCGCTGGTTGGTTGTGCCCTCTGGTGATGCATGACATATATTTCGGGTTGGCCACAACCGTATATACGCACCGTATATGACCGTATATTTGGGGATTTCTGTGCCAACAATACCGTATATACACAGAGGGGAACGACTGACCCCCCAAATGGGGGTGTTTTTCGAATGTTACCAGAGTATGCGGGCTATCGTTTGCTACAGTCAAACTTGGCTCAAAATGGTAGCCCATGCCACAACAGCAGCAGGGCAGTTGAGTTTCATTGAAGCAAACGTGGGCCCTTATGCCTAATTGGCCGCGGTGTGAACCCTACCTTTCAAGCACCCGTGTACTGGATCTGACCAACCGCTGCACCAAATCATGTCATTAAAATTGCATTTGACTTTATTTTGTGAATAATATCATTGCAACAAAATTGAGAAGAAAAGATCCAGTGGTTGGCGAGATACAGAATTCCAGCCATTTCCCTTGGAGAAAATCAGCCAAGAAGGCGCCAAAAAGGTTATTTTTTGACCTCCTTGTATCCCATTTTTGAACATGCAGGATAGTCGCATGGTATAAGGAAGTCATAAATACCTAGTTTTGGGAATGAAAAATGGTCCCAGGGCGGAGCTGTGGGCCCATTTGAGGTGATCTGAGGCCAGAAGTGTGATCTGGGGTCATCTGATGTTCACCATTTTTTGGTGAACGTGATCTTTCTTGACATAATTTAGGTTGACATGGTTGCAAGTGGGAAAGAAAATCAGGAAGGAATTTTTCCTGCAATTTGGCCAGTCAACCCCCTCTGGTATATACAGATATACACCGTGCAGATATGGTTCTGGCCAACCCTACATACGATGGCACGCTTAATCAGCAAGCAACAGAAACAAAGCAACAAATCCTAAAGTCACAGCAGATCGAATAGGGCATCCTTTTACAATACGTTTGCGGAAAGAAGGAGTTGCTAAGGCACCCTAGCCAGGATGCATGCTCCTTGCTAGTAGCCGGAGCTTGCCTGTGCAATCTGGCAGTGTGCTCCCAGATCTGAAAGCATCCTCTAGACACGCCTTGCAAACATTCAAACGTTGGATATCACACATTTTTCTCGCAGCTGTTCTTTGCCTTCGTGTGCGGATTTGCAAGTGATGGCTGATAGTGTCAGGCTGAGGCTGATCACAAGTGATAACCAGAGTTGCTGCACTTTGCCTCACAGAGGAGGGAATGCAAGCAAAGAGTAAGAGTGGGTCGGCCCTTCTTGGCCCGCAGTTGCCTTGTGCCTAAGCTTGAGGAAGCAGCATTTCCTGCAGCAACCCTTTACGACTGCACACATATTTCCTCTCCCATCCCCTTATAGTGTGCCTCCTCTCATTACCTGTATGTATATGAGTTTGTGCGTATGCGTGTGTGTGTGTGTTTGTGTGTGGCGTTTTTGTGCTGGATATGCTTGGGTACCAATACTTAAGCAAGGGTTGGACCTAACACATCTGCCTACCTTCCTTCTTGACTGAAACTCTACCTATATTCCATTTGCACACACACACAGGATCCTGGGCGCACTCCAATATGAGGCCCACGTCATTGCAGCGCACGCTGCTGCACGCTCCGCTGCACGACACGCACTTGCTGCACGCGAAGCAAAGACCACTCTACGCAACAAGGTGTGTATGTGTATGCGCGTGTGTATGTACGTGTGTGCGAACATGTGTGGTGTGTGCTTTTGCGTCTGCATTTAGGCGCTAATACTTATCCAATCCTTCCTGTGCCATGTCTTTTGCGCAGGTGTTGTCATGCACCAATAGCTGTTTCTTTTTCGCTGAACTTCTCACGCAAACACATGCCCCTCCCCATTCCCCTTTGTCTTGCCAGACTTGCTGCACAGCTCCCTACTCCGCTCATGGCCAAATGCAATCCCAAGCTTTTGTCAACAGCACAACAGCAGTAGGCGCAGCAGCAGCGGCGGCAGCAGATCTGGCAGGTAACACAGACACAGGGGATTGTCTCTTTTATCATGGATCCAGGATGCGAGTATTTAAACCCTAATTTCTCAGAAGATCCCAGTCAGCATAGAAACAGAAGACCGCACATGGCTGAGTGCAAGAAGGTATAGTGCTTGCCTCTATGAGCACAGCTGGCGCTTGGTGATTGCCACCACCACCACCACCACCACACCGTACATCCAACCCTGTGTGCCCAAGCTTGCAAGAATATATGCTCTGTGTTACATCATATGTTCTTATGTTGCTACCTGACATTTACAACTTGCGTAGAAGCACACCTTAGCTCACATTTCCATGCATCTGTCTGCCCCAGTACATGGAGACATCCATACACACGTCTATTCATGTACAGATACACAGTCATGTATACCTACATATACATGGACACACACACAGTTTTGCACACACCTGCACGCATACACATGCGCACACACACCTGCACGCACACACCTGCACGCACACACACACGCACACACACATACGCATAAACACCACCACTTCTGGAGAAGTAAGTACTTGCTCCCACTTATGCACTCATGCCCAGGATAAGTTCATCATGTTTGTCCACTCCTACTGTGAAAATTGTGCAGGCCAAGAGGCCACAATCGCAGCAGACCATGCAAGTGCAGCAGCCGCACACGGCCCCAGCTGCCTGATCTACGTTGCTGCAGCTTGTGCATGTGCTAGCGCAGCTGAAGCAGCAGCTTGCTCTGCAGCTGCAGCGGAGTCCACTGCTGTAGTGTTTGGCCAGGTGCATACGTTTTTGTGTTCATATTTGTGTGTGTATGTGTGTGCTTGTGCAGGTGTGTGTGTGCGTGTTGTGCGTGTGTTTGTGTGTTCTTTTGTGTGTGTGTGTGTGTGTATGCATCGCCAATGCACAGCATCATACGCGCCCACATGCATCAGGACAAGCACGTGCAAGGAAGCATACATATACCACACACATAAATACACATAAACTACGTTCACAATCTCATTATCTTTCCCATCTGACACACCGATTTCCACACACACACACACACACACACACACACACACACACACACACACACACACACACACACACACAAACAGAGCCAGGACTCTATACTGAGGTACACGACTGGAGCGTCTGACGCCAAGCAGCTTGCCCAACAGGCTGTAAACATAGCCACCACAGCATCGCACGTGTTGTCAGCAAATGCTGACATTCACAGCAAGTCCGATGTCATCGAGTCCACAAAACTGTCTTTTGTGGCTGCTAGACAGGCAGCAGCAGCGGCCACAGGTGTGTTTGTGTGTGTGTGTGCATGTGTGTGTGCGTGCGTGTATGTGTTCCTGTTTATACATGTGCACGCATGTGCATGTGTGTGCGTTTGCCCCTCTTCTGTCGTCTGTCCTTTTCCCAGATCTCTCAATTGACGGCACCCTGCCCAGCAGCCAACCACGCCTTGTCCTGCCTCTAACAAAGACCTGCCTTCTTTCTTAACATCTGCCACTTTTGCCTTCTCTCTTCTTTCTTCTCTCTCCCTCTGACATCACACATTCACACATTTGCCTTTCACCATGTCCTATTGGACAAAGTAAAACACTCGCTCTCTCCCCCTCCGCACCCCCCCCCCCCTTCACAAACACACACACATCACACTCACAGGCTACGCGGCCATCGCTGCCCAAGCAGGCTACTTTAGTGGCCAATTGACTGCTCCAGCTTTCGCTGCCGACGCTGACATGCACTCCAGCCTGAGCACGCGTGCAGAAGAGGCAGCCAAACAGGCAAAGACGACGTGTGAGGCTGCAGCGTGTAGGTTGAGGGCAGGGGCAGCTGGGTCCCCTTTGGTTCCAGCACCATTGCACAGACCGCCACACGCAGCAGCGGCAGTGGCAGCGTCAGTGGCAGCAGCAGGGGCAGGGGTGTCTGGAGGTGGCGGAGGGCCTAGCACGTCAACCACAGTAGCGGTAGCAGCACCAAGAGGATCAGAAGCAGGGCCTGCAGCATTGGGGCACCTGCCGGAGCTGTCCTTGGCGCACAAGCAAGTGGGTCAAGTGGGTTAGTGCACAAGCAAGTGGGTGTCTGGTGTCGAGTTGTGGGTGGCCTTGACTGCTTTGTGCATTGATATATTGATATGCATGGCTGGCACTGTCCATGGTGCACAGGCAGGTGGGTCTCTAGTGTCGGGCTTTGGGTGCTTGTTTCCTTGGCAAGCTTTGTGCCTTATATTTTTCTCTATGATCTGCCGCTTCGTTATGTTTGCTCCCTGCAGCCTGGACATGCTTTGTGCTGTGTTTAGCTGCCTCAATTGGCAAACACACACACAGTTGCCCATATATATGTTATATGTACATTTGCACACACTCCCACACACTTACAGCCCACACACACTTTCAGCCCCCACACAATTACACACTACGAATGCCAATACTTGTCGTTCAAGCATGCCTGTTTGTTAAAATGTACAGGAATTCCTTAGTTGCTGGCCTTCGGTGCAAGAGCTGGCGCTGGATACGCTGCCATGCTTATCCAGGTATGTTATGTCACTACTGCGTACATCCAGTTCCTGCTTCTAGAGATGCTTGCTTCCAGATGCTTGCTCCAGAGATGCTTGCTTCAGAGATGCTTGCTTTAGAGATGCTTGCTCCAGAGATGCTTGCTTCAGAGATGCTTGCTCTCAGGGATGCTTGCTTCCAGAGATGCTTGCTTTCAGAGATGCTTGTCCAGGCATGTTATGGCACTGCTGCGTACTTCCAGATGTGTCTAGTACTTTTATCCTTCAACTGTTCATGTTTCAAACGGTGCTTGTTTATGCAAACACCTTAAAGCAATGGTGTATAGGTATGGTGCCTTTGATGATGCCGTGTTTTTTTTTATCATGGCCCCCCCCCCTAACAAAGAGAGTTCTGCTCATATTTGTGTCCTTTTTGTCCGCTTCCATGCCTTGATAGCCTGAATTTTCGTCTGAATCACATGGATGCTCACACTCACTCAACCGTAATGTGCTGTGTCAAGATAAAAGTGACCGGTCCTTTCTGCAAGCGTGATTTGTGGCAGATATTAGCAAGAAAAACAACGCCCGCAGCGAAAGTTACCTCCCACATTCAGAGCTTGCTGATCGTCAAGCCTAACAACATCTTGCGATGTTTTACTTGCCGTTCTTGCTGTGACCTGCGTCCAGGTCGCTCATAGCAACAGTCAGCAACAAGCCCCTTCCTTGTGACTTGCTGTTTTATGACCACAAGCGTACCTCACAAAGACATGCACACACCTTTTTGTATGTTTCAATGGTTCGCCGCAGGCCACTGGAGGCCCTAGTGCCATCATCCTTTCCCCGTCTGCGTCGTCTTGAACTTTCCAGGTGTGTGTCCGTTGTCCAATCCACTGGCAGACCATACCTGTAGGGTTGGCCAGAACCATACACATCACACATTACGCATTTACGGTGTTTATACAATGGCTTTGGCTGGGGAATCACCATACATACGGCCGTGTACGGTGTGTATACATATGGCTCTGGCCAGCCCTACACACCTGAAATTTTACACCAGCTCCTCCACACAGAGTGATTTTCATGCACAGTGCAGCAAAATGTTGGAACACGCAGCATTGTCCTTCCCGCGTCTGCACTGATTTGAACTGCCAAGGCAAGAGCAGGGCCTTTGGTCTGCCTGTCAGGCAGCTGACCCTTGCCAATCATTGCCTAACTACATATGTGAACAATGCCTGACTCGTCAGGCTTTCTTAGCTCAAGTACCTGATCTGCTTCCTCCAATATTTTGCTCTCATGAATCTGAAGCTGCCAGGGTCGGGATAGGGTGCTGATTCAGACGCATGCAGGCTTTGTGGCTCTCGAATTTTTTAAACGATTGCCTGGCTCTGTTAAGTTAGCAAGGCAGTGAATCGAGGTGCCAACAACGGCAAAATCACCAACGGCCGATGCTTGGTCGAAACTTTGGCCTGTCCATACGTGAAACTAATGTTCATCCAGTCTTTTGTGGATGTAACCACATGTGCATGCGCGCTGAGGGTCCTCTCTGTTTATCTGTGTAATGAATTGATGCAGGAGCTACTTATATGTGCGCGGAGGGTCCTCTTTGTGTGTGTAAATTGGTGCAGGAGCTGTGTAAGTGAGCGTGGAGGGTGTTGTCTGTGCGATGAATGGTTTGCAAGGGTCCTTGGAGTGCACTCTCCTGAGGCCAATGGTGTTACTATCCTGAGGCCAATGGTGTTACTACCCTGAGGCCATGGTGTTATTATCCTGAGGCCAATGGTGTTGCATAGGTGATTGAGCAGACCTACAAAAGGAAAGAGAGGGATGAGAGGGATGTGCAGCAGAACGCCATCTCCTGACAGGGCAGTGTTTGGTACACGTATGGGGCTAGGTGCATGAAAGGGATGTGTACGCGTGTCGTTTGGAATCCTGGAAGGCCTAAAAGTTCATCGACACCTGGTTTTAAAGTGGCTCTCCTCTCTATAGTAGATTTGTGTGCGCGATGTGGTAACGACTGCCTGGTTTTCTATTCTATTCCATGAAGTTGCCCAATACCCACCTACTTTCCACCGCATGTGTATGCAAATGCACAGGCTGTCTGCTGAGCCAATGCAAAAGGCCCCCCTTTGGGTAGCGCTGGCCCGGTTGACCCAAATCAGGGAGCTCTTTATTACGGTGGGTTTGTCCAAGTGCCTCTATGCTACCACAGATAAACGTGGTTGTGTTTGTGTGTGCGTGTGTGTGCTGGGGGGGGCGGCATGTGCGTGCGAGCATGAGTGTTTATGTTCATTCGAGTGTGTTTCTTTGGTGCAAAATAAGCCTGCAATCAGCAGCAAAGTGAGTTGTGGTAGGTAGGGCTCCAGGACAGGCAGCAGTTGCTCATAAATTAGTTATTATTATTACGTAGTTATTATTATTACGCAGTTATTATTACGTATACCAATATCGACCTAGCACCCCAACATGTTCTTGCATACCGGTATTCACTGTTTCATGAACGTCGGTAAGAAATGCCTTACACTTTGGACGATTGACAAACAGGGCTGGGATTTGAAGCCTGAGGATCAACGAGGACTTGCCAAGATGACACAGCTGACCAGCCTCACACTTGCACACTCTCAAAACAACGGTGAGTGGTGGGTTGCAAAGTGTGTAGGCATGTTCAACGGCCAGGTTGAAACCTTGTGCGCTCCCTCAACGAGGCGATGAAAAGGCGCAAGTTTTTGGAAATGCAGGAAATGTAGTTAGGCTTCAATTTCAGTAACGTAACGTCTGATGGAAAGGTGCAAACGTTTGGAAGTGCAGGAATTGGTAGTTAGCCTTCAATTTCAATAACGTAACGCCTGATGAAAAGGTGCAAGTGTTTGGAAGTGCAGGAATTGTAGTTAACCTTCAATTTCAAAAACGTAACGTCTGATGAGAATGTGCAAGTGTTTGGAAGTGCAGGAATTGTAGTTAGCCTTCAATTTCAATAACGTAACGTCTGATGGAAAAGTGCAAGTGTTTGGAAGTGCAGGAACTTTAGTTAGCCTTCAATTTCAATAACGTACGTCTGATGAAAAAGTGCAAGCGTTTGGAAGTGCAGGAATTGTAGCTAGCCTTCAATTTCAATAACGTAACGTCTGATGAAAAAGTGCAAGTGTTTGGAAGTGCAGGAATTGTAGTTAGCCTTCAATTTCAATAATGTAACGTCTGATGGAAAGGTTGCAAAGCTGCTGCACCAGTCCAACGGCCGGGGCTGGTTTTCGTCGTTGCACACTTGTCACAAATGGTTATATTTTGTTTAGAACTATCCGAAGCCTGGGTTTGGCTCTCATTGCCGCACATTTTCAACGCAATCGTAATAGGGCTTGTCTTGCATTCGATTTGGCCTCGTCAGCAAACAATGTAAGCTGTAGCCAGGCAACCGAACAAGGGACCTTTGCCTTCCCCAGCTACTGTCATTCGTTCATTCCCTCTTTGCAAAACTGCCTACCCCCAACACATCACCTAATGTGTTTAGGTAGCCATTATATGCTTCTATTCATTCTTAATACAATATGTTAAACTACCCTGCCCCCTCTTGTACAGGGGAGGGTCTGTGTTGCCTCAGCCTCCTCACGGGCTTAAGGTATGTATGTGTGTGTTTGTATGGACAGATGGATGGATGGATGGATGGACGGACGGATCTACTTGTGTGCTGTGGCTGTGCTTGGAATTAGCTCTCTCTCTCCACTATGGATGGATGCTTTTTGTCCTATCAATAAATTGAGTGTGTGTCTGCTTACACTGCCAGGCAACGACACATGCGTGCTTGTTAGCATTTTCCCAATCAGGCTGCCAGCTGAACCGCTGGCCTAATGTGTAACAAGCCGGAGATACTTCCTGTTTCAATACTATTTCAGAATATGTTCCTTGCTCGACTGAACCTTGTCTCAGGGACCTCTGCCTTGACACACTGCGCTACGATGCGACCATTCCCCAAGAATTCTGTGGTCTGTCAAAGCTTAGGTACGAGCATCATACTGAGATTTATTGTCGTATAATTCATTAACATACCTTACCGATATCACTCCGGGTTAATTACGTCTTTTGCCTTCCAGGGTGGTTCCGGTATCGTTTAATAGGTATATATTCTTTTTGAGGCTCCGGGTTTGGGATTGGCAAAAATAAAGTTTGGTGGGTGGACGAACAGAGAGGAGTTGGCTCTTTCGCTCTCCCTGCCCCCCTCCTAACCCAGTCAAAGCTCCAGCTCCCCTGCCACCATGACTCATGCACACACATGCGCACACATGCACATTTAGCAATACAGGCAACCAAGTGCACGCATTGGCATAATAGGCACGCATACATGCACAAGCTGACATGCGTGCTTGAATGCGCAATTGCAAGTGCGTGTCCACATGCATGCATGCACTTCACACACGCAAACACACATCAACACACACACTCTCACACACACATATAAACACACACACGTAAACAGGCACATGGAAATGCGCGCACATGCCCATACTAACACAGATACATACACACACATGCGCAAGCGCTGGGCTAAACTCCCCTTAAGGGTTGGTGTGGGAATGGCAAAAATTTTTTCAAGGGTCCGGGGTTACCTGTGGTTACTTTCAATATTTATGAGATTTGGGTTCTGAGGTGAGTGAGTACGGTAATTTACGGTATCCTCCGCACCTCACACAAACGTGTGTGATGCGTTACTTGGTTGCCTTGGTTATTTGGAAGACTGTATTGCAAATGTGTCCTGGCTTTGTGAAAGCTGTTTTTTAGTGCCCTTCAATCTAGCCCCTTGCATTAAGCAGCCTTCAGTGTCTGTTCTGATTCCTCAATGCTCCACTTTAGACTACGAACAAGCCCACAGACAAGGCATTGTCAGACATAATTTGCTTGCTGTTCTGTTCGGTTCTTACCTTTTTAGTTGCAAGTATCTAGCATGACACAACAATGCATGCATCTATCCCCCCCCCCTCGCCACAGGGACCTGACATGCTTACGCTTCCAGACTGTGGGCCCCTTGTACGACGAAGTCACCTCCCTTGTTGGCCTACCTTTGATCGCGTTTGAGGTGTCAAATCATTTTGAGGCATCCTTGCCACAGGCCATAGAGAGGTGCGTCAGGAGGGTGTCGTTGCTTCTGTTTGTGTCTTCTCCAGTGCAAGAGCCAAATCGAGAGAGAGAGAGAGAGAGAGAGAGAGAGAGAGAGAGAGAGAGAGGGAGAGAGGGACACAGAGAGAGAGAGAGAGAGAGAGAGAGAGAGAGAGAGAGAGAGAGAGAGAGAGAGAGGGACAGAAAGAGAGAGAGAGAGAGAGAGGGACAGAAAGAGAGAAAGAGAGAGAGAGAGGGACACAGAGAG
>Ga0307968_1003901_pt1 | contig 12310 bp, 11 predicted proteins | sample OrgLakmetagen650_FD_201834 | JGI IMG/M metagenome (GOLD analysis project Ga0307968, IMG submission 201834) | Saline water microbial communities from Organic Lake, Antarctica - #650 | ecosystem: Environmental > Aquatic > Non-marine Saline and Alkaline > Saline | place: Antarctica: Organic Lake... | reverse complement strand
CTCCTGGGTGCGGGATTGAAAAACGGGGATTTTTGGCGTATTTTGGAGCCTGTCAGGCAAAAACCCCTGTGCGAGGTTGGTGTAAATTAAATATTTCCAGGGTGCGGGGTTGATGCGGGAGTGTGAAACTAAAATATTTTTTTGGGGCTGCAGACTGAACCCAAGTCTGTACGGTATTATTATTATTATTATTAATATGCATTTGGCTTCAGGCTAGCAACGCAGATGGGCACCTTAATTCATCCTGTATATTTCGGAGGACTGCCGGTACCAGGTACCTGCCGCTCGAATCCCCATCTTACGAGTGCTGTGCATTCGTACAACCTTCTGCCATCTCCTCTTGACTTCTTGATTGTTTTGGGAGTAGCCGTCCTCGAGGACACCCACTCTACGTGCTGTTTGGAGGGGGGCGTCCTAGTCTACGCGTTTGTTTGTTATTAGTTCGCGTGCCTCGCACCAGGTTGGCCGCCTCTGTGTGCTCCCCACCGGCATCACATCCATCTTGCTCTGCCTGTTTAAGCAGGCTGTGCGAAACTTTAGGACCAGTCCTTGCCATAAAACATTGCCCTTCTCATGCTCTTCCCACTTATCTGCTTCACCTGTTTGTGCACTGTGGACCTCTTACAGCAATATTTTCATCTGTATGTACAGTGCTCCTCATAAAGCATCCTTCACCTTTTTGTGCAGTGTGCTCCTCATAGAGCATCCTTCACCTGTTTGTGCAGTGTGCTCCTCATAAAGCATCCTTCACCTTTTTGTGCAGTGTGCTCCTCATAGAGCATCCTTCACCTGTTTGTGCAGTGTGCTCCTCATATAGCATCCTTCACCTATTTGTGCAGTGTGCTCCTCATAGAGCATCCTTAACCTGTTTGTACAGTATGCTCCTCATAGAGCATCCTTCACCTGTTTGTGCAGTGTGCTCCTCATAAAGCATCCTTAACCTATTTGTGCAGCGTGCTCCTCATAAAGCATCCTTCACCTGTTTGTGCAGTGTGCTCCTTATAAAGCATCCTCTACCTGTTTGTGCACTGTGCACCTCTTATAGCAATGCTTTCACCTTGCAGCACCTAGACCTTCCAATGCTCTCCCTTTTGCTCACCACACTTGCATCACACTCGTCTCGCTATGCATGACAACGCTTGCCCAAACTATCGTCTTTATGTATGCATATATGTGTCTTTGTCTTTGTAGGCCTCCAGTAGAGCAGTGTTTGCAATGGCAGCTCCTTGCCCCGACTGCACCCAACACCTGCCCTGACAACGCTCACCTCACTCGCCATCTCCACATCTAGATGTATATAAATGCATTTATGCATATTCGCGTACTTGTCAACGGAAGTTGGACTTCCTAGAGGAGTGTTTGCGATGGCGGCACCTTGCCCCGACTGCACCCAACAACTGTCCTGACAGCGCTTGCCTCACTGGTCGTCTCCACTAATGTCTACATTTAAATGCATTTATGCGTATTTGTTTATGCAGGCTGGACCTCCTAGAGCAGTGTTTGCATTGGCGGCACATTGCCCCGACTGCACCCGACACCCTTGCCTCGTACCCCTTTGATGCCTATGACCCCTTCATCATTGAAACCGCCCCCCACGTCTTCTTTGCTGGAAACCAGCCCGAATATGGGACACGCACCGTAACAGGTGTGTAGCACGCTCGTTTGTGCCTGTTTTTTTTTTTGTGTGAGGACAGATCTGCATGACTTGTTTGATGATGGTGGTGTATTACATAGGTCAAGGGGAGATAGCCAACTCCCTACTACGAGGTTGAAACGAACTGAAAGTTGCTAAATAAAAAGGAAACAAGAGAGGCAGGCTGGAAGCGATAACAGAAAGTAGGGGGGACAACCAGGGTGATGAGAAGAAGGGTAAAACGTAGTGGCTATGTGCTATGTGACAAGGTCATCTTCAATGTCTTTGTGGAAGTTTTTGCTCTTGCCTCAACCAATTCCTGACAGGTGATATGTACACAGAGCGACCTGCACATGCTTAACATGAAGTGATAACAGATACGCAGGCTGTGAAAACCACTCCCCACATTAATTCGGAAAAAAGAGCCACTTTAGTACCGGGTACCGTAAAACTCCTCCACCAAAAGAAAAAAAAAAATAACAGGTAAATGGGGATGCTTAATATGCTTATAGATCGTTATTAACGACCTGCACATGCTTAAGCATGCTTATAGAACGACATTTGGGCCTTGAAATGCAGGCCTTGACGTACAGTATGTGGCCAACGTTGGCGTTCCAAACGACCTCCACATGTTTGTAACTGTATGTTATTTGCGCTATAAAATGCAGGCCCTAACGGACAGTCTGTGGTCATTGTTGCCGTACCTAGCTTTGACCGTTCTGGTTTGATGGTGCTGCTCAACCTCAAGACCATGGCAATCCATCCAATTGCTTTTGGCGCTCAATTATGAACACACTGCTCGTGCCAGTGTTGTATTGATGTAATACGTTGTGAAATTTGAAATGGTTTTACCAAAGCGTTCAGCATGCTGAGGGGAAATCCCAAGGCAGAAGAGAGGTGGGGAACCTGGACTGTATAAAAGAGAGTGGGAGCCAACGACCATCAGAATCCAAATTACATAATAACGACATATTGTATTGTGAGGTGCAACCCCTTGACCCTGAAAATAGGGCAACCTCTCTTGGGGACTACAAAAAGGTCTGCGTTGCGGGAACTTTCAATGACCCATCTGATGCTTTTAACTATATGTACCAATACCATCTGCAAGCTGCAAAAGTGGTAGACCATCGCCTGCACATCAACAACAAACGCAAAGCAGATGAAACAGAAGCCGAAGACCAAGAGCAGTACCTCACACACTATGAGCCCTTAATGATTGAAAAATGGGCTCTTCGTCTGCTTAAAGCTGCCAAACACAGAACCATCATCAGCACGGAGCCTATTGCCCGCATAGATGTGGAAGATGCCGGCTGCGAGATCTGCTGTGACCCAGGAACACGTGAGGAACACACAGAACAAGGAGATTTACCTACCACAGGTATGTACCAGTGCAGCGTATGCAACCGCACCTACCACTGGTCATGTCTGAAACAGCTCCACCAATGCTACAAGAAGACAGAAATAAAATAGATGCAGTCTGACTGGAGCTGTCCTGCTTGTCACGACCTCTCCCAAGACGAAAAAGAAGCTAGGTCACATGCATCACAACACGCATTGCTCAAGGTTATCTGGAGCGGCTTTACTGGCTTGCGGCTAAAGACATTGATGAGGATCCAGCGGAAGATAGAGGGGCAATTACACCTAGGCTTCGTGCACTCTCTGATTTAAGGCCAAGCTGAAACCAGAAATGTGCAATTCACACAGACTGGCGGGAGTGCCAAAACAGACACAGGGTATTACACCTACTGGAAGGACCTTTGATCTTTGGTCAATAAACAAGCCACAATGCTTTTTGGAACAATGTAATCTCGAATTCTACGAAAAGCGTAATGTTATGAGGTACTGCACTGGTACGATTTGTAATCAAAAATACGCTTAACGGTACGGCTTCTCTCCCAAGCAAACTGCCCCATCTGCCCTTGCTTGCACTGATAGTGCGCTTCACATACTCTCAGGTTGCCAACACACTAAAATGAGGAACATGATTATTAAACGCCATAATATGACGTGTGCTGATTGTCCAAGCCCTACAAAAGGGACCATGCGGTGCCAACCAAATTGCCTACACTGACGTAAGGGGGTTACACAGCTATATCCGCCAGCGAGGGCAGTTGAGCTATAGCATAAAAAGCCAGCTTCAAGAAAAGAAAGAGGCCAGACTGAACAAGACACCAGAAAAAGAAGCTAGAGGGAACATGAAACTGATGTATGTAGAAGAGAAAAATGAATAGAGAAAGAGAACGTTTGTTTTGAAGAAGCGCGAAGAGAAAGCATCATGGAGAACGAGAAAAAAAGCTGTACACTGACGTAGGCAGTGCAGATAAACTATCAGAGCAAGGCCTAGATCTGAGAAACACTGCCAACAAAACACTGCCCTCTTGGCTGCTACCAAAATAACAGCACATGCTTTAAAGCCTCTTCTCGTCCTGACGCCATCCTATTCTTACCTAGCACTGTGTGCTCCTCTCGCGTAACCACCCGCAACTCAAAATTTCAATAGCTTGCTAAAGACAAGAAACTGAATCTAAACCAGTGGGAGATTCACCTGATTGAATTCAATTTTTGTAAAGACACTAGGCCCGATCCCCAACTCCAAAAAGCAAAAGCACAGCACAGCATGCTTATTGCCAACCTAAACAGACAAGGATATAGGGAAGTCAAGCTTCACGTGATCCTCGTTGGAGCTATGGGGACTATGTGCAAAAACTACACAGACAAACCTCTGGCAGACCTTAATCTGGACTTCCATAAAATAAAAAAACTGACACACAAACTGAATGAACACTCCATCAGACATGCATCTGCACTCATAAAAACAAGGTATGCACTGCAACATAACACAAGCAGCACAATCAAGGATCGGGTGCTACGGCACACAACCCCCCTGACCCACATTAATTTCTTTTTAATTGTTTGCCTGGTGCGGGCACCTAAGTAACCCCTCCCTTAATTATCATGATGGCTGTACACTACCAGCGGAGTCTTTTCTTTTCTTTTTAAAAGAGAGTGACCACACCAAAGGCCGAGTCTAGCCACAAAGAAATTTAGCCTCTCTGCCTGCAATTTGGTCCTGGTGGTGGCGCCAGGAGGAGCACCAGGAGGAGACCTGCTGGTACCCCTGCACCAAACCTTCCTTTCATTTATCATGGAAGCAGGTGAGGTTGCATTTCCCGCCTGCGTAGTTTCCAATCAAATTCATGGTCACAATAGTTACGATAGGGGTCACCCCATTTATGGTTTAACCGTTCGGGATCAGGAGTGGGCATCGTAGGCAAAGCAAAGCAAAAAGACCAGATTCTTTCGGCAGCAATGCAGAATCTCAGTAATTCCAAAGAGAAACCATGGTTTCGGAATAAGAGGGGTACTCCGAATTTGTGGCCGAGGGAGAGTGGTAAGAGTTTAATATACATCTTTTGCAACTCGATCGCTTGACGAGTGGCAACCACATTTCCGTGGTAGAGAGTTCCGACACACTAACCATTATTTAACAATTACCCTGCAGCATGCTTGCACACCGCTTGCACACCGCTCGACCACTGGCGCTCCAACCTAAATCTCCACCCATTCTACGGCCCCTGCAACCACAGCTGCAATTCATATGTACAAGAAATCGAGTTATTACACAGCCGGGGAGACTACGGGCGAAGCAGAACCAGAATGAAGGAGTTGATGCGCCAGACTTAAGTACGTGCAGACGTGGACAGTGTTTGGTGAACACACACACGCACACACACACACACACACATACATACACACACACACACACACACACACACACACACACACACACACGCACACACACACACACACACACACACACACACACACACACACACACACACACACACACACACACACACACACACACACACACACACACACATACACACACACACAAACACACACACGCGCACACATGCACACACACACACACACACTCACACACACACACACACACACACACACACACACACACGCACGCACGCACGCGCACACGAGCACACACACACACACACACACACATACACACACACACAAACACACACACGCGCACACATGCACACACACACACACACACTCACACACACACACACACACACACACACACACACACACGCACGCACGCACGCGCACACGTGCACACACACACACACACACACACGAGCGCACAATCACACAGACACACACACACGAGCGCACAATCACATACACATACGCACATACACACATACACACACATAAATACTCACGTGCATGTGCATGTGCATGCTTACATGGCCACGCACACGCACGACACGTGCACACATTGACAGGAGACCAAGATCCCTCTACATCCGGGCGTGAAACACCCACGAGCAGAGGAGGGTTAGGGGGGGGAGGTGGTGGTGGTGGTGGTGGTGGTGCGACCGCCAGCACGAGTGCTGCCCCCCTAACCCTCACAGTGGCCATCCTTAGACGCCGTATCCTTAATAGGCTCTCCTCTCTACAGGGGGCCATAGCCCTGATGGCGGCCACCTTTGCCTTCTCTGCGCTGGGCACGTTCATCCCGCAGAACAAGGCAAGAATGACGTGTCTGCCTGTGTGTATGTGTGTGCATCTGCTTGTGTGTGTATATGTGCATGTGTATGTATGTATTACAATACAGGCACATTTAGATGAGGGGAGAAAGGGGCTTAACAGGCATTCAGCCGTGCATGAAAGCCTGCATGACCAGCGGGGCATACAAAATTTGCACGCAGCTTTGACTGCACATCGACTGTGCTTGCATACCCCACAAACATATGCAGGCGTTTGACTATTACATGGAGAATTACCCAAACGCGGGCTCCAAAGTTCTTGGCTTCCTTTCCTACGACCTCCTTTTTGCTTGCCAACTGGACCACATCTACACAGCATGGTGTGTATGTGTGCATGTGTGTGTGTGTGTGTGTGTGTGTGTGTGTGTGTGTGTGTGTACATACGTGTGCATCTGTGTTTGTGTGTGTGTGTGTATGTGTGTTTGTGCGCAGGTATGTGCAAGTGCATGTGCGCGTTACTGCTGGCTGTGACAACAGGCTGCATGCAGAGCATGTTAAAACAATTATGATTTGATGTACACAATTTTTTCTGAACACACACTCATGTAACCCTGCTGGCTGCATCACTGGCGCCGTGTGCACGGTGATGAGTCAGTAGGGTTGACCAAGTCCATACATCTCCCAATTTACGCCGTATATGACCATACATTCGAAAAAAATCCCTGCAGATATCACCGTATATACACCGTATGTATATGTTCTGGCCAACACTATGATCCAGCAATCTGTTCTCTACAGGGCGCATACTTCCTATGCACGGACCCAACATCTCATGCACAGGGTCGGCCAGAACTGTATATATGCATAGGGTTGGCTAGAACCGTATATATACACCGTACATGACCGTGTATATGGTGATTTCCCTGCAAAAATACCGTATATACACCATATATATATATGGTTCTGGCCAACTCTATATATGCATCTTATAGGACCGTACATTTCGGGATCCGTACGTGACCCTCACACTTCTGCATCGCTGGCGCTGCTGTCATGGGCTCAGGAAATATTACTTATGTTTTATGGTTTGTAAATGCAACAGCGGTGTTGTTATGCTCTCAGTGTGTAAAGCAGCTGTGTCAAAGTAGTGGCTCTTGTGTGTAATGGTACTGTAATGGCTCTTGTGTGAAAGGCAGCAGATGTGAGGCAATGGTTTTAGTGTGTGAAGCAGCATTTGTGAAGTAATGGCTCTTGTGTGAAAGGCAGCAGATGTGAGGCAATGGTTTTAGTGTGTGAAGCAGCATTTGTGAAGTAATGGCTCTTGTGTGAAAAGCAGCAGATGTGAGGCAATGGTTTTAGTGTGTGAAGCAGCTTTTGTGAAGTAATGGCTCTTGTGTGTGAAGCAGCATTTGTGAAGTAATGGTTTTAGTGTGTGAAGCAGCATTTGTGAAGTAATGGCTCTTGTGTGAAAAGCAGCAGATGTGAGGCAATGGTTTTAGTGTGTGAAGCAGCATTTGTGGAGTAATGGCTCTTGTGTGTGAAACAGCAGATGTGAGGCAATGGTTTTAGTGTGTGAAGCAGCATTTGTGAAGTAATGGCTCTTGTGTGTAAAACAGCATTTGTGAGGCAATGGTTTTAGTGTGTGAAGCAGCTTTGTGAAGTAATGGCTCTTGTGTGTGAAACAGCAGTTGTAAAGTAGTGGCTCTTGTGGTGAAAGCATTGTTCAGGTCACGGGATTGGCTACTTAGCAATCCACACGTATTGAAAATGGACAAAATAGAGGGAGGTCTGTGTAGAGCAGCAGTTGTAAGCAAAGTGATGCACATGCGCCGTTACTCCATGTTTGGATCAGACTCCATGTTTGGATCAGACCTGGCTCTTGTGTGTAGAGCAGCAGTTGTGAGCAGAGTGATGCACATTCGTCGTTACTCCATGTTTGGATCAGACTCCATGTTTGGATCAGACTCCATGTTTTGATCAGACTTGGCTCTTGTGTGTAGAGCAGCAGTTGTGAGCAGAGTGATGAACATTTGCCATTGCTCCATGTTTAGATCAGACTCCATGTTTGGATCAGACTCCATATTGGATCAGACTCCATGTTTGGATCAGACTTGGCTCTTGTGTTTAGAGCAGCAGTTGTGAGCAGAGTGATGAATTTTCGTCGTTACTCCATGCTTGGATCAGACTCCATGTTTGGATCAGACTTGGCTCTTGTGTTTAGAGCAGCAGTTGTGAGCAGAGTGATGCACATTTGCCATTGCTCCATGTATGGATCAGATCCTAAGGGCAGGCGTTAGGGTCTCAATCCTTTTAGCTCTGTGCACAGTTACTCGTCAGTGTCTTTTGTTCTAGAGCACATACATACATCGTTGTTCTTGAGGGTATTTCTACGTGACCTTCTACGTGACCCTCTCACTGCGAGTTGCGTCTCTGGCGCAGCGTGCACAGCAACTCGTCAGTGTCTTTTGCTCTAGAGCACATACATACACCGTTGTTGTTGCAGGTACTTCTACGTGACCCTCTCACTGCAAGCCGCGTCTCTGGCGCAGCGTGCACAGCGACTCGTCAGTGTCTTTTGCTCTAGAGCACATACATACATCGTTGTTGCTGCAGGTACTTCTACGTGACCCTCTCACTGCTAGCCGCGTCTCTGGCTGCGTGCACAGCAACTCGTCAATGGCCTGCAGTCAAAGTGGCGCAGAGATGGCGCTTCCAGAGCTCTGCCAGTGGGGTGGTAAAGCAAGCCTTGGACAAGGGCAAAGCAGAGGTGGGCAAAGGAATCTGAAAAAAATATATTGTTTTTTGGTGGTGAAGTAAGCCTTGGACAAGGGCAAAGCAGAGGAATCTGAATATATTTATATATTATATATATTATTTTTTGGTGGTGAAGTAAGCCTTGGACAAGGGCAAAGCAGAGGTAGGCAAAGGAATCTGAAATATATATATCTGAATATATATATTTTTTTTTGGGGTGGTGAAGCAAGCCTTGGACGAGGGCAAAGCAGAGGTGGGCAACAGAATCTGAATCATCGTGTCGGCCGTTGTGAGTGGTTGTTGATGCACAGGACGCTCTCTGACCTTTGCTGTTGGAGAAGTGAAGCGAAGCTTGGACGTGGGCAAAGCAGAGGGCTCACCCATCCCCAGGGGAAGAGAACATGACTTGCTAGTGTGCATGCAGGTGCAGATGTACATATTACGGTGTACATATTACGGTGTACATATTACGGTGTACATATTTGTCGTACATATTACGGTGTACATATTACGGTGTACATATTACGGTGTACATATTACGGTGTACATATTACGGTGTACATATTACGGTGTACATATTACGGTGTACATATTACGGTGAACATATTACGTCGTACCTATTACGGTGTACATATTACGGTGTACATATTACGGTGTACATATTACGTTGTACATATTTCGGTGTACATATTACGGTGTACATATTACGTTGTACATATTACGGTGTATCTCATGTGACACAAAATGTGTGTGTGTGTGTGCTTGCAGGTGCTGCCCAATGCCCGGCTGCGGGAGGTGGGAGCGCAACTTAGAGAAAAGGGGTACCAGGTGCGTTCTTCAGGATGCTCCTTCAAAGTGGTGGTTCATGTTGATTAAGTATGTTGCTCTAATAAGCACGCTTGAGGTGTGCTGTATAATTGCTGGTTGGAATTTTGAGTATGCTGAGTCATTTGAGTCAATCATTTGAGTATGCTGAGTCATTTGAGTCGATCATTTGAGTATACTGTTCCAGTCAGCGCGCTTGAGGTGTGCTAAGGTATTGCTGGTTTGGAAGCTGTTGTGTGTGAGGTGTTCTGGATTGGCAAAGGCACACAAGTTTGTAGGGTTGGCCAGAACCATATATATACAGTATATATACGGTGTTTTTGGCAGGGAAATCATCAAATATACGGTTATATATGGTATATATACGGTTCTGGCCAACCCTACAAGTTTGCATTCAGACATGCAAGTGCACGCACACGCAACACGTGTGCACGTGCTCCATTGAGGACCCTTTCAGATTGACAGTGTGAAGAATTAGTGTGTTGAAATGTTAGACGTATGCACAGACACGCAAGTGCACACACAACACGCGTACATGCGTTCCATTAGGCTTTCCTAATGGAAAGCAAAACATTGCAAAGACCATCCAGTGTGATCACACACACACACACACACACACACACACACAGAGAGAGAGAGAGAGAGAGAGAGAGAGAGAGAGTTGCAATTGTCCAAATCCGAATAAATTGCAACATGTGTGTGTGCGCGTGTAGGTGTTTATCCAAATTCACATTAATCACAACATATGTGTGCACGTGCAGGTGTTTTATCCAAATCCACATAAATCACATGTATGTATGTGTCTACGTGCAGGTGTTTGCCCAGGAACAGAGCTTATACGCCTTCAAGGGTCTTGCTGGGAAGGTGGGGCATGTGATAACATGGGTGTGGGTGTGAATGTGAATGTGAGTGTGGATTTGGGTGTGGGTGTGGGTGTGGGTGTGGGTGTGGGTGTGGGTGTGGGTGTGAATGTGGGTGGGTGGGTGGCTGGCTGCATATACAGAGGTCCTGGCCCATGCTGGCTGTTGTGTTTGCTGTAATGCTGCGACGCATGAGAACCCTTTTGTGCTTAATATTTTTTCAACTACCATTTTGCAAACCAATTTAGTTCAGCTTTCAAGGGTCCCACTGGAAAGGTGGGGCTTGTGAAAGCATGCGGTCCATTGAACTGCTGTTGCAATTTACTTGTAATGTCCGTCTTCAATTGATGTGTAGGAGGGGTCTGTTGCAATTTACTTGTAATTACTGTCTTCAATTGATGTGTAGAAGGGGTCTGTTGCAATTTACTTGTAATTACTGTCTTCAATTGATGTGTAGAAGGGGTCTCTGGATGATGATAATACTGTGAGGACCTAGAGTGCTGTGCGCTTGTAGTTTTGCAGACTAGAAGAGTTACCAATCCGTTTATGAAGTGCGGATATAGAGTGCTGCAGCATGAGGGGCTGTTTCAAATGAGCAGTTTCGTGGATCATCGCTTTCTCAGGAACAACAGGCTCGTCGCATGCACTCTCCCTATCAAATGTGGCAACGTGCCTTGAACCCACAGCAACGAAGCTTTCAGCCGTGGTTGAACTCAGGAATTTGCTGTCGATCGCTCATGTGCACAAGTAGGGCCTCTCGATGTGCGTGCCTAGATTCCTCACTAGGCTGCTTCATTCATCTCTCATTCATATGGGGGTGAGTGTCGTATGGGGATGAGTGCCGTTAATATGAGATGAGCAATTGCTCATGTGCACTAGAGGGCCCTATCAGGGTGCACGCTGCTGTGCTAGCAGGCACAGCGAATCGGGCGCCTCTACAAGGTTTACAAGGCTCATAAGGAAAGGCCTTCAGTCAAAGCGTGCGACATCTAGCCTGCTCATAAAAAGCAATCAGTTCATACAATGGTCGAACAATCACGCGCGTTCACAGGTGGGCCCCATCGGTGTGCACGCTGCTATGCTGCTCAAAAAAAACAATCGGTTCATACAATGGTCGAACAATTGCGCGTGTTCACAGGTGGGCCCCATCGGTGTGCACGCTGCAATGCTGCTCATCTTGGCTGGCACGGCATACAGCGGCATCGGCGGATTCAAGGGCAGTGCCATGATTCCTGAGGTGAGTGGCTCCGTAGTGTTACCTCACTGGAGTGCGTAAAAAGGAGTTTGAAGTTGTAGATCAAGTCAGCTCGTCCTGGCCGGCACGGCAGACAGCAAACGGAAGGGCAGTGCCATGATCCCTGAGGTGAGTGGCTCCGTAGTGTTACCTCACTGGAGTGCGTAAAAAGGAGTTTGAAGTTGTAGATCAAGTCAGCTCGTCCTGGCCGGCACGGTGGACAGCAAACAGAATGGCAGTGCCATGATCCCTGAGGTGAGTGGCTCCGTAGTGTTACCTCACTGGAGTGCGTAAAAAGGAGTTTGAAGTTGTAGATCAAGTCAGCTCGTCCTGGCCGGCACGGTGGACAGCAAACGGAATGGCAGTGCCATGATCCCTGAGGTGAGTGGCTCCGTAGTGTTACCTCACTGGAGTGCGTAAAAAGGAGTTTGAAGTTGTAGATCAAGTCAGCTCGTCCTGGCCGGCACGGCGGACAGCAAACGGAAGG
>Ga0307968_1003900_pt1 | contig 12310 bp, 22 predicted proteins | sample OrgLakmetagen650_FD_201834 | JGI IMG/M metagenome (GOLD analysis project Ga0307968, IMG submission 201834) | Saline water microbial communities from Organic Lake, Antarctica - #650 | ecosystem: Environmental > Aquatic > Non-marine Saline and Alkaline > Saline | place: Antarctica: Organic Lake... | reverse complement strand
TCTATAATGACTTTATGGATTGCGCCAGCTCTAAAAATGCGCAGTCTAATCGGCGCAGAAAAACGCTCCGTTCTTTCGCTTGCTGAGATGTCTAAAATATCCTCAGCAACAGTTAGTATTTCATAGCCGCGTGTAAATTCTTCTTGCCCATTGTCAGGGTTTAAATAATTACGCTCACCTAGATATCCGTTGTCAATGTATTGCTCACATGTATCTTTTACATTGTTCAATATTAACTGCTGTCCTGCCAATGTTTGACCAAGTTTTGTCGGCTGATTAGCTACAGCATTAAATGCATTAACTTTCAGCGTGTTGATAAACGCATCAGAGTTAAATACGTCATCAATATACTCAAAATTTGCAGAGTGAGTCAACGAATTAACGTAGCGGTTTTTAACAGCCTGACCTTGCAAATCAATGTCAGAAACGAACCCTGTTTTAACCTGAACATCTAACAAAGCATTTTGCGCAGTAGTTGTAAGTGCAACCGCTGGCGAGTTTGTGATGGTCTTGTATTCGCCGGTGATTGTTGAGTTAGCTAAAGCATAGTTAACTGTCGCAAACCAAGCGAGTATCGGGAAAGCACAATAACGGTCAGCGGGATTGTATGTTGAATGTCCGCGACGATATCCTAACTGCGTCAACTGATAAGAGATACTAGTAGTGTCGCCGGGTACAATTGTCTCTGTATCGAATGCACAGTTAGCAAAGTAAGATTCGTTACTGTTGCACCAAGAAAAGGCGGCAATAGTATCTGTAACATCATCATACAAATCAATAGTGTTTAATGTAATGTACCACCAGAAGCTATCTCGCGCGCGTGCGTATGTATCCACGTAAGAAGCATCAGTATCAGGCTTCACATAGATTCGCAATTGACGGACGTTAGGAGTTGCCCCTAACCACTTATCTGCAGCTTTGTATGCTTCATCAGATGACGTAAAACCATCCGACAAAATAGCTGCTGTGTTTGTATAGTCGCGATACTCATCAACAGCAAGACCAGCGGCAACGCCCTCAGTCTCAGTGATGAATAGAGTAGCAAAACCAAAGTTTGCAAACCCAAGAGCACCCGGCACAAACCGAGTTGTTACTTGAATTATATTGTCTACGCTGTATGACATTTAAAATCCCCTTACGGATTTGGTGAAATTATTGTAATATCGTTTATTATAACATTATTGTCGAAATCTTCTACTTTCACTGGTAGTTGATAAATAGCATTAGTAGTAACAAGCGTTGTCTGCTCGTATGTGATGCGTATTGTTATTTGTGCGCGACTTTCCCATGAATTAGATTGCAGTGCTGTTAGGTCATTTATAGCGCTTGTACCATTCCACCCAGCGTTATTTACAAACAATAAGTCTTGTATATCTGGTCGTTTATTTGCTTGAAATAATTGCTCCGCGTAGTCGTTAGCATCGCCGCGGTAAAAGTTCACGCTTACGTCAGCGATTACTTGCGCTCGTATATCATGCTGCACATCTTTAACATTACCGATTGGACTAGTTACCGGCGCTGTGTTTGTTTTGCGTATAATAGCTTGGCCACGTTGACGCTTTGGCCCTTTAGCAAACACAGTGCAATACTCGCCTGATGGTGCAATCGCGTTAGGGTTAGCTTGTATGACCGTTGTAACGCCTGTACACGTTAAAACAATTTGTCGGACTAAAGTGTAAAGTGCTAGATTATCCATCGATTAACACCACCATTATTTTTGCATAACTGCGCCATTTTCTAATATCGGAGCTAATAACTTTGTATCTTTGAGTGCCTACATTATTTGCGTTAAATTCCCAGAATGCTAGTGGGCTTAGTGCGTGAAAATCGCCATCGTTAACGTATATTTTACGATAGTCATTAATGCGCTCGCCACCCAATGATAAAGCCTGCAACTCTCTTGGGTTTAGATGTTGAATATTTACAGTATAAGGTAGCGTTGCTTCTGTGCCCTCAACCCAAACTCCGTTAGCATCGTAAGCACTGCCAGTTATTGCTATCTGATTTGCTGGTATTGATTGAAAATCCGCATCAATAAAGCCGCCCATATCTAAAGACATTATAATCCCTCCTCTACGTTTTCATCAGTAACCACAAAGGTTATTGAGTTTAGCAGGCCGCCAGTGTCTATAAGTGGATTTGATGAGCCTTTTGCCCTTATAGTGCTTGCAGCGTTTGACGGTGTCCGTAAGTTTACCATTTTATTCTGCACCGCGCCTTTTGCGGCAAGCCCAATTAAACCAAGAACTTTTTCGGCTCCATCTTCTGCAAGTCTTGACTCTGCGATCGCCCTAAGCATTGGCTGTGCCTCTTCCACGCCCGTGCGCAAGAATGGTCGAGCGTCTATGGTTGGAGTCCCGAACTCATGAATAGCGCCTAGTTGCGCCATCTTTATATCACTGTCTTCATGCTGCCCTGCATCGCCTCTAATACCTACTAATACTTTTTTATTAGTAGTGTATTTAGCTGCTGCTTTTTGCAATGCTCGCCTAACCTGTGCGGAGTTTCTAACACTTGTGTTAAGCATTATAAGCCTCTGCCATCATTCCACCGCCACCATATAGCATAATAGTTGACCAAAATTGAACACCGTAAGCCGTAGCCGCGTAGTCACCATAGCCGCCATCTTGAGCGCCTGCCACGAATCCGCTTTGTGATTCATCACCTACTGATTTACTAGTTGCTACCACAATAGCACCGTCAGAGCCTCCGCTAGTGCGCTTCCAGACGGTCAAGCGATGAGCAACAAACAAGCCTTGTAACTCGTTAGCCATGCAGTCATAGTCGCCTACAAACTGACATAGGAACAGCTCAAGATATCTATTCACAACCGCATCATCAATCGTGCTGAACTGCGGATAAAATATTCTAAATTCTGCGAGTGTCATAGTATTTCCAAATTTCCCATTTAATAGTTGTATTATAAACTATACAGGTATAAGGTAAAGCTACACTAAAGTAATAAGGATAAGGATAAGGTTTGATTACATTCACAGCTAAAGAGTTCCACGAAACACCGACCCAAGTGTACAGAGCAGCAGTTAAAGAAGCTGTAAAGATTACACACGCGCATCACGGGGACTTTTATATTATGACCCATGAGCATATTGAGAGAGAATTAGATTGCCAAGTTCACATTGGCCCTAATGATATAAGCTGGAAATAAAAAATGGGAAACTTAATAAATAAAATAAAGCTTAATATGCTTTCGAAAAGGATTAATAATAAGTTTAAGGAGGGCGGTGTTCAAGTCACAGATAAAGAAATGAATTTTTTATTAAGCACAGCTGATAATGATTTAGAAAAAACAACTTTAAGAAATATTTTTGGGAGATAAAAAATGAATAAATCAACTATTGATTATTTATCAGAAGTTACTTGGGTAAAATTAGATGCATCAGGTCAGCTTTTCGAATGGATTCCTAGCAAAAATGAATTAATAGAAATGCAAAACGATTACGATAAAGAGATTATCAACCAAAAAAAACAAGGAGAATAAAGTGAATAAATTAAGATCAAGTTATTTTTTAGACGTAGGCGGAATTTACGCACAGGGAGATGTTATACAAGATGAGTTTGGTAGTTTTTCTAGAGTCTCAGATACAAACATAAATTGCATGTCAATAAAATACGCAAATAAAAACACGGACGCTGATGCAGATCTTTTTGTGGAATTACTTGAACCGCGTTATAGCACTGTAAGACAACCTGTTGATGATAACTTTCCTGTATTGGTAAGAGGAAGTGACGGGAAAATGATAAAGGATATGGCAGGAAATATATCTTGGCCTCGGACTTTGGGCGTGTGGATGCCAGATATTGGAGCATTAATTGCGCTACAAGAAAGGCACGATAATATTATTAGCGAAGAAAAAAACAAGGATGATAAAAGTGATGATAAAGTTTTAATTGCAAGATTAACAAAGTGCCTTGAGGAGGTAAACTCTGACAATAGAGAAATGAGGCGTGAAATAAAAAGTTTAAAATCTCAACTTGAAACAGAAAAAATTCTTCTCGATATTATGAGAAATAGATAATAAAAAGGGAGCAATTAAGCTCCCCTTTTTTATGCGTCTAATTTAACCTAACGACAAATCGCCATTTTTTACCCATGCCATAGCAGCAGGGTTTTGTTTGACTAATTGTAATTGCTCATCAGTTAAAACAACAGATTGACCGGGCATTACTTTAATACCTGCAACGCCGCGCAACCCTTTGGTATTGTTCGTTAACTCTACTTGCACAGTGGGCTTTCCGTGGTCTTTCATATTACAGTCCCTCGATTACGGTGATAGAAAGAGGGAAGTAAGCAACAACACCGGCTGTACGCATACGAGCATTGATGATAGTAACCATATTACGGAACTGAGGCGCTAACACGTTGTAAGGCAGTGGAGTTTCCATTGCTACCTTTTGTGGATCATTGCGGTAAGCCAAAAGTACATTGCTTGGACCGGCACCGGCGCCCTTCATGTAAACTGAACTTTCCACTGTAATTTCTGGATAGTTTCGCTTGAATCGAGCAAGAGCAGAATCACCAGAAGCATCATCAAAAAATATACTGTTTGCATATTCAAGATCGGCAAGTGAAAGAATGTAAGTATCAGGGCTTTCGATCTCGTTGGTGTCTTCTGTTTGCTGAATCTTAGGGCGTACCAAGTCGGCATAAACTTCGACGGCCGTTCCATTCGCTGCACCTGCGGCGGTTTTCCAGTTTGTGCCACCAGCCGCTTTAGTAGATGCGGTTTCCTTGGTAATGTTTGGAGTTGTAAGCATACCAAACAATCCAGCGGCAGTATCACCAGCCCATGCAATGCGCTCAAATTTACGCTCTGCTGCATCACGGTTAGAAATCATTTTACGAGCAGTAAGCGGAACACCAGCCATATTTGCACGCTCAACATCGTTCACAGAGTAATGCACAGCACCACCAAACGAAGCGATTTCAGTGACTAACTTCTCGCCTTTGATATCGGTAACTGGCAAGTCATCAGCATAGTTTGAGATCAACTTAAACATACCGACTTGATCAGCCACAATATACGCAAACTCTTCTGCACCTGGAGGGCTTTCTGCTTGCTGAGGAATTAACTGTTTAGCTTTAAGCGTAGGATACGGGCGATCTAAAATCTGCGCTCGTAAGTGCTGCAACTGCAATGCAAAAATCATTGACTCGCCAGCGTCCATTTTAACGCCTGATTGCTCGTTTGATTGCTCAATTACAGCAGGGAGATAAGACCAGTCTTCCAACTCTACGCTATCTAAGTGTGTAAAATTAATTTTCTTGTTGAAATTCTTCATTTATATTACCCCTGCATCGCTGGCATTAGTTTAACTTTGACTAAATTACCGTTTGTGGCTGCTGTTTCTGCGCGGCCGATCGGCTTAGTAGTTGTTGTGACACCTTGAGTAGACTTAACATCACCTGGGGTACCTGAAATCATTGCGTAAACAAGCGCGTCAATTGCTATTGTTTCGCGTGCTTGAAGATAAATGCTATCTTCAGTTGTTACAGGAGTTGCAATACCAGCCTTGTACACTGCTGCCCCTGCTTCATCCTGAACCAAAGTAGTGGTCCAAATTGTAGCTCCAACGATATAATCATTTACGCCACTAGGTAAAACAATCTTACCGGCTCCGTTCAGGGTCACACAAACACCGTGCGCAGTGTTAATTGCCGCGACCTTTGTAATTGTATTAAATCCACGGCGACTGTCAGCAACTAAGCCCTTGATCGCAACGTCGGAATCTGTTGAATAAGTTGTATTTAAAGCCATTGTTATTTACCCCCGGTGTAAAATTTGTTGTCTGAACGTTGCTGAACAGTTAAGCCTGAATCTTTATTTTCTTTTTTACCGTCGTTACCGTTGTCACCACGTTGCTTTCTAACGTTTGTATCAGCAGAGAATTCAATTGCTGCATCAAGTCGAGCGGCCACATAGTCATCGGTTTTTTCGTCTAGCTTGGTTTCGTGCATTGCTTCGACAGAAAGTTCACGCGATGTTTTAATCGTACCGTCGTCTTTGCGTAATTTAATTTTAGCGTTAATTGTTTGCGCTTTTTCAAGAGTGTCAAAGATAGCTGATATATCGGCCGAATCCATTTTGCCCTTGCTATCTTCTTCTGACTTCTTCATCTTTTCAAATAAAGCATCATAAGTAGCTTGAAGTTTGTCAGTGTTTTCACCGTCCTTCTTCATTTTGTCCAGCTTCTCTTTCATATCCATTAAGGATTTATCAGCAGCATCGGCACGAACAGCTAAAGAGTCAATATGCCCTTGAAGCAGCTCAACCTCTGAATCTGATACGTCTAGTTTTACTGTCTTTCCGTTAGGAAATTTAATCATAGCCATATTATTATCTCTTATATCAAATGAGTCGCGTCGTTCGTCTGAACGAATTCCGCTACTAGGTGATCTTCCGATCATTACAATCGCAAGGTGGTTGTTTAATCTTTCAACTTGGTTTTTTGCTTCGTCTAGCTTTACATTATAACCCGCTGACAATCCGCGCATACCATTACGCACAGAATCCAAAGCGGTCTTGGTAGTAACTTTAAACTTGGCCCATAGTTGATTATCTTTGCGCCATGCCTTTATTACTGAGCCTACTTGATGGCGTTGTGCGGTCGATGGGCTTAATAAACTATTAGGGTGCGTCAACGTAAGCGGCAAACCTTCCCAGTCATCCATGTTAGAAAATAGCGCAGATTCAGATACTGTTTCTGTGCCATCTTTATAGACTAGTTTTTCGCCTGCGGACGCAATAATACCCTCTGCGGTTATAAAACCGTTCGAGTCTTCAAGTATTTTAAATTGTTGTGCTGCGTCGTAACGTAACATAAGCGTCTCTTTTGTTAACATATACTGATTATAACACTTTGCTAGCAGTGTGCAAAGTGCCTATTGATAAGTATTAATTGATAGATATAAACAATCAAAGTATTGGCAACTAAAGGTTGCACATATAATAGGGAGTTGCTATTATTAACACATCGAAACGGCACAGCAAAAAGGAAAGCATCATGAACAAATTAGAAATGGTAAATAAATTTAAAGCAGCAGTTAAAAACGATGACAAAAAAGTATTAATGGAAATGATGAGTCCTGTTATTGATCAGCTTGTCGAAATGCTACAGGCTGGCGTTCTACTTAAAAATGTAAAGCGCCACTTAGAAAATAAAGGCATAACAGGCAAAGCTTGCGAAATGATTACTGAAATGGCAATCATTCGCAGAGAGAAGTTTTCTCACTACAAGGCTAGATAATTTGAGCATAGAAAAACAAGCGGCTGACCACGGGTTAAGCCGCCAAGCATATCAGAAGCGCGTTAAGAACTGGCAAGAGATGGATATTAACGGCGAAAAGTGGCTAGTAAATAAAAAGCACATGATGAAGTTAAAAGGAAAATTAAATGATTGATAAATCTAAAATAATAGCAGAATTAAAAGATTGCAATATACAAGCAGTTTTTAAGAAGTTTGGTGATAAATATTGTTTATGTGCAACAGGAAATTTGAATGGAAAGCCTGCCAAGCTTGAAGAAGTTTTCGAGGACGGCCAAAGGTTAAAGTTTAACCATCCAGATTTTATTATATATAAAGTAAAGCGTGCATTTGAAAAAACATAAAAAGGTAAATTAATATGTCAGAAAATAAAGAAAAAACTTTAAAAGAAAAAAAGGGCAACGTTAGATGCTTGGCCATTACGTCAATTCTACTTTTTGTATGTGCGGTTTTAGTTGGTGCGCTTTGGTCAATGATACTTTTTGGATGTTCAATGATGTTTTTAGCGCTTGCTTTTGTGTGCAATGAGATTTCAGAAATAGGAGAGTGATGTGAGTGATTTTTTATTTAATAATAGTTTTATGCTAGGTGTTATTTTTGCAGCGTTATTTATTTTGGTTGGGCTTAAATTTAAATGGTTTGACAAGTTAATTGATAAAATTTTAAGCGCATAATAGGAGAATAATGTGAGTATGTTTAAAAAGAAATACAGGATTGTTGAAATAAAGCAACATCATTATCAAGTACAAGAAAAAGCTTGGTGGTTTTTTTGGACAGAGTGCAGCGGAGAATGTTTTTTAATTGGCAATCAACACGCAATAATTAAGTCAGCTAAAGAGTTTTTAGAAAAGAAGAAAGCAGGAACTCTTAAATCCGAACGAGTTATTCATTCAGAATAATAAAAAGCCGCTTTAATTAGCGGCTACATTTAATACTCAATTATCGATTCGGCAAAGCAGCGACACCGAATTGGACCACCTGGAAACTCTCCACCAATACCCTCTGACCATTTAAAAGTTTGATTGTTTCTTTTAAAATGGCTTGGTATTGCATTAGGATAAAGCCCGCTTGGGTTACCTCTTACTCTTTCATCGCCAGCAGTACGCCATTTGGCCGTAGCTACTCCTAACTCTTCATTCCGTTTTTTGGCTATCTGACCATTTAAAGAGCCTATCTGGTCGGTCGAAATTGTCTTGGCCCTGCGCCATGTAATGCCTGTCTCTCGTTGTATGCTTTTGGCTATGCTTGTGTATGTCTTGCCTTGTCTATACCCTGCGCTTACTGACTTACTTATTCGATTAATGTATTGCTCTTGCAGGTCTTTAATCAGCAAAGTATTCTCAGCAACCCAATCCTCTGTAAGGCTTATATTTCCAACAGGTAAGGCTATTGCAATACCTGCCGATTTCTTTATAGAGTTAGATATATTTTTTTCGTTGGCTTTGTAAGTTTTATTTGCAAACTCAGTGGCCATCTTTTCGCCAGGAAACATAGTATTAGATATGCCCCCGATAGTTGCCAATATATCCACCAGCGAGTCGTTTCGCTCACCGTTACGTGCTTTTATTTGCTGCTTAATTTCTGGCAATAGCGTCTTTTTAACCTGCGATGCTATGTTAGATACTAGCTTACGCATATCAGCGGTGTATTGACGATTGACGCCATGCGGATACGTGTGACCAAGTTTAAGAGTTTTCTTTTTACCGCTCGTATTAAGCGGCTTTAAGATTTCAGATAATTCATTCATCACTGCTCAGTATATTGGGCGCGTCACTATCATTATCAATAGACCAAACACCTAGCGAGTTAAGCTGTTTGATGGCTTCCTCTGGTGTCAATAACACGTCTATCAATGGAGCAATTGAGGCTGATGATTGCTGCATAATAAGCGATTTATCCTTATCTGACATTTCCCATAGAGATTCAAATTTCCATTCCGCACCTTCGTAGCCGTCAGCCATTAACATTTTTTCTATGCATGGGCCTACTTGGTCCTGTCGTATATCTTCGACCATATCGTAATAAGTTGTTTGCTGCTCTGCGTCTGATGAGTTAAGGCCAGATGATGACTCGCCAAATAAAATTAACTCAGTCATTTCTGAGGCTGCTGTTATCTCACCCTTGAATTGGTCCATCATTTCAGACACACCGGCAACAGTGCGGTTAACAAATTCAAAGCTTTCCTCTTTGTCTATTGCTGCAACACGCTGATTAGATTTTGTGTTGTTAAACTTATTAACGCGACGCTGAATAGCAGCAGCAGGGCCGCCTTGTACATTTGCCGCTGTTAAGTTAGGTATGCTTAAAATTCCTATGTTTAGCTCTGACAATATAAAACGAGCATCTTCATAAGTGGCTTGCATATGTTTAATTGCTGAATACACAGACGTAACAATTGAGCCGCCCCAGTACAGTGATTCTATCTGCTCACGGCGCGTTAACTCTGCCCCTGTAAACTTACACACGCGCGTGTAATGGAACCGCTTGCCTTCATATGTCTGATATATCAGAGGTTTGCTGTAGTTATTTGAGTTGTAATCTGTATCATATTCGACAGGGTTTAAATCCCATTTATCATAAGCCTCAATATCAACTAAATTACCTTTAGAGCCCTGAGTCAATGGTAACTCTGAATCAGGGTCTTTAGTGATTAATACAATACCAGCGCCACCAAATAATCTAGACCATGCTATAGCTGATTTAATGTTTTGACGTAAATGTAGCCTTGTGAATTTGCCGTTAATTTCTTTGTGTAATTCCGGCTCTTTAAATTGTATAAACTTGCGCGTTGCATCTTTTGCCGGGCGCATACATATTTTTCTCGTAAGCCAATCGGTTTTATACATGCTCTGCAATACTTGATAATTAAGGTCTGCATTAAGCGCTGAATAAGTTGTGTTAGCGGTCGAGTCAATGCCCGGAACGCCCATTCCACTAGCGCCATTTGTCCACGCATCATTGCGGTAACCCGGTACTAATATTCCCGCCTCATTTTCGATGTATTCGTCAGTCATAAAAGCCCTGTTGTTATTTATTTTAATTTTGCCATTGTATCAAAAAGTGGTCACTTAGAAATCCAGGCAACCACTTGCCTTTAACTAACTATAAGCGTTGCATCACCACCAATAATATTTCCAGGGTTGGTTTTGTTCTCTACAAATATTTCATAGTAGGCGTTCGTATCTGTGTCATCTAGCAGCATAAGCGCAATACTATCGCCTTGTGTTGCTGATGCCGTTGCAGTCTTCCCCGCGCCTGGGTGGCCTATTGGGTTGGCAATGCTTACGTTATTATCTAGGCGATATAGAAATTCTTCTAGCACATGAGTCTGCACGCCGCCAACCGACGTTAAAGCGGGTAAGTCACCTTCGGACTTTATTGTTTTAGTAGTTGCTGAACTTTGGCTAGTTAACGCTGCTATTTCATTAAGTACCGCTTGTGATAATTCGTTAGGTGATGGATATGGCATTATCTATTTCTCCGAAACTCTGCAATCGCGTATGTTGCGCCTAATATGCCAGCAAAAGTTATGCGGCCTTGCTTAGCTCCTGCTGAAAATGTCGGCGTGCTGTATGTCGCCGTACCGTCAGTTGATGCTATAACCTTAGTCGCGTCAATAGTTGAATCGCCAAGCCCAGGACCTAACCATATTCCGTCAATTGGAGACATAACAGGAACTATTGTGCCGCCCGTAGGTGTGACAGGTGTAGTTCCATCAGCAGCATAAAATACAATAGCAAAATCACCGCTGTTAAACTCCAAAGACTTGTCATGCAGCACCATCGAGCGCGTATAATAAACGCCGTTGGCAATAGGAATTAACGGAGACTTTGCCGTGTCGTTTGTTAGTACATTAAAAATCATTATTTATCTCCGCAATTATATGTTTATGTTTTATGCATTATAACACAATAGGCAAGTTAGGCCATATCATCAATAATTGATAGTTACAATCAATTAGACGTAGTGCGCAGGGTTGCTATTGTTATGCAACCAAAGAAACTAACCAAGGATTTACACATGAATATATTTTACTTAGATAATGACATCGACACAGCCGCAGAAATGCATTGTGATAAGCACGTTGTAAAAATGGTGCTAGAGTATGCGCAGCTACTATGTACAGCACACAGGGTTTGTGACGGCGTAGAATACACGGAGCTATCAAAGGCTAGCCGTAAGATTAAACGGTGGCGCTTGCCTTCTACCGATGACGATGTTTTATACAAAGCTGCTCACGTCAATCACCCTTGCTCAGTATGGTCTCGCCGCTCAGTGGCTAACTACAATACGCTGTACCAGTTGTTTACATCTCTTTTATCTCAATACACAGCACGCTACGGTAAGACTCATGCATGTGACACACGGCTTCGTGATGCACTAAAGTATAGCCCTATAAATATACCAGACATAGCTGGCAACTTACCACCCAACTGTGTTCCTGACCATCTAAAAAAGACTAGCCTTGTCGAGTCATACAGAAATTACTACAAAGTGGATAAAAAGTATTTCGCAGTGTGGAATAAATCAGTATCAGCGCCATCTTGGTTTACAGTTTAAAGCTTACGCTCGATTATGTCGGGCAATTCTTTACATCAAGCAATGAGGTGCTATAATTCAATAGTTGGTTAGGCGTGAGACCCTAGACGATAAGAAGGTTTTGGAAGTTTACCTGTAATAGTTAATTCTATTAGTCTCACCAGGTACTCTCCCAAAGCCTTTTTTTATGTCCAAATTTCATACCTAATCACCTTATAACAGGTGGGAATAAATATAACCGTGGCTGTTACAAGTATTAATCCGTTACCATTGAACTAGACAAAGCGGAAACTGCGAGAGTTGCTAGAGTTAATCCTAAAGCGTAAGCGATGTAATATTGGTAATTACTAACCATTGGATTAATAAAGGCGTGAGCATGTGGTGTTTAGGCAGGTATTAGCCTGTAGATGCTCAAGTTTATCATTCTAATAATGGATAAATATCTAAGTGGCTCCGTATTCCATGTTGGATAAAACCTAAGTTTGCT
>Ga0307968_1003899_pt1:2500-12312 | contig 12312 bp, 11 predicted proteins | sample OrgLakmetagen650_FD_201834 | JGI IMG/M metagenome (GOLD analysis project Ga0307968, IMG submission 201834) | Saline water microbial communities from Organic Lake, Antarctica - #650 | ecosystem: Environmental > Aquatic > Non-marine Saline and Alkaline > Saline | place: Antarctica... | reverse complement strand
CGAGACTTGAGCAGACCAGCAAGAACTATCAAAAGAAGCAAGATGCAAATCTGCCTTCAGCACACGACGTAGAGTCTCACTGTTGGAATCAAGCATGCTATTAAATAACCTGATGGAAGCACGGAATTGCAAGGGCTCCTGACCGCACTCTCTAAGCACCGCCCAATTTGTTGTGCTGTTCTTCACTCCAAGAATGCGCCTCAAGGAACACAGATGCCTCTTCTGTAACCGGCTACCAAATTCACTGCCTTCACTCAGATACACTGTGCCCCACACCTGACTCGCATACATCCCAGCAGGAATACCATACACATTAGACAACCAGAGCATAGCATGAGGCCTGCTTTTTAAATCGTGACTTTTGGCAAACTCAAAAATCCTGCTCTGTGCAGCCATGTAAGGCCGCACCGCATGTTCCTCAGCTATCTTCGGATTCATCCTTCTATCAAGCAGCATGCCCAAATATTCGAACCTGTCCTTCTCTGGAAGCACCACACCATCGTACGTGAACGGATTCTGCAAAGGAGAGACAGACTTACTATTAAAATGAACCACCTCCGACTTGGCCGTGTTCACAGTCAATCCTTTCTTCTCAGCGTACTTACGAAACCTAGTGAGGAGGAGGACATGCGTTAATAATTGAAGGTTTACAGATATAGGTTGTAAATAACAAAGGTCAAGAAATGCGACTGCTAGCCTGCTCATAAAAAGCAATATAATAAATACCTACCTGCTGCCTGTAGGTTATGGTGCACCAACTTGTAGTGAATGAGTGGCATCCCGCCCATTGCCTTGAGGCAAGGCTAGAAGCTTACAAAAGCGAGGGAAGGATGCTCAAAGCAGAGCTCATTTCGCCCCAACATGTTGCCTGTCAAAATCACCGTCACAGCAAAGTTCAAGATCAGCACACTCGCCTTGTCGGCTGCTGTGCCTTTCCTCCTCTTTAGGGCTAGTAAGAGGTAAATGAAACGCATTATCATCAAACCAGAAAAAGCTATTTTAAATCAAGAACTGGCAGACATGGCTGCATTGCCTGCAAACTTTCGGCAATGACAATTAATGTGGGGAGTGGTTTTTACTGCCTGCGTAGTTTTTCCTTTTGCTTCTTTTTCTTTATACGATTGTTGTTTATAATCAGCGTTCAACAGAGTGCACAAGCCAGCCTCACCAAGAAAATATCAGAAGGGGTCAACGGAGGAAATGTCTTAAAATGCGCAATTTTGCATTCGCAAGGCAGCCACTCACAGCCACTTCATCCAATACGCCATTTTAGTACCAAAGTGTAGCTGGCATAGCTACCCAAGCATGTGCCCAGTTTTATGTGGGTTGCTTTGCGTGCTGAGATTGACTGGACTAAGCACGCATGTAAACCCTGATGTAATGATTTCCATGGGGAAATGGCTCAAAAAACACCAACCACTCAGATGTTTTCTTTCAATTTTGTTGCAATTATATTTGGCGAAGCCCCCTCCAGGGGCGTAGCCCCTAGGTTTGTCTCCTTCCCGCCAAAGTTCTCGTATGGCCACCCAGCCTCACCCAGACCACCCCCTGCCCTGAAATTCAGGCTAGCTTCCAAACACAAAGTAAATGTAAAACCATTTTAGTGGGCCAACGCTTTAAAGAGAGAGGAAAAAACCTAAACCCTAGGAGGAATGTAAACATCAATTGTACGCGCAACTCCTCCCTTAATCTGAAGCACCCGGTGGGCCAACGCTTTGAGCACGTTAAGGTAAACACGTAGGAGGTAGAAACAAAAATCTTTGCTCTCACATGGCTGCACTACCAAGCAGCAGTAAGAAGACAAGCGTGCATATGCAAGGAAGTGGCTATTTGGGTAAACACATTAATGAAACAACCGTCCGGTGCTATACCCCCAACAACGAGCTGTTTTAAATAACATGCACTATGCAAGCAGCTTGGGCAGCTGTGCTCTGTTTATACCAAGTGCTGTCTTGAACATATATCTTGTTTGGGTGTCAACACACAGTCCTTCGTCCACATCGCGGTACGCCAAGGTCGTTACCGCCTCCTGCGTGTGACGATTCTTCTCCTGCCTTGTTCTCCACCCTGGCTGCCCATGCTGCCCATCTGAAACAGGCCTGTGTGAGTGTCAATTTTAATGTTTGCGAGTCTGGAAAGCATTTAAGGCTATAGGGGCATGTGCTAGTGACACAGCGCTCAACTGTTGCACTTCTGCCTTATTGTTCGCATCTAAGGTTGGCCAGAACCGTATATATGCACCGTATACGACCATATATTTGGTGATTTCCCTGCCAAAAGTACCGTATACACACCGTGTGTATGTATGGTTCTGGCCAACCCTATTCACATCCCATACGTTTGTGCGGTGGAGTTTGATGGAATTTGATACCAAATATGTGTTTCTCCATTTCCTCTAAGAAACATGAGGAATGATCTGTCACTGCCTAATTTTTTTATACGCGCGCTACCCAGCTGCTCTGAGTGCCAGTGTGATGTTTGCAACTGCTAGCCCAGAGACCATTACATCTATTGAGCCATAAATGGATTAAAACTTGCAGGTAATAACAGATGGTGCTTGCCAACAGACAGGACTATTTGCCATCACCAATGCGCGGGTCGTATATCTTGCAATGATCTGTTTTATCTCACATCCCAAGTGGACACTGACCTGAATCTCCTCCGCTGCTAACCGCTGGGGGTTGTCCAAAAGTGGGCGGAGGGCCCTGAACACGGGTGCGTATGTGCGTGTGCATGTGTGTATGTATGTGCGTGTGCATTTGTGTGTGTGTGTGTGTGTGTGTGTGTGTGCATGCATGTTATTGGACAGACGTGCAGTAATACTGTATGTTAGACAAAACAGGACAGTGAATGAATAAGAGAACAAGGGGTGTAAAAGATGGACTAAATATTCCCGTTTTTGTATCGCCCTGATACGTTGTGTGTCCTTCCAAACTAAGGTACTGACCAGGCGCTGACTCCACCTGATGAGCCGCGCCAATCCTTGCATTGGAGTATTGCAGAATCTTTGCAATACTGTCTTTGACCAACTGTCTGCCACCAGGGTCCAACCTTCCAACCTTTTAACCACCTATATTCGACGAAGTTCGTTACTCAACCCTGAATTTCCCGCCAATCTTCTGTGCCCATGTTTGGTAGCAAATACTCTGGTTTTCTAGTTCGAGGAGTGTTACATCAGTCAAATTCCTGGACTTTGCAAGGCGTTGTTACTTTAATTACCAACCTAAAATGGTAGTGACACTTCCTAGAAGGGTCAAGAACATTTGCGATACGAGTGATTTAAGTTTATACGGTATTTCAGCTATAGCAAAGGGTCATACAGATTGTGGGGATGATGCTGGCGGCTTTGATGATGATGATGCTAGCGGCCAAACACCATCTGAACAGCTGGTCCGACAAAATTGCCTTTTTCAGTCCTACACTTGCATCCTCCTCACGATTGTGCTGCAGGGCTGTTAAGCCCTTCGACCTTACGCGCCTCTAGGGTCGGCCAAAAGCGTAAATAACCAGCGTATATGACCGTTTATTTGGAAACCTCCAGCTAGACACACCGTAATTAACCAGCGTATATGGCCATTTATTTGAAAACCTCCAGCGAGACACACCGTACATACTGCAATTGTGCTATGCATAGTGCTGGCCAACCATGCGCCCTCTTTTTTTGCATTAAGCGCCAAGATTAGAGTGCCCCCCCCTTACCTGGCCGAAAGCCCCGAGTCCTCCAGCTCCAGGAGGGGCCCCAAAGGGATTGGGAGCAGCAGCAGGAGCCCCAAAAGGGTTGGGAGCAGCTGCAGGAGCCCCAAAGGGATTGGGAGCAGCCGCAGGAGCCCCAAAGGGATTGGGAGCAGCAGCAGGAGCACCAAAAGGATTGGCGGAGGTGGCAGGGGCAAAAGGGTTGGATGAGGTAGAGGGAGGTAGGGGGGAGCCAAAGGTTTGGGAGGGGGGTTGACCAAAGGATCCGTTGGATCCTGCAGGGGCTAAATGGGAAGAAGGAGCTGCTGAGAGGGAGCTGTGGGAGGGGGCCTGTTGCTGGGGACCGCCGCTGAAAGTGAGGGAGCCAAACGTAGGCGTGCTGCTGGGTGGGGCGCCGAACGCTGGCGCGCTGCTTGCAGGTTGTTGGGCACCAAAAGTGAATGAGCTGTTGCTGCCAAATGTGGGTGTGCTTGAGGGTGCTCCAAACGTGGGTGTGCTTGAGGCTGCTCCAAATGTGGGTGTGCTTGAGGCTGCTCCAAATGTGGATGTGCTTGAGGCTGCTCCAAATGTGGGTGTGCTTGAGGCTGCTCCAAATGTGGGTGCGCTTGAGGCTGCTCCAAACGTGGGAGTGCTTGAGGCTGCTCCGAACGTGGGTGTGCTTGAGGCTGCTCCAAACGTGGGTGTGCTTGAGGCTGCTCCAAACGTGGGTGCGCTTGAGGCTGCTCCAAACGTGGGTGCGCTTGAGGCTGCTCCGAACGTGGGTGTGCTTGAGGCTGCTCCAAACGTGGGTGTGCTTGAGGCTGCTCCAAACGTGGGTGTGCTTGAGGCTGCTCCAAACGTGGGTGCGCTTGAGGCTGCTCCAAACGTGGGTGTGCTTGAGGCTGCTCCGAACGTGGGTGTGCTTGAGGCTGCTCCAAACGTGGGTGTGCTTGAGGCTGCTCCGAATGCGGGTGTGCTTGAAGGTGCTCCAAATGAGGGGGCGCTGGGAATCGAAGATGGCGCCCCAAAGCTAGGTGTTGAGGATGGAGCACTAAAGGTTGAGGTCGAGCCTGTAAACAGTGCACAGAGGGACGATACAGGTTTAAGGAAAGGAGGGGTGTCGGCATCACGCTTGTAACCAAACAAAGGCAGAGCCCAATCTATGTTCAAACACGTGTGGTCTAAACAACAGAGTCCTATGGGTTCAATGGATGTCCCACGTCGTGATGGAACGAATGCATTCAGGCACGCACAAACACATACACTCACACACATGCGCACATTCTCCCACTCTCTCTCTCTCTCTCTCTCTCTCTCATTCTCTCTCTCTCTCTCTCATTCTCTCTCTCTCTCACTCTCTCTCTCTCTCTCTCTCTCTCTCTCTCTTTGTTTCTCATACACACTTGCTTACATACATATACAATATACACAAACACACACACTCACTCACGCACTTCACTTGTTTGTCAATGCGAGACTCTGATAAAGCCTCAGAGCCGACAGCTGGACAGCCTTGCCTCCAGACAACCAACACCCCGCTTTGCACAGCCAGACACGCAGCATACCACACAGTGAGCACACACACACACACACCTGGGGGCGCTTGGAGGCTGCTGCCACCAGAGGTAGCAGCACTGCTTGATGCTGGTGCAGCTACCCCCCCCAAAGCCGTCCCCGTGCTCGTGCCTGGCCCCCCTCCAAAAGAAAAGGAAGGTGTGGTGGTGGAGGGAGGAGCACCTGCTGCAGGTGCAGCACCGCTGCCAGGCGCTGCTGCTGAAGCTGGTGGAGCCCCTCCAAACGTAAATGCGGGAGTAGAGGCAGCTGCTGTTGTAGAAGCAGCAGGGGCACCTCCGAAGGTGAACGGGGCCGAGGTCGTGGCTGCTGATGGAGAAGCAGCAGGGGCACCTCCAAAGGTGAACGGGGCCGAAGCTGTGGCTGCTGATGTAGATGCAGCTGGGGCAGGGGCAGCAGCGGAGCCCTGCTGCGGAAGGGGCTGTGAGGTAGGGCCTGAGGCAGGGGGAGTAATCCCCCCTAAGCTGGAGGTGGTTGCTCCAAAGGCTTGGGAGGGTTGGGAGGCACTGCCTGTGTGATGGCAGAGTGGTATGCAAAGGGGGTGGGAAAAACACACACGGAAATCCACACACACACACACACACACACACACACATCCACATACACACACGCGCGCGCTTACACAGCGTAAAGGGGGGGGGGCTTTGTTCTATTTGTCCGTTGCAAAGCACGCCACTCGTGCGGGCATGGTGGCATGCCGCCCATGACTGGTGGCACACTCGTAAGTAAGGATGAGTACAAATTGGGGTGCTGTCACCATGTAGACAGTGTTGTGCACGCGTTATCGTGTAATGCCTCAAGGACAGCACGAATGCAGGCTTGGCGGCCTGCAGCCAGTGGCTAATGACTGACGGCTGATATTTGGAGCTTTTCCATCTACAGACCCTGCAAACACACTCCAGGTGCACCGTTTTGGCCAGCCACACAATTGGTTCATATAGCACACATATCACAAGACCAAAACTCTGGAAAACACGCCACAGGTGCACCATTCTGGCCAGCCATACATTAAGTCCATATAACATATGACACACACATTACAAGAGCAGCCACTGACCTGCAGCAGCACTAGAGGGCGGCTGGGAGCCTGCCGAGCTTGCTGCTGCACCTGCTGCTGCTGCTGCTGCTGCCGTTGGAGTGCCTGCTGGTGGCGCTGCAGGTTTGTCTCCTCCCTCTGGGCCCTTCTCCGCTGCCTCTTTGGGCTGTGCGCCATCTTTACTAGGAGGAGGAGGAGCACCAAAGGAGAACCTAGAGGGTCAAGCAGGAAGGGTGGTAGCTTGGCCACGTGGTACACACATGCACACACACACGCACACACACACACACACACACACACACACACACACACCAAAAACCATAAGGAGGTGGGCAGTGAGGTGGTAGCTTGACTACGTGGTGCTTGTCTGAGTCAAATTAATAATAGTATCTACCTACGACGCTTCAACTTTGGTGAGCAACAATTAGCAGGCAAGAGGATGTGGGCACCATCAGCACCAGACACCAAGAACGTGCGTTTGTGGAACGGCACATCTGCATTCAAATACAACACAGACGCCACTTTGATCTCTCCAAGAGGATGCCGGGGGTACTGAATGCCAAAGCTCACACCAACGCTAATACACAGGAGCACACCCCCCCCCCCACACACACATCATACACACACTCCACGCACACACACACATAAACACACGCTCCATGCACACACACAGACACATAAACACACTCCACACACACACTCCACACACACACACACGCACACACACAAACACACACACACACTCCACGCACACACACACTCCACACACACACACTCCACGCACACACACACACACAGACCACAAACACACACACTCCCCCCCCCACACACAAACAGATACACACACAGACGTACACATTGTACACACTACACACAAACATGTGCGCTTCCTTACCCAAACGACCCAGGTGGCTTGGGAGCACCTGGCACGGCTGAGGTTGTGGGGAGCGTGAAAGGAGCTCCATCTCCAACCAGCTTCCCGTGCTGCTGCGGCTGCTGCTGCTGCTGCTGCTGCTGCTGCAGAAACGGCTGTCGTTGCTGTTGGCCCAACATGCCGCCACCAAACACCCCCCCCCCTGGCGTGCCGGAGGGAGCAGCACCTCCCTCTTCTAGGTCATCACCTCCAAGCAGCTCTGCCCACTTGCGGGGTAGTCTACAAGCACACAGGACAAAGGGGCGTAAGCAAAGTCAAAAGTTTGTTTGAGTGCAGCCTACAAGCACACAGTACTAAGGGGCACGTGCACAGTGTGGGTTGTTTGTTTAAGTGGAGGTTTAAGCAGGGCAGTCTACGAGCACACAGTACGAGGGGGCATGTGAAAAAGAAAGGGTTTGTCTGTTTGAGTGGAAGGAGGTTTATGCAGGGCAGCCTGCAGGTGGGGGAGGGAGGTCTGTGGAGTGGTGCATGCGTCAGCCTCATGCACGTAAACAACATTGGCACATTTGCCAGCCTCCTGTGCTACAGGCTGCCTGCCCCCTTTGATACAAGTCAAGACAGCAGAATCAAGGCTGGTAAGAATTGTATGTGTATGTATATGCGTATGTGTGTACAGCATGTGTGACCATCTCTTTCGGGGCTTCGTTGCATGTCATTATGTGAATGAGTCTGGTTTGGCCAGACTCTCAAGTATACCAGCCACGGTGCAAACAAAGTAGTCCTTAATGACATCAAGCCAGTAACTGACAGGCCATAAAAAACTATGCATTAAAACACGCGGGCAAACGGTGCATATTACGTTTCTCCTTGCCTGTGTTGCACATATTACATATGTGCAGACAAGAAAAGAATTAGAACGTGATGGCTCTGCTGCTCAGAACAAGCCACATGCTGGGCCAAACTAGTTGTGGGCATGCACCTCAACGCATTCTGACCATATACCTGCGCTTAGCCATGCCGCCACGCGCAGCGTACGGGTTGTGGTGCCGGATGGATGTAGATGCACGCACCACACGCTGCCACTGCGCACGATCCCCAGCCCCCACAGCCACCAGCCCAGCCTCCTTCCCGGGTTGTTGCTGCTGCTGCTGCTGCTGCTGCTGCTGTTCTTCTGACGCCGCATCTGCGTATTGCGTACGTATGCTGCAAAGAGTAAAAGGGGCGCTCTGTCGCTGGCAAGGAAGCGCGGGCGTTTAGGTGTCGGTGGAGATGAATGCTTTAAGGACAACAAGGAGGGATGAGCGATCGTCACCAAACGGACCAGCGCAAGCTAGCGCAAGCTAAGGATTGACTTGTTCTGCGTGCTCTCACCCAAACACGGCCAACCTAAGTTTCTTGACCGGCACAGGACGACAAACAGACTCTCAACTAATACTCTTACTTAGCCAGAGATACATTAGTTCTATCAAAGATTTTGTCAGGGAGGAAGAGGGCGTCTTAGAGCTGCAGCAAGGGAAGGCGGATGAGCAGCAGCAGGGGGAAATGGGTGAGGGGGGCGGTCCAGCTAGACTGCCACCTGAGCGGTGCCGCCACAGGGAAAGAGTGCCCCCCCAACTGCCCCCATTGCAGCAAGCAGCCATTTCTCCACCTCAAATTTCATCAGCTTACTCATTATTATGCCATGAGTACATACACTGGTTTTTAGGCTGAAATAGCGTGTTGCGGGTCTTATGTGGCTGTGAAAGACTTTCTAGTGCATAACAGCAAAACATGTTGGGGCATTGTGAGCCAGCCTGGCCGTCAATTCACACATTCAGCATACTCACAGGTGGCAGAGAAGTATGTGCTTCCAACAAAGCAAATTTCACAAAAATCCATGAAGGCTGTGGCCTGGGAGTGAGAGAAATGTGTGATCTGAGAGTGATCTGAGATTATAGGGGCTCCCTGTCCACCCCCTGGGTCAATTTTCAGGATTTCAAGTTTGCAGCCCCAAATCTCAGCCAAAAGTGCACACATTCCCAAAATTTGCATGCAATTTGGTTAAAGTCAGTGTGGGGGGCCACCACTACCTCGTATATATATTCAAGGGTCTGGCCAAAGCCGAGAACTACCAACGACGACAGTGACATTTTTAAACAGCTGTGAGCCATGGTGGGTGCCTGACGTGCACAAAAGGAAGCAGGCTTGGCAAGCATGCAGGCAAACTCAATTAACAATAAGCACATCAGCCCACTGAATTAACAAAAAGCACATCAGCCCACTGGGCGTCATTCCAACACAACAACCAGCTTACCAGATCCTGAGCGGGCAGCAACACCGCGCGCGATGAGGCCAGCTAATGAGGGCGACCTTGATCTTGACGGCGTGGCAGCTAGGTGTGCGGATGAGCCACGCTGGGTGTGTGATAGAGGGCTGGGGGGTGGGGCCCATGCTGGCCTGTTTTAGGTTGTGACACAGAAACAACCTGTCGTTATTCTAGTATAAACCTAAACCTGCCCACTCAGGAAGGTTGGCTGGGGGGGGAGCTACAGTGACATTTTCATGTGTGTGTGTGTGTTTGCGTGTGTGTGTGTGAGTGTGTCTGTGTGTGTGCATGTGTGTTGTGCGACACGTATATCTATCCCTTTTTACGCCTGAGAGGGGAGGCAGTGCTTAACA
>Ga0307968_1003897_pt1 | contig 12317 bp, 12 predicted proteins | sample OrgLakmetagen650_FD_201834 | JGI IMG/M metagenome (GOLD analysis project Ga0307968, IMG submission 201834) | Saline water microbial communities from Organic Lake, Antarctica - #650 | ecosystem: Environmental > Aquatic > Non-marine Saline and Alkaline > Saline | place: Antarctica: Organic Lake... | reverse complement strand
GTGAGCATGTGGCCATGTGGCCATGTCTATGTAGCTGTTGCATGTGTGAGCATGTGATCGTGAGCATGTGATTGTGTGGCCATGTCTATGTAGCTGTTGCCTGTGTGAGCATGTGATCGTGAGCATGAGATCGTGTGGCGATGGCGTATAAGGACATACACGCACAGTGTCGTACGTGCACATGAGATGATGTCATCACATTTGTGTTGGGTTGGCCAGAATTGTATAGGTATATATGCCATATATGACTGTACATTTGATCAAATCCCAGCCAAAATATCGTATATACACTGTAAATATATGGTTCTGGCCAACCCTGCATTTTTGTGATCAAGGCTGTGAAAGAGTGACCATGTGTGAATGCCTGGTGTTGTATAGCACAATGTGGTGTGTGTAGAGTTGGCCAGCACCACATATATTATATATATGTATATAAACAGTGCATACACGGTAATTTTGGCAGGGAAACCACCAAGTAAATATACCAGAGGGGGTCAACGGAGCAAATGTCCTGAAATGTGACTTTTTTGATACAAATCATGTTTGAATGATATAACTAGATGGTTCATGAAGTTTGGGGCCAAAAGGACCACCCCAGTGGACTGGACAAAAATCCAGTACAAATTTTGGCACTGAGTTTTCACATAACAAGCCACCACGCCCCAAGTAGGACCTCTTTTCTTCCCAAACCAAGACAGGATGACTTCCTTTATGATACCAAATCATCCTGGGTTTTGAAAAGTACATTTGGTGAAGGTTGGCTTTACACCTTTTTGGCACCCCTTTTGTTGTTTTTTTTAAGGGAAATGGGCAAAATGGAGTATCTGACCAACTACAGGGTCGTTTCACTCCATTTTTATGATGTTTATTTATCTAAAACACACCATTTATTTAAAAATGATCCATATTGGTGCAGTATTTAGTGAGATCTGGCAGATTGGCAGTGAAAAGTAGGGTTCACGCCGCGGGCAATTAGACATGTGCACCCATGTTTGCAAATTTAAAGCTCAGGTGATGTACCTTTGGGTCCTAAGCATAGAATTTGCAAACATGGTGCCCATACTCACTTAACATTTCTAAAGTACCCCTGTTTGGGGCCTCCGTCGACCCCCTCTGCAAGTATAAGGTCATATACGTTGCATATATACGATTCTGGCCAACCCTACGTATGTGAAGATGTGAACACGGGCGTAAGAGTGTTTTAATCCTATGTGCACGTTTGCTTTTGTCACAGCACGTGTGGTTGCCAGTGCCATGTAATGGATAACCATATGTACGAATGCCAGGTTTTGTGAGAGCATGCGTGATCACCCTTTAAGCTCATTGTGCGTGTGGCATTAATAACGAAACCTATGGGCGTACACGCTGCTTAGTGCTTTACGTCTGAGTGCATGTGGGTGTGCCATATGATGCAGCAAACGAGCCTGTTCAAACACGACTGGGAAGAGTACATTCAAACAAGGAGAAAGGAAGAAGGAATCGACGCCGGCGGTGTCGTTTCGGGACAACATTTTAACCAGGGGTCCTGGTCACTAGTAATTAAAAAAGAAAAGCAATGTTACAGGTCAACAGAGTATGGACCGTGGCTCATGGTCCATGAGGTATGGATAAGAGGGTACACCCAACAGCCTTTTACGTGGCAGTTATGTGTGGCACTGGAGGCAGCTGTTTGTCAAATTTGCCTTGTGACCTGCCTGTTAGTGCAAAACACAAACAGGGCGTACTGCAAGGCGAGTTCTTTGAAATGGAAGTGGGCAGTTGAGAGAGATTGGGAGCACTTTGGTAGCGTCGTTAAAAGGGAGGTCATTACAAGTGTATGAGCTTTACCCTGACCCTCCTAAGTAAATAGCTTGGAGCATTTACAAGTGTGTATCTGTAAGAGCTAACATGGTAAATGGCGTATGAAGTAGTTCAGATTAGCATTAGTAGCTTGCAACGGTGGTCTGTCGCGCATACCCAAAGCAAACTTGCTTCTCCCATTGTTATACCCACTATCAATTGCGCGCGCTCAATGGAGGACGTGGGGCCTGTGCTGTTGCGGGAACCCACTTGCTTGTCCCACTGTTATATGATTATGATGTTATGATCGAAACCAGTTGCGCATGCTCAATGAAGGACGTGGGGCCTGTGCTGTTGCGGGAACCAACTTGCCTGTGTTGGGTCTGCAGATGGCAAACAGGTTGCGTGATCCAGGCTTCTGTAGGGCCAGGCAAACCATGTGCATTCCCTGGCCAGGGATAGGGCGCCTGTGAGCGTGCAGGGTTGTCTCCTATAGTGAGTATCTGATCGCCTTGGAGTGTGTGTACATACGTGCCTTATGACGTGTGAGAGTGTGCAAGGTTGATCATTATGAAGATGCATCTGCATGGTTGTGTCTTGCAGCGCATGTTTGTTGTCTTGGAGTGTCAGTGGGTGTGTGTCTCTCTGTGTGTGCGTATGTGGCGCGCGTGTGTATAGGATCAGCCATACCTGTTTCAAGCATTGTGATAATGTTTATGATTTCCTTGAACTTGTTTGGATATGATGGCTTTGACCGATTTTTCACTCACATACGTATCCTTCAGAGTGTATTGAGCCTCAAACTCGTCAGATTGCTAAAACTCGAACCTGCTATTGCGCACAGGTTCTCACAGTACAACGCTGCAAATTGATTTTTTTCCTCTTGCACACGGATTCAGATCTGCTCACATCTCCCTTTCAGACACTTCACAAAAGTGCTCCCCCGTCATTTCAAAAAGCAGAACAGGTAAAACTCAACTTCTTAAAAATTTAACCCGCTTTTTCCTCTGTGCACCAGGTTAATATTCATGGTATGGTAACTATAACGTTTGAAATTCACGTGCAAATCCCGAGCAGACCTACCACGAGGTTTGGAATAGGATATCCATATGAATACAGCCACTGTATATGCCCACACATCTTGACCTAAACCTGGAAAGGCCGCATAGACACGTGGACCCAGTCCTCTTTGCAAGTACCTTTAGGACTCCTGCTTTCATTCTCAGTTGTCCATCGCACTCACGTCCCACTCATACGTCCCACACACATCCTACTGACACAGACCCCACACGTCCCGCCTACCCTCCCCCACACCCCCCCCTCACTCACAACTCACACCTGAATTTGTCACAGCAACACGTCACAGCCACCTAGACCAGAGAACAAGACGTTCTCAAGACTGCTTGTGCTTAATTACACAAACCAATTGCCTTTTGTGTACACATAGTTCACCTTGACATCTTGAAACCGCTCTGGTCCCCTTGCACAGCCTCCAGCTGCAGCCGTACGCGTGCTGCCTGCGAATCAGAAACACACATACACACACAAGTACACATTTGAAAGCATGAGTACAAACTCTTGAGCTTCGTCAATGACTGTATAAAGAGGTTGAGCAGGTTCCTGATTAATTTAGGGCCAAAGGGGCACAATTGCTATGGTGGACCTTCAATTCCCCCCCTTACTCTCATCCCATGAAGGAACTATGGCCTAGTAGTGCCCATCAATCAAGTGTGTGATCAATCCACTTCCAAGTCATGTACATGTGTGCATGTGTGCACGTGCATTCTGTGAATGAGTGTGCATACGTGTGCATACGCAAGTGCACGCGCATGAACGTGCCTGAGCATATTCATGTGCACGTGGATATAGTCTACAGCCCTAACCCAAGGCCAGCCTTTGTGTACGAATAGATTGTTCTGAAAGGTGCGCATTCATACGCAGCCCTTACCCATGGCCAGCCTACGCTGTCCTCTCACCTCAAAGCTCATGCCCCTGTCCACACAAAAGTTGTCTTAAAGGGTGCGCAGTCGTATGCAGCCCTATTTTATTGCGAGCCTACGCTGTCCTCTCACCTCAAAGCTCATGTCCCTGTCCACAAAAAAGTTGTTCTGAAAGGTGCGCAGTCGTATGCAGCCCTATTCTATTGCGAGCCTACACTGTCCTCTCACCACGAAGCTCATGCCCCTGTCCACACAAAAGTTGTCTTGAAAGGTGCGCAGTCGTATGCAGCCCTATTCTATTGCGAGCCTTCGCTGTCCTCTCACCTCAAAGCTCATGCCCCTGTCCACAAAAAAGTTGTTTTGAAAGGTGCGCAGTCGTATGCAGCCCTATTCTATTGCGAGCCTACGCTGTCCTTTCACCTCGAAGCTCATGCCCCTGTCCACAAAAAAGTTGTTCTGAAAGGTGCGCAGTCCGCTCAGAGGGTCACTCCATAGAACTCTTCGTTCAATCCCTGGGTCCGAGGTGCCTGCCTTCTTTTTGTGGCGGGTGCCGTTGCTGCCAAACAGATCTGCCAAGCCCTCTGTGTGTGTTTATGTGTGCGTGTGGTTGCGTGTGTGTATGTATGCGTGCGCATGTGAGCAAGTGTGTGTGCATGTGTGTACATTGTGAGTACAATTGAGGTTTCACATGCAATGTGGTGGTGCCGGTGCCGGCACTGTACGCAGACACACACACAAACATGTAAAAAACACACAGACAAATTACTATCATTACATGAACACACACACACGCAAGCCTTGGTATTAGGCACCCGTTTGGTGTTACCTGAGTACTTGCCCTCATGCTTTGCGGCATTGATCTGCACAGGACGCCAGGACAAATGAGTGAGTGATGCAAATGATTGAGTGATGCTTTGCGGCATTGATCTGCACAGGACGACAGGACAAATGAGTGAGCAATAAACGTGAGGCTGGTGTGTGTGTTGTGTGTGAGTGTGTGTGCGTGTGTGTGTGTGCGTGTGTGTGTGTCCATCTACTGCAACGATTGATCTGCACAAGACGACAAGACAAATGAGTGAGTCGAAATCGTGAGGCTGGTGTGCGTGTGTGTGTTGTGTGTGTGTGTGTGTGTGTGTGTCCATCTACTGCAACGAGTGGCGACTAAGGTGGGACGCCTATATCTACTTTGAAAACTGGCAACAACTGCTATTCCAGTAGCGAATGCCTCTGATAGGTGGGGCGTACAGGAACAGAGAAGGTACCTGAGCGCATGGCACGAGCCAAGGGACAAGGTCAAAACAAAAGACAGACTGACGGTAGTGTAAGCACCACCAGCAAAAGGGAGTGTCTGATTATCAGCTGATTCCTTGCAACAGGAGATGTGATATACACAGGGTTGGCCAGAACCGTGTGTTTACAACGAATTTGACCGTACGTTGTGTGATTTCCCTGCCAAAAATACCGTACACCACATATATATATATAGTTCTGTCCAATTGCATCCTGCTTCAAGGTTGGAAACACATGCAGCAACATGCACATACACGACACAATCATGAACACGCATACCTCAGCAGCCAAGACGGCAGTGAAATACGCAAACAGAAGGTTCTGCTCAGCCACAGGCAGGCCCAGCAGGCGGTTTAAAAAACGGCGGACGTCGCCTGTCTCCTTGCCTCCTCCTCCTCCTCCTCCTGCCTTGCTTGGCGTGTCTTTGGTGGACTTGCCTGCGCAGGAGGGGTAGGGGTATAGTAAGAGGTACTTGCTAGATGTTTGTGTACATGTGTGCGTGCATGTGTGTACACAACAATAACTGCCTGCGCAGGAGGGGCAGGGGTTCAGAAGGTACTTGCTGAATCTTTTGTGTATATATGTGTGTGAACACATGCGTGTGTGTGAGCATATGCGTGTGTGTGAGCATATGCGTGTGTATTTGAGGGGTTGGGTGGGGTTGGGTGGGAGGGTGGGTGGGTGGGTGGTGGTTGGGGAGATCTAACGCATCTAGACAACTACCTTACATGTGGCATGGCATGTTCTCAGTGATATCTGCTTACAAAAGCACAGTATGAACTCTGAGTTGTCATTTTTCAGACGCACAAGAATGGCGCAATTCAACTACAACTTCCTGCAAATTAGAAAACGCAGGGCAATAGAAACACACACTCACACACGCACATGCCCCTGTACGCACATGCACAAACACATACATCCGTGCCCTTTTCCTTCATGCACACACGCACTGGCACTGACAAAGCCGCACCCTCAGGCAACTGCTGAACAGGAGGATTGGGAAGAGGGTTGAGAATCAAACACTAATTTAATTATTGAACGAGCTTGATTAAGGGACACCCTGTCTATCCTAACTAATCCTTTCAACCTACCGCGACCCTTGCTGTTTCCAAAGCTGCCTGCTGCCGGCTCCCCCTCCTCCGCCACTGTATCCTTTTTGGAGGTTGACACATCCACACCCATCACGTCCACGTACTGCCTCAGCTGCAGATAGCACAAGTGCAGCACACTTTGTGAGTGTGGATGCTAGTGCACGCATCCAGATGTCCACACCCATCGCGTCCACGTTCTGCCCCAGCCACAGATAGCACAAGTGCAGCACAGTTCACGTTTGTGAGCGCATCATGCCCACGTACTGCGCTAGAAGAGTATGCAGCATTGATAGTGGGTGAGCAGGGGTCGTGCACATAAACGTCTGGAGGCCTGGAAGTGCAACACCACGCCAGCAGGAAAGTAGTCTTCGTTCATCAGTCACACACAAACAGTCATGCACACATGCACACAACCCTACCTGTTTGTGCAACAGGCAGATCCGTGCGGCACGCAGCTCAGGGTCCTCTATCCGAGTCAAGGCTTCTGCTTCAGCATCCTGGGGGTGTGCATGTATGTGTGTCGTATTGTATGTGTGGTGCTTGTGGGTATACTACTACGTTCTGTGTGCAGGACTGTGAACATGCATGCCTCTTATTCGAACCAACGTAAGCTTGCTTGTCACTGCACTCTTTTATCAGATCAATCTCATTTTTTCAGTGTCAGTTGTGTATCTTAAGGCTGTTGTGTGTCAGTGTAAAAGACAGAGCAGCAGCAATGCTGATCGTACCTCACTCCAACGAGGTGCAGAAAGTGCATTTTTTAAAGTGTCATATCGTAAGGGTGTTGTGTGTCAGTGTAAAAGACAGAGCAGCAACAAAGCTGATCGTACCCCTCATTCAACGAGGTGCAGAAAATGCATTATTCTCCGTGCCTTATACTCACATTCACATCAAGCACCTCCGATACTCACTTCCATATCAAGCTTGCCGGCTTCAGCTTTTACAAACTCCTTCAATACCGCCACGTAGTCAGCTCCCTGCAAATGCATGGATGCAAGTACGTTGGGCATCATCGGAAGAGAAGGGATGCACTCCAACAAGACTGCCCCATAGCCAGCTCATGCAATCGCACAAATGAAAGAATGTAGGGCATCATGAAATGGAATGGGATGCCCAGTAGGAGAATGCTTTGCTGGACTTTAAGAAGCGTGAAAGGAAGCTTCTCAATTGCTAGATCCCATGTTTTCGATCTCTGCTTGCGTATGGGTCCCAAAAAAGGCAGCAATTCCACCATATAGACACCAGAGTGGCTCCTAATCTTGTTTCACGTGGCAAGTGAATTATACTGCATGCACTATGCCCTTGCCGTTTTTTCTTCCTTTGCCGTTTTTTTATTGACAAAAACAGAGCGCACCATGGGCAGGGTCGGATTCTCCAGCAAGATGTGGTCATACATACGACGCAGAGACCTGGGTACAGCAAACAAATGCGCGCCGTGTGGAGGTGGTGTGTGCACTTTCTGCACTATGATCTAATAACACCCTGTCACAAACACAAGTGCCCTCTGGCGTCGACAGAACTCTGAAAGCCGCTGTGCCTCGGCGAAGCGCATGAGGCACACACACACAAACACACACACACACACACACATACACACACAGAGACACACAGAGGCGTACATACGCAGTGAAGCAGTGCATTGGATAGGTGTGTTGTGATGAAATTTAAGAAGCATTGTGTAACATGCATGTGTGTATGTGTGTATGTATGTATGTATGTGAGAAAACATTGTGTGTGTGTTGTAACTATGTGGTATTAGAAGACTGTGTATCAGGGGACTCATCTACATGCAAGTATATGGTTGCTGCACAGACACACTTCAGATTTCATATGCCAAGCCCCTGCGCACCTTCGCCCCAGCGGAGAATCAAAGTTTTGCTCAGACAAGTCCACACCTGCATGAGATAAAAAAGAGGTATGACGGCTGCAAAGTGGTCTGTGGACGAGATGCTTTATGATACAAAAGTAGCCCTGATGATCCTTGCGAACTTCTTCATATATTTACGTGTTGTAGGAAGGTGGTACCATCAGTTAAGAGCACTTTTGCACACAACACACACATACACAACGCAATTCCATAATACACATTTCCACCAACGCACGCACAGGCGCACGCATATACACAAAACACGATCACGCACAAAAAGAATGCGCATACAATGACACACGATATGCAGCACGCCAACCTCCACAAGTGAGGACCCTCCAGCGATTGCAATGCACACACACACACACACACACACAGGCAACCACAGATTAACGCAACGGACATGACACATACATAGGGTTGGCCAGAACCGTGTATATACACCGCATATGACCGTATATTTGGTAATATCCCTGCCAGAATTGCCGTACATAAACCGTATATATATACGTTTTTTGTGTATATATGGTTCTGGCCAGCCCTACAAATACATGTGCAAACAAACACGCACGCACCAGATGCTGCACGCCTGTCTCCACGGGTGAGGGCACCTAATGACCGCAGCCTGGTTCTGGCCAGACCTACATATACACGTGCAAACAAACACGCACGCACCAGATGCTGCACGCCTGTCTCCAAGGGTGAGGGCATCTAATGACTGCAGCCTGGTTCTGGCCAGACCTACATATACACGTGCAAACAAACACGCACGCACCAGATGCTGCACGCCTGTCTCCACGGGTGAAGGCGCCTAATGACCGCAGCCTGGTTCTGGCCAGCTCTACAGTTACATGTGCAACAAGCATACACGCACGCACCAGATGCTGCACGCCTGTCTCCACGGGTGAGGGCACCCAATGACTGCAGCCTGCGAGCTACTGCTGCAGCAAATCTCTTCTCGCCACCCACATTGGTGCTGATGAGCCTGGAAAAGCACGGAGCACACTAGATTTTAAGATGTGAGAAGAGCAAATGCGCACAAACACACGAATTTGAAACTTGTGGTGAAGGTGAAAGTTTAACAAAGCAAGGACAACGGGCAACAACCGTCGCATTGTTGATCACTGCTTGGGCCCATGATCCTTAGTATAGTCACAGAAACGTATGGTGAAGGTGAAAGTTTAACAAAGCAAGGACAACGGGCAACAACCGTCGCATTGTTGATCACTGCTTGGGCCCATAATCCTTTTATAGTAGGCACAGGCTCAGGACTCATAAATATATAGTTCAGGCATAAGTTTATGGTGAAGGCGTGAAAAGTAAGCAGAGACAGGGTGCTGGTGCCTTTGCTGTAAGTTTGAGGGACCAGATAAACAAATTAATCTAGTCTTCTTGCACAGTATAGTACAGGTCCCAAGGGCGGGCGGCAGGGCCTTACTCCTGACGATAGCAAACTCAAATTAAGAAAGTCAACGTGTCATATTGTTACCAAACAGGCATCCACTTGCAATGCAATAATGCAATGCCACACTGAGTAGACGAGAAACCATACGCAGCTTGAAACATCCCAGGAAACGTTTGCTGCCTCAGGCTCCCTGACTGCCTGCTAGTTTTTTTTCATGATTGGCAACAGCTTACAGATTGCTGCCGGAAAGAAACCGTGAGACAGGTATAGAGTTTAGAGTGTGGAGGTTTTCTATACAGGACACACTAGGTATTGAGTATGTAGATGACATACACAACGTTGATACACACAAATACATACACATACATATGCATATAACAATAATTATATGTAAAAGATACGCGTGAAAAACATGCAGTAGTTTCCTATGCTGGACTTACAGCTGTGGATCACCGATACATGCATGGCTCACCGATACATGGGTGCAGACACATGCACCGATACATGGCTCACCGATACATGCATGGCTCACCGATACATGGGTGCAGACACATGGGTGCAGACACATGGGTGCAGACACATGGGTGCAGACACATGGCTCAGACACATGCACCGATACATGGCTCACCGATACATGGCTCACCGATACATGGGTGCAGACACATGCACCGATACATGCACCAATACATGGCTCACCAATACATGCATAACTCACCGATACATGGGTGCAGACACTTGATTGCTGCGGTGTGTGCGTCCAAGCTGCTGGATGGCCTTGTCTGCCGACCTGCACATGCAGTGTTACGTGAGAGCATGCATGTGTGTGCATTGGTGTGTGCGCATGCATAGGTATTACACGAGTGCGCGCGTGCGTGCGTGCATGCATGTGTGTGTGAGTACATTATTTGTGTGTATTCGTGAGTGTGTGTGTGCGTGTGTGCGTGCACGTGTGAGTGTGTTTGTGTGTACGCATGTGAGAGAGTGAGTGTGTGTGTGTGAGCAAGTGCCTATGTGTTCATCCTTCCTTCACACATGTATTTATTCACTGCCCAAGCAAAACTTATGCGGCACAAACCGAGTGTGCTAGGCTACTTAGGTACGTGTAAATAAGGTGTTTAATTAAGAGTGTGTGTTATTAAAAGCCATCGCAGTACTTAGTACATTTTTACCATGGCAACTCGATCGTGAGGTGCAGCCGGCGGCGAGGGTGCGCGCAATCTGAGGCGGCGGAGGCGTGGAGGCTGATGCCCGTGGATGCCGCGTCAGAGATCACGGCCACCGAGCGCGTCCCTTTCATGAAGTGGCTGCGCTCAATCACTGCAGTGCAACACGCGTGTGTGAATAAGTGTGTGTGCGTGGGTATGTGTATGTTTATAAATGTGCAAGTGCATGTGAGTGTGAGTGTATGTGGGATTGAGTGTGTGTGTGTGTGCCTGTGCCTGTGCCTTTTAAAGGGACGTACAATTGCGCGATTCTCCAGGGAGTACAGGCTAGTGCCTGCTTGTCAGAGATCACGGTTGCTGATATGTACTCTTGCACGGCATATCATGCACACATTCCCCATCACTAGAAGCTAAAAGTCAAGGCTTCAGACTTCCACATATCAATTGTTCTCTCTCTCTCTTTCTTTATCTCTCTCTCTCTCTCTCTCTCTCTCTCTCTCAAAGTTAAGGATCCAACCCTGTTTTAAGAGAAAATGGCTGCAAGCAGGATCCAAGCAATCAGGGTGTCGGGCTTGCATGCTGCCTACACCAGCTAAACCAGATACCAGATCCCAGTAGGCAGCAGGTGTTGCAGCGCATCAGAAGTACAGCACTTACACAAATGCAAAAGTGCTAGCATGATCCCAAACGCAAACGCTCACCATTCAGGCCATCTCATTCAAATGCAAGAGTACTGATGTAATGCCAAACAAATGCTCTCACCATTCTAGCTGCCCGCTTCATTCAAATGCAAGAGTACTGACGTAACCTTAACCTTAAACAAAAACACTCACCGTTCAGGCTGTCCATGTCACTGCTGTCCGGCTTTGCGCGCAGCTCGTAGTTGTAGACGTCACGCTTTGGGTCGTACACAATGCGTCCACGCCTTCCTGTCATTTCTGCCACCTGGTCAGTCACAAAGGGAGGGCGTCAGTGTGTGTGTGATGTGTTGGTAGGGGGGGGGTATACACAATGCGTTAACGCCTTTCTGTCGTTCCTGCCACCTGGTCAAGTCACAAAGGGAGGGAGTAAGTGGTGTGTGTATTGTGTTTGTAGGGGAGGGGGGGTATGTGTGTGCAATTGTGTGTGTTTCTTTAATTCTCCAGTACCTTTGCTAAAGACGTGAGAGCCTGGATGCCTATTTTACTTCATCGACAAAACAGGTTTAGCAGGAGGTCTTGCTAAACAAATTTGTGCTAAACAAGTTTAGCAGGAGGTCTTGCTAATTTATTGAAACACGACAAGCGTTCATGGGGTAGAGGGAAAACTTTTAATCTGTCAATAAAGCATACCCACAGCCCAAAATCTTTGCAAAATCTTATCTCATTTAGATTTCTGGTAATTGCTATGTAGGTAGAGTTGGCCAGAACCATATATATATATATATACGATGTATATACGGTGTATTTGGCAGGGAAATCACCAAATACTGTTTAATTATGTACAGTTCTGGCCAACCCTATATAATATAGGGGATAAATGGCACGCACGATACACACAAACACGCACACCTGGCTGGGACCCCCAAGCTGGTTGATCAGCTCATCCAAAAAGTTTGCCGGCAAGTCGAGCTCGTTGATTGCATCGTACAGCTCCTGGACATTCATGTGTATAAGCGTGTGCTTAATTGCGTGCACACATACTTGGCTGTGTGCGTATTAGTACACATGTGAAAGCGTGAGCAGCATTTTTTTGTGACGTGCGTTTGTGTTTGTGTGTATGTGTGTGTTTGTGTTGGGGGGG
>Ga0307968_1003896_pt1 | contig 12321 bp, 12 predicted proteins | sample OrgLakmetagen650_FD_201834 | JGI IMG/M metagenome (GOLD analysis project Ga0307968, IMG submission 201834) | Saline water microbial communities from Organic Lake, Antarctica - #650 | ecosystem: Environmental > Aquatic > Non-marine Saline and Alkaline > Saline | place: Antarctica: Organic Lake... | reverse complement strand
GTGTGTGTGTGTGTGTGTGTGTGTGTGTGTGTGTGTGTGTGTGTGTGTGTGTGTGTGTGTGTGTGTGTGTGTGTGTGTGTGTGTGTGTGTGTGTGAAAATAAAATAGCTTGTCATGTTTTGATGGGGGGACTTAGCGGATGGGAGTTCCTGAGCCCCCTCAACGAGCAACCCTCACCGTGTCATGCTTGTTCATCTCGAAGGCCAGACGCAGCTTAGTTCCCACGCCATCGGTGCCTGCGGCATGTCGAGGGGAAGGGGAGAACGCTCGTGGCAAATGTGATTTTTGGGAGCCAACCTCGTGCTAAGTGTGTCGTGACATCCCCATCAAAACGTGAGTCAGAAATTTGCACGCACACGCATACACAATCCACGCTTAAGACAGATTTTGGGGCCCCTATTGGCTAACCAAGATGGAGCCTGCTTAACTTTCCAGTTTATGCACATGACCCAAACGCACCTGAAACCAGGAAAGAGTCTCCGAACGGCACCATTCCTCCGAAGCCCGTGTTCAAAGATGGGTTCATCTTCTTGATCCGCCGCACCAGCTCCTGTGTCCGCAGGCCAGCGTAGATGTGAGTGGGTGTGTGCGTGCGAAGGGCTTCGGTTGAAACTTGCACGAGATATGCAGCGTACACACCTCCCCTGCATCAATATCCACACCGGCTTGTTTGTAGTCCAGAGGAGCCTGAGATGCAGAACTGCGCGGGGAGCAGCGACGACGAGACCTACATGCACCCGGGCAGTTGATGTGAACACATGCACATTGTGCTCGCGTGCAACATTGTGCACGTGTGTCTCTGACTGTGGACTTCCTTTGCTGTTGGATCAAGATCCTTTACCTCATTACAGGGGAAGTAGCAACAGTGCCCTTGGGCATTGCCGTTGCATTTTTGGAGGCAAGGTTGGTGTTGCATCTATGCGAGAGGAACGCCATTTTGTTTGTTTCTCAATATATATGACTGAAACTGTTTGTATTCCAGTATTGATCTGGTATCGGTTTACCGGTACAATCTTAACTAAATTTTTAATATAGTCACTGCGTTTAGTTTTATGCGCGCCACGCGTCCCGTCATGTACTATTACAATAAACAGAAAACAGTTTAATTACTGGATGTTTTTTTGTAATTATCATGCAGGAGCGGACAGGCAACAGAACAAATCATTCAAGAGGCAAAACGCCAAGGATTTACGTCTACAGGGAAGCAGTCTACTCATCGAACATTTAAAGCAGCAGGAACTGTCATCTACGTTTTCCTCCGGTTGGCTTCCCGCCCTTAGAATTGCTCACGGTCTTCTTTTTGCCTGCACGTAGATAAAACTTTCAAGGATTGAACACAAGTAGGAGTTCTTTTCATCGATAAATTTCTAGCTTCATGAGCTGCGCAGCTGCCAAACTGAAACTGAAACATTCCGTCAAGTAACTCCGATAACCATGTGTGCAGGACTTGGAGCATGCTCTCCTCCGGGCACTTCAGCAGCGCCAAACGCAATAGCGATTACACAAAGCAATAGAAGACTACTTTCATTCTGCCAAAACCAAAAACACGGGAACTCAACGCAGATCGCGATCTGGGCTCCGCTGGTCCTTCGGCGTTGACTTAACTTTACTCGCAATTAACTCTGCTTCTATCAGCTCTGATTTTTACACTTAGAGGTGACCTACGACACCAGATTTGACCTGAACTTCCGAATTCCCAAAATCCGAATTGACCAATAATTCAGACCCGGGCTCAAACCTCCGCAGTCAATTTGCGTAGTACCGTAGGGACATGTACTCGTTCCGCACCCCTCAAAAAAAGAGTTATTTTTATGCTGTCCGCACCAATACGCACTCCTCTCAATATATAATTTAGTGCTTGCCGCACCAATCCGCAGGGGCAAAATGCCCTCAGAACCGCACCAAGGGACTCAGAGGTGCATTCCATAACATATTAACATAGTTTTTGTCCAAGTGCACTGAGAAATATCAAACTGAGTCTGGTTCTGCTGAACTCCCATTGTACATTGTACATCAACTGGCACCAGATTTGTCTTCTAGTCTTTCTTAACTCGAGTATCATCACCATCTGCTTCCCAATCCCTCTCCTCATTGCTCCCCTCTTCACTGCCCCCCTCCTCACTCCCCTCTGAGCAACACCTGTGCAGCCAGCCGGCACCATGATGATGTGCACAAATGGGAACCGCTTCTTCATCCAGTCTCGGAACTCAGCAGCGATGTGCACCTTGCAGGCCCACAGGGGCTCTCGGGGGCTCTTTCCCACTCATGACCCGTCAAAAACTCACAAGTAATTATTTAAATTCAATCCGCACCAATCCGCACCCCCTCAACTATTTATATAATTCAGGGGGTGTGAGCTCGCCGCACCCCCCAAAAACAATATTTTTGCGGCGTGATATATTGTTCGTACGGTATTCAATTTGCACACCCTTGCAAAACCCAAACAGAAGGGAACCTGAGTCGGATGATGGTTCCAATAGTGGCGCTGCGCTTGGGGTCTCTAGGAACTAGTCAGAGACCTTGAAATTAGCCCATACCGGGTACTTGCAATCCATGCTTAAGCTGGTACCACAATTTGTCGTGACAGCCAAGCTCTGTGATGAGCAAGGGCTTTCTTGCTCTTCAATAATTCCCATTGTCTTCTATGCCTGTGCCAACTGCCTGGCAATTCTGCCTGAGCAGAGTTGTGTCCACCCTCCTGGAACTGGTTCCCTGCTCACCCCAGCTAGCCTTGCGTGTGCAAATGCATGAGCTGTGCGTGTGTCCAATGCTGGTGCTCACTGCATACCTGCATCCTCAAGGTCCTGTGATATTTGACCTGATGTGTGTGCCCACTGTCATGCATGCAAAGAAAGTGCAAAGCGGGTAAGATGGCTGGTGCAGGCCTGTTGCAACTCGCCATGTGCCTGTAGTGGAAGGACGGTTCTACGGGGCTGAGACTTTTGCTTCTGCCTCTTTAACTGTTCCAGCCCCCTTTGGCTGCTTCAGCCCTCAGAACTGAGCCCTCGAGGGGCCTTGCAAGGGGGGGCGGTTGCAGTACAAAACTTATTAATTGTAGGGGGGGCGGTTGCACATGTTGACCATAAAATATTAATTTTTGGGGGGGTGTTGAATCCTCGGACGTACGGTGGTTAAAAAGGCGAACAACGCAGTAAAAAACCAAGGTTTGGTTACATAGGCTTAGGGTCAGGGTGAAGTGCAAACGCCGTTGGGTAACAAAAATGGGACAGAGATTAGTCTCCCTTAACTTGGTCATTGGAATCATTTTGTTTTTACCATGATCGCAGCATGACTAGCGGCTGATTTAGATACATTTGCACACCTTTTTGCTGCTTCCCTCCTTTACTGCTTTTCTTTTGCTGTTTCTTTTGGACTCCCTTGCCAGAGGTGGCCTTGACCTGCTGACTCTGCCGCTGCTGCTGCGGCCTGTCAGTATGCTCTTTTTCCTCCTCGGAACTGCAGGTGGAGGTAAGCGCAGGGATCTGCTGGTTAAGCACGATACAAAATGCAAGTTGTAGTTCTTTAGAGGGGTGTACGTGCGAAAGGAGCCACAGCTTGCTAGCACAGGCCATTAGCACTAGCAAGGCAAGTGGGAGAAAAAGCTTCCCTTGCCGCACGCAATAACACACCTTTCCTCTTTACCTGTTGGGTTGCTGAGGTGCATCATCTATGGACGCCACGGTCACAGTGGTGATAAGGCCTTGCTGCTGATAGACCATAATGTTCCCATCCTTGTCCCTTGACTCCACCAGGTTACTGGCTGCACCTCCTCCCTCCTCATCTGAATCTTCCTGTTGATCTGCGCATTGATGTTCAGGAACATGGAAGTGAACGTGTCGCGAGGCAAGTTCAAAAGGTATTACAAAGGATGAACGACAGGTTAAATCTCCATCTCTCCACTCTTAGAGTGAAAACTGAGGAAAAGTTGTCCCTTATAGTCTTGCTGTGGCTGTTTGACTATCTCAAGGACACTTTTGACATGCAATGTGCATGAAGCCTAGTTCTGAGAGCATACTCATTCGAAAGAAGCGAGTCACAAATTTGCGTAAGAGGTCTATCAACACGCCTCAATAAAAAGTACTGCTAAATCTCAGTCGTATTGTTTTGTATCTCCCTTGTTCTAAACACTACGGCCACTCTGTACAAGCCCCGAACTCCTCAGCTTGCCGCCTCCTTTCCTCCCCGTTCACCTGGTTCACTGTCGCTTGCCCCCCAGTTGTCTCCTAGACCTAGTTCTTCTTTCAATTTTGCTCTTTTCTGCAGGTGTAGCAAAGTGTTGAGTTTGTGCAAGGATGTGCTCAAACAAAGATGGAGGCCACAATGCACAGCAAAAAAGGCGTACGTACCTCTGCCCGATTCTCGTTGCGCTCCTTCCTCTCCTTCACTTTAATCTGCCTGTAGTGATTTGGTGTCAAAAATAACATAAAAATGAACGGAATTAGCTGAAGAAGGAGGCAAGCCTTAATTTGAAACAGTCTCAGACTAATACTCACTCCTGTGCCTCTTTCCGCCGTTTCTGCTTGCGCTTTCTAAACCCTGTAATGAAGTCTCTGTGCGGACATAACGGCAGTAGAACATGTTGCTCGTGGTGCTGTGTTAAAAGCCATGCTTCAAATGCTGCGCACGTTGCATGCACTAAGTGCGACTGCCCGCTCACTTGTGCTTGGCTGGGTCAAACACCACCTCCACTCCCTTGCTACGTTTGTCCTTCTTCCTTACATGGTTTGCATGCACAGCCTCCTCCTTTTGTTTTCTGCGGGGAACTAGGGCGTCATGCTCTCTGGTCATTACTTTATAATTGTAATAAAAAATATAAATGTAAAGGCAAGCCAACATCGAATGGAGAGGGGAAAAGTGAAAATGTAAGGCAAGCCAACATAGAGAGAAGGAGGTCCTCATCCCAGCAGAGTCACACACACAGACACACACACACACACACACGCACGCACGCACACACATGCGCACACGCACACAAACACACACGTATGTGCACGCACGCACACGCGCGTGCATACGCATGTAGGAGCAGCTCATAGGGCCAGAAGGTCCTCGCATAGGCTTGCATTGTGTTTATAAACTATGTGTTGCCCCCCTCGCATTGCTCGCATTGGGGCTTATAGATTGGGTTTTTTCAAACCTCGGATTGGTCACGGTACAGTACGGTATGAGACAATCAGCTAGGCCAGAATGGGGCTCAAACAGACCTGCCTAATAGAAGGACTCCCTGCATGCTTTTCTTTGAACGGACATGCTGGTGCTCCCTCTTGAGTTATACGTTCCTGGTGTTCAGTAGGCATGCCTGAACTGTTGTGGTATGCATGCAATTCCTGTTTTGTCTTAGGCTTTGCCTTGCACATTACAACTCGAACCATATCTATTTCCTTTTTTTTCCGTTACAGTCTGTTTTCAGTGTGCTGGAAGGTACCAGCACCATCATCAAAAGAGCAAATGTGCAACCATCTTTTAGTGTCAAACAAGGGTGCCCCCTCTCCCCCCTTCTATTTTCAATTCACCTGAGCCTGGCTGAGGGGGTGCAGGGCGTGATTACGGGCACTCCCTATTTTACAGTGACCCACCTGCTGTTTGCTGATGATCTTTCCCTCACATCTACTGATCACAACGAGCTACAAACTATAATTAACAAACTGAGAATATACGCCCAAAAGAAGTCCTTGACAGTACACACCCAAAAGCCTGAGGTGATGTGGTTCAACTCCAGGCCTGGAAGTTTTTTGCCTCCCCTTTTCTTTGGTGGCACACAGCTCCCCTACACAGACACCTTCAAATATTCTTGGTATGGTGTGAGCAGGTCAACCTGAATATTTCGGCTGACGCAGCTTTGCGACCATTCAATGGCAGGTACTTTCAGAATCAAGAATTTGTCAAGAGCCATGACCTTGCTAACAGATTACATGCTCATATCTGGCTCCTCCAAACTTACGCAATTCCTGCTAGCATGTATGCGAGTCAAATTTGGGCTACTCCTTTCTTACGACAAGGTAGAGGGATGGATAACCCCCTACAGAAAGGCTTTCGACAGCGCTGAAAAGGATTCTCGGAGTCAGAGACACCTTTTTCTCACGGCTGGTTACCCATCCTCCTTATAGCTTCCCAGATACATGAAAAGAAAAGAAAAACTACGCAGGCAATGCAAACCACTCCCCACATTAATTAAGGAAAAGGAGCCATTTTGGTACCGAGTACCGTAAAGCTCCTCCACCGCGAAAAGGAAAGGAAAAATCAATGGGGATCAGGAGGGTTGCAGGATTGGCCTGAAACCGGCTCCTGATGAGAGTTGATAACAGTACTGGAAAGGGCACGTCTGTATGGACAAGTTTAGCAGCAAAGTTCACAGAGTGCACATGAAGCTTGGAGGCTTAACTCTTTGAGAATCGAGACCCAGTTCTTTGAAAGGTTTCAGAGTGTGATAAGGTAAGGTTACAGGGTTAAAGGCTTCAAAGTTTGGGTGTTGAAGATGGTGCCGCCCACACTCAAAAGGATAATGTGGAGAGTAACGGAGGCTCCTTGGAGAATGTTACAAAGGTCTTTGTGCTGTTCCTTTGCGGCGTTCAGCTGGTTCTGAGGTCTGATGTCCTCACAGTACTTGATCTTGACGAGGTGGATGTCGCGCCGAGTTTTGTTGAAGTCTTTAGGTCGGTGCTGTCTGGGGTTGGTGGCTGTACTAGTGGCTGGCGGTGCTGCTGAGATGCTCCCAGTCTCCCTCAATTGCCCCCTGCCACTCCGAAGAACCCACCCCCCTACATTAGTTTGTTGTTTTGTGTATTTGCAGCGATGGTAGTAACCAGCACAAAAGTGGCTAAAGGTAAATCTGTCTTTATCTGGGAAGCGGGGTGGGAAGAGCCATTTGGGAACAATTCTACTTTCAGCTGTTTCAGGAATCTGGAGGTATTGCATGGTCATCCATCCGTTGCTGCCTATATTTTTGGAGACAATGCATGATCCTAAGGAGCCTGTTTTTTTGATAGCCTTAAAGATCATGCGGCATGCTAAGTTGTGTCTTTCAGTGATCATATTCCTTATTTGCGTGTGTTGGCACCCAGAAAGGATGTGCAGGGCACTGTCTACTTGTGGGCAGAGGGGGCAAGTTTGACTCGTTGAGAGTTTGAACAACGCAAAAACGCAATGGTTGTAGTAGTACCAGGAATATAGGTAGGCAGCACTACCAGCTCTTACCATTTACCATTTATGAAGCCCAGACTGTGAAAGTGAAGCTATGTCACATAAGTCGTTCAAAAAAAAGGGTGGACGTTGAGTGGGTACTTCCAGCAGGACAATCAACGGGTAGGAGGACAACAGGAGACCTTTTTGGCATGCGTCACTGCTTTGCAATTAGTTATTACTATGCGAAGTCTTCTACCATGCAGTGACGGTGGTTTGATCTGACATTGTAATCATTACAAGACGGGGTTTGGTAATGGGGGTGGGCTACCCACACAATTACAACACATGAATGCATTTTCACGGGCGCACGCAGCACTCGTGAATTACAGTTATCAGCAAAAAAAGCCAAAACACAAAACAGGTTGAGTTCACCGGGCAGCAAGCTTCCATGCTCCATCCATCAAAGCACGGCTTGGGAGCATCACCCATGTAACAAAAACAAGCTCTTCTTTTTATAAGGTGAATAAACCAAACCCTCGCAAGTCAATCGTGCATATAGTACATCGCAGTAGTTAGTGCTGCTTACTGCCTGCGTAATCTCTCTCTCTCTCTCTCTCTCTCTCTCTCTCTCTTTCTCCCTCTCTCCCTCTCTCCCTCTCTCTCTCCTCTTTATCACATCTACAAGCCGCTCTCTTGCCCTGCAATCAATTCACCCCCTCTACAGCACTTTTTCAAGCCTTAAGAGGAGTTCAGACTGGCTTTCAGCTCCTGTAGCATCTGTATCCTGTCTGCATCTCCCTCCAGACCCTTCCAGTTGTGCTCATTCACAACTTTTTGAAACATGGATCGACAGGGGACCTGGAAGTTTGAAAAAGGAGGTGAAGGGAGTGTGAGTGATTGCGTGCAGAGGTATGACGCAGATGCATGAGTGTTACAAACAAAAAAGTTGCAGGAATCAGTCAGATGCGAGCAAGAATGTGTGTGTAGTTGTGTGTGTGTGTGTGTGTGTGTGTGTGTGTGTGTGTGTGTGTGAAAGTGTGTGAATTCGTACATGTGCCATCCAATGTCAGTTCTGGATATCAAAGTCGGCAATCATTTCATCTGCCTCAAGCATGGTCCAACACCTGAACAACAAATTTGACACATCCCCTCTCATTTGTGCCAGGCATCACTTAAAACTTACATAAAGAAAAACTGGCATGTAGCAGCTCATCTGCGTCATGCACCATTAAGAATTCAAAGTTCAAGTAGAGCTGCTAGCACTCACGTTGGCTTTCAGCTTCATGCAGGCTAAGAAAGCCCCAGATAGCTTGCGATGCAGGGAGTAGGCTTCTTCAGGGGGGGGAGTGAGTCGGTGCTTCAGCATGATGGCTCCAAGCTCTGAAATCCTGTGTGTACAGTCAACAAGGGAACAATATTTTGCATTTTCGTGTTTGTGTTTGGGCGTTTGTGTCTGCGAGTCGAGGCGTCATCATGAAGGCTCCAAGCTCCGAAATTCTGTGCGCAATGTTGACAAAAGCAAGATCGTGCTTACTACATATTCATTTTATTGGTTGTGTGTACAAGCTTTAGCACGTAGTCCATGCTCTAAAATCCTGTGCACACAGCCAAAAGAGGTGTGGGCAAGCAACAAGGAAGTATGCACACACAAATGCTGAGTGCACTTAGTCACAAGGGGATGGCACAAAATCACCATAATTATGTGATTGCCCCTGGCTCCAGTGGCTCCGTTTTATCCCACACCCCCACCCAAGCCCAAACACCCACCCCCACCCCGACCCACGCCCACACCCCTACCCACGCCCACGCCCACGCCCACCCACGCCCACGCCCATGCCCACGCCCTCGCCTACACCCACACCCACGCCCATGGCCACACCTGCAATCTCTTCAACAGGGCTACTTACCCCCCCTTTTTCACACACATACACACAAAAATCTGCAAGAATAGACGTAACGCACCTTGCCGTCATGCCTCCATGCTTGCCAAAATCGTAGGTAGGGGAAGGTGAAGAAAAGGGCAGGCCCACCACCAGGCCTGCCTCAGTGTGGGCGTCCAACATAATCTTTGACTCGTCCCCTGTGGTGCGTGAGTGAGTCGTACATGATGTCAGTGTGCACGTGCGCGTGTTATGTGTGTGCGTGAGTGTGTGTGTGTGTGTGTGTGTGTGTGTGTGCATGTGTGGTGTGTGAGTGCACGGCATGACATGCTTTGCTCCCTCCAATTCTAGGTGCCTGATGCACATGACGTGTGCGTGTATGTGTGTGTTGTGTGTGTGGTGCACAGGTGCACCCGTGACGGTGTGTGTGTGTGTGTGTGTGTGTGTGTGTGTGTGTGTGTGTGTGTGAGCGTGTGTGTGAGCGTGTGTGTGCGTGTAAGCGTGCACGTACCAGTGAGGAAGCCCAGGCGGATGGACTGCTTCACGATGGCGTCTTTGTGATTTGCAGCACAGGCCGCCACCATGAGTAGGTAGTTGTCGACGAAGGTCTGTGTGTGTAAATGTGTATGTGTATGTGTGTGTATGTGTGTGTGTGTAAGAGAAAAAAGAGACGCAAAAACTGTATTTACACCGCCACCAATCGAGTAAACCCTGCTGGGGGTTTTGAAGCCAATCGTTTGATTGATGACACTGCCAATCCTTCACCTGAGGGAACCCATCCGAATGAAGCCATCGTAAAAGCATGCACGTGTTTCAGTTTGTGGGTTCATGAGTTTTTGAGTTGTGATTTTGTCAATTTGTGAGTTTGTCAGTTTTGTGAGTCCTCCACCTCCTCACCTCAGGGAATTCGCGCGCAGCTCCAAAGTCGATGAGGTGCAGCATCCGGGCGTCCGCATCATACAAAAAGTTGCCCCAGTTCGGGTCCGTCTGAATGGGAGGGTGAGTGGCAAATGGGTACAAGGGATTAATGAGAGGTGCAGCATTTGTGTATCTACATCATACAAAAAGTTGCCCCAGTTTAGGCCCATCTGAATGGGAGGGTGAGTGGCAAATGGTATGAGTTTGATGAAGTGCAGCATTTGGGTGTCTGCATCATACAAAAGATGCCCCAGTTTAAGTCCGTCTGAATGGGAGGGTGAGTGGCAAATAGTATGAGTTTGATGAAGTGCAGCATTTGGGTGTCTGCATCATAAAAAAGATGCCCCAGTTTAGGCCCGTCTAAAACGGAGAACAAGAGGAAATATAGTGACATAAAAGGGTACCCTATGACATCACGCAGGTTACCACAGTGAGAGCAAATGCTGTCCTGTCTGAACGCACGTGCTGCCTCGCTGTCGCGTTCAAGACAGGCGCTTGTCAGAAACGAAAAAGATTCCTACGCGAGGTAGTGAAAAAGCACTCCCCACATTAAATAAGAAAAAGGAGTCACTTATTAGGTTAATGCGCCTAGTAGATTAATGCGCTACTTAGACTAATGTGCACACACAGCAGGGTGGATATCCTACATTGACAGCACGTTTGGTGTGGAGCAAGACGCCACTATCAGGTGAACTGGAATGCCTACTTTTTGTGGGGTTCTACTGATTGTGGGGTATACATCAAAAGCTAGGACAGGCTGAAGTAGTATGCATAAGTGGTTTTCTCAGGGGACACTTCCGTCTAAAATAATAGGCCTGTTTCTTTCCGTATTGTTCGGTCCCTTTTGTGGACCTAAGATTTCTCACTGAAAACGTACTGCCGATAAAATTTGGAGCATTGATGCAGACACATTTTTCTAAAACCCTTAGTATTATGCCGTACGCGTGACTGCACGTGTGTAAATGAGCGTTGCCCTGTGCGCACTTAATAGTCCTCCCACCATAAGGCGTGTGAGTAGCAGGGTGCACGGCAACACAGGTGAGTAAGACAGGGCACAGCAAAAACGCTAGGGGGAGATGGGAAGAATGCATACATCTCCTGCTTCAGACACTAGCATTCAAACAGGCATGCCTTATTGTGTCCATTGGAGCAGCTACAACCCAAACAAAGACCTACAATTCACTTTTGTTAGCACACGCTGCGCACGAGAAACTTCATTCGTGCTGCTCCACCACTTTTCACCATAAACCCTCCTTATCCCCCCCTTCCCTTGCCAATTCCATATACACACATACACACTCTCACACACGCACGCAAACGCACGCACACACGCACACAACCGCACACACACACACACATGTACGCACACACACACGCGCACGCACGCACAAGCACGCACACACACACACACACACACACACACACACACCTGCATGAATCGCCACGTGAACAGCTCCCCCAAGGTAATCCGCAGGAGCAAGGCGCCCACTTCATCACGCACCTCCTGTGGCTGTTCACACACCTGTGTGTGTTGTGTGTGTATGCATGTGTGCGTGTGCGTGTGTGCGCGTGTGTGTGTATGTGTGAGCGTGTGCGTGTGTGTACGTGTGCGCGTGTGTGAGAGAGTGTATGTGTATATGAGAGGTTTTAGGAAAAGTAGGGGAAAGGGTTGAACGAAGACAACAAGGTAGAACCAACGAACAGGTCCATCCTGTTCTAACATTTTCCACACGACGGGTCTATCCTGTGACAGGTCCATTCTGTTCTAACATTTTCCACATGACGGGTCAGAAGCTGAGCCTGCTCAAGAGTCTCCCACTCTACGGGATAGAGGTTGAACCTGCTGCTAGCAAACACATACCACCTATCAATGGACTGGACCCCGCAAATCGTACCTTACAGATTGATTGCTTGTTTACCTTGCAAACCGCACCTTGTTGATGGACTGCCCCTCTAGCAAACAATGCATAGTCCACCTTGAAAACGCACCTTGTCGATAGACTGCCCCTCCACCCACTCGCTCGAAAACACGCGCTGGCTGCATAGTGCAGGGATGGGGGCTGGCACATTCACCTGACACACGGAACACAGAACGACAAAACAGTAAACGACACGTAGAGAGGATGTTTTCTTAGCGTAATCGACACGTAGAGAGGACTTTTTTTAGCGCAGAAGCAAAGAGCATATTTTTCTGAACGTGGGAAGCGCAGTATTAAAACCACGGAAAGCGCGGGAATGGGGGTTGGCACGTTCATTTGACACAATGATAGCAAAGAGACAAGTGGGGGGAAGCATCGCAAGCGATGCTGAAAAGTTGGCGAAGCCTTTTGCGCTGTGAACTGGCAACTTGTGTGTGCTTTGTGCGCGCTTATACATGTGTGTGTGTGTGTGTGTGTGTGTGT
>Ga0307968_1003894_pt1 | contig 12325 bp, 23 predicted proteins | sample OrgLakmetagen650_FD_201834 | JGI IMG/M metagenome (GOLD analysis project Ga0307968, IMG submission 201834) | Saline water microbial communities from Organic Lake, Antarctica - #650 | ecosystem: Environmental > Aquatic > Non-marine Saline and Alkaline > Saline | place: Antarctica: Organic Lake... | reverse complement strand
GCCTTTTGAGTTTACATAGTGGAAAATATTTAAGTGAGGGTGGTATACGCCTGATCCGGTGTCTTGCCCTACTTCCTTCTTTCGGAGGCTGCCATCAGTGTAAGTCCAGTCCCGCCAATCTTTTACCTTACAGGTTAGGTTTTGGCTGGAATTGTTTTGGGGTGCTTCGTCGATATTACAGCTATGAGGTTGGTCAGTGCTAGTCAGGGCACTTAATTTTATCTGGGCCTTCTGAGGCTTGAAATTGGTCATTGGGTAGCTTACTTATTTTGTTGAGTCCTGAGTGCTGTCCGGAATCTACAGCTGTTTGGTAGGGATGGTTATGTATGTTTTGTATTTCCCACTTTGCCTCAGGGATTTCTTTGGCAAGTTCTTTTAGCAAGTCTTTGTTGTGAGCATTGAGGCAGACCCTGGCCTTGGTGTTCCATAGTATGGCAATGATCCGCAATTCCCAGGAGTGTTTGGAAAGTGGTATTTGTATGTTGTTCCAGAAGGGCACTTTCGCATATTGGAGTTGGTTTGATGGAATGGTGCCTAGGAATTTACACATGAGTGGATATTTGCGGCAGAGTGATGCATAGGGATTTGTGGTCATGTTTTTATTCCAGGAAGGGAGGAGCATGAATGTGACTGTTTCCTCTGTGCTGACAGCTGCAGAGTAGATGGCGTGTCTTGTTGCTAAGAGCATGGTGTTTTCATGGTAAATGGGATGGCAGATGATGAACCCAGAAAATCGGGATGATAAGGCATTGGTGTTTGCCCCAAACCCTTTGTCCCTTGGGTGCTCACTCCAGTAATGGGGGAATTTGGGGACATGGTCAAGGGGGATGCCATGTTTTCTTTAGTGACCAGGGCCCACTTTTGAAAGGCGGCGGTGATGTGGGAGGGGAATATCCGTGCGAAAGAGTCTTTTTTTTTTGTATGTTTGAGGCAGATGTGTCTTTACGTGAAATGAGGCCTACAAGTTATGATGCTAAGCTGATGGGAGAATGTTGAACGTGGTCATATAGACCGCTGCATTCTGCCTTATTAAAAGCCTTTCATAGTATGTTAAGGCGCTCAGGAGTAAGCATACTTTTACACTTTCTGTCGACATTGTAAATACAGGCTACTGTGTCAGTGTACACTTCAGGAAGCGCAGTGTCATCTGGGGAGGATAGGGTACTCTTTTCTTGATACTTCATGAGATCAATGGTTGTGATCCAGTACTCACAATGCCCTGTGGCCGTAATGTCAGCCTGTGGGTTGGTGGTTTGGATGTCAAAGCTAACTTTGTTCCGAGGAGCGACATGTAGGGTTGGTACGTATTGCCCTCTACCCTTGTTTTTGAAGATCATTTAGGTGTTCATCTGATGCGGGCTGAGATAAGTTTAGCGTGGTGATTTGCTCTTCATAGTTTTTGAGGCTCTGCTTGAAGCTTTCACACATGTTTTGTAATTCTTCTGGCTCCCAGGTTGGGTTCCATGAAACCTCCACAATCTCTCTTTTCTGAAAGTGGATACGACTTTCTTCTTCATTTTGGTTCAGATTGATACAAGCAGGGCAGGCCCATAAATCATTGCCATCAATAGCTTCCCTTTCAGTGGCGTTGCAGCAGCTTGTTTTAAGCAAGCATTGCCAGTGGTAGGTACGGTTGCAGACGTCACAGATGTACATGTCTTGAAAAGGTGGGGAGAGGTCTGGAGATTCAAGTCCTAGATGGTAGGAGCAAATTTCACAGCTTGCGCACTTAATTTGGCTCCGGGCAACAGTCTTACTGGATTTGGGCACTAGTTCAACTGATTTAAAGAGGGGTATAAACCATCTTTCAATATTCATAGGGGCATAGTAAGTGTGGTATTGTTTCTGTCTTTGGGGTGTATCATCTCTGTCTCTTTTCTCGGGGGTGAAGAACCTCCAATTATACATGTGCAGGATGTCCATATCATCATAGTAGAGTGTGTTGATGGCCTCTGCGGTTGTCATTGAAAAAGCCTTCTCCTTCTTGTACGTCCAAAGTTCTTGTTGAATATGCGTGGTGCACAAGGGGGTCAGGTTTAGGCTGGGAAGGTCATGGGTATACCGAGAATCTCACATCTTCTTTTCCTTTGGATTCTGCGATGTGATGATGGTGATGGGTTGTCTGCAATCTCAAAGGTCGGGTTGTTGTTTACCTGGTAAGTTATCGGGTTGGTGATATTGATATGCTGGGTGGAAGGAGTGATTATTAGTGTGAACGCTTGTGTTGCATGGTTGTTTTGGCAAGTGATTTGCAAGCGTGTGGTGCGTTTGTTTGGCTGACTGTTTGTAGGTTGTTCAGTATGCATATGCTGAGTTACTATTTGTGAGTTAAATGCAACAGTGTCTATGATTTTAGTCAGGGGTTGCTGACTTTCTGTTTGGCGTGTCCTCTTTCTGGTACCGGGGAGGGTATCTTGTGTATGCCGTGCACGCTTTGCTTGTTTGTCTTGGGAGAGAGTGGCCAGGTGTTGGGTCGGAGAGGCAAGTATTAGCTGTAGTTTGTGGCAGTGGTATTGGCGATGTGCTTATAGAATTGTGGTTCCTTTTTGTTTAAGTGGATACCCTTTGTGAGTAGCGTTGTGAGCGCGGGGGTTCCGTTCGTGGTGAAGGTGGAGGCCCTTCCACTGTTGTGGCAAGGGAGTGTTGTGTTTGGGGAAGCTCAGTGCGGGATATGTTGCCATGTGCTGTGTGTTTCCTGGGTCGAGCAATGAATTCTGTACATTGGGGTTAACTTCCTCTAAAAATGAAGGTGCAGGTACGTTGAGTGCAACATGACCTTGAGTTTCTGTTTGAGGTTCGGTTGTGATTTTAGAGGAGGCAGGGGATGTTTGCGGCTCTAAATTGGGTGTGTCAAAAACAGAGGATTGGTTGGGGTGTCCAATACTTGTTGATGGATCGTGTGTGTAGGTGGTGGGTCTCTGATTAAGTTGTTTTGTAATGGGGTGCCTGTAGTGTGTTGCTGAGCGTGGCTGTGGTGTGGGTGCTGTGTAGATGGGCAAAGTTTGTTAGGTTTGGGTGTTTGCGGGATTTGGGGGCACCTCTTCGTGGGCCGATGTGTTAATGTGTGTGTCTAGGAGACCTATGAAGGAGGAGTTGTTTATTTTGCGGTAATTGAGTAGGAAAGACTGTTGAATTCCTTTCTTGGAGCATTTGTGCAATTGATGTTGGGCTTAGCTCTTGTGTTCCAGGCAGGTTAGCAATGGCAGCAGGCCTGTTTAGGGCTATGATGTGCTTTTCAAGTTGTTTCCCAGACAATGTATTTTTTGTTGGCTGATGTGAGGTCATGGAAGCCAGTTATGCCTAGGTCCATAAGCGGTTTGGTAATGCAATTGATGAGGGTGGCTAATGTTGGTGGGGGGGGCTTGCGGGTGGAGGTGACTTCTGAGCTTGAGATCGTCTAAAAACATGCTGTTTCCTTTCAAGGCTAAGTGGAGCTTGCTAGCAAGGTTGCAAGCGAGTTGACGTGCTCGCATATGCAGGTTGAGTTGCCGTTTTATTGATAGCGACGTTCCTTCTCTTGTGGAAAGGTATGTAGTGGCAAGGGCCTTGAGTTTGGCGACCTGGTGGGTCAAGAGATGCATGGTCACAGATTGGTGGCGTTCAGAAGGGTCTTCTGGGCTTGCACGATGGGGGGCTCTAGGTTACTTAGGGATGGTGTGAGGGGTTTCAGTCTCCTTGACTTCCATTATTCTCTCCACCACACTTAACAACGCGCTGAATGGTTTTAGACGTCAAGCGCAAAGTTGCATTAGTGATTTGATATTGTAGTGGGTGCCGTTGGTCTTCTACACAGCCCTTTTACGGTGCTGGATGTCAGGTGCAAGTATGGGGTGAATGATGATGGAGGCTTGTGAAAGTGCAAACTTCTTCTTGCGTGCTCCTTTTCTGCATGGGCTCTACAAAGTCACTAAGTGCTCTTTTGTTGCTGATCAGCAGTCCATCGGCCATAAAACTGTATTACAGGATGCGTTCAGTTTTCTCAATTACATTGTTAAGACATTCTGAACCATCGCCAAGCCTATGTTCAACTGTTCCGCGGGTAAATAGTTAGCAAAGAGAATGGAGAACTTCCTTTAAAATTGAGTGAAGTGCACAACCGAATAGAAGTTCTTCCGCACCTAACATCCCAGATCTAAGAAAAAGAAAAAATACGCAGGCAGTGAAAAACACTCCGCACATTTAAGGAAATGGAGCCACTTTGGTACCGGGTACTGTAAAACTTCTCCGCCAATAGAATAAGAAAAAGGTTATTGGGAATCAGGAGGGTTGCATGCTTGACCTCGAATTGTCTCCTGGTGAGAGTCGATGATAGTGCTGGAAAGGACACATGAAGCTTGGAGGCAAGTTTCTTTGAGAATCAAGGCCCAGCTCCTTATAAGGCTCCAGCATATGATTGTTGTAGCTGGTGGCACCCACCCCCAAAGGATGGTGTGGAGAGTAACAAAGGCTCCTAAAAGGGTGGAGCAGAGGCCCCTTGCTGTTCCTGCGCGGTGCTCAGCTGGTTCTGATGTCTAGGGTCCTCACAGTACTTGTTCTCGACCGAGGTGGATGTTAAGTTGGAGAATGCCGAGATCTTTGGGTCGGTGCTGTCAGGAGAAGTGGATCTGCTAGTGGCAGCTGCTGTAAAGTACATATTTGTATACAAGACTCACGCACATCAACTACCTACCACCCCACTGAAGAAATGTTTTACGCAAATTTTTTCTAACAGGGTGGGTATTTTGATCTGACAGTGTGGATGTGCGCATGTATGTGCATACATGGGTGGGAGTGGGGGGTGGGTTTGCGTGCGTGTGTGTGTGTGTGTGTGTTTGTGTGTGTGTGTGCGCGTGTGTGCGTGCGTGCATGTGTGTTTGTGTGTGTGTGTGTGTGTGTGTGTGTGTGTGTGTGTGTGTGTGTGTGTGTGTGTGTGTGTGTGTGTGTGTGCATGTGGGTGTATACATTGTGGGTGCGTGTGTACATTGTGTGTATGAGTGTGTGTATGTGTGTGTGTGTGTTTGAGGGTGAGGGTGAGGGTGAGGTTGAGGGTGTATACATGTATGTGTGTGTGTTTGTGTGTGTGTGTGTGTTACTTTAATGATGGATTCCAAAAATATTTTATTAATCTGATAATGCTTCGAGCTTGCTCGCACAGCCTTTCGGGCTCCCTTAAGTTCGCGAAGTCCAATGTCCTTGCTGCTGCCTCGCGCGCCAGCTTCGCTTCCCAATCATCTGCAAACGGCGTGCCCGTAGAGGTCTGTTCTTTCACTTTTGCTGGTTGTTGGAGGGAAGTGAATACGTGTGAGAACTTGTCCTGTCAAAATTGGCCCTCCTTGCTCGCAGGTGCACAATGAAGGCGGGTCCAAGCGTGTCGTGGTGACCAAGGAGCTCCCAGGGGATAGATGGCTCCAAATCCTGATCAATGCCGGGTGCCGGGTGGAGGTTAGCAAGCACCCGGATATCATCCTCAGCAACAGCACCATCCAAAAGTTGATTGGCCCCAAGTGTGATGGGGTGATCGGGCAACTGACTGAGGTGATCAACAAATGCTTGCATAGGAGTGCACACACACACACACACACACACACACACTCACTCACACACACTCACTCACACACACGCACGTACGCACAATATATACACACATAATGCACGCACATACACGCATGCACAAACGCGCATATGCGCGCATATATGCACACACACGAACACACACACTATCTTGTACACACGCACTAACGCACACACGCACACACCCACATGCGCGCACACACATGCATACACAAACACATACACGCTGCTATTACAGAACTGGAGCTCAGAGCTCTTTGGCTCCCTAAAGGATGCGGGCGGCACAGCCTACAGCAACTACGCCGTGGGGTACAACAACGTGGTGGTGCCTGAGGCCACATCTAGGGGCATCGCTGTTGGCAACACGCCAGGTAACAAGAGGCTGTAACAAGAGGCTGTAACAAGAGGCTGTACGACTGACCTGGTGGGGCTCTGGATAGTGTGAGCACCAGCTGCGGTGTGTATACGATGATTTTAGCAGGGCAAGATTCATACATACAGTCATATACGGTATGCGCATACAGATCTGGCTATATATGAACTTCTGAACAGCTGCGCCAACAAAAGCCAAAGCCAAGCTGGTCGCCGGTGCGCGGTGAACGCATGAAACATATACACACATTTGACGTAATGGTCCTGGTAACAGAGGCTTATTACAGCCGGCGCAAAAAAGACCCAATCCTTTCCAAAGTGCACACACATGCATACACACATGCACACACAAACTGACAGGCGTGCTGACAGAGGCCACTGCTGAGCTTGCCGCTGCTCTGACCTTGGCTGCTGCTCGACGCATTGTGGAGGCAGACACGTTTATGCGTGGGGGGCAGTATAAGGGCTGGCTGCCTACTCTGTTCGTAGGCCAGATGCTGCAGGTGGGTGTGTGTGTGTGTGGATGAGTGAGTGTGTGTGTGTATGTGTGTGTGTATAGATGGGGTTATCATGTTCATTGAGAGGATGAGTGCAAGGGCTGTCTGCCTCTGCTCTGTTTGTGGACTAAATGATGCAGGTGTGCACTGTATTTATTCTAACGTGTGTTGATTGTTTTAGTGCTGCTGCTGTGTGCACGCATGCGATTGTGTGTATAGGTATACACATAGGTATGTGAGACTGAACCAACTGAGCTCATTTTCTGCACTGCGGCAGCTAGCTCTGTTGTGGACAGGGAGGGTTCCCTCTACCTCTAATTAGCCACTCTGTGAGTGCAGCTGTGCGGTACAATGTAGGGAGGGAGTAGCGTGGATGCAAGCTTCGACATGCCCTACCTCTGGCGCGCAAGCGAGCTCGTTTCTTGGTCCCTTTTCGTGATCTGCGCACAAGGCTCTGCAAGACGCTAGGAAGCAAACAATGACGCAGTGTATGCTTCGTAAACACACACATGTACGCACACGCACACACACTGGCTGCTTACGCATTGGCACATCTGTTTGCACAGCACACGTACTTTCACGTATGTTCATTTTTTAACTGTGGGCATCATAGGTGCAGGCCTTAGCCGACTACGCAACAGGCGTTAGTTCTGCCTGTCTATCTGCATGTGTGTGTGCAGGTGCAGGACATGACTGGGCATCATCGTTGCAGATCTTTATGACGTATCTGCGGCATAAGCACGCACCAACTCTGCCTGCCTGTCCGCTTGCGTGTGCACATGCAGAACAAGACTGTAGGCATCATCGGTGCGGGCCGCATTGGTGCTGCCTACGCGCGCATGATGGTGGAGGGCCACAAGATGAACTTAGTGTACCAGGACCCATACCCCAACAAGAAGCTGGTGTGTGTGTGTGTGTCTTTGTGTGCCAGCCATGTATTTGTTTGTGTGTTTGTATGTTTGCATGTGTTTGTGTGTGCTCGTGTGTGTGCATGTGTGGTTGTGGGTGTGGGTGTGGGTGTGGGTGTGGGTGTGGGTGTGTGGGTGGGTGGGTGGGTGTTTGCATTGGTACATTGCAGGCAAGATGAGTTTTGTGAACCAGGACCACCACACCCCAACACACACACACACACAAGCTCAGAGCAGTCCAGTGGGTATGTACAATGGCAGGTCCTCCTCGGGTAGACTCAAGTTTTTCTTGTGCCATTTCGATGTAAAACGCTTTTGGCCAAGTCGTCAGACCTCCCCCCCCCTCTTGTGCACTTTGCCTGTTGCTTCAATTCGTCAGCTCTGTATCCATGTAACCTACAGCCTGTTGGGCTGGCCTTGTGTGTTTAGATGTGCTGTTCTACGTGATCTGACAGTATTGATATTGACTTGATATCTAGAGTTTGTCAGAACTGTATATATGCACCGTATACAACCGTATACTTGGTGGTTTCCCTGCAAGAAATGCTGTATAACCACTTACATGTATGGTTCTGGCCAACCCCACTGATATCAAGTCGATATCAATATCGTCAGATCACAGAGGACTGTATTGGCACAGTGAGCTATTCCTGGCATGCGTCCCTGAGCTGTTGCAAATGAGTAGGGTTGGCCAGAACCGTATAAATACACCGTATATGACCGTATATTTGGTGATTTCCCTGCCAAAAATACCGTATACACACCGTATATATATGGTTCTGGCCAACCCTACAAATGAGCCTTATTGGCACAGTGAGCTGTTCCTGGCATGCATTCCTGAGCTGTTGTATGTGAGCTGCCCCTGGCATGCGTCCCTGAGCTGTTGCATGTCAGCTATCCCTTCCGTGCTTGAATGTGAGCAATCCCTGGCACACAAATACCAGATCGTTTTGTTCAACACCGTGTCTGTATGAGCACTCGCTGGCACGCAGTATTCGCTCATGAAGAGGCCACGAGACCTCTGTCTAGGTCGCCAACCCCTGAAGTTTCGTCTCGCTCGACACCTTCTTGTGTGCAGGAAGAGTATGTGAAGAACTACGGAGAGCTGCTTCGCCACCATGGGGAGGCGCCTGTGGCATGCAGACGTGTGGAAACCGTGGAGGAGGTGCTCAAAGAGGCAGATGTGAGTTGGGCCATCCTCACGTGTGTGTGCGTGTGTGTGCATGCATGTATCTGGTCATGTTGTGTATATGTGGCATGCAAGGACGTGGAAACCGTGGAGGAGGTGCTCAAAGAGGCAGATGTGAGTTGGGCCATCCTCACGTGTGTGTGCGTGTGTGTGCATGTGTGTATCTGGTCATGTTGTGTATATGTGGCATGCAGACGTGTGGAAACCGTGGAGGAGGTGCTCAAAGAGGCAGATGTGAGTTGGGCCATCCTCACGTGTGTGTGCGTGTGTGTGCATGTGTGTATCTGGTCATGTTGTGTATATGTGGCATGCAAGGACGTGGAAACCGTGGAGGAGGTGCTCAAAGAGGCAGATGTGAGTAGGGCCATCCTCGTTTGTGTTTGTGCGTGTGTGTATCTGGTTATGCATGGCATGCAAGTGCGTGAAGACCGTGGAGGAGGTGCTTAAAGAGGCAGGTAGAGCCGCGTGCTTATCTGTGGGCGTATGAGTCTGGCTAGAAATCAGGATTACTTGAGTGACTACACATTTGAAATTGCAAGGCACATACACATGTACGCAAATGTACACACTCTCACACACACATATATGCACACACATATGCACACACATATTCAAATTCACACACACACACACGTGCACACACACACACACACACACACACACACGCACACGTGCACACAACCACAGGTGGTGTCACTCCACTGCCTCCTAGACAAGTCCAGCACGCACCTCATCAACAAGGAGCGGCTTGCGTTGATGAAGAAGGATGCGCTGCTCATTAACGCAGCACGAGGCCCGATCGTGGATGAGGTGGCCCTAGTCAACCATTTAAAGGCAAACCCAGACTTCAGGTGCGTGTGATCGATGTGTGTGATCTGTTTTCTCGGGGCAGGTGAAACCAGAGGGTGTTTTGGGGGAATCTTTTGAATGTGTGTCTGATCCCAGTGGGGGGCCCTACATGAATGGTGCATTTTTTACCAATTTTATGAGGGCAAGCCAGGGATCAGGCGCTTGTGTGTTTTTAAGAATCATTGGATTGGGGATGTATTGTGTGTGTGTGTGGTTGCTCGTTGGTGCCTTTCAAGGCGGCTTATACGGCAGCTGATGTGGTAACTGATGTGGGAAGCAGCCGGTGTAGCAGCAAAGGTGGTGAGCAGCTGGTGTGGTAACTGATGTGGTAAGCAGCTGATGTGGTGACTGATGTAGTAAGCAGCTGATGTGGCAGCTGATGTGGTAAGCAGCTGATGTGGTGACTGATGTAGCGGTAGCGGATGTTCCACGGGGCAAAAGAGAGAGTTCAGAGGTTTTAGCCACCTCAAAAAGGGAGGAGCCTTCTCACTGTTGTAGTTGTGTATTGTTCCTCATACGTTCCAGACTGAGCCTTCAGCTTGGGTACCCTCTGTATAGTGCGTGGCAAAAGCAGAGGGTCGCAGGGAGCCAGCAGTGCTCAAGCTGTATGTCACATACATTTATGCGAATGCGTAGGGTTGGCCAGAACCATACAATTATAAGGTAGATACGGTGAATATACGGTATTTTTGGCAGGGTAATTACCAGACATACGGTCGGACATATGCGGTGTGTATATACGGTTCTGGCCAACCCTATGTATGTGCCCTTGGGATGTGAGGGCCTGCTTCCCGCGGGGAATTCTGAAAAGATGAGAGTATGAGATGCTTGACTTGTATGGTTATCCTTGTTTACAGGCTGTCATCGCATCGGTGATTCTAAGGGCTGGCCAGAACCGTGTATATACGCTGTATTTGACCGTATATTTGACGAAATCTTTGAAACACGAGCGTATAAGGACCACATATATATGGTTCTGGCCAACCCTACATGTTTCTCTAGAGACTTCAAGCGGTTGTTTGCACGCGTCCATACGTATGACCTGCATGCGTTTGTAGGTACGGCTGTATGGATACAGGACCGGTTTGAAACAGAGTGCCTTAGATTTGAACAACGCTTTGTCGGCATGCTGTTTGAATGCATTTGCGGGTGTGGCCTTGGCGTGTGCGTGGATGAGCATGGTTTGAAGCAGTGCCTTTGACACCCCACCTCACCTGAAATGTTGTATGAATGCATATGCAGGTGTGGCCTTGGCGTGTGCGTGGATGAGCATGGTTTGAAGCAGTGCCTTTGACACCCCACCTCACCTGAACTGTTGTATGAATGCATATGCAGGTGTGGCCTTGACGTGTGCGCGGATGAGCATGGTTAGAAACAGTGCCTTTGACACTTCACCCAAAGCGTTGTTTAAATACGTTGCAGGTGTGGCCTTGACGTGTTTGAGGATGAGCCTGAGATGAAGCCTGGACTAGCAGAGTGCCCTAACGCAGTCATCGTGCCGCACATTGCCTCAGCCTCCATGTGGACACGATCTGGCATGGTGGGTCGAGGAAATTGATTTGAGTCTAATTGTGCGCTGAGCTGCATAACGACTGTGACCTACCAAGTGGGCTTGGCCCAGAGGGTGGTGAATCGTGGAATGGTGGAGGCCAGGTACAAATCGAGTTGCAGTCGTTGTGCCTCACGGTGCCCCAGCTTCCAAAATAGGCTGGAAGACGATTCTGGTCCTGAAAGATGGTGAATCAAGCTGTACCCATGGCAATTGCTAGTTAACAGACAAGGAGCGGCCTTGATGCCAGGCGACATCGACAGGGTTTAGGAGGGTATCAGAACGAGGTGACACACACACATGCTCACACGCATACACACAGTCACACACGATCACACTCGAACGCACGTACACACATACACACGTACCCACACACACATACGTACACACACAAACACACACACATACACACACAGGCCACCCTGGCAGCAGCAAACGTGGCCGCCCGCCTTTCTGGGCACCCCGTGTGGCCCAAGCCCAATGACATCGCTCCCTTCCTTGACCGCCCCCTGAAATCCCTGCCCGCCTCCTCCCCATCCATCGTCAACGCAAAAGAGCTTAGCCTGCCCACCGGAACTGAGGCGTAGGGGTTGCATAATAGTTGCAGTGGGTGGCGTGCTGGCACTTGCAATGCACATAGTAGAGTATGTGTGTGGGTGTCCACCAAATGGCTCAGCCTGCCCCTGTGCCTCAGGGGGCCTGCATCTCCAGCCATCCAATCATTGTAGCCTTGACAATTTTAGGTCTTTTTTATAATGCTTGCGCCACATTCTCAAGAGGGTGAATAGGCTATGGTTATTAAAATAAGCCTTCAAAAAGCGACAGCTTCCTTTTTTTTGAACGACTATATGTACCATTTACGTGCTCATGTTTCGTTTTGCTCGCTTTTTATGTGCTGGTGAATGGGGTGCGTAAAGCCGCCATTGCAATCAGGCACTGGAAACTTGGCAGTTGCAAAGCCAGAGGCTCTGGAACGAGCTTTTTTTGTATTTTCACGCTGTATCTTACGCTGGCTGCATTCCGCAAGACAAGCATGTTATTGCTGTGTAAACAGTTCTAGGACAACATGTGATGCCGTGAATCAGTTTACCTAGAGGGGTTATCTTGGTCCCCAATTAGCATGGTGGTACCAAGCACAAGTTGTCGTAAATTCCGCTTTTCTAGAAATGGTCAAGTACAACGACTACTAGGTTTTTTTTTGTTTTTTTGGTGGGGGTTGTTACACAGTCCTCAGCAAGGGCCTGACAGAATGAAGGAAAAAACCTATAAGACTGGGAAAAGGAACACTCCTGCCTAAACAGAAAAACCCTCCTTGAAAAACCACAGTCTGAGAAATTGGCCCACGCTCGCAAGAGCACAAGCTGAGAGTGTGTCTGAAGAACAGACAGAAAAAGGCCTAACCTTATAAGTT
>Ga0307968_1003893_pt1:2500-12325 | contig 12325 bp, 17 predicted proteins | sample OrgLakmetagen650_FD_201834 | JGI IMG/M metagenome (GOLD analysis project Ga0307968, IMG submission 201834) | Saline water microbial communities from Organic Lake, Antarctica - #650 | ecosystem: Environmental > Aquatic > Non-marine Saline and Alkaline > Saline | place: Antarctica... | reverse complement strand
TGGCAGGCAGGCAGCAGGATGAGCAGGGCGGCCTGAATATTAAGATACGCAAGGGTTTGTAAGCACAAAAAATGAGGAGCGTAATAGATCCACAATGCAGGGGTGTGCTGCCATGGCAGGCAGCAGGCTGAGCAGGGCGGCCTGAATATTAAGATACGCAAGGGTTTGTAAGCACAAAAAATGAGGAGCGTAATAGATCCACAATGCAGGGGTGTGCTGCCATGGCAGGCATCAGGATGAGCAGGGCGGCCTGAACATTGTGATACGCGAGGGTGTGTAAGCACCAAAAATGGGAAGCGTAAAAGTTTCAAGATACAGGGGTCTGCTGCCATGACAGGCAGGCAGGAGGATGAGCAGGGCGGCCTGAACATTGTGATACGCGAGGGTGTGTAAGCACCAAAAATGGGGAGCGTAAAAGTTTCAAGATGCAGGGGTCTGCTGCCATGGCAGGCAGGCAGCAGCTGAGCAGGGCGGCCTAGCAATAATAGAATGCAATGCGCATCAGTTAGTGTGCACAAAGAGGAGAGGAGTGTTAAAGACGCGAATCAAAGGAGTCTGCTACTATTTTCTGTTACTTTTCTTCTTCTTCTACCCTGCCTGTAACAAAATGTGAGCAAACCACCCTCTCATGGTTAAGCACTCCGGGTTTGGGCGCCACGCTGAGCACCAGCAGCATCAGCAGCAGCAGTAAACTGCTAGAGCAACAAGTAAACTGCTGTAAACTGCTAGAGCAACAAATTGTAAGCAAATTATCATTCTCATCAATACTTCTTCTCACCTGGGCATGCGCACCCCGATAGGATCCAGCCGTATGCCCCCCTAGCACACTCCTGCTGCTAATTCTACTCTTATGCAAACTTGCAAGTGCAACAACACGAAGCAAGCCGCCTTTGTCTTCAACCGACCCCTTCTCACCTGACCCCTTCTTACCTGAGCATGCGCACCATGTTGGGATTCAGCCGTATGCCCTCCTAGCACACTCCTTCTGCTGCAGCTACATTGAAGGCGGTACAGCACCAGAGGCAGGAAATATAACGCAGCCTGCAGTACAAGGAGCAGCCACGGGAGGCTTTGATTTTAGAAAACGAGCAGAGGGAGACATTGGACTGCTTCTTACACAGACAGCCTCAATAGTACATACAGTGCACGCCAAAGGCAGGAAGTAAGATGCAGCCTGCAGAGCCAAGAGTAGCAATGGGAGGCTTCGGTCATTGGTTATGTGTTATGTGGTACAGCCTTAGTAAAATCGGGGAAAGCACCAAAGGTAAGAAACCTGCGGGGTCTGCAGAGCCAAGAGCAGAGGGAGTCTTTGCACCATCTATTTCATAAGCAGCCTTACTCTCCATACACAGGAAAATGCCAAAAAAAGAGGTGCAGCACAACACCGAAAGGTAGAGGTGCAGCACAATATCAAAAGGTAGAGGTGCAGCACAACACTGAAAGGTAGAGAAGTGCAGCACAATACCAAGAGGTAGAGGTGCAGCACAATACCAAAAGGTGAAGGTGCAGCACAATATCAAAAGGTATAGAAGTGCAGCACAACACCGAAAGGTAGAAGTGCAGCACAACACCAAAATGTAGAAGTGCAGCACAATATTAAAAGGTATAGAAGTGCAGCACAATACCAAACGGTATAGAAGTGCAGCACAACACCGAAAGGTAGAAGTGCAGCACAATACCAAACGGTATAGAAGTGCAGCACAGCCTGGAGTGCAAAGAGCAGCAAGGAAGAGCAGCAACAAAGCTTTGGGCCGCCTCTTCTACAGACAGCCTCACCAGTAAGGTCAGGGTATGGCACTAAAGGCAGAAAGTGCTTAAAGCAGCTGCCTCACTTGACAAAGCAACGAGAGAGCAGGAAGGTATCAACACAATTATGACAGTGTGAAAAGTCCAGGGCCGCAGTCGTCTCACTCAATAAAGTGTACTGTAGAAAAAGAAGATGTTTGAGGGTTCTGGTGGTGTGTGAAGTTGGAAAGCAGCAGCTGCTTTCAAATATGCCTGACCACAATGATATATATGCCTGACCATAGTGATATATAAGCCTGACCATAGTCATATATGTTTCAGAACGTACGATCAAGCAGAGAATTTTTATATCAATCCTGAAGGAGTGTGCAGTTGCCTTACTCAATATAGTGCAGGGGGGCATGGGAGGATTTCCAACATTCAAGCTCGATGAGGGCATCAAACAACAAATTCAAAGGTGTGATGCGTCAGGAGCAGCAGTTGCCTCTCTCGATAAAATGTTTGGGAGTGTAAGAGGATCTCCAACATACCAGATTGATAAGGGTATTAAATTTTTTAACGTGCGTGGCGTCAGGAGCAGCAGTTGCCTCTCTTGATAGAATATATGGGAGCGTAGGAGGATCTCCAACATACCAGATTGATAAGGGTATTAAAGTGCTTAACGTGCGTGGCGTCAGGAGCAGCAGTTGCCTCTCTTGATAGAATGTATGGGAGCGTAGTAGGATCTCCAACATACCAGATTGATAAGGGTATTAAAGTTTTTAATGTGCGTGGCGTCAGGAGCAGCAGTTGCCTCTCTCGATAGAATGTATGGGAGCGTAGGAGGATCTCCAACATACCAGATTGATAAGGGTATTAAACAACAGTTCTGAAGGTTTGTCAAATCATGAGCAGCAGCTGCCTCACTCAATAGCATGTATGGGGGCAATCCTTCATTTCATTGAAGTTATCATCACAAAAAATCCTTTAAGCAGCAACTGCTTCACGGTTGTGGCCACCAGCCAGCGTGGCATCATTAAAGAGCAGTTCCATTGTTTTCATCACACACATACACCTACACGCACGCATACACAAAAATACACATAAACCTACACACACGCATACACACAGTACACATGAACACGCATACACATATGAACACACATACACGCAGTACACATACACACACCTGCACGCACGCATACACATACGCATACACCTACACGCACGCATACACATACGCATACACCTACACGCACGCATACACAAAAATATACAAGATCACACACGTGCAAACATACACACATACACACCTGTGGCATCAGGAGTAATAATTGCTTAGTTGCTCCTGCCGCGGCCGTTACCACTTCAGAGTGGGGGTGAGACAGCAGGCAGGCCAGCAGGAGGGAGGCTGTGGGGGAGGGGCGTGCGTCAGCAGCTGCAAATGTGCCGGAAGAATTTGTGCGTGTGTGTGTTTGTGTTTGTGCTTGTGTATTTGTGTGTGTGTGTGTGTTTGTGTGTGCGTGTGTAAATGAGCGCACACATAATTTAAGCATTTAGGTTGCAGTAATGAGAAACTTTGTTTGTGTTCCCTTCCTCCCCATTATTACCGACATATTCAAGCTCAGACATGTCTATCATATGCTGAGTACTCAACTTAAAGTAGATGATGGCCCATTCTGTATACGAGCGTCTTCCACACCGGGAAAGAGGCTCTCCAAGGCTCGGCAAGCCTCGCACTCGGCAAGTCTTGGCGAGGTCATGACCCAACCTTACCCATACATATACAGCATGACCCTGCATTGTCAACACACACGCACACGCACACACACATACACACATACACACATACACACATACACACATACACACATACACACGTGTCCCACCTGCTGCAGCTGCCTGAACGTCAGAAGGCTGAAACGTGAAGGGGGACGACCCTGCCTCTTTGCGTGCGACAGCCCGCTGCTCAATCCTTTCATGCAGCGAGTGCGTTAACGAGGCCAGCCAGCGCAGTGCTGAGCACACGCTTGTGTCCTCAAAGGCCCCTGTGAACGTGCAAACCCAGGGCATATATATCATTGTGGTCAGGCATAATATCATTATGGTCAGGCATATATATCACTATGGTCAGGCATATATATCATTGTGGTCAGGCATATATATCAATGTGGTCAGGCATACATATCACTGTGGTCAGGCACATATATCACTGTGGTCAGGCATATATATCACTGTGGTCAGGCATATATATCACTGTGGTCGGGCATATATATCACTGTGGTCAGGCACATATAACACTGTGGTCAGCACAAAGTGGTTATGAAGAAGGGGTGCTGCTCCAGTCTTTTTTGCGCAGCAAAGGCGGACCAAGGGTCAACACAATGCTAGTAGTGCGATCCTGCATTCTCAACGCTTCGGTCGTTCTGATGCAGCCAAGGTGCAACAAGGTGTGTGTGTGTTTGTGTGTGTGTGTTTTTGTGTTTGTGTTTGTGTGTGTGTGTGTGTATGTGTGTGTGTGTGTGTCAATGCCAGCAGTCACTTCTGAGGAGTGCAATTCTGCATGCTCAAATCCTCCTAGTTCAAGCACAAGAGGCTCTGAAAGTGTCGGCAGGAAAGCGCTGGCTTCTAGTTGCTTCACACACATGGACTGCATCAGTAAGTTGCCTGCATGCCCATGAAGACATACACCAATGCATGTATGCACACAAACGCAGGTACACACAAACACACACTCTTGCTGACATCCCCCCCCCCCCACACACACACACACTCACACACACACACACACTCTCACACACACACACTCACACACACACTCACAAACATATACAAGCCAAATTACACCTGTCTTCTGAGGACCCCACAGCATCCCTGCTAGATGCCTGGCCTGTTGCAGTAGGCACAGCTCTCCATAACAAACCATCAGCATACCCTGTCCATCGTCCATCTGCTGCTGCTGCTGCTGCTGCTGCTGCTGTGTATGTTGCTGTTGCTGTTTCCGCTGCTGTGTATGTTGCTGCTGCTGTTGCTGCTGCTGTGTAAGTTGCTGCTGCTGCTGCTGTGGCTGCTGCAGCTCGGGTTGCGTGTGTTGTAGCAGGGGCAGGAGCTGCGACGCCCACGCCTTGTCTCTTGGGTTGGCACCGAACGCGAGGGAGCCAAGCACTGGGAACAGCAGCAGGCCTTTGTCGGAGGGAGGTATGGCTGAAGGGGGGCTGTGCTGGTGGAGTGCGGCATGCAGGAGCGCATAAGCCGCGTGCTTTTCCTGTGTGTAAAATATATAGATGATACCATCTGGAGGTGGGGAGGGAGGTATAACTGCTCATTACTGGGAGGCCATGCTGGTGCAGTGCGATATGCAGGAGAGCGTAAGCAGCTAGTTGTTCTTGTGTGGATTGAGGAAGTAGTGGTAGCAAGGTTTGAGCCTGAGTGGTAGAGGGCCTGTTTGTTTTGTTGGAGGGCAGCATTTAGAAGCACATACGCTGCATGCTGCAGTGGAGTAAGATTGTGTTGAGAAGAGCTGCTATTAGGAAGAGGGCCTGTTTGTTTTGTTGGAGGGCGGCATTTAGAAGCACGTACGCTGCATGCTGCAGGGGAAGTAAGATTGTGTTGAGAAGAGCTGCTATACGGAAGAGGGCCTGTTTGTTTTGTTGGAGGGCGGCATTTAGAAGCACATACGCTGCATGCTGCAGTGAAGTAAGATCGTGCTGAGAAGAGCTGAAGCGAGGTTGGGTGGAGGTCTTACTGTGCCTAGCACAATGAAACTGTTTTAGTGAAGGCTGGCAAGTACAAGCGCATAAGTGGCATGCTAATTGAATGATAGTGTCAGAACCAGAGATATGACTCTGGCACAAATTCACAATTATGTGCTGATGACTATTGGCACCTAAACACTCGCTTTGAGATACATGTGAAGTTGCAAGGTACACTCATAAACAAATGCACATACACAAACTCACACACGCAGACACAAACACACACGTGCACACGCACATTCACACGCAAATGCACACACACACACTCACCTGTCCCTCTGCACCAAGAGCAAGCAGAGCCAACGCGGGTGTATGTGGCGCCAAGCTCTCTGGTGCCACTTGCTTCAGCCTGTGCAGCGCCCCAAACACCTGTGCAGCCCCACCTGTGTGTGTGTGTGTGTGTGTGTGTGTGTGTGCGTGTGTGTGTGCATTTGCATTTGAATGTGCGTGTGTAAACGTGTATGTGTGTTACAGGTTAAAGGTATGCACGTGCTCAGTGCACATGTAAAGTGCATACTTAGCTCATCCTTGTAGTGCAGCCTATGCAGCACCCTCAAAACAAGATCTCCCATCAGAGTGGATATGTTACAACGATGCAATGCGTGCATGTTGTGCATTTGCACATGTGTGTGTGTGTTTGTGTGTGTGTGTGTGTGTGTGTGTGTGTGTGTGTGTGTGTGTGTGTGTGTGTGAGAGCGTGCGCACATGTGCTGCATTACTCTGCAGCTTACATAAGCACCAACCAGTTCACGCAGGGTGCTGCGTCTCAACATCTGCGCATCAAAACTCCGTCCTTTATATCAGCTAACCAAAACACCCCCCAAAACACGCACACACACATGCGCACACACACAAACACACGCACACGCACACTCACACGCATGTACACACACGCCTCAATCAATCAACCTTACACCCACCTGTTCCCCCTTCAGCCTGCCCCTCCACCACACCCAGCACCTCTCCTGCCAGAGCCACGAGTGCACCACACAGACGTGAGGCCACACTGTCCACGCCAGGCACTGCTGTTTCCCCCATCATGACATGTCTTTGCTGCTGGTACGGCAAGCCAGATGCAGCTCCTGTTCCTGGTGTTTCAGTGCTTGGCGTGTGGTGTGCGGTGGTAGGGAGGGCGTGTGCTGTGGTAGGAGGGGAGACAGCGGCGTGTGGCCGATCAAAGCTGGCCTGGTTTGGTTGTGCTGAGGCTGCGTCGGCTGCGAGGCACTCCAGGAGGTCGAGGAGGTCGGGAAGGCGCTGCGTGGCTGCTAGCCTGGTATAGAATATAGGAGCGGAGGAGACTAGGTGATCGTCAGGATGCCTGATATCAAAAGGAGGTGTTGTGTGTGGCCAGTTCAGGCCCTCATGCCTTATCTCCTGTCATGAGAGGCAATCGTCCACGCTGGCACAAACAAAGGACGCAACACTGCTCACATCAGCAAGTTGCAATGCCTGGCTCTACACCTGTCGGCATCTGTCGTCAAATTTAGCGCCACACTATGCTCGACGCTCAGGGATCTCCACAATCGGCAACCAACGGCTGACAGCTCTAAATTGCCGCTATTTGCCCTTTCAGGAAATTCAGTGACTGACGCTCCACCTGTCGACATCTGTCGCGAGCGGTGCCCATCCACCTCAGCGCGCACACGAATTGCAGCTCATATCGACATCATACCGAAGTTAATCTCACCTGTCGGCATCTGTCGCAAGCGGCACCCACTCCAGCGCCTTGACAAGCAGCTGCAGCACAGGCAGGGCCAAGAGGGGGCAGCAGCAGCCCAAGCGCACCAGCTGTGTGTGTAGAGCTGAGGGCAGGAGGGCAAGGCTGGGCTGATGGGCTGGTGCGGCGCTGGGCTTGGATGTGGCCTGCGGTAAATGTAGCAATGAGGAGGATGGCAGGGTTCTCTCAAACACTGCTGGACAACATGATGCTGTGTGTGTTTGTGTGTGCGTGCGTGTACTTATGTGCGTGTGTGTTTGTTTGCGTACGTGTATTTGTTTATACGTGTGTGTACACATTTGTGTGTGTGCGTGTTTGCGTATGTGTGTGTATGTGTGTGTATATGTGTGTGTGTGTGCATGTGTGTTTGCGTGTGTGTGTGTGTGTGTGTGTGTGTGTGTGTGTGTGTGTGTGTGTGTGTGAGTGTGTGTGAGTGTGTGTGCGGGCGTGTGTGCGTGCGTGCGTGTCCCCATATTCACCTGCAGCAGCACAAAGCAAAAAAATGGCTGCAGTTGAGCCCACAGCTGCTGGGAGGTGAGGGTAGGCTGCCTCCTTCCACATGCAGATCGAAGGGCGGTCATGCAAGCTGCGAACAGGGGGCTGGCACAGGAGGGCTGCAGCAGGACAGCTGCTGCGAGGGGGTGCCGAGCCCAGTGCAAGCCTGTGTGTGTTTATATAATGTGTGTGTGCGTGCGTATGTGTGGGTGTCTGGGTGTGTAGGGGGGTTTGTGGATGTGGGCGTGGGTGTGGGTGTGGGTGTGGGTGTGGGTGTGGGGGGTGTGGGGGTGTGAGGGTGCGTGGGGGGGGAGGGGGGTAAGCGCGTGTGTGTGTATGTGTGTGTTCGTGTTTGTGTGAGCGTGTGTGTGTGTGTGTGTGCACGGGTGTGTACCTGTATGATATCTGTGTGTATTTGTATTTGTGAGTGTGTGCGCATGTATGTGGTGTGTGTGTTTGGTGTGAGTAAAAAAACTACCTATTTAATAAGAGTCTACGAAGAAAGAAAGCAAGACCTATTCTGGATTACTGTGGATTCGTGTGCGAAGAGAAAGGTTTCGTCGTTGCTGGATCTGGGCAAAGGCCAGAACAGACCCACAGGCACCACTCTTGCAACCATGATCATACATAGGTACCTTCTGAGCACTCACCTGGCTCAAACGGGGGAGGTAGGCCATCTGACACGTTCCTGCGCTGAGCTGACAGGCATTGAATCTTGCACAGGCCCTCCGCCAGCAGAGGAATACCGGCAGGTTTGGCTGTGGGCAGGCTGGACAGGAGGAAGTCTGAAGCATTCCCGGGGTTCAGCCGGCCTGTTTGTGTTGCGTGCAAAAGAAGAGGAGTGACACTTTGTTGCCTGGTGATTTAATGCTGCCAAAAGAGCGTGGGCAGGCATGAGATGAAGTTTAGTGTAGTTTGGGAGGTGCATGCAAAGCCAGAGAATGGGTGGAATGGGTGCCTGAGGAGTATCTTTTTCAGTGAACAAGGCTTGCGCAGCGTGAAAAAGACAAACATTTACACGTCACTTTGGACATGCTGTGCAAATGTGTGCTGCTACTAATCATTTGGTGTATGATAAGTGTGCACAAAACCCAGCTGTCCTATAGAGATGGCTATTTAACAAGGGGGGGTTTGAGTACCGGCTGGTCTCTCACCTGTTGCAACGATCTCGCACAAGCGAGCAACAGCCTCGCTGACCACGCCCTGCATATTTGTTGTATTCCTTAGTTCGGGAGAGCATAGTCTTGCTCATCTACTATCCGCAAGCGTGCGTGTGGCAAGCAAGAACCCACACCTTCACGCTGTGAGCAAAGCACGGCTCCAGCACAGGAGCGAGGGCTCCTGGATCCAGCTGTTTCTGTGCATTAAGCGAGTGAAATATCCCAAGGACAGCCTGCTGTGCCAGAATGGGGTTTGCTGAGCCAAGCCTTTGAATTTGGTCAATGGCCGGATTTGATTTCATTACGTGATTACTCGAGAAAAGAACTAATAGAAAGCGTTTTCGTTCTTCCTATGCGGGTGCCACACACCTTTTACTTCGCCAACCAACTTATTTTAGGATTTTATCCACAGAAAATTACTATCATTTCTACCTCAATGCAAATGTTTTTACATATCTGTAAGTGGCCGAGGTCTCAGTCAGCAGCCGATCAGCCATTTTATCTCGCTGAATGTCCCCCCTTTTCCTTGTTACTTTGCAAGCACTCGAAAAATACTACATCACTGACTTCGAATGGCCCCAAAAGTCCAAAAGACCAGGAAAAAAGCGGTTGAGTTTAGCAAATACGCAAATACACAAATAGAAAATACAGGTGTCTACAATCAACAACCATTCTGCAGAAAAATTGCATGCATTTATTGTCTAATTCTACTTAATAAACCATCATCTCATACTCGTACATGGAAAGTGGCAAAAATAACGATGGGGAGGCATATGAGCAGCAGACACGTCCACACACAGTCTCATGAATCTGATAAAATACCGCGAAAGTTGGGGTCGGTGCGTAGCTGTTGAAGGGTAGATAGCAAGAATTCCTGCAAAAAACAGGTAGGTTGTTAAAACTTAAGAGGAAGGATATCGTGATAGCCGTCTGAAACACTTGTGTCACGCAGGCACTCAAAACATTGCATTGT
>Ga0307968_1003890_pt1:7500-12327 | contig 12327 bp, 13 predicted proteins | sample OrgLakmetagen650_FD_201834 | JGI IMG/M metagenome (GOLD analysis project Ga0307968, IMG submission 201834) | Saline water microbial communities from Organic Lake, Antarctica - #650 | ecosystem: Environmental > Aquatic > Non-marine Saline and Alkaline > Saline | place: Antarctica... | reverse complement strand
AGGGCTGCTGCGGCTTGACTACGTGCATCAGGCATGAGGTGATTTGTGAAGCATCATCGTGAAAGAGGTGTTGCACATAATAGTGGGATTTCAACACTGCTGTTGAATTGCGAGTGTGTGAAATAGGCATGAGGTGATTTGCAAAGCATTGGGAGAGAGGTGCAGCACATAGTAGTGGGATTTCAACACTGCCGTTGAGTTGTGAGGTGGGTGTGGGGTGGGAGGGCTGCTGCGGCTTGACTGCGTGCACCAGGCATGAGGTGATTTGTAAAGCATCGTTAATTTGTGAAGCATCGTTGATTTGTGAAGCATCATCGTGAAAGAGGTGTTGCACATAATAGTGGGATGTCAACACTGCTGTTGAATTGCGAGTGTGTGCAATAGGCATGAGGTGATTTGCAAAGCGTTGGGAGAGAGGTGCAGCACATAATAGTGGGATTTCAACACTGCCGTTGAATTGTGAGGTGGGTGTGGGCTGGGAGGGCTGCTGCGGCTTGACTGTGTGCACCAGGCATGAGGTGATTTGTGAAGCGTTGGGAGAGAGGTGCGGCACATAACATCGAGGTTTGAGCACTGTGCACAACCACAAACACACAACAGAACATCCCTTGCCCTGCCCGCACACTGAATCCGTTTCCTCAGCAGCCAGTGCAAATGCAGTATGTATGACACCTGCTTACACACTGGACCATTCTCCTCAGCAGCCAGTGTTTAAGCAAAGCAGCCAGTGTTTAAGCAAAATACACTGGGCTTTTTCCCTTCAGCAGCCAGTGCAGATGCAATATGTATGACACCTGCTTACACACTGAACCATTTTCCCCAGCAGCCAGTGTTTAAGCAAAGCAGCCAGTGTTCAAGCAAAATACACTGGGCTTTTCCCCCTCAGCAGCCAGTGCAGATGCAGTATGTATGACACCTGCTTACACACTGGACCATTTTCCTCAGCAGCCAGTGTTTGAGCAAAGCAGCCAGTGTTCAAGCAAAATACACTGGGCTTTTTCCCTTCAGCAGCCAATGCAGATGCAGTATGTACGGCACCTGCTTACACACTGGACCATTTTCCCCAGCAGCCAGTGTTTATGCAAAGCAGCCAGTGCTTAAGCAAAATACATTGGACTTTTTCTCCCCAGCAGCCAGTGCAGATGCAGTATGTATGACACCTGCTTGCACACTGGACCATTTCCCCCAGCAGCCAGTGTTTAAGCAAAGCAGCTGTGCTTAAGCAAAATACACTGGGCTTTTCCCCCTCAGCAGCCAGTGCAGATGCAGTATGTACGGCACCTGCTTACACACTGGACCATTTTCCCCAGCAGCCAATGCTAAAGCAATACGCGCGCACACTGGGATTTCCCCCTCAGCAGCCAGTGCAGATGCAGTATGCAGACAGCAGTCAGTGAGAATGCGATGTGTACGCGCACACCTGCACACCCACTAAACACTGTTATTAAGCGTCAAGTACGATGCAACACACGCCGCACCAGCTTGAAATGCAGCACACACATCTTGGGTACACACTCTACCCTTTGCCTTAGCAGCGAATACAATGCAGAACACGCCGCACCAGCTTGAAATGCATCACACACATCTTGGGTACACACACTATACCCTTTGCCTTAGCAGCAAGTACAATGCAAAACACGCCGCACCTGCCGGGCCGGCTTTTCGTGCGCGTTTGGCTGGGGGAGGGGCCGTGCTTGGCTGTTTGGATCCACCACTGCCAGCAGTAGGGGGGGGCACCTACGATGTCAAGAGGGATGGAACCAAGATAAGGATTGGCATGAGATCGAGTTTGATAGCTTTTTTTGAAAGAAGCGCCGTGCTTTGATGATTGGCGCCACAACTGCCGAGGTCGGGAAAGATTTGCGCACCCAAGACGAGGCTGGCTGGAAGGACACACAGGAGGTCGGGAAAGATTTGCGCACCCAAGACAAGGCTGGCTGGAAGGACACACAGGCGTGACGTGTGTACGCTTGTGAAGGCGTACAAACGCAGAAGAAACAAAAGTCAAAATGTCGAATAGTGGCTTCCTGCGTTATGCATTATGCGCAAAGGCGCATTTCGAGCACATGTACATTTTGGCAGCAGCAAACAAGAAGGCTCTAGCACCACCATGAGGCTCTTTGCTTCAAGCTCACGTTACATACCCATCCAGCTCATCTTGCTGATAGTCAAGGCATATACATACACACACATACACACATGTAATCTTGCTGATAGTCAATAGCATATACATACACACACATACACACATGTATACACGCACTCACACGTACTCACACACAGGTTCCATGCCAGCAGCAGATGCAAAGACTGTTTGCGCCCAGTCAATATAATTAAACCGCGTCTGCTAGCCCCAGCATGCACACACACATGTGCATGAGCAAATACATACATGTATACACACACGCACACACAACATGCACACATGTGCATGTGCAAATACATACATGTACACACACACACACGCACACACACACACACACGCACACGCACACACACGCGCAAACACACGCACACCTTGCCAGCAGCAGACGCAGACGCAGAGGGCTCCGGCACCACCACGAGGCCCTTTGCATCCAGCTCATGCCCTGGGCGCGTGGCCGCCAGCAGCAGCATACAGCGCAGCACGCAGGTGTCGTTGGTAATGCCACTGCCTCCCTTGCTAGGTACGCCATCATTCATTTTATCGCCTTCTAAGGCGCTACTTGTTGCGGCACCTGTGGCTGGCGCTGTCCCTGCTTCGGCTGCTCCTGCTCCTGCTGCTGCTCCTGCTGCTGCTGCTGCTGCTGCTGCTACAGTTGGGCCTGCAGCAGGCCCTGTTTTCCCTGCAAAAGCTCCTCCGACAGCTGGCTGACGCAGCACTGCAGAGACAGCTTCGGCAGGGCTGCATTCCAGCAGCAGGTTCCACACACGCATGGACGCGGCCTGTGTGTGTGTGTGTGTGTGTGTGTGTGTGTATGTGTGTGTGTGTATGTGTGTGTGTGTGCGTGTGTGTACGTGTGTGTGTGTGTGTGTGTGTGTGTGTGACTGTGCGGGCATATGCCTTATGGAGCATGCGTGCGCCAAGCATGCACGTAAAGGGCAACACAAGCAAAGCACTGTGATTGTCAGGGCATGCTGTGTTATAGCGCACCATGTCCCAACATATTCACAGTGACATGCTGTGGTATATGAAGAGGGTTGGCATAAAAAAAGGGTTGGCCAGAACTATCTACATACGGTGCAAATACGACATTTTTGGCAGGGGAATGACCAAATATACAGTCATATACGGTGTATATATACAGTCCTGGCCAACCCTGCATATTAATTAAGCAATCTGCACCGACCTGCACTCGGCTGTCGTTTTCTGTCAGCAGCTGCTGGAAGATCAGGCGTAGGGTCATATACGGTGTATATATACGGTGCACGCCAACCCTACATGTGAATTAAACAATTTGCACCGACCTGCACTCAGCTGTCGTTTTCTGTCAGCAGCTGCTAGAAGAACAGGCGCAGGGTCATATACGGCGTATATATACGGTGCACGCCAACCCTACATACAAATTAAGCAATCTGCACCGACCTGCACTCGGCTGTCGTTTTCTGTCAGCACCTGCTGGAAGATCAGGCGCAGGGTCATATACGGCGTATATATACGGTGCACGCCAACCCTACATATGAATTAAACAATTTGCACCGACCTGCACTCGGCTGTCGTTTTCTGTCAGCAGCTGCTGGAAGATCAGGCGCAGGGTCATAGCCACCAGCGGCTGCAGCCAATAAGTGCAGCTCTGTCGATTGCTGGCTGCAAGCAAGCGCTCCATGCAGGTGGTGGTAGACAGGCGCACTCCACCTGTGAGAAGGATTCGGGTGTGCCAGGCTGTCAAGTGCTGTGCAGCTTTTTAAAAACCCTGATTATAACAGCCGGGTCCTAACCTTGCAGAGCCATGTCATTTGCAGGTATGAAAACACAAAGTTAGGGTAAATGTTTACGCGCACTGTGTATAAGAAAAGCATTCTGTTTTAGCTTCCCCCCACTCACTGAGTGCACATTGCAGGCACGGCTGCACACACGCACATGCATACACACTCACACACACAACAGCACACACACACATTTAAGGCATATTATATGCACTGTGTATAATAACATATTTATTCTCCCCCACCAAGTTCATGTTATACAGCTGTGTGCGCGCGCACACATACACACACACACACACACACACACACGATTAACGCACATCTCACGTCTCACGCACAGCATAAAAGAACAACACCATTATCTTCCCACTCACTGAGTCCATGTCGCAGGTACGGCCACAACCGAGGTAGTTGGTGCGTCAGCTCCTTGGAGGACGCCTCATTCAATGGAGGAGCACCACCACCACCACCACCACCACCACTACTACTAACAGCAGCAGCACCACCACCTCCGCCGCTGCCACCAACAGCAGACGCGCGACTGTCTGCAGGCACATCCACACTGCCCTGCGCGGGGAGAAGCGGAGGAGGGGCTTGGGAGTACAAGTGGGACAGTAGCTGCACCACGCTCGCGATGGCAGGGGACAGCTCATCCAACTCAGCGAGGAGGGACCAGAGGAGGGTGCGGATTGTGTGGGCGCTGGTGGGCCCCAGGGCGAGGAGCTCTGAGGCGACGGGGACCAGGGCGTCAGCGGAGGCGGCACGCACGTCATCGTCAGGGTCCTGTGTGTGCGTGGGGTGTGGGGTGTGGGTGTTGGTGAATGGTTGAGTGGGTGAGTAAGTGTGGGTGAGTAGGTGTGGGTGTGGATGTGGGTGTAGGTGTGGGTGAGTAAGTGTGGGTGAGTAGGTGTGGGTGTGGAT
>Ga0307968_1003890_pt1:0-2500 | contig 12327 bp, 13 predicted proteins | sample OrgLakmetagen650_FD_201834 | JGI IMG/M metagenome (GOLD analysis project Ga0307968, IMG submission 201834) | Saline water microbial communities from Organic Lake, Antarctica - #650 | ecosystem: Environmental > Aquatic > Non-marine Saline and Alkaline > Saline | place: Antarctica: Organic... | reverse complement strand
TCAGCGATTGCATGAACATGAAAGGACGCACCTCCCACACAGAGTCCAGCATGTCCACACACAGCTGGTCACACAGCGTCTGGAAGGGCCATGCCCCCCCCACTGCACACGCCCACTCTGCTTCGTCAGCCTCTGCAGTTTCTAAGGAGAGCTCAGCTGAGGTGGCGCGTGTGGTTCCTTGGCTTGCTGCACCCCCAGCAGCACCTGCTATAGGTAGGGTGGGCCAGAACCATATATTTTTACGTATATACGGTGTACATGCGGTAATTTTGGCAAGGATATTACCACACATACAGTTCTGGCCAACCCTAGTTATAGGCATTGGGGGACATTGTTGAGCTGGTAGATTTGCTGTAGCTGAGGTGTTGTGTATGTGCAAGTGTGTGTGTGTGTGTGTAAGTGTGTGTGTGTGAGTGTGAGTGTGTGTGTAAGTGTGTGTAAGTGTGTGTGTGTTTGTAATTGTGTGTGTGTAAGTGTGTGTGAGTGTGTGTGTGTGTGTGTGTGGTGCCTTGGCTTGCAGCACCCCCAGCAGCAACACCTGCTTCACTTAATTCAGGGGAAGCATTCCAAATGCTTCCATTACCCGGAACATTTGCAGGGCACAGCTGGTTAAGGTACACGGTGCCTTTATTGCCGTGCTGTTGGAGAAAAAGGATTGTGTGAGCGCTGGGACCCATGTAGAGTCGAATACAGGAGCAAAATAGGTTGGGTACATTTTTATATTCCCTTGATACAAGTACCTTAAGCAACAGAGACGATTTTTTGTTTCCACTCCGGTGTACTTTGAGCAGAGGGCGCCCCCACAATTTTGGCAAGGAAGGTTGCATCAACACATTGAGCAACAGGTTCCTGTAATAGTTATTAATGTCATACATACACCAAGCATATATGGTTCTGGCCAACCCTACACTTATATGTACAACTCTCTATTTCATGGTGGGGCGGTCAGGTGAATTTGTGCGCACGAAAGAGCTTCAAATTAGAGGTTGTTTTACGACTTGTGAGGACATCACATTTTCTGCTTTGCACCTGAGCTGCCTATTTCAAGTTTCATTTGACTTGTGAGGACGTCACATTTTCCTACTTCGCACATGAGCTGCCTATTACAAGTTTCATTTAACCTGTGAGGACATCACACTTTTCAGCTACTCACCTGAGCTGCCTATTACACGTTTCATTTGACTTGTGAGGACATCACACTTTTCAGCTACTCACCTGAGCTGCCTTTTACAAGTTTCATATGACTTGTGAAAACATCACACTTTTTCATCTACTCACCTGAGCTGCCTATTACAAGTTTCATTTGACCTGTGAGGACATCAAACTTTTCAGCTTCACACCTGAGCTGCCAGCATCGGCAGCAGCGACAGCGGCCCCGCCTTTTGACGATGAGCTTGCTTTGGAGGATTTGGAGCCCGCGGGACCTGGGGGTGAGCGAGGGGAAGCGAGCATAGAATGTAAGTAACCTTTTTACTGCGCTAAGACGTTAGACGTTAGACGTTAGACGTTAGACGTTAGACGTTAGACGTTACCTTCACAGGTATTGATGAGGTACATTTCCCCAGAAAAACAGAAACCACTTAAAATTGCACCTGTCCAACGTAGAGCTAGAAAACACCTTGAACATAGGCACTTTTCCCAGATCAAACTGCACCTGGCCGCAATGTGTACCCTGTTGCGATGCCCTCCTGTTTCTCCAAACATCTTCCAACTTCCTGACAAGCGAACCCTTAACCCCAATGCTGCCCCTATTGGTCTCTGGAAGAAAAGAAAAACTGCGCAAGCAGTAAAAACCACTCCACACATTCATCAAGGAAATGAGAGGTCTTTGCCCTCTCAACCCCCTCCCCCTGTCTTTATACTTGTTCTGGCATAGCTTACCATCTTTATCCTTACTCTCCCAAACCTACACACATTTACCAGCCTCTGCTTCCAATGCTCTTGTCTCCATAAGCCCCCTCTGCTTCAAATAAAAAGTGCCATAATGAAGCTTCCATCATGTTTAGGGTTGGCCAGAACCGAATATGACCGTATGTATGGTGATTTCCTGCCAAAATTACCATATATACACCCGTATATACCTATAAATGTGTGGTTCTGGCCAACCCTAATCAAATTCTTACTCTCCCTTTGCGAACCATATATCTGCACCGAATATGACCATATGTATGGTGATTTTCCTGCCAAAAGTACCGTATATACACCCGTATATACCTATAAATGTGGTTCTGACCAACCCTAATCATTTCCTTTCATAAACAATATTTCAAGGTACGCACGCACCCATCCTGCAAACCCCTCCAGCATACTGGCAAGCCAACCCCTGCCACCTCCCCACCTCAATAAAGCCTCCCCACCTCAATAAAGCCTCCCCACCTCATTAAAGCCTCCCCACCTCAATAAAGCCTCCCCACCTCAATAAAGCCCCCCACCTCAATAAAGCCTCCCCACCTCAATAAAGCCTCCCCACCACAATAAAGCCTCCCCACCACAATAAAGC
>Ga0307968_1003888_pt1 | contig 12329 bp, 18 predicted proteins | sample OrgLakmetagen650_FD_201834 | JGI IMG/M metagenome (GOLD analysis project Ga0307968, IMG submission 201834) | Saline water microbial communities from Organic Lake, Antarctica - #650 | ecosystem: Environmental > Aquatic > Non-marine Saline and Alkaline > Saline | place: Antarctica: Organic Lake... | reverse complement strand
TCTCTCTCTCTCTCTCTCTCTCTCTCTCTCTCTCTCTCTCTCTCTCTCTCTCTCTCTCACACACACACACACACACATACACACACACTTACACACACAAACACATGCATGCACGCACACACAAGCATACACACAGACACAAACACATACTATTCAGCAAGACAATCCAATGTATAGCAGGATTAAAGCATGGGCCTCCTGAACAAGCTAGCCTCCCCTTTCAAGGGTAAAGCAGCGCGGGATGAAGAAAAGCTAGGCATCGCCAATTTCAAGCGTCAAGAGGTGGGGAACTTTTCGCTCTTGAGAAGTAGCCAGAGGGTTGCTCATAGCTTTCAGCTTAAATCCAAGGCCACTATCTCCCCGATTAGTCTCAGTTTCATGCCCACGTTTACAAAAAGTGTCTTGCCGCTTGTACTTTTATATAGCTGAATTCATACCACGCGTATTACAGTATTACACATCCTATACATCATCACTAGGTTTAGCGTCATGTATCTTACGTGTATATATGTCTACATCAAGTTATAGATAGTCCAACATAACTGGACGTAATTATATGGTGTTCTATCTGAAGTCAAGCTGTACCCTAGCTTGTGATGTATGCTTATTCATGCTTATTTGAGTTTGCAGGGGGAAGACCCCCTACTTGCAGGACATGCTAATATGACGCTCTAACACATGTTTGTCATGAGGAAAATGCTGTGCATGTGCCATGTGTTGCATAATACCACAAATACACACACCAACACACACACGCACACACATACACACACACACACACACACATACACAATCACCAGGAGGAGAGGTTGGCCGCAGCAGCTCATGCAGGTACCCTGGAGGGTCGAAGGGAGAGCCGCAGCATGTCTTCATTGAGCTCGCAGGTGAATAGGGAGTGCTGTCAGGTGTATGTGGGTGTGTGGGTTGGTGTGGGTAATTGCGTGGGGGAGGGGAGCGCTGCAGCATGTCTTCATTGAGCTTGCAGGTGAATAGTGAGTGCTGTCAGGTGTGTGTGGGTATACAAGTGAGTAGGTGTAGCTGTGGGTACCGGTATAATGTGTAGGAAGGCGAGAGCCACAGCATGTCCTCAGGCCAGTCAAACCTGTTGCCCCTGCAAGCAAAACAGGCCTCCTCTGAGGTGACTACCTCACCTGCCACTGTCGTTACAATTCAGCTGGGGGATCACGTCAAGGTCTGAAGCCTTCTAGGCTATCTAGGTTACCTCGTGACCTGAAAGGGATCTGACAGAAGTTGGTCCATGCCAGTCTCACACCACGCCAGCCTCACACCACGCCAGCCTCACACCACGCCAGCCTCACATCACGCCACCCTCACACCACGCCAGCCTCACACCACGCCAGCCTCACACCACGCCAGCCTCACACCACGCCAGCCTCACACCACGCCAGTCTCACACCACGCCAGCCTCACACCACGCCACCCTCACACCACGCCACCCTCACACCACGCCAGTCTCACACCACGCCACCCTCACACCACGCCAGCCTCACACCATGCCTGCCTCACACCACGCCAGCCTCACACCATGCCTGCCTTACACCATGCCAGCCTCACACCACGCCAGCCTCACACCACGCCAGCCTCACACCACGCCAGCCTCACACCACGCCAGAGCGTATCTCACGGCTCCTAATGGCCTCCAAAGACACAATAAGATAAAGGCACAGGCACGCGGTGAGCACCACTCCCATATCAATCAAGATAGAGGACGAAGGACTAGGGTTGGCCAGAACCGTATATTTGCACCGAATGTATGGTGATTTCCCTGCTAAAAATACCGTATGTACGTATGTAGACCGTATATACCTATAAATGTATGGTTCTGGTCAACCCTACAAAGGTCCCATTCATCAGGTGCTGAGCACCATGAAACATCTTTACCGCAAGGGACAGGGAAAAACTGTAAAACTTCTTTACCGCAAGGGACAGGGGAAAACCGTGAAACATCTTTACCACAAGGGACAGGGGAAAACCGTAAAACATCTTTACCACAAGGGACAGGGGAAAAGGGAAAAGCAAAGGCGATAAGGGGGGTTGCAGGGTTGGCCCTTAGAGATTGCTTGCTGATGAGCCTGCCTCCTATAGCTTGTCAGGCCGCTTAATCAGCTGCTCGGAACACGCAATTGTCAGATCATCCTCAGCCGCAAACTTGTAGCAAGCCAGAGGTTAAAGCTTATCCAGGCAATCCAAAGATCCAAAGAATCACATTGGTCACATTGGTCACATTGGTCATCGTGTCATGCGGTCTTAGTTCTAGCAGATTAGCCAGAGTCTCAGAGGGGGGGGATCAGAGGTTCATGGAGGCTTGGGTTGCTTTGCCGGAAAGATATTGCTGTTTTGTTTGTGTGGGCATGTGCACACTTTCGTGCGCAGAAACAATTCCTGTGATGGTCGTGCAAGCACGTCATTATCGTGCCCATGCCTTTGTGCCCATGCCTTTGTGCAACAGTGCCCATACCTTTGTGTGTGCCCATACCTTTGTGCCCATACCTTTGTGCCCATACCTTTGTGCCCATACCTTTGTGCCCATGCCTTTGTGCCCATGCCTTTGTGCCCTTGCCTTTGTGCCCATGCCTTTGTGCCCATGCCTTTGTGCCCTTGCCTTTGTGCCCATGCCTTTGTGCCCATGCCTTTGTGCCCATACCTTTGTGTGTGCCCATACCTTTGTGCCCATACCTTTGTGCCCATACCTCTGTGCCCATACCTGTGCCCATGCCTTTGTGCCCACACCTCTGTGCCCATGCCTTTGTGCCCATACCTTCTTGTGCAACAGGGATTGCTGTCATGTTATTTGTAGGGTTGGCCAGAACCGTATATAAACACCGTATATGACCCTATATTTGATGATATCCCTGCCAAAAACACCGTATCTACACCGTATATATTATATATGTATATATGTATGGTTCTGGCCAACCCTAGTTATTTTTAATTCCTGGTAAAAGCTCTGCTATTTTTCGCACACACATATCATCACTTCCTGTCTCAATTTTCAAGGCTCGATGCTGGGCCCATGCTCAAGAGTTGCATTATACAATGAGGTTACAGATTAAGCCATCAGTCAAAAAGTGCGACTGCTAGGGCAGCAAGGTGAGGGCGCAGTGCACGCGCCCTGAATAAGAAAGGACACGTAGGCCTCTGCTGAGGCTGTGAAAAACAACATCCCACAAACATGAGAGCGCAGTGCACTCGCCCTAAATAAGAAAGGATACAGAGGTTACAGAGGTTACAGATTAAGCCATCAGTCAAAAAGTGTGACTGCTAGTCTGTTGCATTGTGCCCAAGCCAGGTCCTCCCTGTATCACAACTAGTTCCCCAAGCTCCACTTACTCACAAACCCCAACTCCTACCTCTGCTCCCTATGCTCAACGTACACAAGCCAGCTTTTCCTCCCACAGCGACCATGACAGATCCCTCACGCTCCATTCACTCACCCTTTCTTATCTTCTGCTTTTTTCCCCTCTAGGCTCAACGCACTCAAGCCGGCTTGCTACCCGGCGGCAACATGGCCTATCCCATGGGTGGGTGCCTAGATGAACACATACGCGTGCTGTCTTCATTCAAAAGCCTCTGCGTGGCCACAAGCCTTCTTCTTGGCTGCAACTGGAAGCAGTTTGCCTGTCTGTTTGCCAAGTTCTTAGGCTCAATTTTGCACATGCGACACATGTATGTATCTTGACAAATAATGGACATGTACATGCTAACCTATCAGGCCCTGTAATGTGCAGTCAATCGCTCACACAGCGTCATTGAGTCTAAAGCATGCTCTTAGTTTTGTAATGACACTGGGGGTTTGGGGTTGGCAAAAAACAATTGTGGCGGAATATGTGTAGAGTTGGCATATACACACATATTTAGGGCTGGTTCTGGCCAACCCTAATTATGTGTGTAAATAGGACAGCCCCTGCTACTTAATCTGGCAACCTTGACAGGTATAAATGGGGCTGGTCTCAGTACCTTTGATATACACTGTGTATCATACATACGTTGCTTCTGTCACCGCGTATTGTAAACGTTTTTCCCCACCCCCTTGCGGTGTGTCGTAAGCAAACTTCATATCTAGGGTTGGCCAGCACCGTATATATATACCGTATATGACCGTATATTTGGTGATTTCCCTGCCAAAATAACCGTATATACACCGTATATATATGGTCATGGCCAACCCTATTTATTATTTATATTTGAATATTGCAGGCCTGGCGTTGCTCACAATGGTGCGGCATCGGTTTTAGCAGGGTCCTGGTCTACAATACTGTTTTGCTCCCAAACTTTGATTTTTTGCTTGCAAGGTGTGCTTGTTTTTGCATTTGTCCGTTTTTGTACATGTACAGGTCTTCCGCGTATGACAGAGCAAAAAGTCGAAGGCCCTCGCACAGGCTTGTTGTGCTAATGGTCGTTGCCTCGTACTCCTTGCATTGGGGTTTATGAGTTGGGTTTTCAAGTTATGATAGTGTACGTCAAGGATGTGTATCGGAGCTTTCCTTGCCTTGATCCCCATCAACTAGAGACCACCCCTCCGGTTGATAAATGTGTTGCAGATTACAGCCCGCCATTGGCTCCTCAAACAAGCACGCCTTTGTGTTTTCCAGCCCTCTCAGTACTCACAACTTGCCAGCCCTCCAGTACTCACAACTCTCCAGCACTCTCAGTACTCACAACTCTCCAGCACTCTCAGTACTCACAACTCTCCAGCACTCTCAGTACTCACAACTCTCCAGCACTCTCAGTACTCAAAACTCCCCATGCATGTTCAGGTTCCACAATGCCTCCCAGGCGCCAGGCATCCGATGGCAACCTTTCACAGCACAGTAGGGCGTCCGGACTGCCCCCTGCCCCCGAAAAGAAAGGGTCTACATGGGGCAAACTGAAGCACACGTTCCGGTGAGTGTGAGGAGGTGTAGTGGATAAGAGTGGTGTTGGAAGTTCGCTGCAGCATAACAAGGAGTTGACGCTGCCTTGCCTTCCCCCCCTAAATAGAATGCGTCGGGCAAGCTCATGGAACCACATCCAGCTATTGGTCACCATTGAGCCTACTGACTAAGTAACTGGTCGCCGTTTGTTATCAATGGGTTATCAATGGGTTATCAATGGGTTATCATGGGTTATCAATGGGTTATTAATGGGTTATCAATGGGTTATCATGGGTTATCAATGGGTTATTAATGGGTTATCAATGGGTTATCAATGGGTTATCATGGGTTATCAATGGGTTATCATGGTTTATCAGTGGGTTATCAATGGGTTATCAATGGGTGCGAGAGGAAGTGGCCCTGAGTGTGTGTGGTTGCACTCTCTTCCTTGCCCAAGCCCATCTAAGTCCTCAACTCCCCCCTCTGTTTGTCCCACCCCCCCTCCCTCTTCTGCTTCTTGCTTCTTGGAACACATTCAGGCAGGTTGCTGGTACAACACTATGGACGCTACAATAAGGATAAGGGCTTGGGTTTAGATTTGGGTTTAGGTTTGGAAATAGGGTTTAGTAGTAGGGTTTAGTAGGGTTTAGTAGGGTAGTAGGGTAGTAGGGTTTAGTAGTAGGGTTTAGTAGGGTAGTAGGGTTTAGTAGGGACTTAATTGTTCCTTACTGTTTCCTCATCTCCCCCACGTCTGTCCTTCTGGCACCCCCCCCCCCCTGCTTTTTTGCACACCTGAACGCTTTTGTCCTTCTCGTTATATCTCGGTGCTCCTCCTCTTTTACCTCTGATATAGAACAGAGGGTAGTACTGCTCAGGCAGAGCAACGCTCTTCATGTAAGTAAGAATAAGGAGCCATTTTTGGCAACGAGTACTGTTTATTTCCTCAGCCACCTACTTTCTCACTCCCTACTCCTCTCACGTCCAGCTTCAAGCCACCCGCCCCCAAAAAGAGAGCTTCTAATGCCGACGCCTCTGCAGCGGGGATTGCCCCAAACTTTAACGTCCCCATTATTACTTCCTCTCACGTCCAGCTTCAAGTTACCCACACCCAAAAAGGGAGCTGCTGATGCGGACGCCTCTGCGGTAGTGATTGCCCCTGACTTTAACGTCCCCATTATTACTTTCTCTTGCATCCAGGTTCAAGCCACCCACCCCCAAAAAGGGAGCTGCTGAAGCTGACGCCTCCGCAGCAGGAGTGCCCCTCACACACAGCATGAATTCACGCTCTCCAAGCATGCTCGGAGCCGCAGGCCCCTTGGCATCAAACCTGCATCGACAGGTACGACAAAAATGCACAACAGATCGTATCTAGGGTTGGCCAGGACCGTATATATACACGGTATATGACCGTATACTTGGTGATTTCCCTGCTAAAATTCCTTATATACACCGTATGTACGTATAAATGTATGGTTCTGGCCGACTCTATTCACATCAGCTGAAAAGGGAAGGCAGGATGACTGTTGGTGAGGTTGCTTAGCAGAGCAACTTGGTGTTGCCTTGCCAGCTTTTCTCGTGTTTACAGCTCACACAGTTGGGGATGCGCACTGTTAGGGATGCACTTTTCTTGTGTCAACAGCTCACACTGTCGGGGATGCACTGTTAGGGATGCACTTTTCTCGCGTCTGTCCTCGTAGTAACATCTCACTGTCAACAACTTGCTAACAACTCGCTGACAACTTGTGCTGTCTCTTTTGCTAACAACTTGTGCTGGCAACAACTTGCTAACAACTCGTGTCTAAAACTCGCTATTAGGGGTGCACTTGACAGTGCACTTGCTGGTAAGGGTGCACTCGCTGCTAGGGGGTGCACTTGCCGTTAAGGGTGCACTTGACAGTGCACTTGCTGGTAAGGGTGCACTCGCTGCTAGGGGGTGCACTTGCCGTTAAGGGTGCACTTGACATTGCACTCGCTGTTAGGGGTGCACTTGACAGTGCACTTGCTGTTAAGGGTGCACTCGCTGTTAGGGGGTGCACTTGACAGTGCACTCGCTGTTAAGGGTGCGCTCGCTGCTAGGGGGTGCACTTGACAGTGCACTCGCTGTTAAGGGTACACTCGCTGCTAGGGGGTGCACTCGCTGTTTTGGTGCACTCGCTGCTAGGGGGTGCACTCGCTGTTAAGGGTGCACTCGCTGTTAGGGGTGCACTCGCTGTTTTGGGGTGCACTTGACAGTGCACTTGCTGTTAGGGATGCACTCGAAAACCCCAACCCTTCTGGCAGCCGCCTTCAGATTTTGGCTCTTGCCTGAATGTTTGCAATCATTGATGCTTTCAAAGTTCATTCCTGTCATTTGATCTCCACACTAACCCTAGATCCTGATCAATTCCCTCCCAGGCTGGAACAAACTCTTCCTGGTTACAGTGATTCGATGGCCCACAACTTTTTCTCCAGCATGAATCCTTTTTCTTTCACTTGATCTTCACACAGAGCCCGACCCCCTCCCAAATTGGAACGGGTTACCAAGGCAGTGTGCCTGCATCACCAGCCGCTCCTCAGCAAGCTGGAAATCAGCTTTGGCAACAGCGGCAGCAGCAGTTGCTGCAGCAGCAGCAGCAGCAGAGTGCGTTAAGGCCACCACGAACCATCCCCCCAGCACAGGCAAGCATGATGGAAAGTGTGTGTGTGTTTTTAATGGAGGTGGTGGGGGAGTTCAATTTATCTCTTTGCTGCATCAGCAGAGTGCACCAAGGCCACCACACACTATCCCATCAGGACAGGCAAGCGTGCTGGAAAGGCTGCGTGTGTAATGGTTGGGATTAAGTTTAAAACTCCTTTTTTGCTTCGTCGGTAGAGGCCACCACACACTATCTCAGCAGGACAGGCGAGCGTGCTGGAAAGGCTGCGTGTGTAATGGTGGGGATTGAGTTAAAAACACCTTCTTTGCCTCGTTGGTAGAGGCCACCACACACTATCTCAGCAGGACAGGCGAGCGTGCTGGAAAGGCTGCGTGTGTAATGGTGGGGATTGAGTAAAAGACACCTTCTTTGCTTCGTCGGTAGAGGCCAGCATGCTCATCTTTTATAACAGGCTGGTGTGCTGATTGCTTGTGAGGTGGGAAGGGGGCTGAAGTGAACGCAGATCGTTCCTGCTCTCAGGGAATTGGAAAACGTACCTCACTAACTTTTAGTTGATGAGGGTTGGACAGGACCAAGAACATACCTATATCCTGTGCATGACCGCAGATCCGGAGATCTCCCAGCCAAAAGTACGGTATCTTTACTATATGGCCAACCAAGCCTACTAATGCCAATTAAAGCTCACCGTGTAACAAACGTGGCCCTTGGGCCTTGCAGTTGCAAGGATGCGTTCCTTTGTTGTGTTTCAGTTGGATTCCAGGTTGCCTGCATTCGCGTGCACGCAAACAAAAGTTGTGAATACGTCTCTAAAAGAGTGTGACGGTGCGTGTGTTGTTGGTATTTGCCATAGGCTGATTGTCCTCATCCTTACCTGCATTTCAACCTGCCATGCAGGGGCCCTCTCCAAGGAATGCCATGACATACATTTGAACACATCATTTGAAGCCATCATGAATGTTGCAAGAAAGATGTCCTCAAACCTGCAATTTGCACATTTGCCTATCCTATGTCTTTGCTGGCCATTGTTTTAAATTTCACATTGAAGGATATCCCGCACCTCGCGGTGTGAGTTTATAAATCCCTGAAAGTCACAATACCGTTTGTTTACAATCACCTCGGACATTAATTAACTATTTTGGTATGCCATGCAGGGGTCCATGCAAGGAGTGCTGCAGCCCCCCCAAGGAGTCTTGACCCTGCAGCAAAAGGTAGGAGGCAAGCACAGGGGGGGTAGTAGGCTAGCGTTCCGTGCATTGCTCACCAACAGACGCAAGTGGAATTCCGGTGAGTGTAGGTGCCAAAAGAGAAGTGGGGAAAGCAGAGGGACCCAGAGTTGGGAGGTGTGAGATAGCAAGAGGTGTGCAGTTGACAGGTGCGGGTGTAGCAGCTAGATGCAGGTCCATTGGACGTCAGTCTTCAGTTCCTTATCAATGCTTAAGGGAATGAATACTACCTCTTGTGCGTGATGTCTTTCTGTTCCAATGGTGAAAGGTTGATGCGTGTATGTGCGTGTGTGTGCGTGTGCGTGTGTGTGCATGTATGTGTGTGTGCATTTGTATGAAAGGATGTGAGCTATATGTAAAAGAGCATGCACCTTTCTTGGCGCTGCACAGTGCCTATTCATGTGTCAGTCCAATGTGTGCAGAGGCCATTGTGTTCAATTGGTCAATCCTCCTGATGAAGTTCATTTAATGTTCATGCATTTCTGGCTGTTAAAACATCTTTCTCAGTAACCTGTGCACGACTTCGGAGCCTTAGCAACGTGTACACTGCTTTGGGGTCTTTCCGATTAAGGTAGGCCAGAACCATATACCTACATATGGGGTACATGCAGTAATTTTGGCAGGGAAAACACCGAATATACGGTCATATATGGTGCATATATATACAGATCTGGCCAACCGTAGTCCTGATGCATGTCGATCCATTTCGGCTTGCACTCGCTGCTGTGTTTTGTTCTATGCTCACAAGTGCACGACTCAGATCTCATTATACGCAGGGTTGGCCAGAATTGTATATAAGCACCGTATATGACCGTATATTTGGTGATGTATCTCATTATACGCAGGGTTGGCCAGAATTGTATATAAACACCGCATATGACTGTATATTTGGTGATTTCCCTGCCAAAAATACCGTATATACACCGTGGGTATAAATAAGTTTTATTTCTGGCCAGCCCTGAGTGTGTGTGATGCCATCATATCTTCAGTATTGCAAGCGTCTGTCCTTGCAATCAACGGTATCTGTAGGTATTAAAAACTGCAGTACATTCTAAACGTATAAAATATAACAAACACATGCTGCGCTACAGTCTACCCTACCAATCTGTGCCCTACACAGAACCCCTGTTTTTGCATCTGTAATGAAAATGTTGGCAACACACACTGTGCATGCTCACAGCTGTTCTCCATTGTTCGCCCTTCCTCACAGAACCTGATGCAGCAAGGCACCATGCAGCACCCGATTGTACCCCAACTACAGAACACACCAGTAAGTGTGGGTGTCAGAACATTCCAGTCAGTGTGGGTGTCAGAACATACAAGTAAGTCTGGGTTTCCGATTGTACCCCAACTACAGAACATACCAGTAAGGGTGGGTGTCAGAACATACCAGTGAGTGTGGGTGTCAGAACATACCAGTAAGTGTGGGTGTCAGAACATACCAGTAAGTGTGGATACAGAACATACAAGTAAGTTTGGGTTTCCGATTGTACCTCAACTATAGAACATACAGTAAGTGTGGGTGTGGGTGAGGGTCTAAGGGTGCGGGTGTGGGTGTGGGTGTAAGCATGGGCATGAGGGCTGTTGTGTGTGTGAGTGTGAGTACGATTGTGGTAGCGGGTGTGGGTGTGAATGTGGGCGTGAGGGTGGGTGTGGGGGTGGGAGCGGCTGTGAGTGTGAGCGTGAGTGTGAGTGAGTGTGGCACCGAGTGTGGGTGTACCCTTTCTTTTAAAGTTCAGCTCACCAATGGTCCGTCAATCCTCCAAAACAAATCCCCAAAAAAGGTGAATTTATTGGCAACATAGGTTGCAATAGTTGCTAAGGAGGCTGAGAATAGTTGCTGAGGAGGCTGATCTTCAGCCTGGTTGTTTGGCTGATCAACTGCTGGCTGGTCCCTTCCAGCTGCAAAGAAACCCATGCGCTGGCTTAGGTATGAAGAAATTGAGTCCATAAGAAGTTCCCAGGGCAAGTGCAGACACATTTTTGTGTATGCCTTGTTCACTGTCATGCTTAATCAGCCACTCTGAATTAGAGTCGACCGAAATAAGATGTGTAGGTAAATTTGAGTGTGTGTGTGTGCGTGTGCGTGTGCGTGCATGCGTGTGTGTGTGTGAGAGAGAGAGAGAGAGAGAGAGAGAGAGAGAGAGAGAGAGAGAGAGTGTGAGAGAGAGAGAGCATGGTACATATACCGCCTTGTTCACCATCATAGTCACTCTGTTTCAGGGTTTACCAGGCCTATAATTATACACAGTGTGTGTATACATTGCTTTCGGCAGGGCACTTTCAAGTGTACATTCATTTGGTTCACATATAGCATTCAAGGCTCTGCCCAACCCTACTCTGTGTGCGAGGTAGAGGCCGAACGTGCCGCATCCTTTCACTACAAGAACTGTATACACACACACACACACAAGTGCACACACACACACACACAAGTGCACACACACACACACAAATACACACACACACACACAAATACACACACAAATACACAAGTGCACACGTAATGCATGGCACATCCTCACACCCTTGCATCATACAGTTCGTTGCACATCTGTTGCTGGAGACGATCATTACACACATGCGGTAAACCTACAGGGTACACATGCTGATCTCAAATTGTGTGTGGTGCCTTTCCCCACAGCAGCAGCAGCAGCCGCAAGGAAAAGGACCGTCTGATGCCTCAAGTTCGCAATCCTCCCCTGAAACAACGCAGGCCATGCAAGCGCAGGTATAGGGTTTGCGTAGAATGCACAGTACAGTAAATCAACCGCGCGTGTGTGTCGCGTGTCTGTGTATGTGCCGCTACATTAACATGCACAGAGGAACACATACGCCTGGTGTTTGCTTGTAACTTGTGTGTACTGTGACACTTAGTTCAGTATCCTTGTAGCACTTACTACTATGACACTTGGTACTGTATCCTTGTAGCACTTATTACTGTGACGCTAGTACTATGACACTTAATACTGTGACACTTAGTTCTGTATCCTTGTAGCACAAGGGGGTCCAGGTGAAAGCGATATACATGCAAACACACACACAAGATCAAACACACACACACACACACAGCACACACACATACACACACACACAAGCACACACACACAAACACACAAACACACAAGCACACACACACAAACACACAAGCACACAAGCACAAACACACAAACACACAAGCACACACACACAAGCACACACACACAAGCACACACACAAGCACACACACAAGCACACACACAAGCACACACACAAGCACACACACACAAGCACACACACACAAGCACACACACACAAGCACACACGCACACACACATACACACAAGACACATGTACCGTGTAATGCGTAGGTCCGTGACCTGCAGCACAAACTCAGCATAATGGAGAGCCAGCTTCAGGAAGCTCAAAACCTGAAGGGCAACTTTGCGCAGGAGCAGTCTGCTGCTGCTGAATGGAGAGAGAAGTGGAACACGCAGGTGCGCGTAGTCTATAGTGATCACGCTGCCTGTGCACTGCTCTGTTATTGTAATGAAGAGGGTGCCACGACTGTGCCACTGCATGGTAAGAAAGAGAGAGAGAGAGAGAGAGAGAGAGAG